>Ga0209023_10002478_pt1 | contig 22982 bp, 19 predicted proteins | sample LakOneMetagenome_FD_187468 | JGI IMG/M metagenome (GOLD analysis project Ga0209023, IMG submission 187468) | Freshwater and sediment microbial communities from Lake Erie, Canada (SPAdes) (version 2) | ecosystem: Environmental > Aquatic > Freshwater > Lentic | place: Lake Erie, Canada... | reverse complement strand
TTGCCTGCCGGGGCGACGCATAGCGCCCCTGCACGGAGGCGCGTTCAATCGATCGAATTCGCCGTCTAAAAGACGCCCGCACCGCATTGCAAAAAAGAACTGCCGAGAGGACACGCCATGCCCGCCTATCGCTCCCGAACCACGACCCACGGCCGCAACATGGCGGGCGCCCGCGGCCTCTGGCGCGCCACCGGCATGAAGAACGAGGATTTCGGCAAGCCGATCATCGCGGTGGTCAACTCGTTCACCCAGTTCGTGCCCGGCCACGTCCATCTCAAGGACCTCGGCCAGCTCGTCGCCCGCGAGATCGAAACCGCCGGCGGCGTCGCCAAGGAATTCAACACCATCGCGGTCGACGACGGCATCGCCATGGGCCATGACGGCATGCTCTACAGCCTGCCGTCGCGCGAGATCATCGCCGACAGCGTCGAGTACATGGTCAACGCGCACTGCGCCGACGCCATGGTCTGCATCTCGAACTGCGACAAGATCACGCCCGGCATGCTGATGGCGGCGCTGCGGCTCAACATCCCGACCGTGTTCGTCTCCGGCGGACCGATGGAATCCGGCAAGGTCAATCTGAAGGGCAAGATCCGCGCGGTCGACCTGATCGACGCGATGGTGGCCGCGGCCGACCCGACCGTCAGCGACGCCGACGTCGAGGTGATCGAGCGCTCGGCCTGTCCGACCTGCGGCTCGTGCTCGGGCATGTTCACCGCAAACTCCATGAACTGCCTCACCGAGGCGCTGGGGCTGGCGCTGCCCGGCAACGGCTCGGTGCTGGCGACGCATGCCGATCGCAAGGGACTGTTCGTCGAGGCCGGCCATCTCATCGTCGACCTGGCGCGGCGTTACTACGAGCAGAACGACGAAACCGCGCTGCCGCGCAACATTGCCAGCTTCAAGGCGTTCGAGAACGCGATGACGCTCGATATCGCGATGGGCGGCTCGACCAACACCGTGCTGCATCTCTTGGCGGCGGCTTACGAAGGCGAAGTGCCGTTCACGATGGCGGATATCGACCGGCTGTCGCGCCGGGTGCCGGTGCTGTGCAAGGTGGCGCCGTCGGTCGCCGACGTGCATCTGGAAGACGTGCATCGCGCCGGCGGCGTGATGGCGATCCTGGGCGAACTCGATCGCGCCGGGCTGCTGAACCGCGGCCTGCCGATGGTGCATGCGAAGTCGCTGGAAGACGCGCTGGCGCGCTGGGACATCAAGCAGACCAGGAGCGACAGCGTCCGTAAGTTCTTCATGGCCGCACCCGGCAACGTGCCGACGCAGGTCGCCTTCAGCCAGGAGCGCCGGTTCGAGGAACTCGATACCGACCGCGACACCGGCTGCATCCGCGATTTCGCCCATGCCTATTCGAAGGACGGCGGCCTCGCGGTGCTGTCAGGCAACATCGCGCTCGACGGCTGCATCGTGAAGACGGCCGGCGTCGACGAGAGCATCCTGAAGTTCGAGGGACCGGCCAAAATCTACGAAAGCCAGGACGCGGCGGTCGAAGGCATTCTCGGCAACAAGGTCAAGCCCGGCGACGTCGTCGTGGTGCGCTATGAAGGCCCGCGCGGCGGCCCCGGCATGCAGGAGATGCTGTATCCGACCAGCTACCTGAAATCGAAGGGGCTCGGAAAAGTCTGCGCGCTGGTCACCGACGGCCGCTTCTCTGGCGGCTCCTCGGGTTTGTCGATCGGCCATCTGTCGCCGGAAGCCGCCGAAGGCGGACTGATCGGCCTCGTCGAGGACGGCGATCTGATCAAGATCGACATCCCCGCGCGTTCGATCAGCCTCGCGGTCGACGACGCCACGCTGGCGAAGCGGCGCGAGGCCATGCTGGCGCGCGGCGCGGATGCCTGGAAGCCCGCCAAGAAGCGCCCCCGCAAGATCACGATGGCGCTGAAGTCGTATGCGGCGCTGACCACCAGCGCTGCGCGCGGCGCGGTGCGGGTGGTGCCGGAGTGATTTTACGATAAGGGCTTAGCTCAGCACCTTGACGCCACCGAGCGCGGTCACCCGTCCGCGCTGTAGCATCACGATCTGGGTCGCGAGCTGGCGCAGCTCCGCGGCATCGTGGCTGACATAGACCATCGGAATGCCTTCATCGCGCAGCCGCACCAGGTAGGGGAGGATCTCAACCTTGCGGCCCTCGTCGAGCGAGCCGAGCGGCTCGTCCAGCAACAGCAGCCGCGGCTTCGACAGCAGCGCGCGGCCGAGCGCGACGCGCTGGCGTTCGCCGCCGGAGAGCCGGCCCGGGCGACGGTCGAGCAGGTCGCCGATATCCAGCAGGTCGGTAATCCGCTTAAGCTGCGCGGGGTCCTCGGTGAGGCGGTTCATGCGCCGGCCGTAATCGAGATTCTGCTGCACATCGAGATGCGGAAACAGTCGGGCATCCTGGAACACATAGCCGATCCGACGCTGGTGCGGCGGCACGTGGATACGCGCCGCGGTGTCGTCGAGTACGTCGCCGTCGAGTGCGATGGTGCCGCGGTCGGGCCGCAGCAGGCCGGCGATCATGTTGACCAGCGAGGTCTTGCCGGCGCCGGACGCGCCGAACAGGCCGGTGACGCGGCCCTGGCTTTCAAACGAAGCTTCGAGCGAAAACTCGCCGAGCTGTTTGGTGACGTCGACACGCAGCATGGTCAATTCCCGTGCAGGCGCCGCAGGGCGCGTCGCGCGAACCACTCCGACGCCATCAGCGCGCCCATCGCGATCACGATCGAGATCACCACCAGGCGCATCGCCGCGCTGTCGCCGTCGGGGGTCTGGATCAGCGAATAGATCGCCGACGAAATCGTCTGGGTTTCGCCGGGGATGTTGGAGACGAAGGTGATGGTGGCGCCGAATTCGCCGATCGCCTTGGCGAAGCCGAGCACCATGCCGGCCAGCACGCCGGGCAACGCTAACGGTAAAGTTACGGTCGCAAACACCTGCCAGGGCGCGGCGCCGAGCGTCGATGCCGCCTGTTCCAGCCGGCGGTCGACGGCTTCGATCGACAATCTGATCGGCCGTACCAGCAGCGGAAACGACATCACGCCGCAGGCGAGCGCGGCACCCGTCCAGCGGAACGCGAACACGATGCCGAGATGATCGGCGAGCCATGCGCCGACCATGCCGCGGCGGCCGAAGGTCAACAGCAGCAGATAGCCGGTCACGACCGGCGGCAGCACCAGCGGCAGATGCATCGCCGCGTCGACCACCGCCTTGCCCCAGAAATCCCGTCGCGCCAGCAGCCACGCCAGCGCGATGCCGAACGGCGTCGCCACCAGGGTTGCGATCACGGCGACCCGCAGCGACAGCAGGATCGCGGTCCATTCGGCTGGTGTAATCTCCGACATCAGGTTGACGGGCTGACCAGGAACTTGAAGCCGTATTTCTCGAGAATGGTCTTTGCCGCGGTCGAGCGCAGGAAGGCGAGATAATCCGTCGTCTCGGGTTTTGCGGTCGCCGTCGCCGCCACCGGATAGATGATGGCCGGATGCGAATCCGCCGGGAAAGTGCCGACGATCTTGACGCCGGGCTCGACCCTGGCGTCGGTGGAATAAACGATGCCGAGCACGGCCTCGCTGCGCGCCACCAGCGTCAATGCCGCGCGCACGCTTTCGGCCATCGCGAATTTCGGCTCGGCCGCCTGCCACGCGCCGAGTTTTTCCAGCGCCGACTTGGCATACTTTCCGACCGGCACCGACTTGACGTCGCCGGTCGCGATCCTGCCGTCGCCGACGAGCTTGGCGAGGTCGAAGCCATGGCCGATGCTGACATTGTCGATTTTGGAGTCCTTCGGCGCGATCAGCACGATGCTGTTGCCGAGCAGGTTGACGCGTGTCGCCTCGTTGATGTTCTTCCTGGACGCCACGTAGTCCATCCAGTCGGTATCGGCGGAGACGAACACATCGGCCGGCGCGCCCTGTTCGATCTGCTTGGCGAGCGCGGAACTCGCGGCATAGCTCACGGTGATCCTGACGCCGTTTTTCGCGGTATAGGCCGCGTCGATGTCGTCAAGCGCGTTCTTCATCGAGGCGGCGGCAAACACCGTGATGGCTTTGTCCTCGGCCGAGGCGGGTGAGGACACCGCTCCGAGCAGCATGACAGAGGCAGCAAAAATTCCGGCAAGACGAGACATCAGAGCGCTCCGTGCATGATCGCCGGTCGCGCCGATGGCGCGCCCGGGTCAGGCGTTGACTGGTCAGGAAAACGACGGACGGAAGCGCTGTTCCGGAAAATCCGATGACTTACGGCCGATCGGATTGTCGCCGGAACGGACAATAGCAGGATGACGGTTCGGGTAAAAGGACCCTTCGTCTCGGATTCTGGTCTTGGACGTTCAACCGGTTCGGCCGGCAGGATCGCAATCGAAGCGATCAGGGCCTGGCGTCGGGCGCAGCCAGCACTGTCTTGCAGGCCGGCGGCAGCGCCGCCATCGTCATCGGCGGCCGCTGCTTCGGTGGTTCCTTCGGCGGCTTCGGGTGCAGGATCGAATCCTTGAACCAGAACGCGAAGTCGCCGGCGCTGCAGCCTTCGCTCTCGGCCGGATCCGGCTGGCTCTCGCATTCCGGGCTGCTGCCGGGCGGGCATTTGATGCGGATGTGGAAATGATAGTCGTGGCCGTACATCGGCCGCACCTTGGAGAGCCAGCTACGGTCGCCCCTGGCCTCGCGGCACAGCGCTTTCTTGATCGCGGCGTTGACGAAGATCCGCTGCACGGTCGGCTCCTGCGCGGCATCGCGGATGACGGCCAGATGACCCGGCGTGAACACCTTGGGATCGATGTCGAGCCGGTCGTGCCGCACCATCATCACCGCCGACATTTCCTCGCGCTCGTTGCGCGACAGCGTCCGGTTCGGCATCGGCGTCAGCCAGATGTCGGCGTCGAGCCCGACCTGATGGCTGGCATGGCCGGTGAACATCGGCCCGCCGCGCGGCTGCGACATGTCGCCGACCAGGATGCCGTGCCAGCCGGCATCCTTGTGGGCTTTCTCCGAAAGCCGCTTCAGCAGCGCCACCATGTCGGGATGCGCATAGAAGCGATTGCGCGACAGCCGCATCACCTGCCAGGTGTCGCCGTTGATCGGCAGTGCTTCCGCGCCGGCGATGCAGCCATGGGCGTAAAAACCGTAGACGCGCGTCGGCATCGCGGCCGGCAGCACCTTGCGGCCGAACAATTCCTTGGCGCCGATATGGGGATCGTTGGGATGGGCCAGCGGCGGCAACGGTTGCGGATTGAGCGTCCCTTTGTCCTGCGCCCAGGCAGCAGAGGCACTGGTGACGGCTGCGGCGATCAGGAGCGGGATCAGAATCAGGCGGGGTGTCATCGGACTATTCTAGCCGAACCGCTTGCCGGTTAGGATTAATTTTGCCTGGCTCCGGTCGTCGTCACGGCCGCTCTTTACAAAACGCACCTCCAGACGACATCATGCGGCGATTAAATCGGGCGCCGGGGCATTGTCATGAAATTCGTATTGGTAAAGGGACTTATCGCGGCGGTGGCGCTGGTGATGCTGGCAGCGGCGCCCGCGTGCGCCGACGTCGTGGTCCAGATCGACAAATCGTCGCAGCGCATGTCGGTCAGCGTCGACGGCGCACCGCGCTACAACTGGCCGGTCTCGACCGGCGCCGGCGGCTACGGCACGCCGAGCGGCACCTTCCATCCGCAGTCGATGCAGCGGATGCATTTCTCGCGCAAATATTACAACTCGCCGATGCCGCACTCGATCTTCTTCTATTACGGCTTCGCCATTCACGGCACCAACGACATCTCCCGGCTCGGCGGTCCGGCCTCGCATGGTTGCGTGCGGCTGCATCCGTCGCACGCCGCGGCACTGTATGGACTGGTGCAACGTAGCGGCGCCGCCAACACGCGCATCGAGATCAACTAAGGTAGCATACCGACGGGCGCGATCTTAACGGTCCGATAACCCTGTCGATCATTGGCGAATATTGATGCGCGGGTATGCCGTTGCGCGCATTCGTTGTGCAATTGCACCGGTATTGCATGGCCATCATGCATGGCCGGCAATTTTGCCGCGCATATTTTCACTTGTTCGGCGTCACGACACACGCACAGCGCGAACCCGCCGATTTAACGGGCACGAAAAACCCGGGCCCGTAAATCGACGGATCGGCAAGAGATACCATTTTTTCAGATACTTATCGGACAACATGATCGCAGAATGCGTGTGGGGCGTAGCAATGCCGATCAAGAAGCCAAAAACAGCGAAACGGCCGAAGCAGCCGGCGCGTGGGCGCATGTTCGGCCGGCCGACAAAACCCGCATCGCCAGGTTCTCCCGGTCGCCGCATCCATCCCAAGCCCGATGCGATCACGCGCAAGCACGCCGAGATCGAGGCTGCGACGGCCGAAGCGCGCAAGTCCGACGAGAGGCTGCGCGAGGCGATCGACATCCTGCCGCAGGGCGTCGTGTTGCTCGACGCTGAAGGCCGTTACATTCTCTGGAACAAGAAATACGCCGAGATCTACAACCGCTCTTCGGACCTGTTCAAGCGCGGCGCACGTCTCGAAGACACCATCCGCATCGGCGTCGAACGGGGCGACTATCCGGACGCGGTCGGTCGCGAGGAAGAATGGCTCGCCGAGCGGCTGAGGAAGCTGTATCAGCCCGGCGAGCGGCACGAGCAGACGCTGGCCGACGGCCGCGTCATCCTGATCGACGAGCGGATGACCGAGGACGGCGGCGTCATCGGCCTGCGCGTCGATATCACCGAACTGAAGCAGCGCGAGGCTTCGTTCCGGCTGCTGTTCGACTCCAACCCGATTCCGATGATCGTCTGCGCGCTCGACGGCGAACATATTCTCGGCATCAACGACGCTGCGATCGAGCACTATGGCTACAGCCGCAGCGAGTTCGAGAAACTGACGATCCGCAGCCTGCAGGCATTCGATCCCGAACTGCCCTGGGGCGGCGACCGTTCCAGCGACGAGCAGAACGCGCGAACCTGGAAGCATGTCCGGGCCGACGGCACCTTGATCGATCTGGCGATCTATTCGCGCCAGCTGGTGTACGACGGCAAGCCCGCGGTCCTGCTGGCGCTGATGGATATCACCGAGCGCAAGCGCGCCGAGGCGCGGCTGGCCTTCATGGCCCAGCATGACGGATTGACCGGGCTGCCGAACCGCGCCCTGCTGCGTCAGCAGATGGACGACATCCTGCTGCACACGCGCCGCAGCGCCGAGAAAGTTGCCGTGCTGGTGCTCGGCCTCGACAATTTCAAGTCGGTCAACGACACGCTCGGCCACGGTATCGGCGACAAGCTGCTGCGCGGCGTCGCCAAGCGGTTGAAGTCGACGCTGCGCGAGGAAGATGCGGTGACGCGGCTCAATTCCGACGAGTTCGCGATCATCCAGAAGGGCGTGACGCGGCCCGAGGACGCGGTGCTGCTCGCCAAGCGGCTGTTGGAGGCGATCGGCGAGCCGTATCTGCTCGACGGCCATTCTGTGGTGATCGGCGCCAGCATCGGCATCGCGATGTCGCCCGGCGACGGCGACGAATCCGACAAGCTGCTGAAGAACGCCGACATGGCGCTGTCGCGCGCCAAGGCCGATTTTCGCGGCACCTTCAGCTTCTTCGAAGCCGAGATGGATGCCCGCGCCCAGACCCGGCGCAAGATCGAGATCGACCTGCGCGAAGCGATCCAGAACGACGTGCTGCGGCCGTACTACCAGCCGCTGGTCGATCTGGCGACCGGCCGGATTACCGGCTTCGAGGCGCTGGTGCGCTGGCCGCATCCCGAGCGCGGCATGATCTCGCCCGGCGAATTCATTCCGGTCGCCGAAGAGACCGGCCTGATCGGCGCGGTCGGCGGGCTGATGCTGCGCCGCGCCTGCGCGGATGCGGCGCAGTGGCCCGACGACGTCCGCGTCGCGGTCAACCTGTCGCCGCTGCAGTTCCGCGTCGGCAATCTGTTGTCGGTCGTGATGGACACGCTGAAGCAGACCGGCCTGCCGCCGACCCGGCTCGAACTCGAGATCACCGAAACGCTGCTTTTGGAAAAGAGCAGCCAGACGCTCGCGACGCTGCACGCGCTGCGCGCGCTCGGCGTCCGTATCTCGATGGACGATTTCGGCACCGGCTATTCCAGCCTGAGCTATCTGCGCAGCTTTCCGTTCGACAAGATCAAGATCGACCAGTCGTTCGTGCGCGATCTCGGTGCCAATCCCGATGCCCAGGCGATCGTCCGCTCGATCATCAGCCTCGGCAAGGGCCTCGGCGTCACCATCACGGCCGAGGGCGTCGAGACCGAAGCCGAGCTGAGCTGCCTGCGCCACGAAGGCTGCCACGAGGGCCAGGGATTCCTGTTCAGCCGTGCGCGGCCCAATGTCGAGATCGTCAGCCTGCTGACGGCGCAGCGCGGAGAGAAGTCCGCGGGTAACGTGATGGTGGCGTGAGGTTGGGTTGTCATTCCGGGGCGATGCGAAGCATCGAACCCGGAATCTCGAGATTCCGGGTTCGCATCTTCGATGCGCCCCGGAATGACAGCGACTACTTCTTCCGCTTCGCCAAATGATACGTCAGCGCCAGTCCCACGCAGTGGCGCAATGCCGCCTCGGGGAGTTTATCGCCGGCATCAAGCAAGATGGCCCGATTGCCCTCGTACTTCAGTGCCGGATAGAGCTCCCGAAAGGTCTCGACCAGATTGGTCTGGCAGTGGAAATAGACCGCGACCTGGCCGGCCTCGGCTTTCACCTGATCGATCCGGACGGTGCTGCCGCTCTTGCTTTCGGTCGTGAGGTAGCTCGGCTGGCCCCATTTGAGAGCTTCCTCCAGCGCACCGACGCCCTCGGTCTTCTTCGCGGTGTCGAAGATCAGCCGACGCAACGCCTGCAATTTGGCTTTGACCGGCTTCGGGTAGGCGTCGAAGACCTTCTCGACCGCGAGGTCTGAACGCCCCGCAGGTTTCTTCGCAATCTTCTTCGTCGGCGTTTTCATGCGACCCCGTGCACGTCAGTGGCACGGGACAAGCTACGGCATTCGCGAAGCGACCGGAAGCGGGTGACGCTAAGCCGCGTCGCGCAGGCCGGCGAGGAAAGTGTCGACGCTTTCGTGCAGAGCATCGGCCTGACGGCCGAGCTGGCCGGTGGCGGCCAGCACGTTGTCGGCGAGTGCGCGGGATTGATTGGCCGACTGGCTGGCGCCGGTCACGTTGACCGAGACTTCGCTGGTGCCGGTCGCCGCCTGCTGCACGCTGCGGGCGATTTCGCGGGTCGCCGAGCCCTGCTGCTCGACCGCGGCGGCAATCGTGGTGGCGATGCCGCTGATTTCACGAATGGTGTCGCTGATGCCGCCGATCGCGGTCACGCATTCACCAGTGGCCGACTGAATCGCGGCGACCTGTCCGGCGATCTCGTCGGTCGCCTTGGCGGTTTGGCTGGCGAGTTCCTTGACCTCGGAGGCGACGACCGCAAACCCTCTGCCGGCTTCGCCGGCGCGGGCGGCTTCGATGGTCGCATTCAGCGCCAAGAGGTTGGTCTGGCTCGCGATCGCGCCGATCAGGCGCAGCACGTCGCCGATCTTTTCGGCGGCGGAAGCAAGACTGCCGACCATTTCGGTGGTCTGCCCGGCCTTGACCACGGCGTTATCCGCGACCTGGCTCGAATGGGTGACCTGACGGCCGATCTCGGCCACGGAAGATGCCAGCTCCTCGGTGGCGGCAGCCACCGTGCTGACGCTGGCGGAAGCTTCTTCGGACGCGGCTGCCGCGGCGGCGGCCTGCTCCGAGGTGCCGTTGACGCTCGTGGTGATTTCGCCGGCCACGCGCTGCATGTCGGAAGTCGCCTTGGCGACGGTCGCGACCACGCTCTTGACGTCGGCCTCGAAGCGATCGGCCATCTGCCGCTGCAGGGCGCGCTTCTCGAGCTCGGTCTGCTGCTTGGAGGCTTCCTGCGCGTCGCGCATGCCGCGCGCTTCGATCATGCTGCGGCGGAACACGTCGACGGCGGCGGCCATGGTGCCGAGTTCGTCGCGGCGTTCACTGCCGGGAATGGTGACGTCGATTTCACCGCTCGAAAGCCGGTTCATCACGGCGGTGATGGCGGCGAGCGGCTTCGACAGGCCGCGGCCGAGCAGGAACGCGAGCACGATGGCAGCCGCCAGGATCGCGACAGTGCCGAGCAGCAGGTTGCGTTGGGACGCCGCCGCCGCCGCTTCATATTCGGTGGTGTCCTTGATGACTTCGAGTACCCCGACCGGCTGGCCGGCGTAATTCCGGATCTGTCCGAGATAGAGCGCGGCGGGGTGGCCGCCGAGTTCTGCGTCGCGGCGCAGCGCCTGGCCCTGCATCACGGCCTTGAGCTCGTCCGGGGTGGCGACCACGCTGTCGCCGAAGGTCGAAGACAGTTTCTGGAACGCCGTGCCGTCAAACGAATGCACGGCAAGGTCGATGCCGAAGCGATTCTTGGCGCGGTCGACGAATTCCTTGCCAAAGGCGGCGCCGACATCGGCGTTTGCCAGCGTCTTGCCGCCGCGGACGATCGGCGTCATGCCGAAAATGCTGAGCGCCTCCCGGCCGGGCTCGACGCCGACGATCTGCTTGCCGGTCTTGATCGCCTCCGCCACGGTGGTGCGGCGTCCCGAAATGTCGTCGCCGAACACTTTCGGCGCGTGAACGCGGTAGATCACGACGCCCGGGGCCTTCTGGAACGTGATCAGCGGGATGCCTTGCGCCTTCAGCGCCGTCATGGCGTCGCCGAGCAGGGATGCCAGGCCGTCGCGGTCTTCCCTGGCCAGCGCATCGGCGACCGGCGGCAGCGCCGCGACCACGGAGCTGACCGCAAGCGCAGCGCGGCCTTCATAGTCGATGGCTGCAATTACGCTGTCATATTGCAGCTTGAGCTGCTGATCGAGCGCGAGCCGCGTCAGGGCGCGCTGCTGCATGATCGAGAAGGTTCCGAGGATGCCGCAGGCGACGGCAACCGTCAGCGAAATGGCCAGGATCAGGCGGGCGGCGATCGATCGGATTTTGAACATGAAAGGACGGAAGCTCCACGAGACGCGTTTCCGTCAGACATTTTCACGAACTGTTTAACAACAGCCGTTGGCGGCGAGTCCGTATAATTACGGGTCGGCCGGCGAAAATCACTGTCGATGAAACCAGTTACCGCGCCGTCGGCGGGGTGCCGAGGCTGGCGGCGAGGATCGCCTTGCCGGCATCCTCGTAATGGGTGTCGCGCGCCTGGATCTGCTGGGCGATGGCGTGCATGTCGCGAAACCGCCGTTCGAACTTGTTGCGCGCGAACACCGCGGTGGCGCCGGCCATGTGATAGGCGGTGTCGACCACGGCAGCCGATTGGTGGATGGTCCAGGTCGCGGCGATGCGCAGCGCGATCCGGTGCTGTTCGGTCAGCGGCTCGCCGCGCGACAGGTCGCGCCAGACTTCATTGGCGGTGGAATAGAGATAGGCGCGTGCAGCGCGCAGGGTCGCCTCGGTGCGGCCGATCAGGCCCTGCACCGCGTTGTTCTCCTTCATCGCCTTGAGGCCCTGCGGGGTCTTGCTGCGGGCGAGATCAGTGGTGGCATCGAGCATGGCGCGGGCGAGGCCGAGCGAGGTCGCGCCGAACCCCATGCTGAACACCATGTTGGTGGTGAGCTTGTACAGCGGGCCGTTTTCCCGCAGCGCCGCCGGGTCGTCACGGAGCGCTGCGAATTTTTCAGGGATGAAGAGATTCTCGACCGAATAGGAATCGGTGCCGGTTCCCCGGAGCCCGATGACGTCCCAGACGTCGTACATGGTGGCATCAGACACCGGAAACAGGATGGTGCGGATTTCCGGCGAACCGTCCTTCTTCAGGCGTAGGGTACCGTCCGGCTCAACCACCTTCACGTGCGAGCCGAGCCAGCTTGCCTGCCGCGAGCCTGAGGCGAACTCCCAGCGCGCATTGGCCAGGTAACCGCCGGGCACCGCCTGCACTTCGTGATTGATCGCGCCCCAGGCGAGAATGCCGGGCGCGACATTGAAGATCTCGTTGGCGGGTTCCGGATCGAGATAGGCCGCGGTCATGGCGCAGACGCTGCACTGGCCGAGGCACCAGGCGGTCGAGGCGTCGGCCTTGGCGATTTCCTCCTGCATCTGCATGAAGACCTCGAGCGGGGCTTCGCTGCCGCCGAGGCTTTGCGGCAACAGCGACCGATAGAGCCCGTTCTCGATCAGAGCGGTCGTCACGGCCGGCGTCAACCGCCGCGTCCGTTCGATCTCGTCGGCCTCGCTCGCAATCAACGGCTGCAGCGACCGCGCGCGTTCGACGAGGTCCAGACCCGGATGCTTGTTCATGCGCTTCCTCGCAGTCTCTTTTTCTTGGCGCGGATGCGATGGTGGCCCATCCGCCGCACGCGATCAAGCCGGGGAGGGCGCTGTTACATTCGCGTCATGCCGTCGCAAGCCCGAGCGAGGGCTGCGGCGGCCGTTTCTTCGACGGAAAGCTCAGCGCCACCGCGACCGCGCCCATGCCGATGCCGAAGGAACCGACATGGAGCCACCAATAGGCGTGATAGGTGTCATACACCCATCCGCCCGCCAGCGGCCCCAGCGCCATGCCGAGACTGGCGAAGGCGGAGACGGCGCCGAACACGGACCCCATGATGCGGGCGCCGAAATATTCGCGCACCAGCACCGCATAGAGCGGCATCACACCGCCATAGGCGATGCCGAACACGACAGACAGCGCATAGAACTCGCCGAGCCCTCCAACCGCGAGATAGGTCGCGATCGACAGCGCCTGCACGAACAGGCCGGCGACCAGCACCGGTTTGGCGCCGAGCCGGTCCGCCAATGTGCCGAGCAGCAGGCGGCCGCCGAGGCCCGAGAATCCGGCGAGGCTGTAGACCGTGACCGCGGTCAGCGGCGCGATGCCGCAAACCATCGCGTAGCTCACCATGTGGAAGATCGGTCCCGAATGCGCCGCGCAGCAGGCGAAATGCGCCAGCGCCAGCGTGATGAATTGCGGGGTCCGGAACGCTTGCGCCACGGTCCATGATGTCTCCGGTGCGTTCTCGCCGCCTGTGGTCGTGGGGGCTGCGGCCGGCGGTGCCGGGCGCACCAGAAAGGCTGCCGGAATCAGCAATGCCCATGCCGCGATACCGATTACCAGCATCGCGGTGCGCCAGTCATAGGTCGTGATCAGGTAGCTGGCGGAGGGCGCCACCGTCAGCGGCGCCACGCCCATGCCGGCGGACACCAGCGACACCGCAAGGCTGCGGTGCTGCTCGATCCAGGCGCTCGCCACCGCGACCATCGGCGCGTAGAAGCTGCCGGCCGCGATCCCGATCAGCCCGCCGAAGAAAAGCTGGAACTGCCACAGCGTGGTGGCCTGGCTCGCCGCAACGAGGCCGGTGCCGAGCAACAGCGCGCCGGCCAGCACGACGATGCGGGTGCCAAAGCGATCGGACAAGGCGCCCCAGAAGAACGCCGCCAGCCCCATGCAGAGGAAGTCGATCGTCGCCGCCGCCGACACGCCACTACGGGACCAGCCCATCGCCTCGGAGATCGGTTGCAGGAACACCGCGAGCGACAGCATCGCGCCGAACCCGACGCAGGTCATCATGGCGCCGGCGCCGACCACGACCCAGCCGTAGTTGAAGTTGTGGGATTTGCTCATGCGTTTCCCCGCTGTTGTTATGTTCTTGATCTGAGCGGGAGGGATGGTGGCCTATCGGAGGCCGCGGGGCAAGATGGCTGGATGTGACATGGTCACTTCCAGCAAATGGTCACTTCCAACAATCCCAGTCGTAAGCCGTCTCGATCCACTGATCGATGGCATCGTTTTCAGGATGCTGCGCCATCAACGCAGCTTCGCGACGCCTTCTTGCTGACGCGAGGAAGCGGCGTAGCTTCTGCCGAAGTCGCGTCTGACTATTCGGCCGCATACCGGCGAATTGCGGCACACGCGATACCATCTGGGGATTGGTGCAAAGGGGGTGGATTGAATTTGTTGGGGGGGGCGCGATGATGGCATTACACCACTGATTTGCCCGACGTGTCAACAAAATTTCGGTAAATCCGAATTGCCGCCGGAGCGCCGCCGGCTACTGTGCATGGGGTTGTTTTCGATATTTTTGTTTTGAGCCAGAGGATCGGCCTCAGCTATCCACCTTCAACGCGGCAATAAACGCTTCCTGCGGGATGTCGACCTTGCCGAACTGCCGCATCTTCTTCTTGCCTTCCTTCTGCTTCTCCAGAAGCTTGCGTTTGCGGGTGATGTCGCCGCCGTAGCACTTGGCGGTGACGTCCTTGCGCAGCGCGCGGACGGTCTCGCGGGCGATCACCTTGCCGCCGATCGCGGCCTGGATCGGGATCTGGAACATGTGCGGCGGGATCAGCTCTTTCATCTTCTCGACCATGGCGCGGCCGCGGCCTTCGGCGCGGGTCCGGTGCACCAGCATCGACAGCGCATCGACCGGCTCGTTGTTGACCAGGATCTGCATCTTGACGAGGTCGGCGACCTTGTAGTCGGTCAGGTGATAGTCGAACGAGGCATAGCCCTTCGAGACCGATTTCAGGCGATCGTAGAAATCGAACACGACTTCGTTGAGCGGCAGGTCGTATTTCACCATCGCGCGGGAGCCGACGTAGGTGAGTTCCTTCTGCGAGCCGCGGCGGTCCTGGCACAGTTTCAAGACGCTGCCGAGATATTCGTCCGGCGTGAGGATCGTGGCTTCGATCCACGGCTCCTCGATATCGGCGATCTTGACCACGTCGGGCATGTCGACGGGATTGTGGATCGAGATCTCCTGGCCGTCGGTCAGGTGCATCTTGTAGATCACGCTCGGCGCGGTCGCGATCAGGTTGAGGTCGAACTCGCGGCTCAGCCGCTCCTGGATGATTTCCAGATGCAACAGGCCGAGGAAGCCGCATCGGAAGCCGAAACCGAGCGCGGCCGAGGTTTCCATTTCGTAGGAGAAGCTGGCGTCGTTGAGCCGCAGCTTGCCCATGGCGCCGCGCAGCGTTTCGAAGTCGTTGGCGTCGGCCGGGAACAGGCCGCAGAACACCACGGGAATCGCCGGCTTGAAGCCCGGCAGCATCTCGCTGATCGGCTTGCGGTCGTCGGTGATGGTGTCGCCGACGCGGGTATCGGCGACTTCCTTGATCGCGGCGGTAATGAAACCGATCTCGCCGGGGCCGAGTTCGTCGACCTGCTCCATCTTGGGTGTGAAGAAGCCGACGCGCTCGACATCATAGGACGCGTTGGTGCCCATCATGCGGATGCGGCTGTTCTTCTTCATCACGCCGTCAACGACGCGAACGAGCACGACGACGCCGAGATAGACGTCGTACCAGCTATCGACCAGCAACGCCTTCAGCGTCGCCTCGCGGTCGCCCTTCGGCGGCGGCAGGCGGGTGACGATGGCTTCCAGCACGTCGGGAACGCCGAGGCCGGTCTTGGCCGAGATCATCACGGCGTCGGAGGCGTCGATGCCGATCACGTCCTCGATCTGCTTCCTGACCTGTTCGGGTTCGGCGGCCGGGAGATCGACCTTGTTGAGAATCGGCACGATCTCGTGACCGGCGTCGAGCGCGTGATAGACGTTGGCGAGCGTCTGCGCTTCGACGCCCTGGCTGGCGTCGACCACCAGCAGCGAACCCTCGCAGGCCGCCAGCGAGCGCGAGACTTCGTAGGCGAAGTCGACGTGGCCGGGCGTGTCCATCAGGTTGAAGATGTAGTCCTTGCCGTCCTTGGCGCGGTAGCTCAGCCGGACGGTCTGCGCCTTGATGGTGATGCCGCGCTCGCGCTCGATATCCATCGAATCGAGCACTTGTTCCTTGCCCGCCATTTCGCGATCGGTCAGCCCGCCCGTCATCTGGATCAGGCGGTCGGCCAGCGTCGATTTGCCATGGTCGATATGGGCGACGATGGAGAAGTTGCGGATGTTGGAAATGGGGACGGTTGTCATGGGGCGCGGGATAGCATTCACATCCCCGTGCGGCAACCATATTGCTGTATTTTAAGGGGCTTTCTTCACGCCTGGCTGATTCCATAGCGGCGAAAAACGCGCTACGCACGCAACCATGTCGACTGCATCGATTTTACCCGCGAGCGCCCGCGGCAAGCGTTTTCCCTCGCTCCGGCGGCTGGGGGCGTGGCTGGCTTCGCGGGCCCGTGATCCCAAGGCCGGCCTCTGGCTGGTGATCGGCTTTGCCGTGGTCCACGCCGTGCTGTGGACCCTGATTCTGGTCAACCTGAAGACTGGCCAGGACGTCCATATGGACGTCGCGGAGGCCTATGCCTGGGGCCAGAAATTCCTGCTCGGGTACGGCAAGCATCCGCCGCTGTCGGGCTGGGTCGCCGGCGTCTGGTTCATGGTCTTTCCGGTCAAGGACTGGGCGACCTACGCGCTGGCAATGGCGACGCTGAGCACCGGCCTCGTGATCTGCTGGCTGCTGGCGCTGCGTGTGGTCGATCGCCGCCGCGCCTTCCTGGTCGTGGTGATGCTCGCGCTCTACCCGATCTTCAATTTCAAGGGCTTCAAGTACAATCCGGATATCCTGCAGCTCGTCACATTGCCGCTGGTGATGCTGGCCTATCTCGATGCGTTCGAAAAGCGCAGCGTGAAGTCCGGAATCTGGCTTGGCCTGGCCGGTGCGCTGGCGCTGATGACCAAATACTGGGTGCTGACCATGATCGGCGCCATCGGTCTTGCCGCGCTGATTCATCCCGCGCGGTGGCAGTTCCTGCGTTCGCCCGCACCATGGGTCGCGATCGCGACGCTGGTGGTGGCACTGGCTCCGCATCTGATGTGGCTGGTGCAGGTGAACTTCGCGCCGATCACCTATGCCGGCGACAGCTATTACCAGCCGGATCGGGCTCAGCTCGTGCAACTGGCGGTCGGATATCTCGGCCACAATCTCGGGCTGGTCGCGGTGCCGGTGCTGCTGGCGGCGATCGCGCTGGCGTGGCCGCCGCGACGCTGGAGGCTGTTTTCGTTCTGGTCGCGCGGTCCGAACGCGGGCGTAAACGCGTCGCAGGCCCTCAACGTCTGGATCGTGCAGGCGATCGTCGCGATCGGGCCGCCGATCGGCGCGGTGGCATTCGAAACCTATCTCAAGACCGACTGGGGCATTCCGCTGTTCTTCCTGGTGCCGCTAGCCGTCGTCGCGATGCCGGCGGTGCGGGTGCGCCAGATCGCGCTGTCGAACATTCTGGCGACCTGGTTGCTGATTTCGCTCGCCGTGCTCCTCGCTTCGCCGAAAATCGTCGCCTACGACCTCGACCTCAAGCGCAACGAGGGCGCGACCTACCGCGCGCGTTCCGAACTGGCGCGCGAACTCACCGACGTCTGGCAAGGCAAATTCCATTCGCGCTGGCCGGTGGTCGCTGCCTATACCGATACCGGCGAGGTCGTCACCTTCTACAGCCCCGATCATCCGGCGCCGCTGACGCCGGACGAGCCGTGGGGCTCGGGTCTGACGTCGCTCGAGGAGGCCAGGCGTTCCGGCTTCATCGGCATCTGCGAAACCGGCGACTGGAAGCTGGAAAGATGCGAGGCCTGGATGAAGCTCCATGCCGCCAGCGCCGAGCGGATGGTGGTCACTACTCGGCGCTTCACACTCGGCAAGGCCGGCGCTGCAACGGCGTGGAACATCTACGTGGTGCCGCCGGCCAAATAGAACCAATAAGACGATCAAGGGGGAAGCGACGGATGGATCTCGACCTGACAGGCAAGACGGCGCTGGTGACGGGCTCGACGCGCGGCATTGGGCTGGCCTCGGCAATCGGTCTCGCGCAAATGGGCGCGGAGGTGATCGTCAACGGCCGCGAGAAGGCGGCGGTCGGCGAGGCAATGGCGAAAGTGCTGGCGGCCGCGCCGTCGGCCAGGGTGCATGCCGCGGCGTTCGATCTCGGCAATTCCGGTGGCTGCGACGCGTTGCTGGGGCAATTTCCCGAGGTAGATATCCTCGTCAACAATCTCGGCATCTACGAGCCGAAGGGGTTCTTCGACATTGCGGACGCCGACTGGTCGCGAATGTTCGAGGTCAACGTCATGAGCGGCGTGCGCCTGACCCGGCATTACCTGAAGCGGATGCTGGACAACAAGGACTGGGGCCGTGTCGTGTTCGTTTCCAGCGAGTCCGGCGTCTATATCCCGAAGGAGATGGTGCATTACGGCTTCTCGAAGTCGGCCCAGCTCGTGATCGCGCGCGGCGCGGCGGAGATGACCAAGGGCACTAACGTGACCGTCAATTCGGTGATGCCGGGACCTACCTGGGTCGAAATGGCGCCGGTGCGGATGGCCGCACGCGCGCGAGCCGCCGGCACCACCGTCGACGATCTCAAATCGCGGATGTTCACTGAGCGCCGGCCGGCCTCGCTGCTACAGCGTTACGCCACGCCGGAAGAGGTCGCCAATCTGATCTGCTACGTCTGCTCGAAAGCTTCCAGCGCCACCAACGGCGCGGCGCTCCGCGTCGACGGCGGCATCGTGACCAATCCGTTCTGAGGTATCAGACCTCATCCTGAGGAGCCGCGTGAGCGGCGTCTCGAAGGATGAATGGTACCAGCCGGGCCTCATGGTTCGAGACGGCGCTTTGCGCCTCCTCACCATGAGGGGCGCTCAGGTGCCTTCTTCGTTGAACTTGTCGGCGATCAGTGCGGCCAGCGCATCGATCGCGGCCTGCGCATCGGGGCCGACGGCTGCGACCGTCACCGTGGTGCCGGGGCCTGCGGCCAGCATCATCAATCCCATGATCGAGGTGCCGCCGACGGTCTCGTTGCCGCGGGTCACGAACACCTCGGCGTTGAAGCGTTCGACCATCTGGACGAACTTGGCCGATGCCCGCGCGTGCAGGCCGCGTTTGTTGATGATGAGAAGTTCGCGCGAGACGGCACCGGCAGGCACACTCAGCCCGATTTCCTGTTCGGGGGTGGGCTCGGCTTCGTCGCTCATTTGCCGGCGAGCACGCGGCTGGCGATGGTGACGTATTTGCGGCCGGCTTCCTGGGCCATGGAGATCGCGTCGGGAAGCGAGCGCTCCTCACGCACCTTGGCGAGCTTGACCAGCATGGGGAGATTGATGCCTGCGAGCACTTCCACTTTCGGGCGGCTCATGCAGGAGATCGCGAGGTTGGAGGGCGTGCCGCCGAACATGTCGGTGAGGATAGCCACGCCGTCACCACTGTCGACGCGGTTCACCGCCTCGATGATGTCACTTCGACACAAATCGGAGTCGTCTTCGGCTCCAATCGTGATGGCTTCAATTTGTTTTTGCGGACCCATGACGTGTTCGAGCGCCGCCCTGAACTCGTCGGCAAGGCGCCCATGGGTCACAAGCACTAGACCAATCATCGGAAACTCCTCGTGGGTGCTTTTTGGTGCACCGCACGAACGCGCCACTTTGACCATCCAGAGGCCCCGCGCAAGAGGGCATCTTGGCTATTCTCCCGGAAATTGGTGGCAGAGATGGGAGCCTGCGCCGGTCTTATTCGGTCGCGATAGTGGGGCTTATATGGTTACCAAACCCCTTCACACAATCGGCCGTCAGGTTACGGGAGGATGAACTCTCAGTTGTCGACAGCGCGGCGACAACCAGCGGCAGGGGCTGGCAGCCCGTTCCGACGGGGATTCGGGGCAATAAAACGCCATTTAGGCGGATTTGGAGCGCTTCCGGCGGTGGCAACCGCTCGGCGTCGGTAGCCGCCAGGTCCACCACCAGGCCCACCACGGCCTCGCCGGCGAAGCCGCAGCGCCGGATGCCGAGGCCCCGGACCTCGATCAGGCCGGCCAGTTCGGGCGCCGGGCGGACCCACAATTGTCCCGCCACTGTGTCGAGATGGACACGGTCGTCCCCGACCAGAACGGCCGGTGGGAGCTGGCCGGAACGCCCGGCCAGAATCAGGTCGAACGCCAGCCGCGACTTGCCGGCCCCCGAGGGGCCGCGGATCAGCACCGCCTGCTGGCCGACCAGCACCGCGGAGGCGTGGACGCTGGGAGCTATCGTCATGACGCGGATGGCGCCGGCAGCCGGACCACGAAGCGGGCGCCGGCGACCGTCGGCTGGCCGTCTTCATCGGCCTGGCCGGGGCGGTTTTCGGCCCAGATCCGCCCGCCATGGGCTTCGATGATCTGTTTGGAGATCGACAGGCCGAGGCCGGAGTTCTGACCAAAACCCTGATGCGGCCGGTCGGTGTAGAAGCGCTCGAAGATGCGCTCCAGCGCATCCTCGCCGATGCCGGGTCCGTCATCGTCGACCACGATTTCGATTTCGGACCGGACGCGGCGGCAGACGATGCGCACCCTGCTGCCGGGGGTGGAGAACGACTGCGCGTTCGACAACAGATTCGAGATCACCTGGCCCAGTCGCGAATCGTGGCCCGGCACCGAGAAGGTATCGGTCGAACCGCGGCCCTCGAAGCGGACTTCGACGCCGACGTCGTGGCCGAGCTTGGTTTCATTGGCAACCGTCGTCAGCGTCGTCAGCAGGCGGCGCAGGTCGACCGGCGCCGTGTCCTGCCGTTGCAGTTCGGCGTCGAGCCGGCTGGCGTCGGAAATATCCGTGATCAGGCGATCGAGTCGCTTGACGTCGTGTTCGATTACTTCGAGCAGCCGTGCGCGGCTGGTTTCGTTACGCGCCAAAGGCAGCGTTTCGACCGCCGAGCGCAGCGACGTCAGCGGGTTCTTCAATTCGTGGGCGACGTCGGCGGCGAACATCTCGATCGCCTCGATCCGGCTGTAGAGCGCGTTGGTCATGTCGCGCAGCGCGCCGGAGAGATGGCCGATCTCGTCGCGACGGCGGGTGAAGTCGGGAATCTCGACGCGGGTCTGGATGCGGCGGCGGACGCGCTCGGCGCCGTCGGCGAGGCGTCGCACCGGGCCTGCGATCGTGCTCGCCAGCAATAGTGACAGCATGATCATGACGGCGGAGGCCACGCCGCCGACCTTCAGGATCGCGAGCCGCTCGGCGGTCACCATCTGGTCGATGTCGTCGCCCTGCGTCGACAGCATCAGCGCGCCATGGACGGCGCGGAAACGCTGCACCGGGACCGCGACCGAGACGATGACTTCGCCGCGGTCGTTGACGCGCACCATGCTGGTCTTGATGCCGTCGAGCGCCTGCACGACCTCGCTGTAGCCCTTGCCGTTCTCGGGCCCGAGTTCGCGGTACAGCGGCAGGTCGCCGCGATTGAGCCAGGTGCGGGTGGCGATGGTGGCGCGCTCGAGGATCCCGGGCTTCTCCAGCGACGGCGGCGGCAATTCGAAGCGCAGCACGTCGCCGCGGCCGTAGAGATTGCGGCTGTCCAAAATCATGCCGCCGTCGCCGCCATAGATGCGGGCGCGGGTCTTGGTCGGCGAAATCAGCCGCCGCAGCACCGGCGCCACCCGCTCCGGATTGATCGGAAAATCCAGTCCGGAATATTCGTCCGGCACGCCGTAGCTCTCGCCGGGCTTGAGGTCGAGCAGCCGGTCCGGATCGATGGTGATGGTGTTGGTTTCGACGGTGGCGGAGGCGGCGATCGCGCCGGCGATGATTTCGGCCTGCACCAACAGGCTCTGCGCCCGGGCATCGATCAGGCCGGCGCGGAATTGCGAGAGATAGAGAATGCTCGCCACCAGGGCCACGAGGCCCGCCAGATTGAGCGAGACGATGCGGCGGGTGAGGCTCGAGAACGACAGTGCGAAGAAGAACTGTCCGGCGCGGCGCAGCCAGCTCAGCGGCCGCCGCCACCCCTTGTCGAACGGGTTGTCGTCGACATGATCCTGGGCAACACCGTCCTGATCGAGGCGCTCGGAAGCGTCCTCGTTATTCAGACCCGGATCAGGCTGCGTTCGATCTAGCAATGGCCAAAACTGCCCGTTGTCCCGACATACATCCCGCGATGCGCGCAAATACACCTATCGCCGCAACATCCTATCCGAACGGCCAGGCGGCGTCAGTCAGCAAACGCCGCTGTAAACGCGGATCAGGCTTCCTTAAATCGATAGCCGACGCCATACAGCGTCTCGATCATTTCGAAATCGTCGTCGACCACCTTGAACTTCTTGCGCAGCCGCTTGATGTGGCTGTCGATGGTGCGGTCGTCGACATAGACCTGATCGTCATAGGCGGCGTCCATCAGCGCGTTGCGGCTTTTCACCACACCAGGGCGGGTCGCCAGTGCCTGCAGGATCAGGAATTCGGTCACCGTCAGCGTCACCGGCTCGTTCTTCCAGGTGCAGGTGTGGCGCTCCGGATCCATCCGCAGCAGGCCGCGGTCGAGCGCGCGCGCATCCGGCTCCTTCGGCACGGCGGTCGGATCCTTGGGCTGGCCGCGGCGAAGCACGGCCTTGACGCGTTCGACCAGCAGACGCTGCGAGAACGGCTTGCGGATGAAATCGTCGGCGCCCATCTTGAGGCCGAACAGTTCGTCGATCTCTTCGTCCTTGGAGGTCAGGAAGATTACCGGCAGATCTGACTTCTGCCGCAGCCGCCGCAGCGTCTCCATGCCGTCCATGCGCGGCATCTTGATATCAAGGATCGCCAGATCCGGCGGCGAGGTACGGAAGCCGTCGAGCGCCGATGCACCATCCGTGTAGGTCATGATGCGATAGCCTTCGGCTTCGAGCGCGATCGAGACGGAAGTGAGAATGTTGCGGTCGTCGTCGACCAGGGCGATTGTGGGCATGAGCCTGCTTTCGAAAGAGACAGTGGCTTAAACGGCGGGCAATCCAGCTATGCGCCGCATAAATGGGCTTCGTATACGGTCAACGAGCAATGCAAGCTGGGCTGAAGTGTGACCGAGTTCCGCAAAAACGCTTCCACGGGCGCTGCGTTGCCCTCCATATAGCACCCTCGGGGGCCGGGAAAACCCCCTTTTTGCAATAAGATGGCTGGATCAAAACGATGCAACCGACCGCAGATTTCAATGCTTCCAGGCTGACCCGCTCGCTGCTGCGGCGCAGCCGCCAAGGTGCGCTGGCGACCCTGATGGCCGGGAGCGGCGACCCTTATTGCTCGCTGGTCAACCTCGCCAGCCATGCCGATGGGTCGCCGATCCTGCTGAAGATCG
>Ga0209023_10002477_pt1 | contig 22994 bp, 18 predicted proteins | sample LakOneMetagenome_FD_187468 | JGI IMG/M metagenome (GOLD analysis project Ga0209023, IMG submission 187468) | Freshwater and sediment microbial communities from Lake Erie, Canada (SPAdes) (version 2) | ecosystem: Environmental > Aquatic > Freshwater > Lentic | place: Lake Erie, Canada... | reverse complement strand
TCGCGTGGCGGCAATCCGGACGGCGACCGCATACCAGGCGCTGTCGAGGGCGTGGCGCAGGTCGGACTGACGGTGGACCGCGTGGGCCCGTGGTCGGGCGCCCTGCGCCTGCGCTACTTCGGCCCGCGTCCGCTGATCGAGGACGACAGCGTGCGCTCGCACGCGAGCACCACGCTCAACGGCCGCATCGGCTACCGGATCGGCAAGGACATGCGCCTGGAACTGGAAGGCTTCAACCTCACCAACCGCCGCGACTCGGCGATCGACTACTACTACGAGTCGCGCCTGGCGAACGAAGCGCAAGGCGTGGAGGACATCCACTTCCATCCGATCGAGCCGCGCACCTTCCGTCTCACTTTCGTCAAGAACTGGTAGGAATTGCTAGGGGTCAGACCGGCAGCGTTGAAAAATGCTACGCTAGCCGGATGACTACCCGCGACTTACCTTACACCGATCCGTCGCAGCTGACGGATGCGCTGCGCAGCGAGGGCTACGCCCTCCTGCGTCCCCTCGACGTGGCCCGCCTGGCGGGCTGTTCCCTCGATGAGCTGGGAGCGCTGGCCCCGAGCTGGGACCGGCTCGAACTCGACAACTACCTCAAGGACGGCGGCCGCTACCGGCGCCGCCGCCACTCCTGCTTCGTCGACGACGGCCGGAAGCTCGAACAGACGCCGCACCGCGCGCACTGGCAGCCGGTCGAGTACAACGCCCTGCACGGCGGCATGCACCGCCTGTTCGAACCGGTCGAAGCCGGCACGGTCGCCAATCCGGCCTGGGAGCGCCTGCTGCGCGCACTCGGCGCCGTCTGCTCCCGGGTGCGCGGCCAGCAGCCCTGGTACGTGGAGGCGCACCAGTTCCGCATCGACACCGCCGACGGCATCGGCCGCCCCACGCCGGAAGGCGCGCACCGCGACGGCGTCGACTTCGTCGCCGTCATCCTGATCGACCGCACCGGCATCAAGGGCGGCGAGACCCGCGTATTCGAGGCCGACGGCCCGGCCGGCAAGCGGTTTACGATGATCGAGCCGTGGACCCTGCTGTTGCTGGACGATGCGGCCGTGATCCACGAATCGACGCCGATCCAGCCTTTGGCCGAGCATGGGCACCGCGATACGCTGGTGCTGACCTGGCGCGCCGGGTCCTTCCAGGGCGCCGACGCGTGATTAACGGCCTGTACGCGCTTGTGTAGCGTGGACGGCTTCGCCGTCCACGCGTTCAAACTGCACATGAATACCACGTCCCGCCTCTACGCATCGGGGAGTTGAACGCGCGTTCGGCGGAGCCGAACACCCTACGAAAATCCGAAAAAAAAGCGCCCGCGAACCTTGCGGCTGGCGGGCGATAATCCAATTTCGGGAGAAACTGGAGGAGACGGTTTCAATATAACCCAGTTTTTTGTGCACCGCAATACAGTAGAACTACGTAGCTTGTTTCGTTAAGGAAGCGTTTCCATTTGATATTGCTCAAATGCGTTTGCTGCACTGCGCAATTTCTTTATCGCCGGCTCTGAGCGCCCCTTCCGCACTCGTTTTCGCACGCCGCATCCTTCCGTAGAGTCCTCTCTCCATCTTCGCGAACTGTGCTGGTAAATATCTGCGAGCGCGCGGATCGTATTGCAACTTTGATACACTTCGCAGCTTGACCAGTAGCCTGCCAACGACTATGCCAACCCTCCGCCGACTTCCCCCTGTTCCCGTGTTCGCCGCCGCCGGCGCGACCCTGTGCTTCGCCCTCGCCCTGGCCATTCCCGAGCGCGCAAGCGCCAAGGACGAGAAGCCCGCCGCCCCGACGCCGGCACTGACCGTGACCACCGGCCTGCCCTCTTCCGCCTCGCTCCCGGTCGGCTTGACGGCCAACGGCAGCGTCGCCGCCTGGCAGGAAGCGGTGATCGGCAGCGAGTCGAACGGCCTGCGCCTGAGCGAGGTGCGGGTCAATGTGGGCGACGTGGTCAAGAAGGGCGAGACCCTGGCCGTGTTCGCGAGCGACACCGTGCGCGCCGACGTCGAGCAGGCGCGCGCCGCGCTGCAGGAAGCCCAGGCCAACGCCGCGGCGGCCAAGGCGGACGCAGACCGCGCACGCAACCTGCGCAGTTCCGGCGCGCTGAGCGAGCAGCAGGTCACGCAATACTTGACGAGCGAAAGCACCGGCCGGGCGCGCGTGGCCTCGGCCCAGGCCACCCTCGCCCAGCAGCAGCTGCGCCTGCGCTACGCCACCGTGGTGGCGCCCGACAGCGGCATCATCTCGGCGCGCAGCGCCACCGTGGGCGCCGTGATCGGCCCGGGCACGGAGATGTTCCGCATGATCCGCCAGGGGCGCCTGGAGTGGCGCGCCGAAGTGACCTCGAATGACCTGGGCCGTATCAAGCCCGGCATGCGCGCCCAGGTGCGCGCCGCCAGCGGCGTCGAGATCACGGGCAAGGTGCGCACCGTGGCGCCGACCGTGGACCCGCAGACCCGCCTGGCCCTGGTCTACGTCGACCTGCCGCCGTCGATGTCCGCCAACGCCCCGCTCAAGGCCGGCATGTTCGCCAGCGGCCGCTTCGAGTTCGGCGCCACCAATGCCCTCACCGTGCCGCAGCAGGCCGTGGCCGTGCGCGACGGCTTCAGCTACGTGTTCCGCCTGAACCGCGACAGCCGCGTGAGCCAGCTGAAGGTCACCACCGGCCGCCGCCTGGGCGACCGCGTCGAGATCGTCGGCGGCCTGGCGGCGGATACCCCGATCGTGATCAGCGGCGCCGGCTTCCTGAACGATGGGGATCTGGTCCGCAATGTCCAGGCTCCTGCCGCCGCCCCGGCCCAGCGCCAGGCCGCGCGCTGAGCGGAGAGCCGTCATGAACTTCTCCGCACTATCGATCCGCAACCCGATCCCGGCGATCATGCTGTTCGCCCTGCTGACCCTGGCGGGGCTGCTGGCCTTCAAGGCCAACAAGATCCAGGACTTCCCGGACATCGAGCTGCCGATCGTCACCGTCGCCGCCACGCTGGAAGGCGCGGCGCCGGCCCAGCTGGAAACCGAGGTGGCGCGCAAGATCGAGGATTCGATCGCCACCCTGCAGGGCGTCAAGAACATCTATACCAAGGTGCTCGACGGCGTGGCCACCATCACCGTCGAATTCATCCTCGAAAAAGACCTCGCCGAAGCCGTCAATGACGTGCGCGACGCGGTGGCCCGCGTGCGCGCCGACCTGCCGCCCGAGATGCGCGAGCCGAGCGTCACCAAGGCCGCCACCGCCGGCCGCGTCGTCGCGACCTTCACCGCCGAGCCGGCCAAGGGCGCGCGCATCGACGACCAGGAACTGAGCTGGTTCGTCGACAACGACGTGGCCAAGCGCCTCCTGAGCGTGCCGGGCCTGGGCTCGGTCAAGCGGGTGGGCGGCGTCACCCGCGAAGTGCGGGTCGAACTCGACGATGCGCGCATGGCCGCACTGCAGGTCTCGGCCCTGGACATCTCGCGCCAGCTGCGCAACGTCCAGCGCGAAGCGCCGGGCGGACGCGGCGACGTGAGCGGCGCCGAACAGTCGGTGCGCACCATCGCGACCGTCGGCTCGGCCCAGGAGCTGGCGCAGATGGACATCCCGCTGACCGACGGACGCCACGTGCGCCTCGACCAGGTGGCCAAGGTGACCGACACCGTGGCCGAGCCGCGCGCGATCGCCCTGCAGGACGGCCGCAAGGTGGTCGGCTTCGAAGTGTTCCGCACCCGCGGCGCCGGCGAGGTCGACGTGGCCGAAGGCGCGCGCGCGGCCGTGGCCCAGCTGCAGAAGGAAAATCCGAACGTGGTGCTGCGCGAGGTGATCGACAACTCGGCGCCCGTCGAAGAAAACTTCGACGCCTCGATGGAGATGCTGTACGAGGGCGCGGTGCTGGCCGTGCTGGTGGTGTGGTGGTTCCTGCGCGACTGGCGCGCGACCCTGGTGGCGGCCGCCGCCCTGCCGCTGTCGGCGATTCCGGCTTTCCTCGGCCAGTACCTGTTCGGCTATACGCTGAACATGGTGACCCTGCTCTCGCTGGCCCTCGTCATCGGCGTGCTGGTCGACGACGCCATCGTCGAGATCGAGAACATCTCGCGCCACCTGCGCATGGGGAAGACGCCGATGCAGGCCGCGCTGGAAGCGGCCGACGAAATCGGCATGGCGGTGATCGCCACCACCTTTGCCCTGGTCGCGGTGTTCCTGCCGACTGCCTTCATGGGCGGCATTCCGGGAAAATTCTTTAAGCAGTTCGGCTGGACCGCGGTGCTGGCGATCCTCGCCTCCCTTGTCGTGGCGCGCCTGCTGACGCCGATGATGGCAGCCTACATCCTGAAGCCCGCCAAGCACCACGGCGAGGAGAAGGATGGCTTCATCATGACGCGCTACATGCGCGCCATGCAGTGGTGCTTGCGCCACCGCCTGGCGACCTCCATTGCGGCGGGCCTGTTCTTCCTCGGCTCGATCGCCCTGGTGCCGCTGCTGCCGACCGGCTTCGTGCCGCCGGCCGACCGCTCCCAGACCCTGATCACGGTCGAGCTGCCGCCGGGTTCCACCCTGGCCGAGACCCATGCCCTCGCCGAACAGACCCGCAAGGCGGCAATGCAGGTGCCCGGCGTGAAGAGCGTGTTCAGCTCGATCGGCGGCGGTTCCAGCGGCGACGCCTTCGCTCCCGGCGCCGCGGCGGAAGCGCGCCGCGCGGTGATGACGGTGACCACCATCGACCGTCACGAACGCGACGTGGGCCTGTCCAGCATCGAGAAGGCCCTGCGCGAGAAGGTCGCGCAGATCCCGGGCGCGCGCTTCAACGTGGGCGCCAACGACACCGGCACCAAGATGCAGCTGGTGCTGCGCAGCGAGGACCCGCAGGCCCTGACCACCATCGCGCGCCAGGCCGAGCGCGAACTGCGCACCCTGCAGGGCATCGGCAACGTCAGCTCGAGCGCCTCGCTGGTGCGCCCCGAGATCATCGTGCGCCCGGACTTTGCGCGCGCCGCCGACCTCGGCGTGACGGCCGCCGCGATCGGCGAGACGGTGCGCGTGGCCACGGCCGGCGACTACGACCTGTCGCTGGCGAAGATGAACCTGTCCGAGCGCCAGGTGCCGATCCGCGTCAAGCTGCCCGACACCGTGCGCGCCGACCTCGATGCGCTGGGGCGCCTCACGGTGCCGGGGGCGCGCGGCCCGGTGCTGCTGGCGAATGTCGCGACCATCACCATGGAAAGCGGCCCGGCCCAGATCGACCGCCTGAACCGCACCCGCAACGTGACGCTCGACGTCGAGCTGCAGGGCCGTTCGCTGGGCGAAGTCAACACCGAGGCGCGCGCCCTGCCCGCCTTCCAGAACCTGCCGCCGAACGTGCAGATCGCGGAACTCGGCGACGCCCAGGAGATGGCGGCCCTGTTCGCCAGCTTCGGCGTGGCGATGCTGATCGGCGTGCTGTGCATCTACGGCGTGCTGGTGCTGCTGTTTAACGACTTCATGCAGCCGGTGACGATTCTCGCGGCGCTGCCGCTGTCGATCGGCGGCGCCTTCGTCGCGCTGCTGCTCACCAGCAGCGCGCTGTCGATGCCGACCATGATCGGCCTGATCATGCTGATGGGGATCGTGACGAAGAACTCGATCTTGCTGGTGGACTACGCGATCCTGGCGCGCGAGGCGGGCATGAACCGCTTCGACGCCCTGGTCGACGCCTGCCACAAGCGGAGCCGCCCGATCGTGATGACCACCATCGCCATGGGCGCCGGCATGCTGCCGCTGGCGCTCGGCCTGTCGGGCGACCCGAGCTTCCGCGCGCCGATGGCGATCGCCGTGATCGGCGGTCTGATCACCTCGACCCTGCTGAGCCTGCTGGTGGTCCCGGCCGTGTTCACCTATGTGGACGACTTCGAGCACCTGATGAAGCGCGGGATGGCGAAGCTGCGGCGCAAGCCGGCGCCGCATGTGCCGGTCAAGACTCCGTCCGACTCGGTCGTCTAAATTTTCCAAACGTAGGGTGGGCAGATTCTGCCCACGCGTTCAGGCAGCTTGCGATCATCCGCGCGTCGATTCAGCACCGGTTTGACCGCGCGGACGGCGAAGCCGTCCACCCTACCCAAAAAAAACCCCGGCAAGCGCGAGCCTGCCGGGGTTCTTGTTTGCCTGAACCGGAAGGATCAGTCGCGGTAATCGCGATAGTAGCGGCGATCGCTGCTGCTCGAGCTGCTCAGCAGCTTGGCCAGCAGGAAGCCGACGGCGCCGGCGACCAGCAGGGCGGTGCCCGGGTTGGTCTTGACGTACTCGGTGCCTTTTTCCGAGTAGGCGCTGTAGGTCTCGCCCAGCTGGCCCTTGCGCTGACCCAGGCTTTCCGAGGCGCCGCTCAGCATGCCGCTGATGCGGTCGACACCGGCGTGAGCGGTGCTGACCAGGCGGTCGACCAGCGGCTGCGCACCTTGCGCGACCTGGTCGATCTTCTCGTGCAGCTTGTCCGGCGAGACATTGGCCATGGCGGCCTTGATGCCACCCGTCGAGGACTGCGATTGCGACTGGTCGCCGCTGTCCGACTGCTGGGAGCTGGCGCCGCCCATGCTGCCGCTGCTGCCCATGGTCGTGCCCGACGAGCTGCCGGTGGTGCTGCCGCTCGAGCCCAGGGCGCTGTTGCCGCTGCTGGTGCTGCTCAGGCTGCCGCTGCTGCCTGCAGCGCTCGAGCCGGTGGAGCCGGTCGAACCGCTCTGCTGGCTGCCCAGCGAGCTGCCCTGCTTGCTGCTGCTGCTGCTGCTGCTGCCCAGGTTGCTCGAGCTTTGCGAGGCGCTTTGCTGGCTGCCGGCATTGCTGGTGCCGCCGACGGCGCCGTTGCTGCTGCCGGTGGCAGGCTTGGCGGTGCTCGGCGAGGCGTTGGCGCTGCCGAGGCTGCCCGACGAACCGCTCTGGCTGTTGCTCGAGGTGCTGCTGCCCTGGCTCAGGCCGGAATTCTGGCTTTTACCGATGCTCGAACCCAGACCCTCGCGGCTTGCGTCGCTGCCTTTTCCCTCGGTAGATTTCTGATTATCCATGATGTATCCCTCGTAAAAATGTAGACCAACGCGAAGTAGACCGATACCCGACTATCACCACATTCTTCCTCGATTCCGCCTGAAACAGAATGAAGGGACGAAATGGGCATGCGCTACATCAATGTGGCACTTGGGTTCTTGCCTTAGGTCACGCCTTCGTTGTCGTGACCTAAAGCGAGCGCAAAAGTTCCACCATAAGCACTGACGGCCATCTCGTCGCTGCTGAAGCGGTCGCCTGTGGCGGTCCGAATCGCGCGCAGTATCGGACACTGCGTCGCGATACAAAAAATACAATATCCAGCCACTCCGGACCGTGCGTTGACTAACAGAGCTGTCCTGCCGGGCAAGCTCAGCGCTGCGGATACTGCTTGCATCCTTTCTCAACCGGGTTAGAATGCAAATGATAATCATTATCAATTGAGTGTGCTTCGGCGCCTCCCGCATTGAAAGTAAACGTGCATGTGCGACAAACACGCCTCCCTGCCTGATTCCGGCGCCGCCGGCTCGCGCCGCCGCCGCGTCTGGGAACTGAGTTCCACCAGCCATTGCCCGCTGGTGGGCGTGGCCCTGCCCCTCGGCGCCCTGCGCAAGCTGGTGGAGCGGGTCACCGGCGGCCGGCTGCTGCACGACGACTACGACATCCACGTCGGCGCGGTCAGCGAGTGCGCGCAGCGCAATCCCCTGTCGGAAGCGCTGCAGAAGGAATTGGAACGGCGCTACGCCGGCGACGTCGCGCGTTTTCGCGCGGCCAGGAGCACCGAGGAAGTGGGGAACCTCTGGGCCAAGGCTGTGGCGGCCGGCAACGTGCCCGGCGCTTTCTGGGCCGGCCTCACCCACCCCCGCTGCACGGCCGAGCTCGAACAGCGCATGTGCCGCGACATCCATATGGTGCAGCACCAGGCCGGCGCCTGCGTGCGCGCCGACATGGACAAATACAATGCCCTGCTGGCTGACAACGCGCGCCTGATGCGCGAGCTGGTCCGCGCGCAGGGGCGCTGCCAGCTGCTGCAGCAGGACAAGGCCGAGATGGCCGAGCGCCACGAGCAGCAGTTGATGCAGGCGCGCGCCGCGGGTATTGCGAAAGACACCGATATCTACCAGTTGCGCAATGCCCTGGAACGCCTGAAAGCCGAAGTGCCCGAGCTCGAGGAACGCAAGCGCCTGGCGAACCGCCTCGCGCAGATGGAAGAACGCGAAGCGGCGTTGAGGTCCCAGCTGGCCGCGCTGAAGGCGGCTGCAGCACGCCCTACCGTGGAAGCGCCCGATGCGCAGGCGCCTGCGAACGAGGCGGCGCCGGAACCGGTGGAGATCCGGATCCGCCTGGTCAACCGCAGCGTGCTGTGCGTGGGCGGCCGCAGCGGCAGCGTGCCGGTCTACCGCAACGTGGTGGAGCGCATCGGCGCCCAGTTCACCCACCACGACGGCGGGCTCGAAGACAGCGCCGGCCAGCTTGACGCCAGCCTGGCCGCGACCGACCTGGTGATCTGCCAGACCGGCTGCATCAGCCACCATGCCTACTGGCGGGTCAAGGACCATTGCAAGCGCACGGGCAAGCGCTGCATCTTCATCGACAACCCGAGTGTGTCGAGCCTGGTGCGCGGCTTGCAGGAGGCCGCCACTGTTACAGAAGTCTGAGGTCCTGGTCGAAGCGCGCCGGGCCTGGTATTCGATTCGGGGATTTGCGCGTGCCGGGCGGAAGTTTGTACAATGGATGCTCATTCATCCATTCCGGTTCAGCTTGAGAGGTTGTCGGCACGTCACCGACATGATCGACTTCTCTGCCTGGCCGCATGGCTTCGTTCTCGGACTGGGCCTGTTCGTCTGCCCCGGACCCAAGGATGTCCTGATTCTTCGCGCCTCCCTGGCCGGATACCGCCCTTTCCTTCTGATCTTGATCGGCACCGGCAGCGATCTCCTGCTTGTCGCACTCGGCATCCTAGGCCTGTCCGCAGCCTTCCAGTCCCTGCCCATCATGCACACCGCGGCCACGATACTCGGGATTGCCCTGCTCTTGCTCCACGCGGCGCAGGCGGCACACAGCGCATTGCGGCGGCGTGGCGCGGCATCCGTCGAAACAGGGGCGCCCCAGTCCAGGGGCCTGCGTCAGCTGATCGTGGTTTCGCTATTCAATCCCGCCGCCTGGCTCGACACCGTGGTGATCATCGGCGCCGTCGGTGTGGGCCTTGCTCCGGAAAAGCGCCTGGCATACGCAGCGGGAGCCGTCATGGCCTCGCTGACATGGTTTGCCGCTTGGGTATTCGGCGCGCGAAGCGTCCGCAGCTGGATGAATTCGCCGGCCAACTGGCGTCGCCTGGATATGATCATCGCGCTGGCGATGCTCGGCATGGCCGCGTGGCTGGCCCGGAATGTGTGACGGCGCCGGAAAAACGAAAGGGTTACGCGCCCGACGGCCGTAACCCTTTGATTTACTACGTGTTCGTGGTGCCGCTGACCGGAATCGAACTGGTGACCTTCGCATTACGAATGCGCTGCTCTACCGACTGAGCTACAGCGGCTCTACGCCGGGCGAACCGGACGAAGAGCCGTATTCTAGCAAACAAGTTCGCAAACTTGCTAGTCCGACTCGGCAATTTGAGGCATGAATTGCCAAATAATCACTCGGCGTGGTAGCTCGTCACCAGGTCGACTTCAAGCTTCGAGCCCAGGAACACCGGCACGCGCTGGTGCAGCTTGGTCGGCGGGATCTCCATGATGCGTCCACGCCCGTCGGTGGCGGCGCCGCCGGCCTGCTCGACGATCATGGCCATCGGGTTGGCTTCGTACATCAGGCGCAGCTTGCCCGGCGAGGAGGGGTCGCGCAGGTCGGCCGGGTACATGAAGATGCCGCCGCGGTTCAGGATGCGGTGCACGTCGGCCACCATCGAGGCGATCCAGCGCATATTGAAATCCTTGCCGCGCGGGCCGGTGGACCCCGCCAGCATCTCGTCGACGTAGCGCTGCACCGGCGGATGCCAGTGGCGCTTGTTCGACATATTGATCGCGAATTCCTTGGTCGTCTCCGGAATCTGCATATTCTTCTCCGTGAGCACCCAGGAACCCATCTCGCGGTCGAGGGTGAAGCAGTGCACGCCGTTGCCGGTGGTGAGCACCAGCATGGTCTGCGGGCCGTAGACCGCGTAGCCGGCCGCCACCTGCTGGGTGCCGGGCTGCAGGAAGTCCTGCTCGGTCGGCTCATTCATGCCTTCCGGGGCCTTGAGCACCGAGAAGATGGTGCCGATCGAGACGTTGACGTCGATGTTCGAGGAGCCGTCGAGCGGGTCGAACAGCAACAGGAATTCGCCCTTCGGGTAGCGGCTCGGGATCTGGCGGATGGTTTCCATCTCTTCCGACGCCATGGCCGCCAGGTGGCCGCCCCATTCGTTTGCTTCCAGCAGGATCTCGTTGGAGATCACGTCGAGCTTCTTCTGCACCTCGCCCTGGATGTTCTCGGTTTCGGCGCTGCCCAGCACCTCGCCCAGCGCACCCTTGCTGACCGAATAGCTGATGCGCTTGCAGGCACGGGCCACGACCTCGATCAGGAGGCGCAACTCGGCGTTGATGTTCTGGTGGAGGCGCTGCTCCTCGACCAGGTATTGCGTGAGACTGACGCGTTTCATGGACTTCCTTTTGGTTTGGTTTTGAATTCTTGTTTTGGTAGGGTGGACGGCTTCGCCGTCCGCGCGTTCAACTCTCGTATGAACGGGTGCGGCGCGTGCCGTTCACGCACTGTTTGAACGCGTGGGCGGGAAACCCGCCCACCCTACAAAATCGGTGCGGCCCGGAAGCGTGCCGAAGTTGAGCGCCCACATCAATTGGCAAGTGCTTTCGTGACGATCTCGCGCACGTCGTTGGACAGGCGCTGCTGCCCCGCCACCTGCTGCAGCGCGGTCTTCATGTGCTGCTGCAGCTGCGGGGTGTAGCGGCGCCAGCGGTCCATGGCGCGGGCCAGGCGGGCGGCGACCTGCGGGTTGATGGCGTCGAGCAGGGTCACGTGCTCGGACCAGAACAGGTAGCCGCTGCCGTTCGGCGCGTGGAACTCGACCGGATTGTTCATGCAGTAGGTCGCGACCAGGCTGCGCGCACGGTTCGGGTTGCGCAGGTTGAAGGCCGGGTGGCGCATCAGCTCGCGGATCCTGGCGATGTCGGTGGTCGGGGCAGAGGCCTGCATCGCGAACCACTTGTCCACCACCAGCGCCTCGTCCTTGAATTCCTCGTAGAAGCGGGCCAGCTCGGTTTCCGCTTCCGGCGCGCGCGCGTGGATCAGGGCGTTGAGCGCGGCTGCGCGGTCGGTCATGTTGTCCGCCTCGACGCACTGGCGCAGGGCCAGGGCGATGGTTTCCTCGTCCGGGGCGGCGTTCAGGTAGGACAGGGCCAGGTTCTTCAGGGCGCGCTTGCCGGCGGACAGGGCGTCCGGGCTGTATGCGCCCGGCGTCTGGTTGGCGTCGTACTGGGCCAGCAGCTCGCCCCGCAGGCGTGCGCCGATGTTCGCGCGCATGAACTGGCGCGCCATGTGCACGGCCAGCGGGTCGACCACGTCGAGCTGCTCGGCGATCATGGTTTCGGTCGGCAGCAGCAGGGCCTGCTCACGGAAGGCCGGGTCGAGCGACTCGTCCGTCAGCATGCGCCGCATGGCCTCGATGAAGGTGTCGTCCAGGCTCAGGCGGCTCGACACCGGCGCTTCGCCGGTGAGCTTGAGCAGGCGGCCCATCGCCAGGCGCTGGCCGGCTTCCCAGCGGTTGACCGGGTCGGTATCGAAGCTGAACAGGTGCAGCAGGTCGCTGTCGCTGTAGCCGTGCTGGAGGATGACGGGCGCCGAGAAGTCGCGCAGCACCGAGGGCACCGGCTGTTCCTTCACATTGCTGAACACGAAGGTCTGCTCGGCTTCGGTCAGTTCCAGCACGACGGTGGTGCCGACATCCTTGCCGTCCAGGGTCAGCGGCATGTCGCGGCCTTCACGGTCCAGGAGGCCGACCGACACCGGGATGTGGAAGGGACGCTTTTCCGGCTGGCCGGGCGTCGGCGGGCAGGACTGGAACAGGGTGATGCCATAGGTCTGGGCGCCCTCGTCGTAGCGCGCCTCGAAGCGCAGCACCGGGGTGCCGGCCTGGTCGTACCAGCGCTCGAACTGGTCGAGGTCGCGGCCATTGGCGTCGGCCATGGCCCGGCGGAAGTCGTCGCAGGTGACGGCCTGGCCGTCATGGCGCTCGAAATACAGGTCCATGCCCTTGCGGAAGCCCTCAACCCCTAGCAGGGTCTGGACCATGCGCACGACTTCGGCGCCCTTCTCGTACACCGTGACGGTGTAGAAGTTGTTGATCTCGACGAAGGAGTCCGGACGCACCGGGTGGGCCATGGGGCCGGCGTCCTCAGGGAACTGGGCCTGGCGCAAGGTGCGCACCTGGTCGATGCGGGTAACGGCGCGGCCCGTATCGGTGCCGATCATGTCGGCGGTGAATTCCTGGTCGCGGAACACCGTCAGGCCTTCCTTCAGCGAGAGCTGGAACCAGTCGCGGCAGGTGACGCGGTTGCCGGTCCAGTTATGGAAGTACTCGTGCGCCACCACCGCCTCGATGCCCTGGAAGTCGATGTCGGTCGCCACGCGCGGGTTGGCCAGCACGAACTTCGTGTTGAAGATGTTCAGGCCCTTGTTTTCCATCGCACCCATATTGAAGTCGCTGGTGGCGACGATCATGAAGCGGTCGAGGTCGAGCTCGAGGCCGTAGCGCTCTTCGTCCCAGCGGATGCTGTGCTTGAGCGACTGCATGGCGTAGTCGGTCTTGTCGAGGTTGCCCTCTTCGACCCAGACCTGCAGCAAGGCGTCGCGGCCATCGGCCAGGCGGAAAGTTTCCTCCTGGCATACCAGGCGCGCGGCGACGAGGGCGAACAGGTAGGACGGCTTCTTGAACGGATCTTCCCACTTGGCGTAGTGGCGGCCGTCGCCCAGGTCACCCTCTTCGACCAGGTTGCCGTTACCCAGCAGTACCGGATAGCGTTCCTTATCGGCGCGCAACATCACCGTGTACACGGCCATCACGTCCGGACGGTCGGGGAAATAGGTGATGCGGCGGAAGCCCTCGGCCTCGCACTGGGTGAAGAAGTTGCCGTTCGAGGTGTACAGGCCGCTCAGCGTGGTGTTCAGCTCGGGCACGCCGACGGTCTCGATCTCGAGCACGGCTTCCTCGGGCGCGTTCGGGATCGTGAGCAGGGTGCCGTTGATCGCGTAGTCGCGCTCCTCCAATAGCCGGCCGTTCATGCGCAGCGCCACCAGCTCGATGTCCTCGCCGTAGAGCTCGATCTCGCGCTGGGCGCTGTCGGGATTGCGGCGGACCGTCATGCGGTTGGCGACGACGGTCCGGGCGGGGTCGAGGTCGAAGCCGAGTTCCACGGTGTCCACCAGGTAGCTCGGTGGGGTGTAGTCACTGCGGTAGATCGTCTGGGGCGTATCGGTGCGCATAGGAAAATCCGCGTAGGCAGGTTAAGGTGCTGGCTGACGTGCCAGTAAGGTGCTTATTCTACCAACAAGATTTTCCGGGGCTAGCTCCGTTTCGGACTGTATCGGAATGTGCGCTTGGTAACCGCGTGTAAATTATTCTGCGAGAATGCTGAACAGAACCTAATATAGACGATCGGAAAAGTCCGCACAGACATGGAGAGAGCAATGAAACGCCTGATGATCGCCGCCGGCGCAGTGTTTACGCTGTTGCTGACTGGCTGCGCCACCACGATCCGCAGCGACGTGACCACCTTCCACCAGTGGCCCGCGCAGATCGAGGACAAGAGCTATGTGTTCGAGACCCCGCCGCCCCAGGACGACACCCTGGAATGGCGCGCCTACCAGGACCTGGTGCGCGGCCAGCTGGCAGCCCTGGGCTTCCGCGACGCCAACGGCGCCACTCCGTCGCTGACCGTCTCGATGCGCTTTACCACCACCGACATGCCGGTGCGCGTGGTGGAACCGGTCATGTCGCCGTTCTACCAGCCGATGTACGCGCCGCGCTTCGCCTACTTCCGCGGCCGCAACGGCGCCATCCACCGCCGCTACGTGGGCGGCGGCTGGTATAGCCCCTTCTACGATCCCTTCTGGAACCCGGGCTACCAGGTCTCGATCGAGCACCACTACCGCCGCGAACTGCAGGTCGGCATCAAGCAGGCGCGCGACGGCAAGCGCCTGTTCGACGTCACCGTGCACAACACCAGCCGCGAGATGTCGACCCCGGCCCTCATGCCGGCGCTGGTGCAGAGCGCCTTCCAGGGCTTCCCTGGCCCGTCGGGCGTGGCGCGCAGGGTCGTGCTGGAGCAGAAAGAAGGCTGAGCGCTTGCTCGCAGCAGATGAGAACGGGGGCTTCGGCCCTACTGCCGTTCAGTTAAGCTCTTGTAGGGTGGACGGGTCTCCCGTCCGCGCGTTCAACGCCCATAAAAATGGATGCAGCGCATGCAGTCCACGCACTGTTTGAACGCGCGCACGGCAAAGCCGTGCACCCTACGATCCTCTCACTGAACACCATTGGGGCTTCGGCCCCATTTTTTTTTCAGATGCTGGAAATCCGGGAATACATGGAAGAGCGCCCTGCTCAATGCCGCATCAAGGTCGGGATAATCAGATCCACCAGCAATTTTTCGCTCAGCGGGTGCGCATTTCGCACTTGAAAGTTAGTCGTGGTTATGACGACCACGGCATCCAGATCCGGCAGTACGAAAACCTTGTTCCCACCCGAACCTGCCATCCCGTAGCTCTGCACCGTGCGGCCGTCTACCTTGAAGGACTGCAGCCACCATAAATAGCCGTAGTCGAAACCCTGGCGCGCATTGGCATGTGGCGCAATCGAGCGCCTGACCCATTCGGCCGGTATCACTTGCTTGCCGCCCCAACGTCCGCCATCGAGGTAGAGCTGGCCGAGCTTCATCAGGTCCACACTACGCAGCTGCAGCCCTCCCCCCGTCATCGCCGTTCCCTTTGGCTGGAACTGCCATTTCACCTTCTCGATACCGAGCGGCTTGAACAAGTTGGCGGCGGCGAAGTCGGGAACACGCTGGCCGCTCACTTTTTCGAGCAAGGGACCCAACAGGGCCGTGCCCGCCGTGCAGTAGCTCCACGCGCGGCCATAGGGAGACTGCTCCGGGCGGGGCTGCCATTCGGGGAAGCCCCGGATAGGCAAATCGGCCACGAAGCGGCTCCAGTCCTCGACCAGGTACATGCGCTCCTCGTTACCGCGCGAATTCTGGTTGTCATCGTCGCATTCGAGTAGCGAGCTCATTGTGAGGAAGTCCTCGACAGTGATCTTGTCCTTGCGCGGGTCAGCGTAGGCCAGCGGCCGCAGTTCCGGAAAGTAGGGAAGCACAGGGGTGTCGACACGCAAGAGTTTGCGCTCGATGGCCAGCCCCACCAGCATGCCCGTGACGGTCTTGGTCACCGAGCGGGTGTTGCGCAATGCGTCGGCTCCTTCCTTGTCGAAGTAGCGTTCGTAGATCGGCTTGCCATGCTGGGCCACCACGACACTGGTGACTTGCTTGAATTCGCCTGCCTCGACGGCAGCGGTGACGGCATCCAGTTCGCCCGCGTGGACAGTGCTGCCCAAGGCAAGGAAAAGGGGGAGGTATCGCAGCATGTGTTGTACTCCAGGTAAGGAAAAGGCCAGTCTAGTGCTGCGAATTGGGCCTTGTCTTGGATCCTTGAAACATCTGGCTGCGGTAGTGACTTGGCGTCATGCCAAAGCGGGCCTGGAACGCGCGGACCATATGACTCTGGTCAGCGAAGCCGACGGTGAGCGCTACTTCGGCCATGCTCAGTTCCGGACGACGCAGCAGGGCGCCGGCTTGCTCGACGCGTCGCCAGCGGAGCAGATCGCCTGGTGAGCAGCCCCATGCCTTGCGAAACACGCGCGCCAGATGCACAGGATGTACGTCGAGCGCGGCGGCCACATCGGCAATGCGTAGATGAGTGTCGGTCGCCAAGTCCATCACGGCTTCGTAGGCTTGATGGGCCCAGACGGGCAAGGCGCGGCACGATTGGGGAAGGTCCCGGGATAGACTGGCCAGCAACTCCCATCCCCCTGCTTCCAGCGACGCGACATCGCCGGCGCGACCGATTTCGCGCGCAATCCTGAACGCAGCGGCAAGGCTTGCCGTGTCCCGCAACACGCTGGCGGAGCCTTGCGCCTCGCGCAGTTCCTCGGCGCCCGATAAATGGCTTGGGTCGAGCGATACGGTCACGAAGCTCCCTTTTCCATCGACGAAGCGGTCGCGATGCGTCGTACCGGCCGGATTGAAGACCAGCGTCGGCGAATGCGCGCGCGTCGGGGCATGCAGCGCGCTGGATATGTAGACGCCGGACAGCACGAGGACGAAGTGGGCATCGTCGTGGCGATGTGTTTCGACTTCGTCCTCGCCACGCGTAGCGTCCAGGCGGCGGATGTCGAAAATGCTGGCGTGCGTGCCGTGATGCTCCTCGCCGTAGAACTGGCCAGACCTGAATGTGATTGCCGTGCTCATACCGGCACTGTATGGTCGACTCGACGTTTGGGCGAGCGCGGGCCGACGAATGGTGACGTAGAATGGACGAGTGGTCGATTCAAGGGTACAGGCAGCGTCGAGATCGGCCAGTGCCTGATGGCATCAGCCGAAGCAGTCGCGAAGTGTGCCTTCCAGGGTTTTCCAGCGCCGTGGGGCGTGGCGTGCCGGGCGGGCCGGAGCAAGAACAAGGCCGGGTATTTGCTCGCAGCAGGTGAGAACACGGCTTCGCCCTGGCTTTTCTGTTCCGTGCCCGCTTGCCGTATCATCGTGCCAGTCCAGCCGGCCCTCGCACCCACCATGATCGACGACATCCGCTCCCTCATCATTTTCGCCAAGGTCGCCGAGCACGGCTCGCTCTCCGGCGCCGCCGAAGCGCTCGACCTCGCCGTCTCCACGGTCAGCAGCCACCTCGCCAGGCTGGAGGCCAACCTCGGCGCCGCCCTGCTCTACCGCAATACCCGCAAGCTCACCCTCACCGCCGACGGCCAGGCCCTGCTCGAGACGGCAGGCGCCATGCTGGTGCTGTATGAAAAGGGAATGCTGGAATTCCGCGAGCGCGCGGTGTCGATGGCCCAGTCGCTGCGCGTTGCCCTGCCAGCTGTGCTGCTCGGCTGCGCACCCTTCATGGCGGCGCTGGCGCGGTTCACTGCGCAATTCGGCGAAGCGTCGGTCGAGCTGCGCTGCAGCGACCTGCGCGAGGACGTCGTCGGCGATGGCTTCGATGTCGCGTTCCGGATCGGCGGCCTGGCCGACAGCACGCTCAAGGCCAGGCCGCTGTTCTCCTTCGCGCGCGTGGTGGTCGCGAGTCCCGCGCTGCTGGAGGGCGCCGGCCGCCCGCACCGTCCCGACGATCTCGCCTCCCTGCCCTGGATCGGCCTGTCGATGCTGCCGGACCAGCGCAGGTTCACGCATGCGGACGGCGAAAGCCGCACCATCCGCTACGCGCCGCGCATCAGCGCCGACAGCGTCGAAGCCAGCTACCAGCTCGCGCTGAACGGCGTCGGCCTGGCCGCGCCCCCGCAGTTCCGGGCCAATGAGGCCTTGGCCAAGGGCACACTGATGCATATGCTGCCCGAGTGGTCGATCGAGCCATTGACGGTGCATGCCGTATGGCCGGGGAATATGTCGGCATCCAGCCTCGCGTACCGGCTCATCAAGCACCTGCACGACGCCCTGGGCGAGCAGCGGCTCTAAGTACCCGCCAAGCCGGCCAGGCGGGGCAAGAGCAGCTGTAGCGCCGAGCCGATCAGCAGGCTGCCCATGACGACGTTGAAGACCCGGACACGGCGCCGGCTGGTCAGAAACAGCGAGGCCTGGCGGCCGAGCAGCGCCCACAGGGCCAGCGACAGGTAGCACACCGCAAAATAGATCGCGGCGAAGGCAGCGAACTGCTGCGGCGATCCGGGGTCGTGGAACATGGCCGCGCCTGAGGCGCAAGCGATCCAGGCTTTCGGATTGGACCATTGCAGCAAGGCGCCCTGCATGAAGGAAGGCGCACGGCGCTCCTGCAGGGTGATATCGCCGTCGGAGACTGCGATCTTCCATCCGATCCAGGCGATGAAGGCGGCGCCGAAGAACTCGAGCAAGGGCATCAGGCTGTCCAGGCCGAGGGCGACCCACCGGACCGCCAGGCCGACCATGACGAGCAGCAGGACGAAACCGATGGTCGCGCCCGAGACGAAGGGCAGCGTGCGCCGCACGCCGTGGCTGGCGCCGCTGGAGGCGATGACCATGTTGACCGGTCCGGGCGAAATCGACATCGACAGCGAGAAGACCGCCATGGTCGCGAGCAGGGAAGACAAGGGACGCTCCTGAAGTGGTAGGGAATGACCACATGCTAGGAGCGCCACCCGCATCGAGAAAGAGGGATAGCCGAAAGGCGGTTTTCGGCAATGCGGCTTGCGCCGGGCTTACGACACTCCCCACCACATCTGCCGCGCCTGGACTTCTGGTGTGAGCACATGCGACTGCGACGAAATGGTGTCGAACGAGACATTCACTTCTGCAGGTTTTTTATCTCGCATCGTACAGAATCCACGCGTCTCGAAAACCGACTGCCGGAACGCGTCGAACCGTTCCGTCTCCCAGCAGGCAAAGGCCCAGGTTCCGGCAGGGAGTACGTGCTGAACAACGTCCGCGTCCCACTTATAGCAAAGACGCAGCCGCAATCGGTGAGCTGGCCAGGGTGGCAGGTCCCTATCGGATGCGACCCGAAGGAGTCTGACGATTCCAATCTCGAGACGCGTTCCCCGCCCGTGATTGCTGATGTCTTCGTAACAGGCGATCCCGTCGCCGTCCTGCGCAAGTACATCGAAATCCTTGTGACGCCCCCAAAACTCCGTCATGGCGTCGAACGCCTGCGGCAACGTCAACGACGCCAGCGTAAGAGATTTGGTTCGGAGGAAGGATCGAAACGCTTTCTCGACGTTGACAGGTTTCATTTTTAAACAGTTGTTCACCTGTCCTTGGCTGGATTCGATGCCGGCAAGGGAGGCGGGTCTGGGAGCGCGGCACGGACCCGGGACGCCGTGTTAAAGCGGAGCCCTTGTCTGAATGTCAGACCTGGCGCCGACGGCGGCTGGACGTCGAGACGTTCGAGCCCATCGCCCTTAATCCAGGTAAAAGCGGTAGGAGACAGACTGGGTATCGGTCGTATCCGGCACGAGGGTGCAGGTGTCGAGCGCCTCGAATGCGGCCTCGTCCAGGACCGCCCAACCGGAGCTTTTTCGTAAACGCACATTGACCGCTTTCCCGTCTGTCCCGATGTTAAAGCTCAGTACGGTCGTCCCCATCAGCTCTTCCCGCAGCCCCGCGCGCGGATAGCGCGGCTTCGAGCAGGTAGGCGCCGGGTAGAGCGAGCGCCACTGGTCGTTCGGCCGCAGCTGGGGTTTCGATTCAAAATACTGCTCCACCGATGCGCGCACTTGCTCGAACGTCGATCCTGGCTCCGGTGGGAGTACGGGGCCGGCGAATGTCGTGAGGGGGAGCGCAGAAGCGAACAAGATTGCCGCGTTCGCGAAAAAATTCTGGAATTGCATGGCCAAAGAATATCGCTTGCTTGCGTGTGGGAGAAACTGCAGGCTTTACCACTGTACCGGCACCGGTTGAACTGCAGGCCGCTTAGCTGAAGTAGGCTTCCGAACCGAAGGTGATCGCCACGATCAGGACCAGGGCAAAGGCCAGCACGATGAGCAGGCGGCCGAACTTCGGCGCCCCATCGTTCGCAGGGGCGCTGCCGTTTTCTTCGTGCGTGTCCCTCATGGCAACAGCACCGTCGAGCCGGTGGTGCGGCGCCCTTCCAGGGCGCGGTGCGCCTCGGCGGCGTCCGCCAGCGCGAAGCGCTGCTTGACCTCGACTTTTACTTTGCCACTCTCGACCATGTCGAAGAGCTCGGCCGCCATCGCTTGCAGTTTCTCGCGGTCCGACGCATAGGCAAACAGTGTCGGCCGGGTGATATACAGAGACCCGCGCGACGCCAGTTCGCTCAGCGCAAACGGCGGCACGGCGCCCGAGGCATTCCCGAAGCTGACCATCAGGCCGCGCGGCTGCAGGCAGTCGAGCGAGCGGGTGAAGGTGTCCTTGCCGACCGAGTCGTACACCACTGGCACCTTCGCCCCGTTTGTGATCTCGAGCACCCGCGCGACCACGTCCTCGGTGTTGTAGTTGATGACGTGGGCCGCGCCATGGCTTCTCGCCAGTTCCGCCTTTTCCTCCGAGCCTACGGTACCGATCAGGTTCGCCCCCAGCGCCTTGGCCCACTGGCAGGCGATCAGGCCGACACCGCCGGCCGCCGCATGGAACAGGATGGTCTGGCCCGGTTGCAATGCATAGGTCTGGCGGAACAGGTACTGCACCGTCAGGCCCTGCAGCATCATCGCGGCGCCCGTCTCGAAGCCGATCGAATCCGGCAGGCGCACCAGCAGGTGCGCCTGCATCACGCGCGCTTCGCTGTAGGCGCCGCCGGCGCCGCCCGCGTACACGACGCGGTCGCCCGGCGCCAAATGCGTGACGCCCTCCCCCACCGCTTCCACCACGCCGGCGCCTTCCTGGCCGGGGATGGCGGGCAGCGGCATCTTGTACAGGCCGCTGCGGTAATAGGTGTCGATGTAGTTCAGGCCGATCGCGTGGTGGCGCACGCGCGCCTCGCCGGGGCCGGGTTCGCCGACCTCGACGTCCACATACTCGAGCACTTCGGGGCCGCCGGTGGCGGCGATGCGGATGGCTTTGACCATGATGGCTCCCTTCTTCAGGCTTGCGCCCGCGCAGCGATCAGCTGCGACAGCACCAGGCGCGCGGTCGAGACATTGGTGGCGCAGGCGACGTCGTGCACGTCGCAGGCGCGCACCAGGGCGTTGATGTCGGGTTCGTGCGGCTGCGGCGTCATCGGGTCGCGCAAGAAGATCACGCAGTCGATCTCGCCGTCGACCAGCTGGGCGCCGATCTGCAGGTCGCCGCCGACCGGGCCGGAATGCTTGCGCTCGACCGTGAGCCCGAGCTCGTTGGCCAGGCGTCCGCCGGTGGTGCCGGTGGCGGACAGGGTGCACTCCTTCAGGAAATCGAGGTACTCGCCCGCGAGCGAGATCATGTCGTCCTTCTTCTTGTCGTGCGCGATCAGCGCAATCCGGGGTTTGGTAGTCGTCATTTTTTCAGCGAGAGCAGGTAGATCCCAAGCAGTACGAGCCCCGTGCCGGCCAGCTGCACGCTTGTTATCGGCTCGCCGAGGATCAGCGCGCCGAGGAACAGCGTGGACACCGGCCCGATCATCCCGGCCTGCGAGGCGGTGGCGGCGCCGATGCGCTGCACCGCGGCCATGGTCATGAACACGGGGAAGATCGTACAGAATACCCCATTCACCAGGGAGAGCCAGTAAACCTCCGCCGGCTGCACCAGCATGCTCACCGGGCGCAGCAGGAAGAACTGCAGCAGGCAGGCCGCGCTCGACACGCACATGGCGTAGGCGACCAGGCGCAGCGACCCGATGCGACGCACCATCTCGCCGGTGCCGAGCAGGTAGAAGGCATAGCTCAATGCCGACCCCAGCACGAACAGGGAACCGAGCACGGTGCTGCCCGCGCCGCCGGCCAGGTCGTGCACGAAGACCAGCACGATGCCGCAGTAGGCCAGCCCCAGCGCCCCCCATTCGACGGGCCGCACGCGGCGCTTGAACACCATCACGTTGATGAGCAGGACGAAGGTCGGGGTCAGGAACAGGATCAGGCGCTCGAGCCCGACCGAGATGTGCTGCAGGCCGAGGAAGTCGAGGTAGCTCGACAGGTAGTAGCCGACCAGGCCGAGGCCGGCGATGCGCCAGCGGTCCTGCGAACTGAGCGGCGGTCCGACCCGCATCTTCCAGACCGCCACGGCGATAAACACCGGAAGCGAGAACAGCATTCTGAACGCGATCAAAGTAACTGCATCGATGTGGTAGCGATACAGCAGTTTGGCCACGATCGCCTTCGTGGAAAACAGGACGGCGCCGGCGATGGCAATCGACAGTCCGGCGAGGACGGTGGCGCGTGGTAAAGGCGCAGCGGAATGGGCGGAAGCAGCATCGTTCATCCGACGATTGTAGGAGGAAATGGCCGCGCTTGCCGGCGACGGGCTGGAGCGCAAGGGAGAACGGCGAGGAAGGCCAGCTGTCGAACAGCGCAATCCACCCATCCGAGGAGAGACGACATGAGCAGACGAACCCAGGCGGCTACCGTGCTGCGTCCTCCACGGCTTCCAGGGCGTCGCGTCCGAGCGCGCGGCGGGAGCATGCGATGAAGGTGTCCGTGCTGGAGGAACGCACCGGCCCGCCGGTGGCAATGGCGCTGGCCTGGCTCGCGCTGCTGGCCTGCACCTGCTGGGCGTGGCTGGCTTTCCAGGGCACGCAGCCGGCGCCCCTGCCGGCGCAGCTGCCCGGCCCGACCCTGTCCGGCCCGCCTCCGGCGCCGCTGCGCGCCGCCCAGCTGATGCTGGTGTTCGCCATGTGGACCGCCCTGTACGTGGCGCTGATGCTGCCGGCTGCCGTCGGCGCGGTGGCCGCGGTCGGGCGCATCGCGCGCCGGCGCGGCGCGCAGGCCTGGTCCCGCCTCGCGCCCTGGCTGTTCGCGCTCGGCTGCCTGCTGGCCTGGACCGGCTTCGCCGCCATCGTCACGCTGCTCTACTGGACCCTGCACGATGCCGGCATGCTCGACGCCACGCTGGCGGTGCGCCATCCGGCGGCCACGGGGCTGGTGCTGGTGGCGGCCGGCGCCTGGCAGTGGACCTCCTCCAAGCACGCCTGCCTGCAGTACTGCCGCGCGCCCTTCCCCGCCCTGGTGGCCGACTGGGGCCAGGGCCGGCTGGACGCCCTGTGGCAGGGAGCGGAGCATGCGCGCACCGTGCTGGGATGCTACTGGCTGATCGTCCTGCTGCCCCTGGCGGGCGGGCCCGGCAACCCCGGCATGGTCGCGGCGGTAGGCCTGCTGCTGCTGGCCGAGCTGCGGCTGCAGGACGGCACG
>Ga0209023_10002476_pt1 | contig 22998 bp, 16 predicted proteins | sample LakOneMetagenome_FD_187468 | JGI IMG/M metagenome (GOLD analysis project Ga0209023, IMG submission 187468) | Freshwater and sediment microbial communities from Lake Erie, Canada (SPAdes) (version 2) | ecosystem: Environmental > Aquatic > Freshwater > Lentic | place: Lake Erie, Canada... | reverse complement strand
ATGCGATTGGTCGACTCGCCGTGCGCTACTACTCGAGCGGTCGAACGCTCTCGACGCAGATGCTGAAAGATACCTACAGTGGCCTGCTCAGTGAGGCGAAGGGTCTTCAGGGCAACTATCTGACGAAAATTCAGGATACGGCCCGCACGATCAACGTGAAGGACCTGATGCACGACGTCACGGCGTAGTTGCTCGACGAGCCCTGGAGGGACCGCACAAACAAAACGGGGCCGACGTCATCAGACGCCGGCCCCGCTCTACGTACACCACAGGTTGCAGCTTTCCGCTCCACCCAGAAGCGACCCGCCGCGGCTCCCTACGGCTGCACGCCGACTTCCACCCGCCGCGCGTCGTCCAGCGAGCCGGTGCCCGTGGTTTCCTGCGGCTTGGCCATGACCACACGGTCACGCACGATGCCCGCATGTTCGAGCGCACTGCGAACTGCCCTGGCGCGGTCGAGCGCCAGCTGGTCGTTCTGCGCCTTGTTGCCGCGTGGATCGTGGAAACCGCTCACGACGGCTTTGGCGTCGGGATGCGCCTTCAGATACGCGACGATCTGGCCAATCGTGGTGTCCACGTCTGCGGGCAGGTCGAACTTGGCGACCTCGAAGAAGACGCGGGCGTTTGGCGGAATGTCCGGCGTGACCGCCGGAGCCGGTGCCGCTGCAGCAGCAGGCGGCGCAGTGGCGGGCTCCGCTGATGCTGGTGCGGGCGTCACCACGGGAGCCACAACCGGTGCGGCGGCTGTCGCGGGTGCGCAGCAGTCACGCCACGAGTTGGGCCCGATGCCGGCAATCCACGGCAGCAGCAGGAGCAGGAGCGCGAGCAGAATCGCCCCGATCCAGTGCCACGCGTTGAAGGCACGAAGGCTGGATGAGTTGAGAATGTCCTCGGTATCCATGGTCAACGTTCTCCTCGCTTAGCGGTTGCCGGCATTGAGGACGTCCTGCAACGCCTTCAGTGCACGCCACTGGTTATGAGCGGCCAGCGCTGACTGCTCAGGCCAGGTCTCCGGGTTGGCAATACGGAACGCAGGTCCGGCCGCATCGAGAATCGTCCGGATCGCGGCAGGCGTCGTGCGCGACAACGTCGCGAACGTGTTCACGCCTGCGGCACGCAGCAGGTCTGCGATCTTCGGGCCGATACCTTCGATGATCTCCAGGTCGTCTTCACCTGTGACCGTGAAGCCGGCTTCCTTGGCGGCAGTGCGGTCCAGCGCAATCGGCGTCGTCAGCCGCTGAATCTGCGCGTCGCGATCGGCGAGCTGCAGACGCAGGTCCTTGGCCGTGCTCGCATGATCGACGCGAACACCAGCATCAAGAACGTCCTGCAGCGTGCGCAGCGAACTCCAGCGGTTTCGCGCCGCCAGATCGGCCTGCTCGGGCCACGTGCCCGGATCGGCAATGCGGAAGTTCGGTCCAGCCTGGTCGAGGATGCCGCGGATGGTCTCCGGCGACGTCTCAGACAACTGACGGAACGTCGTGATGCCAGCACCACGCAGCAGGTCCGCAATCTTCGGACCGATGCCCTCGATGATCTCGAGGTTGTCTTCGCCCTTCACGCTGAAACCTGCCGCCTTGGCTGCGCCAAAGTCGAGCGCCGGTCCGCGGAGCAGCGTGCGAATGTGTTCGTCGCGCTGTCCGATCGTTGCGGCGTGATCGCGCGTCTGCGAATCGAGCGCCACGATGCGTGCTTCCAGATCGGCAATGCGGCGATCGCGCTCCGCCAGCCCCGTCACATCGGGAACCTGCTTCTCGACCACCCTCTCGACGATGCGGTCCACCGGCTTCTCGACGATCTTCTCGACGATACGGTCGACCGGTTTCTCGACGATCTTTTCAACGATGCGGTCGACAGGTTTCTCGACAATCTTCTCGACGATGCGGTCGACAGGCTTCTCGACGATCTTCTCCACCACTTTGGGCGGTGCCGCTTTCAGGTCGGCAATCTGCTTGTGCAGGCCGGCGATGATGGCCACTTCGCCGGTGAGTGCGGCGATGCGCGCGAGATGCGCCGGGTTGTCTACCTGCTTCTCGACAACCTTCTCGACCACGCGGTCCACCGGCTTCTCGACAATCTTCTCGACGATACGGTCGACAGGTTTCTCGACGACCTTCTCCACGATCCGATCGACGGGCTTCTCAACGATCTTCTCGACGATGCGATCGACGGGTTTCTCGACGATCTTCTCGACGACCCGATCAACCGGCTTCTCGACGATCTTCTCCACGACCTTGGGCGGCCTCGCTTCCAGATCGACGATCTGCTTGCGCAGCCCGGCGATGATGGCGACTTCGCCGGTGAGTGCGGCGATGCGGGCGAGATGCGCCGGGTTGTCTACCTGCTTCTCGACAACCTTTTCGACGACCTTTTCGACCGGCTTCTCGACGATCTTCTCGACGATGCGGTCGACAGGCTTTTCTACAATCCGTTCAACAGGTACGGGAGCGGGTCCTGACAGTGATTTACCAAGCAGCCAGCTCGCAAGCCAGCCAAGTAAAGCACCAAGCAGAATCCACCAGAGAAAACACAACAGCGTTGCCATGCCACGTCTCCTTGTGGGCGGTGAAGGCGTACGGCCGCGGACGCTGGACGTTCCAGATGAAACAGAACGTGTGGTGAAGAATCGGCGTCGTAGAAACGCGAGACCGTCGCGCCGCAGGCAGTCTATCCCGCGCAAAACACCGATTAGGCAGGCGCCAGAGCCTATTTCTCTTGATGAGCTATGTGGATGTCAACTATCTGCGAAGACTTTCAGCGGGACAGGTTGATAAGTCACATACCGGCGCTCTCATGTTCTTGAGCAACCAGCTCGACAGAGGCAATCGTGAGTGCGCGGATGCTGATCGTGGCGAGGCACGAAACGCGGACGACTGCGCGTGGAGAACGTGGGGTCGCACTCCACGCGCGTCAGGGGTGTGAAGGTCGATGAGTTACTGCGTGATGGCTTTGCCGTCGATGATTTCGTAGATGCGCCGGACAGCTGCGAGGCTCGGCGCGACGCCTTGCCCATAGGCGGGCGTGAACTTCGCCATGTCCATGCGCTTCAACGCATCATCTGCCGATGCGCCTTGCGACTTCGCGGCTGACGCCTGCTTCCACTCTTCGCGCAGGTAGTCCTGCATGTTGCTGATGGCGGTGTCGATGGCAGCACGGCCCTGGATGTGATCGCCGTGGCCGGGCAGCACCAGATCGAGATCGAGCTTCTTCAGGTTGTCGAGCGTGGCGGGGTGGTCGTTCGGAAACGCGTCGCCCTGCCAGCCCACCATCGACTTGAACAGGATGTCGCCCGAGGCGACCGCGCGCTCGGAGGGTACGTAGACCACGAGGTCGCCCGCCGTGTGCGCGCGACCGATCCACTGGATGCGGAACTCTTTGTTTCCTGACCAGAGCGACATCGCGCTCGACACCGTCACTGACGGCGCCTGCAGCGGGAAGTTGCCGGTGTAGACGGCGAGCGAGGCTTCAGCGGCCGACAGTTGCTGCTGCAGCGTCGCCTTCTTCTGCGCGTCGGTCTCTGCGGCCAGCTGCGTGCGCAGGGTGTTGATGCGGCCTGGCATCGGGTCCGTGAAGTTGCGGAAGGTGACGCCCTGGCGCGCCTCGGGACCAAGCAGCATCTTGCGCGTGAAGTCGGAGCCAATCACCTGCACGGTTGCAGGCAGCGCGGCGTTGCCGTACGCGTGGTCGATGTGGAAGTGGGTATCGACGAGATACTTCACCGGCTTCTCGGTGACCGACTTCACGCCTTCGAGGAGCGACCGTGCGGAGGCCGGCGACCCTTCGGAGTCGGTCACGAGCACGTCGGTGTCGTTGATGAAGACCCAGGACGTGGAGTTGATACCGGGTGTGCCGGGCGCATCGGCGCGGTAGATCGTGTCAGTGATGCGGGTCATCCGGTGGCGCACCGCAGCGCCCTGCGCCGACGCCGATTGTCCGGGCATCATCCACGCGGCGGCTGCACCGCACAACACCAGTCCTGCCAGCACCTGAATCCGTCTGCCTCGCTGTACCTTGTCGAACGTCATTACCCCTCCTGTGTGGAGCGACACAGTACCGGAGGCGGGCCGTTGCCGCAAGCACGAGGCTGTCGGCACCGCACTGACGCTATGATCACGAGCGCAGCCACTCACGGCTTGCATGCCTGACCCGTGACACACCGGTCCTCTTCCTCCCGTCGTCTGTTTCACGCTGCGTGCCTTACGGCGGCCGGCGTCGTCTTGTGCGCGGCGGGGTTCCTCGCCGCGGGCCCGTCGTTCACGTTTACCGACATCACGAAACGCGCCGGCATCACCTTCGTGCATGAGAACGGTGCCGCGGGAGCCTTCTGGTATCCCGAGCTGTTTGGTGGCGGTGTTGCGGTGCTCGACGTGGATGGCGATCGTGCGCCAGACCTGCTCTTCATGTCGGGCAAGGGGTGGACGCCTGGCTCTCGCGCCAAACACGCGCTCTATCGCAACAACCGCAACGGCACCTTCACCGACATCACGGCGGGCAGCGGCTTCGACACGCTGGATGTGTACGGTGTGGGCGCGACAGTCGCCGACTACGACAACGATGGTCGAGACGACGTGTTCGTGACGACCACCGAGGGCGGTCGGTTGCTTCGCAATGCCGGCAACAACAAGTTTCTCGACGTGACGACGCAGGCTGGGATTCATCGGGGTCCGTTTGCGGTGAGCGCGGCGTGGCTCGATTACGACAAGGACGGTCGCGTCGACCTGCTCGTGGGCAGCTACGTTCAGTGGTCACCGGCGGCCGAAACGCAAGTGCGATGCGTGCAGGGTGGTGAGCGGGGCTACTGCGGACCTGACGCCTACAAGGCTGTTTCACCGACGCTCTATCGCAATCTGGGCGGCGGGCGCTTCGAGGACGTGACGACGCGCGCTGGCATGGGCGACCCGAGCGACAAGGTGATGGGTGTGGCCGTCCTCGACTACAACACCGACGGCTGGCCCGACGTGTTCATTGGCAGTGACCGCGTTCCCTCCAAGCTGTATCGCAACGACGGCAAGGGGCACTTCGTAGACGACGGTGTGCGGGCGGGCGTGGCACTCAGCGAGAACGGCGTGGCGCGCGCGAACATGGGCGTTGATGCGGCGGATTACGACCGCTCCGGCCGTCCTCACATCGTCGTTGGCAACTTCGTCAACGAGATGCTGGGGCTGTATCACAACGACAACGGTGCGCAGTTCCACGATGCGGCGCCACGCACGGATGTCGGCCGCGCGAGTTTGCTCGCGGTGACCTGGGCCACCTTCTTCTTCGATGCCGATCTCGACGGTTTCCTCGACATCTTCGCAGCCAACGGCGGCACGGACGAATCGCAGGGACGCGATGCGCGGGCGCGCATCAGCCAGGCGCCGTTGCTGTTGCGCAATCGCGGCAACGGCTCGTTCGAGAACATCACATCGGCGGTGGGCACGGCGTTCGGCACGCCGGTCATGGGACGCGGCGCGGCGTATCTGGACATCGATGGTGACGGCGACCTCGACCTCGCGATGACAACGCTCAAAGGTCCCGCCGTCTTGTTCCGCAACGATGCGACGCACGGCAACCACTGGCTGCGCGTGCAGACGCGCGGCACGGCGTCGAATCGCAGCGGCATCGGCGCGGTGGTGCGGGTGACGACGGCGTCTGGCACGCAGTGGCAGATGGTGCACAGCGGGTCGAGTTACGCGTCGCAGAGTGAGTTGGCGCTCACCTTCGGACTCGGTGCGGACGCGAAGGCGTCAAAGGTGGAAGTCGTCTGGCCGTCGGGGCGGACGCAGACGCTGGTGGATGTGGCGTCGAATCAGACACTGCAGGTCACCGAGCCGTAAGTCTTCGTGCCGCGAGTTGAAGCTGCGACGCTCCTGCAGCGATACGGGCGTTATCCGTGTGAACTCGCACGCCTGTTACACACTCGCCTGTTGTTACCTGCGATCGTCTCGCAGCGAGATCCTGTGACACACCGGCACCACGTCAATGGTCAACTGCGCTGCACCCGTACGGCTACAACGCACGTGCAGCCATTCGCCAGTTCCGCCGGTAACCGCTCGAGCGAGGCCAGCTCTTCCGCGTGCTAACATCTGCGCTTTCGACGGGTTGGCGGCAGGTGCGAGCAGGTGTGACCGTGGTGAATGGCTGAAAGACACAAGAATCATGTCAAGTTCGCAGCTCGATCCCCAGCTCCAGCAACTCTTCACAGGGTTGGTCACGCGCGCCTTCGAGGAAGCACGTGAGCACGAGGTGCGTGAGCAGGAGGCTGCGGATGCCCAGCTCGCGGCACGAGGAGCCCATGTGAGCGGTGGGAACATCGCCGGGCGTTCCGAACGAGCCCAGGCGGCATTCAGGACAGCCGGAAGGCGCTCGATCGATGAGGTGGTCAAGGCTTTCGGGGACAGCTATGGAACGATCCCTGTTGAGGTCATTGCCTGGATTCGTGAACAGCTCACGGCCCGCTTTAGAAGTCACGTGAAGGTGCGAGCGGCGGCAGCTGCCGATGACCGTCTCGTGAGTCAGATGACAGTGCCAACCGGGAGGATCGAACTCGAATTCAATGCCGTCGCAGAACGTCTCATTCGCGATCTCGACATCACGCTCGGACCGCTTGAACTTCGTGGAAGGCTGGCGACGGTCGCGGCGGGGCAGTTACCGAGTACGGCGCCAGGTCAGCGCGAGATTGACGCGTTTATCAGCCATTCGAGTCAGGACAAGGAATCGGTTGCAAGACCTCTCGCAGACGAACTGAAGCGGCGTGGCTTCTCCGTGTGGCTCGACGAATTCGAATTGACGCTGGGCAAGAGCGTGTACTCAGAGATTGACCGCGGGCTCCGCACTTCGAGATATGGCGTCGTCATCCTCAGCCCAAGCTTCTTCGCGCGACCGTGGCCACAACACGAGCTACACGCGCTGGCCGCCCTTGGAGCCGCTGAAGGTCGGAACAAGATTCTTCCAGTCTGGCACGACGTCGACCACGCGGGCGTGGCGAGGTTTTCGCCCCTTCTGGCGGACGTAATCGCGGCGAAGTCGAGTGCAGGCGTGTCGAGCGTTGTCGATCAGATCGCCGAAGCACTCGGGCATCGCGCGGCCGGCTGACATCGCGCTCGAGCCGACGGTGATCGAGCGCGTCGCGGCTCAGCGCGCACGTTGGGCGTCGACTGCGTGATGATGAAAGCCGTCGTCATGGGCGTGAACGTTGGCCCGCGCCAGCGACAATCAAGACCGGAGTGCGACGTGGACGTTCAAACGAAGATCAGTGACTACATCGCGTCGCAGCCGGCGCGCAAGCGCGAGGACATGCACGCGCTGCACGAGATGATCTCGACGCTGCTCCCTGGCGGTCGCTTGTGGTTCCTGGATGGCAAGGACGAGCGCGGACGAACGGTGTCGAACCCGAACATCGGGTATGGACTCCAGACCATGACGTACGCCGACGGGGGCACGCGCGAGTTCTACCAGGTGGGCCTCAGTGCCAACACCGCCGGCATATCCGTGTACATCATGGGCCTCGACGACAAGACGTACCTCGTCAACACCTACGGCGATCGCCTCGGCAAAGCGAGCGTGACCGGATACTGCATCAAGTTCCGCACACTCTCTCTCATCGACGTCGACGTGCTCAAGGCGGCGATGCGTGACGGCATTGCACAGACGGCCGGGTGACATCTCCGGCAGTCCTCGGCTCCGTTGGACGCTCCGGATCGGTTTGGCGAACGATCCACCGCTCCTAGCTATCGGCCTCCACGACGACACGAGCGGCGTCACATCTGAGTGAGTAGTCGTCGTCGATGGCGTGGTGAGCCAGAGCCATCACGGCCGAGCGCCACGTCGCGCAGACACATCGCCAACACGATGAACCACGCGGTTCGGACCATCGACTGAAAGGTGGGTGCAATGGCAGCGAGAACTCACGGTGCGGACAACACCACGCCCGATCGGGAAGTCCACCGAGTCAGTGGCCACCTGATGCTCGGGCTCGCGCTATTCGCGATGCTTCTGGTGGTCGCCGCAACCCTCCTGACCGCCCTTGGCCGCTTCAGCCCATCGTCAGACGGCGATGAAGGTACGGCCGCGCATCTCTTTCAGCTCTCCATCGTGCTGCTCGTGCCGACCGGTTTCACCTTCCTGGCGACAGCCAACTGGCACCACCCCGCCCGTGCGGTGAAGCGTCTCGCTCTACCCGCTGCCGCTCTGGTCGTCGCGTTCTCCACGCTGTACTACATGGAGCATCTCCAATGACCGGGTACCATCGCCCGGTTAAGTTCATCACTCCGGGCGACCCGTCGTGGTGACCGGCGAGCTCGACGACGAACCACGAGGCCAGCCACACGCCAACGCCGCACCAGAAGCTCGTCACCAAACTGGCCAACGTACGACCCACTCGCCGTACGCATCGTTAGCCGTACACTGCAGGACCACTTGCCCGCGTGCGAGGCTGCGCGGTGCGGACTTTGCTCGTCTCTGTTGCTCTGGAGGGATCCACGATGCCGAAGAACACCGTCTTCCTGTGGTACGACACTGAAGCCGAAGCCGCGGCGCGCTTCTACGCGCAGACCTTCCCCCATAGCTCGGTCACGGCCGTGCATCGCTCACCGGCCGACTACCCCGGCGGGAAAGCCGGCGACGTGCTCACCGTCGAGTTCACCGTGTGCGGCGTCGCCTGCCTCGGCCTCAACGGCGGCAGCGCGGTGAAGCACACCGAAGCGTTCTCGTTTCAGATCGCCACCGAAGATCAGGCCGAAACCGACCGCTACTGGAACGCCCTCGTCGGCAACGGCGGCAAGGAGAGCGCCTGCGGCTGGTGCAAGGACAAGTGGGGCGTGTCGTGGCAAATCACGCCGCGCGTGCTGACCGATGCGCTGAGCAAAGGCGGCAACGTGGCGAAGCGCGCCTTCGAAGCCATGATGACGATGGTCAAGATCGACGTCGCGAAGATCGAAGCGGCGGTTCGAGGAGACGGCCACTAGGTCCAGGGCGCGGCACGCCGCGCCTCGTCTCAGGTGCAGCACACGTGCGTGCGGCCCTGGCGGTGCAGCGGCAAAGGGTCCGGGTCTACTGGCTCGTCACTTGCCTCGCGACCGCGCCTGATGCGATGCTGCCGCTACCCTAACGCACCGTCCGAAGCGTCGCTCGCCTCGCGTTCGTCCTGGAGTCTCAATGGCGTCGTTCGAATACCTGCTGCTGTTTGCTGCCGTCATCCTCGGTCTGGCCGTCTCGGAACTCGCGATCGCGACGCATCGCCTCGTCAATACCAACGAACGCGTCCGCTGGGACGGCCTCGCGCCTCTCGCCGCTTCCGTGGTTTTCCTGAAGATCATCACGCAGTGGTGGTCGTGGTACGCCGCCGAGTCACTCCCCGGCGGCCTGCGCTTCGAGATGTTCATCGGCGTGATCGTCGGCGGCGTGCTGCTCTTCCTGCTCGCGGCCATGGTGCTTCCGGAGGCCAGCCACGGCAACGCCGAAGTGAACCTGGCGCACCATTTCGAGCGTGTACGGCGCCGCTTCTGGCTCACCTTCGCGGCACACTGGGTGGTCGCCACGGCAGTCAGCATCTGGGCGCAGGTCGCGCTTGCCGGCGCACACTTCTCGCCGTTCTCGTGGGCCTATCTGATGGTGCCGGTGACGGTGGGGCTGGCGCTTGTCAGATCACGATGGATTCAGGCACTGGCGCTCATCGGCATGAACGCGCTGTACCTGATGCAGTTCTACGGACAGCAACTCGGACACGTGTAGTCCGACGCGACCAGGTCCGCACTCGCCCGCACAGCGCCAGCGAGCGCGGGGATTTGTCAGTCGCGGCCCTGCTTCGCCTGCCGCGCGAGTTCCTCTTCGACCAGCCGCTTGAAGTAGCCGAAGGGCGGCAGGAACGATGGAGCTTCGGGGGCAAGGCGGCCGTTCACGAGCACGGCGCCACTGGCCGCAATGTCGTAGCGGCGCGTCTCCTCCAGCGCCTGACCAATCCGCTCGCGCATGGCATTGGTGTCGACGCAGGTGTCGAAGCGCGCGCGGTCAGCCCCCACGTCCGCCGCAACCTTCTTGAAGCGCGCGGCATCGAGCGCTCCCGCCTGGCCGAGCAGCGCATCGTGGAACGGCCAGAACTTGCCTTGCGCGTTGGCGCACGCCGCAGCTTCGGCGGCGGCAATAGACGCCGGGTCGTCTGCCGGAAAGTGCTTGAAGACCACGCGCAGCCGGGCGCCAAACAGCTCACGCACCCGCGGCATCGTGAGCGCGTCGCGCGCGTAGGTCGGATTCTGGAAGTCGCCGAACATCACCAGTTCAACAGGCGCCGTTGGCGTCCCAAGTGATGGATCGTCGGCGTGGCGTTCAACCACGACCATCGGAGGATCAATCAGGATATCGGCCCGCGTCGACACCTTGGTCAGCTCCTCGAGATAGTTCATCTTCGCGAGGTCTGGCTCCACCTTCTTCGCCAGCCACTCACGCAGTGCCGGACGCATCTGCTCGAGGCTCGCACCGCGCGTGCGGGTACCGAGGCTCTGATAGAGGTTGGTCAACGCGTTGTCAGGAAGCGCCACGATGCGTTTGGGCAGTTCCTCTTTGAGCAGCGCATCCACGGTCATGTTGCGAGACGCGGCTTCGCGCGCGAGCAACTCGTTGTTGACCAGGTCGGTGACGATGCGCCGGCGTGCGTCGTAGAGTTGCCGGCTCGCGGCGAGATAGCCAACCGGATCGGCGCGCTGCCACTCACGATCGACGTCGGCCGTCGTGATGGTTCTGTCTCCAACACGAGCCGCCGGTTCGCTGCCGCCAGGCAACGCCGCTGATGCGCCGGCTGCGTTTGTCGATGCCGTCGCCGCCGGGGCAGGCGCCTGACCTGCAGCCGCAGAAGATGCGGGACCACGCGCGCCAGAGCCCGCAGCGCCTCCTGCCGCAGCAGACGTCAGACCGGATGCAGCCGCGGCGTCTCCACCGATGCGGACATCCGTGGACGCCGTCTCCACCGCCTGCGCGCCGCGCGATACCGTCAGCAGATACGAACCCGGCGGAATCATCCCCAGCGGCACCGAGACAACGATGCGCTGGTCGAGAGAAAGCTGGATGTTGAGTGGAACGAGATCGAGCGTGACGAAGGGACGCGCGCCGAATCCGCTGCCGGCAATCGTCAGCGTCCCCGTTGCATCATCCGGCGTGACGCTGGTGATGGTGATGGGTGCCTGCGCGTACAGCAGACGCGCCGTGAGGCACATCACCACCGTGAACAGCGTTGCGACTTGCCTCATGGCATCTCCTCATCGGTCCACGGTGTGCGGCATGGGTCGGCACGGTCGTAGAGCCGCAGCCGTTCCTGAAGTCGAGCGGTCATCGGGGCCATGCCAGCCCGTGTGGATGCCGCAATCAAATCGCGCTGGAGTGCCTGCGCTTCCCGGAACTGTCCGAGCTCCGCGAGCGTCATGGCGTAGGTCTCTCCAAGATCGAGCGTGCGGCCACGCTGCAGCATCTGCTGCACCAGCGACATCGCCCGCTTGCCGTCGCGCACCGACGCGTCAGGCGACGCCGCGAGCAAACGCGCCAGCCCGTGCATCACCACCAGATCGCCGGGGTTCGCGGCGAGAGCAGCGTTGAGACTCTCACGCGCATCACGATCGCGACGCGCTTTCACCAGCGTCATCGTATAGCCCATGCGCGCCTCCGGGTTGTCCGGCGCCGTGTCGAGTGCCTGGCGATAGGCATCAACGGCGTCCTTCAGCCGACCCGCACGACGAAGGCTCGACGCCAGCCGAAGGCGAGCCTCGATGTAGTTGGGCCGCACTTTCAGCGCCGCTTCGAAATGCTCGATCGCCTCTGCCTGTTTTTCCTGCGACTGCAGCATCACGCCAAGGCTGAACTGCGCGGGAAAGTATTCCGGCCCCCTGGCGATTGCCGCCTCGAACTCTGTTCGAGCGGCGGCCTCATCACCCATCATGCTCAAGGCCGTGCCCAGCCGATGATGGAGCGCCGGCGTGTCAGGTGCGAGCGCGAGGCCCTTGCGGAATTGTTCCGCAGCACCCTGCCAGTCTTCTTCATCCAGCCTGCGGATGCCGAGCGTCTCGAACGTCTGCGGACTCTGGAGCAGCGAGTCGAGTTCCACCATCAACGTGTCGCGCGGCGCAATGCGTCCGTCCTTGCGCAGACGCAGGTGCTCGGCGGCCTTCGCATTGTCGCCAAGCGCCGCGTAGGCCTGCGAGAGTGGATAGTGCGCGGATGTCGCCTTCGAGTTCAGGCGCAGCACCTCCTCCAACATCTCTACCGCCTTCTTGTGATCGCCGCGCGCCAGCGCCGCACGGCCGGCACCATAGCGCGCCGACACCGACTGCGGCTCGAGTTGCAGCGCCTTCGCAAACATCGGCTCGGCAAGGTCGGCTTTGCCGGCGGCGAGATCGAGATCGCCATACCAGACCAGCGTGTCCACATCGTCTGGCCGGAGCTGTAACACGCGGTCGAAGAGCGCAGCGGCTTTGGGCAGGTCGCCCTGCGAACGAGCGAGCTGTCCGAGGTAGTAGGGCCAGCGGTAGTCTGTCGGGTCGAGCGACTGCGCGCGCGTGAAGGCCGCTTCCGCAGCGTCCGGCATCTGCGCGGCCATGAACAACCGCGCGAGTTCTCCGTGTGCGTTCGCGCGATCGATGACCGTTGCCCCCGATGCGGCGAGCGTCTTCACCAGCGCGTCGTGCTGCGTCTTGATCTGCGCCTGCACCGTCGGCACGAGCTTCGACAGGTCAGGCAACGGGGGCGCTGCAGATGCTGCATCAGCCGCTGGCGCAGATCCCGTGGACGACGGTGACGAACACGCGCCGGTCAACCACACGCTTGCAACCAGCGCCACGCATGCGACCGGACGACGCAGCCGCATCACTGTCCGTTTCCCTGCTTCACAGTCGTCCAGGTATCGACCGCCAGATTCGCAAACGTCTCCTGCTTGCCGTCGGGCCACATGACCTGCGCACGCACCGGCCCCGCCGCATCGCCAAGTCCGATCAGCACGCGCGGGTCACTCGCTGATGCGTAGCTGCCATCGGCATGAGCTCGACGCCACAGCGTTTTGCCGTCGGCCCGAGTCACGCCGACACGCGCACCAACCATGTCGCGCCCACCGACGCCCGTCAGACGCAGGCCGATCCAGTGCGCCTTGTTGCCAACGTTGTTGAGCAGCAGTCGCGCGCGCCCTGCGTCGTTGCCGACGAGGATATCGATGTCGCCATCGTTGTCGATGTCGCCAAACGCCGCACCGCGGCCCGACTCAGACATCGCGAACGACGCGCCGGCCTTCTCCGACACGTCCTCGAAGCGCCCTGTGCCGAGATTGCGGAACAGCAGACGATGCTGGTCGTAAGGGAAAGACATCTTCTCGTGTCCTTCGAGCGTGATGATCGTGCCATTCGCCGAGAACATATCGAGCAGACCGTCGTTGTCGTAGTCGAACCAGCGCGTGCCCCAACCGGTGAACTTGTTGCTGGCAGGGCCGAGTCCAGACAACGCCCCGGCATCGCGGAACCGCGCTGCGCCGTCGTTGACGTACATGTTGAAGCCCTGCCCGGTCAACTCGGTCATCACGAGATCTTCATCGCCATCGTTGTCGTAGTCACCGGCATCGACGCCCATGCTCGCTTCAGCCTTGCCTTCGCCGGTCACCGCTGCCCCCGCCAGCAGCGCTGACTCCTTGAAGGTGCCGTTGCGCTGGTTCATCCACAGCAGGTTGTCTTCGCCGTCGTCGGCCACGTAGATATCCGGCCAGCCGTCACCATCGAAGTCTGCGACGGAAATCCCGAGCGCCGGCCTCGGCCGCAGGCCTGGCAACGCCTTCGCCGTCACGTCCGAGAAGTGACCGCGGCCATCGTTGTGATAGAGCCGATCGCGAAATCCACCGTAGATCTGCGGCGGACAGTAATCGCGCGCACCAGCCGGATTCGGACAGACGGTTTCCTTGTCGAGCCCGCGATAGTTCACGTTGTTCCCGACATACAGATCGAGCAGGCCGTCGCGGTCGTAGTCCAGAAACGCCGCGGACACGGCGAAGCCAGGCTGATTGGCAGTGCCACTCGATGCGGTGATATCGGTGAAGGTGCCGTTGCCGTTGTTGCGATACAGCTGACAGCCGCCGAAGTTCGTCAGGTAAAGATCGACGAACCCATCGTTGTCGATATCGCCCGTCGCCACGCCAAATCCAAAGGCAACCGCGTTGATGCCGCTCTGCGCCGTGACATCCGTGAAGTGCAGCGCGTGCGTGCCGTCTGCATTTGTCGTCAGGTCGTTGCGATACAGACGACCTCGCAATTCGGGATTTGCCTTCGCATCGTCCAGGGGATGGCCCTGCACGAGATAGACATCGAGATCTCCATCGTTGTCGTAGTCGAAGAGCGCAACGCCCGGCGGCAGAATCTCCGGGTAGTAGAACTTGCCTGTGGCGCCGTTCACGTGCGTGAAGTCGATGCCCGAGGCTTGCGCCACGTCCGTGAACCACTCGACGGAGGGCGCCGACGTGGCAGCGTTCGCGGCCGGCGTCTTCGCGGCATCACCCGAAGCCGGACTGCCGCTTCCACCGCCGCATGCGGTTGCAGCGGCGAGCGTCGCGAGAGTCAACGTCCTCAGAACCCGCAGCCCGCGAGCTGGCGGCACCGACAGCAGACTACGCAGAGTCACGATCAACCTTTGCAGCAACACGACGCTTGGCTTCGGCGATACGGGCGAGGTTCTCTTCATAGCTGAGCGTGGACTGTGGATCGATGCGCGGTTGGTAGCCGGCGTCACGGTAGACGGGATAGGCGTCCGTTCGCAGGTGCGCCAGCATGTGATGCCCGACACGGGTCGCTCTCTCGTGTCGGAGTGAAGAGATGTCGATTGAAGCGACAACGATACGCTCGCCGGGTCCCGGAGAGGCGTCGGCAAGCAGGCGACCGTCGAAGTCGACCACCTGCGACCCACCGGGCCATGAGTATGGCGGATAGTGCTTGAGACTCGCGCCCTGATTCGCCGCCACCACGTACGCCATGTTCTCGATGGCGCGCGTCCGGTTCACGAGCGTCCACCAGTTCATGGGTTCGGTCGCACCCCACGGGTCCATGTACGCCGACACACGCACCAGCACCTCTGCCCCGTTTGCCGCCAGCTGCCTGATGGCCTCCGGAAACAGCCAGTCGTAGCAGATCGCGCAGCCAATGCGCCCAATTGGCGTATCAACCACGGGAAACATCGGCTCGGCGTAGCCGGGTATGTCGTGCGGGCTGGTGTGCACTTCGAAGGGAATCCACGTGTTCACCTTCCTGTATTTGGACAGGATGCCCGCTGGTCCGATGAGACACGTCGTGTTGAACACCGCACCCGGATATGCCGGGTCTTCCTCGAGCATCGTCCCGCTCTGAATGAAGATGTCGTGCTCGCGCGCCTTCGTAACCAGACGCTCCGTGTGCTCGTTTGGAATGGGCACAGTCAGGTGCGTGCGGAGGTCGTTGACCGATGCATAGACCGGCGAGGCATGCGCGAACTCTGGAAACACGACGAGGCGCACGGGCAGAAACGGCGCGCTGCCGGCAACGGCCGCATCAATCATGTCGACGATGCGATTGGTGTTGGTGCGCATGCCGGCGCGGTCCGCGGGATTTGGCTGGTCGGTCTGACACGCCGCTGCGGCGTAGCGGAGCGTCTCCGTCATCGCGTGTCCCGAGGTGCCATCGGCACGCGGTTCAGCTGCGGAATGGAGCGACCAACGTGGCGCGTGTTGAACTGCTCCTGATACTCGCGATGCTCGGCATCATCTGGATAGTGCTCTGTGTCCAGGTAGGGATAGCCACTCATGCCGTGGAACGGCAGCGGCTCCACCGTGTCAGGGCTCGCGGAGTTGATGTCCATCTCCTTGCTGTAACCGTCGCCCATCAGCAGATAGGTGCGCGCGTAGCCAGGCGGCACCGGCGAAGACGGCGCGCTGAACTCGAGCGCGACCTCGTCTCCGGTTCTGGCGACGACGAATCTGTCGTCCGTGCGGGTCAGCAGACCGAGCACATCCCCCTCGCGTGTGTACTTGCCGGCGAAGACCTTCCACGGCGATTCCTGACTGACGCGAGCGTAGTCGTAGCCCGGAGGATTGCTGCCGTCCGGTCGCTCTTCAGCAGAGAAGCCGCGCGACTGTAACGTCGCCGTGCTCAGGCCGAGCGAAGTGGTCGAGACACCGTCGAGCGGCATCGTGTCGCCGACGCGAATCTGGTCCCAGTAGATGCGCATGCTGGTCGAGAGTCGCAGCTCGTGCTCGCCAGGCTTCAGGAGTCCAGTCAGGTCGACAGGAATTGTCTGTGGACGACCAACCGGGATGCCGATGCCCACCGCGAGCGGACGCCAGCCGCCGTCGGGCGTGCGCACCTGCAGCGACGGTTCCGCGGCCGTAAGGCCGCTCTGGTGGGCAGCCACGTTGTCGCTCGAGAACGCGTAGTCGGTCCATCCGGTCAGCAGCAGCGTCTGCGGACGGCTCGTGGAGCCAAGGTCGATCGTCAGAAAGTGCGGCGTGGCAAAACCTCGAATGGGCAGCAGACCGAAGTCGTCGGGATAGGTGCGGTCGAGCCGCGCGATGCGCGCCGACACGTCGTGTCCATGCTCATCGCGCACAACGGGCGGAGCGTGCGGTGTGCGGACTGCATGCAGCCGGTACGGCTTGGGTTCAACCGTCATCCCCTCGTTGGGATAGACCTCGACGTCTGCCGGGTGCGTGACTGATGACAGCTCGAAGCGATCGAGATAGAGCACTTCTTCGAGTTCGTTGGTGACGCGCATACGCAGGCGACCATCAACGGCCTTCAACCTGTCGCCACTCACGCGCACGAACTCGACCGGGTCGGGACGATTCCAGGTGCGCGGCGCTTCCCAGTAGCCCATCTCGCCGCCGCCAAGGAAGTCGGTCACGAACTCGAAACGTTCTCCGTTCCACACGAACAGGAACGGGCACGACGAGGGTTTGCGATCGAGTTCGGTCACGACGAACGGCGACGGCAACACAGACGATGAGCCGCCGGACTGCGCGGTCTCTGCCTGCAGGATGCCGGACGGCCAGATCACCCGTGTCACGTCGGCGCCGGCTCGCGTGCCGAGACCAAAGACGATGTCCGTTGGCGCAGCAGCCGGGAACGCGCTGCTGGTTTCGGCGCGTGCCGACAGGCTGCCCGCGCGTATCTGGACCTTCGAGCCGACGCCGGAACGATTGCTCACGCGGCCGCGCAGATCGATGCGCAGGGAATGATGCCGCGCGTCACCGGCATTCCGCAGGAAGAACGCAGAGCCGTTGTTCGAGGCGATGAGATCGAGGATGCCGTCGTGGTCCACGTCGGCGACCAGCATGGACCGCGCTGCGATGTCTTTCGCCAGTCCGGCAGTCACCTGCGACGTGATGTTCGCCCAGCCACGCCCTGTGTTTCGCGACACCACCACTCCCGTCGGCGTCAGCGCGACGAGGTCGAGGAGTCCGTCGTTGTCGACATCAACTATCTGCGCGGCCGTCGCACCACCGAGCGCGTTGTCGACCGCAGAGAACGTGAAGTGACCGAAGCCGTCACTAAGCGCCAGTTCCGCGCCCTGCTCGTGCGAGAAGAAGAAGTCGGGCCAGTCGTCCTTGTTGATGTCGCCGGCGGCCGTCGCGGTCATGTCGCCCGACGCCTTCGAGTCTTTCGTCAGCCCTGCGACGTCGGACGTGTTCCTGAATGTGCCGTCGCGCTGATTGGTGAAGAGTGCCGGTGGTGCGTCGCTCGACACAATCAGCAGATCGATGTCGCGATGATTGTCGAAATCCGTCGGCACGATAGAGACGACGTGCCCCTTGATATCGACGTGCGTGTCGCGCGTGACGTCGGTGAAGTGTCCCTTGCCGTCGTTACGCAGCACCTGCAGCGGTGCGGCCGCGAACTCGTCGGGGAACTTCCAATCGTGCCCAGTCTGGCGTCGGGTGGCCGCCAGGTCTGCGCTACCGCCGATCACCAGGTCGACGTCACCGTCGTGATCGAGGTCCACGAACGCCGCTGTGCTCGGCAACGCCGGATACGACGGGATGCCTGACGCCTGCGTCACATCGTCGAACTGGCCGTTGCCGTTGTTGCGATACAGGCTGCTGCGTCCGTAGCGCAGCACGAAGAGGTCGGCGAGACCGTCGTTGTCGACGTCCGCGCTGAGAGCGCCCACGGCAAAGGATTCCGCTGGCGTGGTGGCCAGACCCGATTCACGCGTGACGTCGGTCCAGCCCGCGTCAGCGCGCTTGAACGCGTGCTGCCCCGCAGCTGACACGACGACGAGGAGCCGCTGTCCCTGACCGTCGGTGTCTACAAGCACCTGCCCGCCGCCGAGTGCGGACACCAGCGTGCGGACCGCTGGTCCGGTCAGGTCCGCGGCAGAGAACCGGCGCCCGGCAGCAGGCGCTTCAGGGGGATCCGCCTTGATGATGGTCTCGGCGCGCAGCGCGCCAAGCGCAGTCGTGGGTTCGAGGAGATCGTCTTCGATGCCAGTGGAGGCAACAGCTTCTGCGTAGCGGCCCTGCTCGAGGTATCCCGTGCCGAAGGTCACCGCGTAGTTGGCGCCGCGCAGACTTTGCGCCCGCGTGAGCAGACGCTGACCTTCGTCCGCCTGCCCTGCGCGCGTCAGGGCGAGACCGAGCACATACGCAGCCGTCACGTGATACGGCTCGCGAGAGGCCACCGGCCGCAGCGCGGCAATCGCATCGTCGTATCGTCGGTCTTCGAGGGCAATCTGCGCGAGGTTGACGTTGGTGCCAACGTCTGCAGCATCGCGGCTGCGCACCTTCTCGAAGAAGCCGCGCGCCTCGTCGTTGCGATTCTGCGCGCGAGCGACGAGACCGAGGATGTACGACGGTTGCGGCGCATCGGGCATCGCGGCGGCGGCCGCGGCGGCTTCTTTCGCGGCAGCGTCGAGATCCTGCTGATAGAGGAGCGCCAGCGCGAGGTTCATGCGCGCAATGGCGAGAGAGGCATCGATGCCCAATGACTTGCGGAAGGCGACGACGGCGTCCGCGTAATTGAGCTGCTCGAGCAGTGCAACGCCGACGTTGTTCGCGGCATAGGCCTGCTCGCGCGCGTCACGGGTCTGTGAAGGCGGCGGGGCGCTCGGCTTGCTGCTGCACGCCACCGGCAACACGGCGGTGATGGCCAGCGCCGTCAGTGCGATCAGTCGAGTCGGCAGCGAGAGACGTCGCGAACCGTGGATGGGCACACGTCAGCTTAAAGAAAAAACCCCACCGCGCGCCACTTGCGGCGCGATGGGGTTTCAAGGGACGAACTCGCGCCTGGAATCAGTCCTTGCGCGTGCCGAGGCTGGACGGCGTGACGTCCAGCACGTGGTGATCAATCGTCCACGCGCTGGCAGCAAACCCAACGGCGAGTCCGATGTAGATCATGGCCTTCTTGCTCTTCGACATGCCGCTCTTCGACAGCGTGGAGCCGCCGCCTTGATAGGCCGCGACCGGTGCGGGCGACGAGGGGGTCTGTGAGGCGTCCGGGGTCGACACCTGAACGGGCACAGTGAGCGCCTGGGCGTGGCGCGCACCTGAGGTCAGGATCGATTCACCTGCGAACGCGGCGGAGGCCTGACCGATGGTCACGACCAGCGCCATTACCAACAACCACTTCATGCACATTCTCCTGATGGCTCTCGGCTCTCGTACTCTTTGCACGGCGACAGTTCGACCGCCGCGAAACGAAAGTTCCCGGAGAGGGCCAGCCCCTCCGGGAATCGGCTGCTAGAACTGGAGCGATGCTGTCACGCGCGCGAGGCGCGGGTCGAGGAACGTCGTCGGACGCAGCCAGCGGTTGGCGCTTGCCGTCGTGGTGTAGGCCGTCGTGACGTTCTGGACAGAGTTGCTGTTCGTCGCGTTGTAGAGGTCGAACGCGAGACGCAGCTTGCCCCACCCGATGTCGGTGGTGCGGTTGATCGACAGATCGAGCTGCGTGAAGCGCGGCCCGAACAACGAGTTCGGCGTGATCAGGTTCAGCGTGGGGTTGCCGAACGTGGTGGCCACCGGAGCGCGCCCGTTCTTGAACACCAGACCCGGGGTTGTCGCGCCAATGGTCAGCGTCGCGTTCTCCGCCGCACCCGGGGTGTTACGAAGAATGAAGCTGCCATTGAAGCCACCCTTGATTGGGATGCTGCCGTTCATGCGGAAGTCCATCGTGTCCTTCCACGAGGTTTCCACGTGGCAGGCGCCGGCGCCCGTCGAGTTGTAGCCGTTCCAGGTCAGCGTGGCACCGTCTGAGCCGTTCACGTCCTTCGGCTGGTTCGGAATGTCGACCGTGAAGCAGTGGTCGTCGACGTTCTTACCCATGTCGAGTCCGCCGCCAACCTTGATGTTGTACGGCAGTCGGCCGTCCATACCGATCGTGATGCCATTCCACCGACGGTATGGAAGCGCGGTGTTGCCGTTCTTGCCAACCAGTTGCTTGGCGTTCAGCACATTCAAGGTGCCCAGCCCGAAGAGCTCGGGCTTGAGGTCGTAGAAGCCGCAGCGCTGCTGGCCCGAGGTGGACAGTCGCGAGTCGGTCGGCACCGTGATGCAGTACTCGTCATACGCCTCAGGACCGAGCGGCACGCCGTTGACGATGCGCTGCACCGTCGTGAAGTTGCCATCCCAGTTGTGGTTGTAGGCGAAGTTGACCGACAGCCCGTGGGTGATTTCGTGCTGGAAGTCCATGTTGATATCCCACAGGAAGTCACGGTTCTTCGAGAGCACATCCTGATCGAAGGTGGTCGCCGATGGGATGAACTTGCCGAAGTTGACGCTGCTGATGGCACCGCAGACATCGCCACCGCTGCCACTCAAGTCCTGTGCGGCGAAATTCTGGACGTCGCAGTCAGGGGTGTAGTTACCGTTCGAGTCGGTCCAGGTACGTGACGCCGTGTTCACCGACGAGCTGAACGGGTGGAAGCGCCGCGTGAGGTCCGAACGGCTCAACTGGTTGTATCGGCCCATCGAGACCTTGACCGCGGTGCGCCCGTTGCCGAGCACGTCCCAGGCCACGCCGGCGCGCGGGTTGATGTCGTTCCACAGCGGCACGCCCTTGATTTCAGTGACGGTTCGCGCTGGCACGAACAGACCGGCGGGCAGGCTCGCTGACGGGAAGCCCATGCTGATCCGGTCCCACCGCACACCGAGGTTCAGGGTGATGCGGTTGATCTTCCACGCGTCCTGCGCAAACACGCCGAGCTCCATGTTCTGGCGTTCCTGCTGCAGGAACGGCAGTCCGTAGTACTGGAGACGGATTGGCTTGCCGTTGAGGAAGTCATAGTTCAGACCGTCTACGACGTTGTTGCGGCTGCGCGACTCGTCGTTGAACGCCTGCTCGTTGGTCACGCCAACCTTTACGTTGTGCGTGCCGGTGACGTAGGAGAGGCTGAAGCGCTCGGCGCTGCGTCCGGTGCGCGCCTTCGGCGCCGTCAGCAGGGTCGTGGCACCGTAGCGGTAGTCGGTGGCTGTCTCGAGAATCGAACGGTCGTTCTGCGTGACGCCTTCTTCCGCGAAGTTCACCCAGTTGGCCGTCTGCCAGGAGGCGCCCGCCTCGAGCAGCAGTCGGCTGCTGACCGGACGGGTCCACGTGCCCTGGACGACGCCGGACGGATACCAGTCCCAGCCGCGTTCAGACTCGATGGAGTTCGCGCCGGTGAAGGGGCCCGTGGTGCAGCGGCAGGACTTCTGGAGGTCTGCGTAGATGTTGACGCGGTCCTTCGAGGTCACCTGCGCCGTGATTCGGCCCGCGTTGTTGCGATACCAGTCAAAGCTCGACGCCGGGCGCGCTTCGCCAAATGACGGATCGGTGTAGCTGATGTTGGCGTACGGGGTTCCCGGCTGCCCGGGATAGAACAAGGTCGGCGTGACGCCGACAACGCCCTTGGCCAGGCCGTACGACGGGTTCAGCGCCTGCGCCTTGCCCTGCAGCGGGTTGAAATAGGCGCTGGGCTGCTGCACGGTCGAACCCCACCGGGCGAGCGCCGTGAAGAACCAGATTTTGTCCTGCTTGATCGGGCCGCCGAACTGCGCGCCGAGCCGGTAGATCTTGTCCACCTTCGCCGCCGAGTTGATGGACGCCGTCGACAGGAGCGTGGCGTTGCCAAGCGCCCAATCGTTCAGATTTGAGCGGACGTTCGAGCTCTGCATGCTGCCGTTCGAGAAGAAGCCGTCGAGGCCGCCGGCAAAGACGTTGCTGCCACTCTTGGGAATCGCGTTCAACGACGTGCTGCCCGAGCCAGACTCGGCGCCCATGCCGCTCGTCTCGAGCTGCAGTTCCTGAATATTGCCCTGGTCTGTGATGTAGCCGACGCCTGATGCCGCACCGATGAAGTACTGGTTGCGGAAGCCATCGAAGTTGGCGCGCGTGCCGGTTTTGCCGTGGTAGAAGGTGTAGTTGCCCTGCGCCGACCAGGTGTCGCGCGTGCCGCCGACGTCAGCCTGTGTGGCTGCGAAGCCAGGCGTCACGTACGCCAGCGTCTGGAGGCCGATGTTGCCGCTCGGCAGCGCTTCGAGCTCGCTGGTGTTCAGCGTCTCCTGCTTGCGCATGCTCGATGTATCGACGACGGGAGCGGCGCCGCTCACCGTGATGGTCTCCTCGAGCGACCCCACCTGCATCGCAATGTTGACCGACGCGGTGAAACCGGTGCCAAGGACGATGCCTTCGCGCTTGACCGTCGAGAAGCCGGTCAGCGTGAACGTGACCGTATATGTGCCCGGGCGCAGGTCAACCACGCTGTAGCGACCTTCGCCGTCGGTTGTGACGGTGCGAACCTTCTCAATCAACGCAGGACTTGCGGCTTCGACCGTGACACCAGGCATGGCCAACCCTGATGTGTCGCGAACAACGCCGGCGATACCGCTGGCTTGCTGTGCCCACGCTGCTGCACCAGACAGTACGCAACAGAGCACTGCGAAGCCCACAGCGACGGCACGCAGCCGTCGGTCTCTCGAATGTCTCACGGACCCCTCCCACCGGAAGCTGACTGTCTACCCAGGATTCGACTGTCGAGCTGCATTACCTGACGAACGCACACAGTTCT
>Ga0209023_10002475_pt1 | contig 23001 bp, 25 predicted proteins | sample LakOneMetagenome_FD_187468 | JGI IMG/M metagenome (GOLD analysis project Ga0209023, IMG submission 187468) | Freshwater and sediment microbial communities from Lake Erie, Canada (SPAdes) (version 2) | ecosystem: Environmental > Aquatic > Freshwater > Lentic | place: Lake Erie, Canada... | reverse complement strand
TTAACCTCGCAGCTACCATTTCGCATTTTCCCGCATTGTCCACGGTATGAATCGGCCTTCGCCGCATCGCTGCCGCGTTTCGGTCACGATCAACTGGACTGATGTACCGGTCAATCGTCGTGCGGGGGACATCCGCGCTCGCTCAACCTGCGAAACAAGGAACAGCCGATGAACGCTCTTCAGGCCGAAAAATCCGAAATCACCGATGAGGACAAGAACCTCGCTGCGGTCACCGAAGTGGAAGCCGGTATCCGCGATTTCGTCCGCAAGGATGTCGCCTATCTGCGCCGCACACCTGCAACGCCAGCCACCGACGCACCAACCGACACTTCAGCGGACGCTGCTGTCAGCAGCGTCAACACGCTGATCCATCGCGTGGCCGGTGCGTCACTGAGCGAAATCGAAAATTTGATCACGGAGCTCGAGGGCCTGCGCACGCTGATGCACAACGAAGGCCAGCGCATTCAGCGCGAGCTTGCCGGTTATGCGCAACTCGGCCAGACCGCGATGAAGTCGACGCGCATGATCGCCGACAACCTCGCGCAGTGGAAGCGCACGGCTCCCGAGCCGCGTCAGGACTGAATGTTTTGAACTTCCTGCGCGCATGATCTTGCAGGATTGTGCGCGCAGGCTCTCCCTGAGACTTGCTGCCGCCCTCTCCGTGACACGAGCGGGCGGCTCTTTTTATGCGCAACCTGGTCCTTGGCGTTTAAGCTGGCTTCCGCGGCACAAAGGCCTTGCCTTCAAACGAAAAGGCCAGTTCGCCGCGCTGGTTGGTGGCCGTGTTCAGAAATCCCACAAGCCCCCATTGCGGACGTGAGTCGAGCAGGCGAAGCGCCGTGACCTCGGAGAGGTAAGTCAGCGTATCACCCGCGAGCACCGGCTTGATCCATTTCAGATTGTCAAAGCCGGGAGACGGTCCCGAGAGAACAGGCTTCTCGCCGCGCGCTAGAATCGCCTCAGCCTCGCGCTTGAAATGCGCCACCGTGAGCTTCATGAAAATCGCCGAGACATGCCAGCCCGATGCGGCAAGACCGCCAAACACGGACTTGCGCCCGGCTTCCTCGTCGAGATGAAACGGCTGCGGATCGAACTTCGCGGCAAACTTCTTGATGTCGTCTGCGAGAAACGTGAACGAGCCGAGTTCGCGGCGATCGCCGATCTTGATGTCTTCAAAGTATGGCATCGGAAATCCTCAACTCGCGCCGGCAGCGGAACGCCGCAGCACCATCAACGGCAGCGTTCCAAGCAGCAGGGTCTGCCCCGATGCGTTGCGCATGTCGTTCTTGATCCGCACGAAACCGACATCGGACCGGCTCTTCGACGGGCGGGTGTCCAGCACCTCGACCGAAACCGTCAGATCGTCGCCGGGCCGCAAGGGCGAGACCCATCGCACTTCCTCGACACCCGGCGAGCCTGCCGAGGCGATGTTGTGGATGAAACCATCCCAGCAGATGCGCATCAGCAGCGAGCACATATGCCAGCCGGAGCCGGACAGGCCCTTGAGCAGCGAGCGCTTTGCCGCCTCTTCGTCCAGATGCATCGGCTGCGGATCGAACTCTGTGGCGAATGCCAGAATATCTTCGCGGGAGACATGGTGCGGGCCGAATGTGCCGAAATGTCCGGGTTTGAAATCTTCGAATGTCAGTTTCATCGCTTCAATCACGTTGTGGATAGGCGCAGTTTGGCCGTTATTTTGGAACACCTCAAGCGAGCGTTTCGCCGGTCGTCTTCCGTCCTTTTCGGCGATATGCGACAACTTCAACCAGCCAAAGCGGACCAGCCGACCCTGATTCGCTCAATCGCCTGACGGGCCAAGCGCCCTCGCCTGCCGTCATCCAATCTCACGGCTCATCTGGAGACACACCATGTTTCAGTTTCAGGATCTCTTCCAGTGGGACAGATTCATCACGCCTGCGATCATCAAGGTGTTCTACTGGCTGGCCATCGCGCTGGTCATCCTGTTCGGCATCTCCGGAATATTCTCCGCGCTGACGATGATGGCGATCAGCCCGTTCGGCGGCTTCATCCTGTTGCTGGCCGCCCTCGCAGGCATCGTCGTCGGAATCGTCTTTTCGCGCATCAGCGCCGAACTGATCCTGATCGTGTTTCGGATCAACGAAAATCTCGGCGCGATCCGCGATCAGGGCCGCGAACGGGGGATGTAGTTTTCTGGTCATCCCGGCGAAAGCCGGGATCCAGACTCCCTGAGTGCAAATATAAAATTCTGACGCTTCGTTCTTTTCAGAAACGGAAAACGTGTGGTTATGGGTCCCGGCCTTCGCCGGGACGACCCGCAGAAAGATTGCAGCCTACTGCCAATCAGTTATTGAACCGGAAGTGCATCACGTCGCCGTCGGCGACAACGTATTCCTTGCCTTCCAGCCGCAACTTGCCCGCATCGCGCGCACCGGCTTCTCCGCTGAGCGCAATGTAATCATCGTAGGCAATCGTTTCGGCACGGATAAAGCCCTTCTCGAAGTCCGTATGGATCACACCGGCCGCGGCAGGCGCCTTGGTGCCCTTGGTGATGGTCCAGGCGCGCGCTTCCTTCGGGCCGACAGTGAAATACGTAATGAGATGCAGCAACTCATAACCGGCACGGATCAGGCGATCGAGGCCCGCTTCTTCCAGACCGAGCGTATCGAGGAAATCGACGCGCTCCTCGCGTGACAGCGTCGCGATCTCGGATTCGATCTTGGCGGAAATCACCACCGCAACCGCGCCTTCCTTCTTGGCGTGATCGAACACGGCTTGCGAGAAGCTGTTGCCGGTGGCGGCTGAGCCTTCCTCGACATTGCAGACATAAAGCACCGGCTTCGAGGTCAAGAGACCGAGCATGCGGAAGTTGCGCTCTTCTTCCGGCTTGCGCTCCATGCCGCGGGTCGGCTTGCCGTCGCGGAGCAGCTTCAGCGCGCGCTCGACCAGATCGAGTTGTTCCTTGGAATCCTTGTCGCCACCCTTGGCCTTCTTGCTCAGGTTGTCGACGCGCTTTTCGAGGCTGTCGAGATCGGCCAGCATCAGTTCGGTTTCGATGGTCTCGATGTCGGCCAGCGGCGCGATCTTGCCTTCGACATGGGTGATGTCGGAATCCTCGAAGCAGCGCACCACATGCGCCACCGCATCGACCTCGCGGATATTGGCCAGGAACTGGTTGCCGAGACCTTCCCCCTTCGAGGCGCCGCGCACGAGACCCGCGATGTCCACGAAGGTCAATTGTGTCGGAATGATCTGCTGCGACTTCGAGATCGCCGACAGCTTGTCGAGACGCGGGTCCGGCACCGCCACCGCGCCCACATTCGGCTCGATGGTGCAGAACGGATAGTTCGCCGCCTGCGCCGCCGCGGTTTCCGTCAGCGCGTTGAACAATGTGGACTTGCCGACATTAGGCAGTCCGACGATGCCGCATTTGAAACCCATAACGTGCCCTGAATTTTCCGGACGATGCGCGACTTATTTCCCGCCAGTATCGTCCTTCGATGTGAATCCCTTTGCATCCATTGCAAGATGCACCTTGTTTGCGAACGAAGCGTCCTGACCGGTCACGATAAACGCCGCGTTGTCGGCCACCGCTTCGCACAGCGCCTTGACCCATGGCATTTCGCTCTTGGCGAAATCGGACAAGACGTGATGATGCACCAGATCCTTGACGCCGGGATGCCCAACGCCCAGCCGCACGCGGCGATAGTCGTTGCCGACATGCGCGGAAATCGAGCGCAATCCGTTATGCCCAGCGATCCCGCCGCCGATCTTGACGCGCAGCTTCGCGGGCGGCAGTTCGATCTCGTCGTGAAACACCGTGATGTCGCCGACGCTCATCTTGAAGAACTTGGTTGCTTCGCCGACAGCGTTGCCCGACTCGTTCATGTAGGTCGTCGGCTTGAGCAGAATGACGCGTCCGTTGCCGAGATTGCCTTCGGACGTCTCGCCCTGAAAGCGACGGCGCCATGGTGCAAAACCATGACGCCGTGCGATTTCGTCGACAGCCATGAACCCGATATTGTGCCGGTTGCCCTGATACTTCGCGCCGGGATTTCCCAGTCCGACGAACAGGCGCATGGCGCGGGTTCTCTTTCTGGCCGCTTACTTCTTCTTGTCGCCGCCAGCAGGCGCCTTGGCAGCAGCCGCTGCCGGAGCCTTGGCGCCAGCCGCAGGAGCGGCTGCACCGGCTGCAGGAGCAGCACCGGCCGCAGGCGCAGCAGCGCCCTCGGCACCGGCTGCCTTGGCTTCTTCGCCGTAGCCCGACGGCGGCACGACGGTGACCAGCGTCTGGTCGTCGCGCGAAACCGCCTTCACGCCCTGCGGCAGATTCACGTCGCTGAGGTGAACCGAGTTGTTGATTTCGAGCTTGGAGACATCGACCTCGATGAACTGCGGAATGTGCTCGACATCCGCTTCCAGTTCGACCGTGTGGTTCACGATGTTGACCGTGCCGCCGCGCTTCACGCCCGGCGAAACTTCAGCGCCGGTGACATGCAGCGGAACGCTGACGCGAATCTTGGCGCCAACGCCGAGGCGGAGGAAATCGATATGCAGCGGGAAATCCTTCACCGGATCGAGTGAGAAGTCGCGCGGAATCACGCGGTGCTTCTTGCCATCGAGTTCGATGTTGAAAATCGTGGTGAGGAAGTGGCCGGCGAAAATCGCCTGACGCGCCGACTTGTCGTCGAGCGAGATGGTCACGGGGGACTGGTTGTCACCATAGATCACAGCCGGGACACGGCCTGCGCGACGTTCTGCCCGAGCGGCCCCCTTGCCGGCCTTCGGACGAGCGGTCGCCTTCAATTCCTTGACGGTCGCCATTGTTGAGTTCCTTGAAGTTGAAAAGTGAAGGGCCGCAAAGCGGCCCGGTTTTCCGGCGCGGCAAGCCTCCAGGGGTGCGGGGGCCGCGAACGTGGCGGGTTCTTAGCCGCAAAGCGCCTGAAATACAAGGAAATCAGCCGATTTTGTTGTCCGCACCGGTCACCCGGAGCCCTGTCCTAATGCTGGAGAACGAACAGAAAAAGGGCTTTCGAATCAAGCTCTTGCCCACCGCCAGCAGCGGCCTTTCGACAGCAAGATGGACCCCGACACCGGCCAGGATGCTCGCGGCGCATCCGGCAAGGATGAATTCAGCCGACATACCCGGCAAAGCGCCTGTCCCGGACAGCAGAACCGCGCTCTTCACCGCGGAGAGCACGACGCCATGAGTGAGATAGATCGAATAGGACGCATCGCCCAGCAGCATCGGCAGCCGCCAGTCCCTGAGCTTCGATTCCAGCCCAAGCGCGCCGGTCACGATCAGGAAGGCCGGAAGTCCCCAATGGAAGAAACGCGCGCCGGTGACGTCGGCTGCCGACAGCATGCTGGATGTCAGCAGCAGACCACATCCGGTCACGAGCAGGAACAGCGCGATGCCGGGACGCGGCAACGCGCCACGCTCGTACATCACGCCAAGCAGGCATCCGATCATGAATTCGATCAGCAGCGGACTGGTATAGGTCCGCGCGATCGCGCCCGCCGGTGTGACAACGAGCGGCAATGCGACCAGCGTTCCGAGAACGATGCACACGATCAGCGCACGATAGCGGCGCGCAACCAGAAGCGCGCAAGCGAACACAGCGTAGAAAAACATCTCGAAATTCAGCGTCCATCCCGCAATCAGAAGCGGCTGGATTTCGCCGGTTCGCGGCGACACAAACGGAATGAACAACAGCGAGCGCACAAGATTCCAGAGCGATGGCACGATCGCGGGATCGCGGAAGATCAACCAGCTGCCATACAGCAGCAGTGTCATCGCCCAATACAGCGGAACGATGCGGATGATCCGGTTCATCATAAACGACGCCGGCGTGATCCGCTCGGATGCCGTCGTGACCCACATGATGAAACCGCTGATGACGAAGAAGATATCGACCCCTGCCGCACCGAACGGCAGACCGGCAAACCGGAAATACTCCTGCGCCATGCCGTCGGCATGGAAAAACACCACCATCAGGGCAGCGATGGCACGCAGATACTGGATCGACAAAAGCTTCGGCATAACGCGAGACGACGCCCTTTACGCATGACTTACCGGACGAATGCCGGTTTGATCTAAAATTGCACCGTTCCGTACAACGTGCAAAAGCCAAAAATGCGTGAGTAGCCTTACTACGTGCCGTTAAGGATACCTGTTAAGGGTCGGGAACCGGTTTTTCGCTACATCTGCGCAGGTAGATACCCACCGAACGCCCCGCAGAGGACGGATATGGCCGCTTTGGCGAAACTCCCGGCTTTGGAACAACCGCAATCGACGCGGCGCCTGCTGCTCGCCTCGGATTGCGAAGATCAGAGCGAGGAGCTTGCGCGCATTCTGCGCAATGCCGGGAATGTCGAGGCGATTTCAATTTTCGATCTGCCTGATCATCCGGCCAGCGATTTCGCCGGCGTGGTGATCGATATCGATCTGACATCCGCCGCCGCCGTGCAGCGCGTGCGCAGCAAGCTCACCGGCAAGGCGTACCAGGCGCTGCCACGTCTGTTCGTGCTGGCCGATGCGCTTCACCACGGCTCGGCGCAAGCCTGGGCGCTCGGCGCCACCGACACGATCCAGCGCCCGTTCCAGCCGGAAAGCATCCTGCACCGGATTCGCCAGGTGTTTCCGGAAACGCCGGAAGACGATCAGGCCACCGACGCACGCATCCTGAGCACTGGCGTCACCGCCGCGCTGGTGGTGATGTCGAAAATCTTCCGCCGCCTGCCTGCCGGAATTCCGCTATCGGTCAATGACGTGATGGAAGCCGAAACGCAGATCCTGCGCGCGCTCAAGCGCTGCTCGCTGCGGCAATGGCTGATCGCGGTCAACAAGCATCACAACAAGAGTTATCGCCACACCCTGCATGTCACCGGCTATGCCGTCGCCTTTGCGCACCATCTCGGCATGCGCGAGGACGACCAGCGCCGCCTGACGCGCGCCGCATTGCTGCACGATGTCGGCAAGGCGTTTGTGCCATTGCCGATCCTCGACAAGCGCGGCGAACTGACCGACGAGGAAAGCAACATCCTCGCCCAGCACACCCGGCTCGGCTACAACGCGCTGAAAGAACAGCGCGGCTTTCCCGGAGAGGTGCTCGACGTGGTGCTGCATCACCACGAGATGCTGGACGGCACCGGCTATCCGGACGGCCTTCACGGACAGCAGATCAGCGACATCGTCCGCATCATGACGCTGGTGGACACTTATGCCAGCCTGCTCGAACCCGATGCCACGACATCGGCCATGACGCCCGAGCAGGCCTATGGCATTCTGGAACTGATGGGCGGCAAACTCGACGGCGCGCTACGTCAGGCGTTTCGGCCGGTGGCGCTGGGGACGTAGGCAACAATCCTCGAAGTCCTCCCGGCGAAAGCCGGGACCCATCACCACCGAACCACCGCTGCAAGCCGGCAGCCGGCGATCTCACCCTTGTCGCATCGACAGGGAGTATGGGTCCCGGCTTTCGCCGGGACGACGTCTTTGCTTGTTTTAGCGAGATTGCTTTTCGTTCGCTCCCGCGATTAGATGCACTTGCAACTAATTTAGCGCCGGCCGGCACGCATCGGCTGCGCCGCAGGGAGAACGTCCATGCCGACCGATACGCCGCTGACCCGCCGCTCGTTCATGACCGCCACCGCTGCGCTCGGCGTGGGGCTGGCAGCCCCTGCTTTCGCACAGCAGGCCTATCCCGCGCGGCCCATCCACCTCATCGTTCCTTATGCTGCCGGCGGCGGCACCGATTTCTTTGCCCGCCTCGTCGCCGCCTCCATGAGCACAACGCTTGGTCAGCAGCTTGTGGTGGAGAACCGCCCCGGCGCAGGCACGCAGATCGGCGCGGAAGCCGCAGCCAAGGCCGAGCCCGACGGCTACACGTTCCTGCTCGGCGACACGTCGACCTACGCGTCCAACAGAAGCCTCTACCAAAAGCTGCCTTACGATGCGCAGAAGGATTTCGCGCCGATTTCACTGACCGGCCGTTTCGCAATCGTGCTGCTGGTGAACACCGACAAGCTCAATGTCACCTCGCCGCAGGCGCTGATTGATGCTGCGAAGAAAGCGCCCGGCTCCATCGACTACGCCAGCGCCGGTGTCGGCTCGCCGTTTCATCTGGCAGCCGAACTGTTCGCGCAGTCCGCAGGCATCAAGCTCAACCATGTGCCCTACAAGGGCGCAGGCCCCGCGCTGCAGGATCTTGCGGGCGGGCAGATCGGCATGATGTTCGTCGATTTCGCCACCGCGCGCTCGCAGCTCAACCTGAAATCGATCAAGGCCATCGGCGTGTGCTCGCCCGGTGAGTTCTACGGCTTGCCGGGAGTCCCCGCCGTCGCAGCCACCGTGCCGGGCTTCGAAGCATGGGCATGGCAGGGATTTTCCGCGCCCGCAAAGGTCTCGCCCGAGATCATCGCCAAGCTGCGCGAGGCCTATCTCAAGGCTGTCAACGATCCCGCAATCAAGCAGAAGCTGATCGACGCGGGCATCGATCCTCTGCAGAGCACGCCGCAAGAGATGGCGGCCTATGTCGCCTCTGAAACCGCGAAGTGGGAGAAGGTCATCAAGACAGCAGGCATCAAGCTGGATTGATCCGTTCGTCTTTCACAGCTGAAGCCTCCCGCAACGCGCCGAGGCCGCTCACGAACATCTCGACGGCGAAAACGTAGCTTTTTTGATACTCGATGGGCCGCGCCACCGGCGCGGACATCTCGCCAAGCACAAATCCCCGGACCAGACTCTTGAGGATGCGGATGGCATGTTTCGCCGCTTCGTCGGTGACCCCTGCCTCGGAGAAGACACGCAACACAGTCTGAACCAGTTGTCCTGCTGCTTGCTGACACTCACGATCATTGACATCGGGATCGCGAAACGACGCGACAGCCAGCCCCGGACTGCCGAGCGCGAAACTGCGCATCGCAAGCGCCATCGCCCGCACGGCTTCCAGACCGGTCTTTCCCTCGACGGCCTTTTCGATCTGTCGACGCAGCCCCTGATAGCCCGCAATGGCCAGGGCCTGCTTCATCTGCGGGATCGTATCCACTTTCCCGAAGAAGGCTTCCATTTCCGTGACAAGGTCAGCAGCAATCTTCTTGTCCCAGCGCGATGCAGGCGCCTTGATGACGCGCTCAACCTCCGGAAAATGTGTGCGATCGAACGGAACCATGGCGCACCTCGCAACGTCAGGTCGCAATAAGTTACTCCGTAGCAATCGAAATGGTTCCAGAAACACTGTGCTCTATTTGGCTAAAGCAAACAGGATGACGACGTTTTGATTCAAATGGCTTGCTTCATGCGAGAGCCGGATGGTGATACAGCCGATTCCGGCGGCACCTCATCCTGACGCCAGCCCGGCGCGCTCCATCATCACAGGAAACAGCTCATGCCATTTGTCCGCATCGACCTCGCGAAGGGCAAGCCAGCCGAACACCGCAAGGCCATCGGCGAGATCGTCTACAGGGCGATGACCGAAACCATCAACGTCCCCGCCGATGACAAGTTTCAGGTCATCACCGAGCACGCGCCGGAAGAACTGAATTTTCCGAAAAGCTATCTCGGCATCGCGTACAGGAAGGATATCGTCTTCATCCAGATCACGCTCAATGCGGGACGGACCGTGGACATGAAGAAGGCATTTTACAAACGCATCGCCGACGACCTGCACACGCAACTGAACATCCGCCGCGAGGACGTGTTCATCAACCTGGTGGAAGTGGCGAAGGAAAACTGGTCGTTCGGCAACGGCGTCGCGCAATACGCGTGACGCCTCCCGGCCTCACGTTTCGGCGACAGGGCCGGCCTTCTTCTCCAGCGCGTCGAGACGGGCCTTGAGTGCCGCGTTCTCCTCCCGGGCAAGGCGCGCCATATCCTTCACCGCCTCGAATTCCTCGCGCTTGACGAGATCGAGATCGCGCAAGATGCGCTCGGCCTGGCTGCGCACCACGGTTTCCACCTCGCGCTTCACACCTGAGGCGGCGCCCGCGGCGTCATTCATCAGGCGCGCGATCTCGTCGAAGAAACGGTTGCTGGTCTGGGTCATCATGAAACTCCGAAGGGCCCCGGTTACCGCAGTTGGCTGGATCAGACAATGGTGATGGCCCTGCCCGGGCGCAAGATGTAAGAAACACGTGAGTTGTTAAACGCGTATTCTTGTCGCAAACCGGGGCTAATCCTTGCGGAATCGCCGCCAGGATTCGCTAGCCTCGCCGGATATCGCCAGCTCATGTTTCTGACCATCGCGTTCCCCGTCTTCGACCCCGTTGCCATCGCCATCGGGCCGATCGCGATCCGCTGGTACGCGCTGGCCTATATCGGCGGCATCGTGCTGGGCTGGCTCTACGCCCGCAAGATCATCCGCAGCGAGAAGCTCTGGGGCGGCAAGGCGCCGTTCACAGTGACCGATTTCGACGACTTCATCCTGTGGGTGACCCTCGGCATTATTCTCGGCGGCCGCACCGGCTATGTGCTGTTCTACAATCTCAGTTTCTTCGCGCAGCATCCCACTGAGATCTTCAAGCTGTGGACCGGCGGCATGTCGTTCCATGGCGGCTTCATGGGCTGCGTGATCGCGGTGCTGCTGTTCGGCTGGAAGCGGAATATCTCCGTTCTCTCGCTCGGCGACGTGACCTGCGCCGTCGGCCCCATCGGTCTCCTGCTCGGGCGGCTGGCGAACTTCATCAACAGCGAGTTGTGGGGCCGCGCGGCGGATGCGAGCGTGCCATGGCGCATGGTGTTTCCGAACGGCGGCCCGCTGCCGCGTCATCCGAGCCAGCTTTATGAAGCGGGCCTTGAGGGCGTGGTGCTGTTCATCATCCTCGCGCTGCTGATCCGGGGCGGCGCGCTGAAACGTCCCGGCCTGATCATCGGCGCCTTCGCCGCGCTCTACGGCGTCGCGCGCATCATTAGCGAATTCTTCCGCGAACCCGATCCGCAACTCGGCTTCCTCTGGGGCGGATTGACCATGGGCATGATCCTGTCGGTCCCGATGATCATTGCGGGCCTCGCGTTCATCGCCGCGGCATGGCGGCGCGGACCGCGCGTGGCGGGTGACGGCGCGGCCAAAGCGGCTTAATAACGTAAAATCATATTTGAATTTGAGATTCCCGATTTATCCGAGAGTTTGCCGTGTCCGATTATTCGCCGCTCGAAACCCTGATCCGGAAGCAGATCAAAGCCAACGGGCCGATGCCGGTGTCGCGGTACATGCAGATTTGCCTGACCCATCCGCAATACGGTTACTACCTCAAGCGCGACCCGCTCGGCCGCGACGGCGATTTCGTCACCGCGCCGGAAATCAGCCAGATGTTCGGCGAACTGATCGGCCTGTGGTCTGCGTCGGTCTGGCACGCCATGGGCATGCCGCCTGAGGTCAAGTTCATCGAGCTTGGCCCCGGCCGCGGCACCATGATGGCGGATGCGCTGCGCGCGACGAAAATCCTTCCGGCGTTTCGCGAAGCCATCAGCGTGCATCTTGTCGAGAAGAGCCCGACTTTGCGCGCGAAGCAGCGCGAGAAACTCGCCGAGACCGTGCATGTGGAATGGTACGAGCAGATCGAGGACATCCCCGCAGGCCCGGCCATCATTCTCGCCAACGAATTTTTCGATGCGCTGCCGATCCATCAGGCAGTGCGCAAGGACACCGGCTGGCATGAGCGCACCATCACAATCGATGGCGACGACACCCTCGCCTTCAGCACAGCGGAGAATCCGATGCCGCGCTTCGAAGTTCTGCTGCCGCCCGTGGTGCGAGCCGCACCGGAAGGCGCGATTTTCGAATGGCGGCCGGACAATGAGATCTTCACGCTCGCGCGGCGCGTGCGCGATCAGGGCGGCGCGGCGCTGATTATCGACTACGGCCATGTGCGCAGCGATGCGGGCGAAACCTTTCAGGCTGTCGCGCGGCACAACTACACCAACCCGCTGCGCAATGCCGGTCTTGCCGACCTCACGGCGCATGTCGACTTTCAGGCACTCGCCCGCGCCGCCGAGGATGTCGGCGCTCGCGCCCACGGCCCGGTGGAACAAGGCGCATTCCTCAAGAGCCTCGGGATCGAAACACGCGCGCAGGCATTGATGAAGAACGCAAACGAGGACAGCCAGAAACTCACCACCGCAGGCCTCGCCCGCCTCACCGGCCCGAGCCCCGAAGGGATGGGCTCGCTGTTCAAGGTGCTCGGCATCTCGCATCCCGCGATCAGGACGCTGGCGGCGCTGTCGGATCAGGACATCAAATCATGACATTCTCGTCATCCCTGCTCTCGGCCGTGCCCGGCCTGCGCCACGCATTCTTCTCGCGCGAGGGCGGCGTGTCGAAAGGGATCTACGAGAGTCTCAACGGCGGCATCGGCTCCGATGACAATCCCGCTGATGTGATCGAGAACCGCCGCCGCATGGCCGAGCATCTCGGCGTTGCACCCGCGCAGTTCGTCACCGTGTTCCAGATTCACTCGCCCGATGTCGCGGTGGCCACCGCGCCGTGGGACACGGAAGCGCGTCCGCGCGCCGATGCCATGGTGACGAACGTGCCGGGCCTCGCGCTCGGCGTCACGGCTGCGGATTGCGGCCCGATCCTGTTTGTCGATCCCGACAAGCGCGTGATCGGCGCGGCGCATTCCGGCTGGAAGGGCGCGATCGGCGGCGTGCTGGAAAACACCATCGCCGCGATGGAAGCTCTCGGCGCGTCGCGCGGCTCGATCATCGCGGCCATCGGCCCGCTGATCCGGCAGCAGAGCTATGAGGTCGGCGCAGAATTCGTTGCACGCTTTTCCGAAGGGGTGCCGGAGAACGCACGCTTCTTCGCACCATCAACCCGCGCGGATCACGCGATGTTCGATCTCGCCGGTTATATCCGCATGCGGCTGGAGAATGCGGGCATCCTGATGATCGACGATGTCGGCGTCGATACCTATGGGGATGAGCGCTTCTTCAGCTATCGCCGCACCACACACCGCAAGGAACCGGACTACGGCCGCAACATCCACGCCATCGTGCTGGACGGCTAAAAGTCTCGCCAAGCGGCCTTGACCCGATAGTGCGCAAAGACTCCGTATCGCGCTATGCGGGATATTGCGCCAGACGAAGACCTTCGGTGAACGCGTCAAGATCTTCCGGGCGCTGGAACGGAAAAAAACGCCGAAGCTTCGCGATACCCGCATGCGGATCGATGGCAAGAACCTGATCGCGGGACTTATGACTTTCCGCTGTGCGGCCAAGATATGCGTGACAGAAACTGACGATCATGTGGCCCGCAAACAGATTGCGATGCCGCTGGACGGCCGTATTCGCCCATGAATAGGCGTCTTCGTATCGCCCGGAAAGAAAGTGCGTGATGGCAATGCCGTTGTAGGCAAACGCAATCCTCGGGTCCAAGGGACTGAGCCGCACGACCCGGTCGAAATAGGCCCAGGCATCCTGATGGTGCCCCTGATAAACCTTGACAAAACCCGCCCAGAAACAGGCCGGTGCATAGTTGGGGTTGAGCTGAACCGCGCGGTTGACGTGGCCCGCACCTTCTTCCAGTTCGTGCGCAACAAACGCGATGGCATAGCCGGATGGCGCCAGAACGCCCGCATCGTCGCTGACCAATGTCACTGCCCGTCGAGCGAATTCACTTGCCTGAATCGCCTCCGTTTCGTCGTAAGATGCCCAGCCATAGACTTTCTGGTGCGAATACCAGTTCGCAAGCTGCGCGCAGACAAATGCGTAATTTGGATCGAAGTGAAGCGCCCCCTGAAAGAGCTCGAACGCCTCCTTGTGCGATTCCCGCGTGTTCTTGTACATGGATGCCATTCCCCGCAGACACAGGTCATAGGCCGCCAGACTTTGTGTCGGCTTTTGCGCGGCGAGTTCGATTTCCGCCCGCTCGAGTTGAGGAGCGATGGCGCTGACAACGCCCGCCGTCATGTCATCCTGAAGCTTGAAGATATCTTCGAGCGATCCATCGAACCGCTCTGCCCACAGGTGCGCGCCGGTCGCTGCCTCGATCAACTGCCCTGACACGCGAACCTTGCCGCCTGCCTTGCGTACACTGCCTTCAAGCACATAACGAACGCCGAGTTCGCGTCCGACCTGTTTGATATCGACCGCCTTCCCCTTGTAGGTGAAGGTCGAGTTGCGCGCGATCACGAACAGTGACTTGAAGCGTGCAAGGGCTGTGATGATATCTTCCACCATGCCATCGGCGAAATAATCCTGTTCGGGATCGCCAGAAATATTCTGGAACGGCAGCACGGCAATGGAAGGTTTGTCAGGAAGCGCAAGTACCTTGCCGCCCGGCTGCAGCACCGACATCCGGGTATCTTGCTGAAGCACGGGCATCCGCAGAGGCGGTGAACCTCCTTCCGCTGCTACGCTGTATGCCCGAACCGGCTCATCGATATTCTTCACGCTTTGCGGGCCGAGATCGCTGAACCCGTAAGCGAGAATCTTGCGCACCTGATCGTGCACGACACCGGAGACGCAAACCCCGCCAGCGCTGGCCACTGTCTGTAACCGCGCCGCGATGTTGACGCTGTCACCAAAAAGGTCACCGGCGCAGATCATGATATCGCCCACATGAATGCCGATCCGGAAATTGATCTGACGATCCGTCGGCGTTCCGGCATTGGCATTCGCCAAAGCCGTTTGCATGACGACCGCACAGGTCACGGCATCGACAGCGCTGCCGAATTCGGCAAGCACACTATCTCCAGCCGTATTGGCGATCCGCCCGCGGTGCGAAGCAATCAAGGCATCCATGATACGCCGCCGCTCGCTGAGCGCATGCAGGGTGGCGACTTCGTCGGAGCCCATCAGGCGGCTGTAGCCTTCAACATCCGCCGCGAAAATAGCGGCCAGGCGACGCGCGATTTCGACTTCGGTCATCCCCAGCCCTCGCAAGCCTGCCTGCGGTATCTGTCGTATTTTACCGCCAGACCCTACACGCGGTCGAGATGGTCGCGCCACCAGCCTGCCCTAGACGTTAACGCTCATTAACGATATCGCTGGACCGAACCCCGCTGCGCAGGGCACAACCCTGCCGGCGAGACACCGGGGCGGGCATGGATTTCACTGGGCGAACAGTCACTTGGACGGCCTGTTGGGAAGTTACGCGGTTCGCGCGGGCGTCTCTGCTGCTGGCCCTGCTCAGCCTTACCGCTGCCTGCACCACCAATGGCTCAGGGCCGGTCGCCACCACCTCCTCGTTCGGCCCCACAGTGGCCTTCGAATCCGTGGACGGCCCGCCGCCGCAGGTGTTCGACAAGCTGGTGCGGGCGCTCGAAGCCGAATCCACCGCCCGCAGCTTCACCATCGTCTCCCGTGAGGCGCAGGCCTCCTACCGGGTCCGCAGCTACCTGTCGGCGCAGGTCCGACGCGGCGGAAAGACCACTATCGCCTGGGTCTGGGACGTCTACGACCGCGACCAGGAACGTGCCCTGCGCCTCAGCGGCGAGGAACCTGCAGGCAAGGGCCGCGACGCCTGGGCCATGGCCGATGACCAGATGATGCGCCGGATCGCGCTCGCAGGGCTGAACGGCCTCAACGGCCTGATCAGCGGGTCCAGCGCTCCGGATTCCCCGGCTCCGGCCGCGCCGCGATCCGGCCCCGCCGTTGCGCAGGCCGATGAAAATCCGCCGGAATCGACACCCCGGCAAATGCAAACGCTGGCATTCAGCGCCCATTAGGGATGCCCGTGCTGCGGGCCGCTTGTTTTTGCAGGAAAACCTGAGGCTTTGTATTGCCAGCCTTGTTCGGTCCTTGTTATCACGCGCGCCTGTGAAGGCGTCAGGCCCCGGTTCCGTTTCATAGGCAGCAAGATGTTGAAAAGCGTTTCCCCCACCTCGCAAGGAGAAGCTGCGATTTCAGCCAAGAACGGCTCCATCAAGCTGGTGGCAGGCAATTCGAACCCTGAACTGGCCGCCGCGATTTCGTCGGTGCTGAAGCTGCCGCTGACCAAGGCGAGCGTGCGGCGCTTCGCCGACAACGAGATTTTCGTCGAAATTCTCGAGAACGTCCGTGGTTCGGATGTGTACGTCATCCAGTCGACGTCGTTTCCGGCCAACGACCACCTGATGGAATTGCTGATCATCACTGATGCACTGCGCCGCGCCTCCGCGCGCCGCATCACCGCCGTCATCCCCTATTTCGGCTACGCCCGTCAGGACCGCAAAGTCGGCTCCCGCGCACCGATTTCCGCCAAACTCGTCGCCAACCTCATCACCCATGCCGGCGCCGACCGCGTGATGACGCTCGACCTGCACGCCGCGCAGATCCAGGGCTTCTTCGATATCCCGACGGACAACCTTTTCGCTGCACCCGTGATGGCGCGCGACATCAAGGAAAAATTCGACCTCTCCAAGGTGATGGTGGTGTCGCCTGACGTCGGCGGCGTGATCCGCGCCCGTGGTCTGGCCAAGCGCATCAACGCGCCGCTCGCCATCATCGACAAGCGCCGTGAGCGCGCCGGTGAGTCCGAAGTCATGAACGTGATCGGCGATGTCGCCGGTTATACCTGCGTCCTGATCGACGACATCGTCGATTCCGGCGGCACGCTGGTAAACGCAGCCGACGCGCTGCTCGCCAACGGCGCCAAGGATGTGTACGCCTACATCACCCACGGCGTTCTCTCCGGCGGCGCGGTCGCCCGCATCACATCCTCGCGGCTGAAGGAACTGGTCATCACCGACTCGATCCAGCCGACGGAGGCTGTGAAAAAGGCCGCCAACATCCGCTCGCTGCCAATCGCGACGCTGATCGGCGAAGCCATCAGCCGCACCGCGGCCGAAGAGTCGGTGTCGAGCCTGTTCGACTAAGAATCCGCCTTCCAAAAATTATTTTTTGACGCGCGCCACGCGCAGCACCTCCCCATGACTCGCAATTGGCGGATCCGATTCCGTTTTGTTCTTATGCGCGCGAATAACGGAGCGGGACGCGAAGCGGCATAAGCGATTGTGCTGACTCATGAATTGACGTGTCACGTCACGAAACACAGTACGTTTCTTCCATCTGTCCCGCTTCCTGTTGAAGACTGAGGAAATTAACCCATTGCCTGTGGACGGGATTCGGCGTGGCGTTGCGCGGATTCAGCAAATCACCGATCAATTCTGACACAAGGTTGCCGTTGCGGCGCACGTCCTGAAAGCCGGGTCGTCATGATCGTGAACGGAGAACTTGCAGTGACAGTTGTCGCTCGTTCTTTGCGTTTCGTTCAGCGTTCACATCCCACAACAACAGAGGATGCAGGCAAGCATGTCCCATCTGGACATCACATCGGATTCGCGCAGCAGCCCGCTGTCGGTGGTCGAGGAAATCGCCTCCACCAACCAGTGGTCGTTTGAGCGTTCGGGCCAGGACGAGATCACCATCCTTACGCAGGGACAGTGGACCGATTACCAGCTCGCTTTCACCTGGATGGGCGACATCGACGCGCTGCATCTGGCCTGCACCTTCGACATGAAAATTCCCGAAGCGCGGCGCGCCGAAGTGCAGCGGCTGATCGCGACCGTCAACGAGCAATTGTGGATCGGCCATTTCGATGTCTGGCTTGCGACCGGCTCGATCATGTACCGGCAGGCGCTGATCCTGCCCGGCGGCATGACTGCATCGCCCGCGCAATGCGAACTGATGCTGGAAGGCGCCCTGCACGCCTGCGAGCGTTACTATCCAGCGCTGCAGTTCGTGGTCTGGGCCGGCAAGACCGCCGCCGAGGCCATGGACGCGGCGATGTTCGACACCGTCGGCGAGGCGTAAAGCACAGTTCGCAACACCTGAGATGTCGTCCCGGCCAACGGGTCCGGCTTTGCCGGCCCGATGACAAGCTTCAGCCGGGACCCATACCCCCTGTCGCTCGCGACTGCGTGTTGCAAATTTCCCGATTCAATGGAAAGTCGGTGGTTATGGGTCCCGGCCTTCGCCGGGACGACGTGAGTAATATGTCGATGACCACTTTCTCCGACGCGCTGAAGAATTTCACAGGCTCTCTCGTGCTCGCGGGCGCGGGCAAGATGGGCAGCGCGATGCTGTCTGGCTGGCTCGATGGCGGCCTCGATCCTAAACGCGTCACGATCATCGAACCGTATCCGTCCGACGATACGCATGGCTTTGTGGCGCGTGGCGTGAAGCTCAACCCGGACTTCAAGAGCATCGGCACGGCTGACGTGCTGGTGCTGGCGGTGAAGCCGCAGATGTTTCGCGATGCCGGGCCGCAACTGCGCAGCATGGTCGGCGCATCCACGCTCGTGGTGTCGATCATGGCGGGCACTACCATCGCTGCCCTTAGCGAGGTCTGCGGCGGAAGGGTGATCCGCGCCATGCCCAACACGCCCGCAGCTATCGGACGCGGCATCACCGTCGCCGTCCCCGCCAGCGATGTGACGGCGGATCAGCGCGCCGTGGCTGACGCGCTGCTGCGCGGCACCGGCAGCGTTGAGTGGGTCGATGACGAAACGCTGATGGATGCGGTGACCGCCGTGTCCGGCTCAGGACCAGCCTATGTGTTCCTGCTCGCTGAAGAAATGACGCGTGCCGGTGTTGCCGCCGGACTGCCCGAAGCACTGGCGACCAAACTCGCGCGCGAAACCGTGGCAGGATCCGGCGAGCTGCTGCATCGCTCAGACCAGACCAGCGCAACTCTGCGCCAGAACGTTACTTCGCCCGGCGGCACCACGGCGGCTGCGCTTGAGGTGCTGATGGGCGCGAACGGATTCCAGCCGCTGCTGACGAAGGCGATTGCCGCGGCGACGAAGCGATCGAAGGAGTTAGCGAAGTAGATCGTCTCCTCGTCATTGCGAGGAGCATAGCGACGAAGCAATCCAGCTTTGTTTAAGAATGGATTGCTTCGCTTCGCTCGCAATGACGCATTACACCGGCACTCTGACCGTCGCGCGCAATCCGCCCATCGGACTGTCGCCGAGCGTGATGTCGCCGCCATGGGAGCGCGCGATGTCGCGCGCGATCGCAAGGCCGAGGCCCGTGCCGCCCTCGTCCTGATTGCGCGCATCGTCGAGCCGCAGGAACGGCTTGAACACTTCCTCGCGCATGTCCAGCGGAATGCCGGGACCATCGTCGTCCACCGTCACAGTGAGATAACGATGATCGCGGTGGCCTGTGATCGCGATGGCATTGGCGTGACGGCCCGCATTCGACACAAGGTTCGCGATGCAGCGCTTGAAGGCGGCGGGCTTCACGATCACCACCGGCAGGCCGTGGAACGTGACCGTCGCGGCGTGGCCGTGACGCTCGGCGTCGCTGCGCAGATCCTCCAGCGCCTGTTCCATGTCGGTGGGCTGCGCCTGCTCGCCGCTGTCGCCGCGTGCGAAGGAGAGATAGGCCTCCAGCATGCCGCTCATCTCGTCGACATCCTTGCGCATGCCTTCGACTTCGGGACTGTCGCCGATCAGCGCCAGTTCGAGCTTGAAGCGCGTCAGGATGGTGCGCAGGTCGTGACTGACGCCGGCCAGCATCGCGGTGCGCTGCTCGATGCTGCGCTCGACGCGCGATTTCATTTCAAGGAACGCGTAAGCGGCGCGCCGCACTTCACGCGCACCGCGCGGGCGGAAGTCCGGCACTTCGCGGCCCTTGCCGAAACTTTCCGCCGCATCCGCGAGCCGCAGGATCGGCTTGATCTGGTTGCGCAGGAACAGCACCGCCACGATCAGCAGGATCGACGATGTGCCCAGCATCCAGAAGATGAAGATTTCCGAGTTCGACGCATAGGCCGCGCTGCGCTGCGCGAAAATGCGCATCACCGTATCATCGAGCTTGATGCGGATTTCCACCAGCGACGAGCGTCCGACGGTGTCGATCCAGAACGGGCGCGCGATCTGGCGTGAGAGTTGCACCGACAACGTCTGATCCAGCAGCGAAAAGAACGGCTTCGGCCCCGGCGCCGGCATGTCGTTGGCGGGAAGAAAGTCCACTACCAGGCCGAGCCGCTGCTGCGCAATCCGCTTGATCTGGGTGCGGTCCTTGTCCTGCGGATAGGTCTTGTAGATGTCGATCAGCGCGGAGATGTCCTGCACCACGGCGGCTGAGAGACGCCGCGTCACCGTGTTCCAGTGCCGCTCCATGAACACGAACGCGACCACCGACTGCAAGATCACCATCGGCACGATGATGATGAGCAGCGCGCGGGCATAAAGCCCTTTCGGCATCAGTTCCTTGAACCAGCGGCCCATCCACTCGCTGGCGCTGGACACGCGCCGGGACGCGGTGCGGATGAAGGTCAGGCCGGAGTCGAGCGTGCTCATGACAGCGTGTCCGGCAAGATCACGGCGAGGCCACAAGGCGATAGCCGATGCCGCGCACGGCCTGCAGGAACAGCGGATTGGCGGGATCGCGCTCGATCTTGCGCCGCAGCCGGTTGATCTGCACATCCACGGCACGCTCGTTGACGCTGCCGTCGCCGCCGGTCAGCGCGGCGCGCGGCACTGTTTCGCCCGGCGTGGCGGCAAGAATGCGCAGCATATCGCGCTCGCGGTCGGTGAGATGGATCACCTTGTCGCCGTCGCGCAGTTCGCCGCGCTCGATGTGATAAACGTAAGGTCCGAACGCGACCGACTCCACCGGCGGCGCGATCACCGGCGCGGCGCGCTTGAGAATGTTGGCGATGCGCAGCACCAGTTCGCGCGGCTCGAACGGCTTCGCCACATAATCGTCGGCACCGATCTGCAAGCCCTCGATCCGGCTTTCCGCTTCATGCCGCGCCGTGAGCATGACGATCGGCACCGCCGACGACGTGCGGATCGAACGGGCGAGATCGAAGCCGGTTTCGCCGGGCATCATCACATCGAGGATCAGAAGATCGAAATGCAGGCCGCTCAGCTTGGCGCGGGCATCCGCCGCGCTCTTGGCCGTGGTGACGCGATAGCCTTCATTGCCCAGAAAGCGCGACAACAGATCGCGGATGCGGCGGTCGTCATCGACCAGCAGCAGATGCGGCGCATCGTCGGCCAGTTGCTGGCGGGTGCGCTCCGATGTTGCGATATCGATCACCTTGCATCCTTCGCCGTCTTGCGGCCTCGCAGGATTTCCTCAAGCACCTTGTCGGGATCGGTGTTGTCGATCATGCCGAGCAGGAACTGGCGCACGCTCTCTGCGCCTTCAGGGCTGATGGTTTCGAGCGCGCGATCGATGCGCGCGGTCTGCAAACCAGCCAGTTTCACCACAAGGGCCTCGCCCTTCGGCGTGGCGAAAAGAAGACGCTGGCGCCGGTCGTTATCGCCGGCTTTCTGAATGATGTAGCCTTCGTCCAGAAGCTGCTTGAGGACGCGCCCGAGCGACTGCTTGGTGATCCGCAATACGTCCAGCAAATCCGCGACCTTGAGGCCCGGATAGCGGGTCACGAAGTGCACCACGCGGTGATGGGCGCGGCCGAAGCCGAACTCCTCCAGCACATGGTCGGCGTCGCCGACGAAATCCCGGTAGGCGAAGAACAAAAGCTCGATGATGTCCCAGCGCAGCGGGCTTCCCGCCGGGGACGCTGCGGAGCCGCCAGCCGAAGGATCACCTGCCTTCATAAATTTTATGTCAGCCATATTGACGTATATAGGTCTCAATGTTACAAAAACCGCGATGACGACGAAATATTAGTTCGTTTCCTTTGCCATCCTTGGTCCTAAAGTTCGCACAGACCTGTGCAGTAACCGCAGTCCAGGCCGGAATTTCTGTCATCGTGCGATTGTCGAGCGGCATTTCGGCAAACATACTGGACTTCGCGCCTTCCGCCAAAGCGGAAACCGGCCCTCGGGCTGGCGGGCTAGGGACCAGACACTTGAATCGACCAGCCCGCCGCCGCGTGGACTGACTAGAGCCGGGAGAAGACCCAATGGGTATTTCGGAAGTTTCGTTCAATAAAAGCGAGGGCACAGTTTTGTTCGACATGCAGCCCGCCGCGAATCCGACACCCGCAGCAGAGCGCACCGCAAAACTGGCCGATCCCGGATTCGGCCGGGTGTTCACCGATCACATGGCAATCGTTCGCTACAGCCAGGCCAAGGGCTGGCATAGCGCGCGCATCGAATCCCGCGCGAATTTTCCGCTCGATCCGGCGACCGCCGTCCTGCACTACGCGCAGGAAATCTTCGAGGGCTTGAAAGCCTACAAGCGTGACGATGGCGGCGTGAATCTGTTCCGTCCCGACGCCAATGCGAAGCGCTTTCAGGATTCCGCCGACCGCATGGCGATGGCGCCGCTTCCGGAGGCAGTGTTCATCGAAGCCGTCGAACAGATCGTGCGCGTGGACCGCGACTGGATGCCCGGCGGCGAAGGCAGCCTCTATCTGCGGCCTTTCATGATCGCGAACGAGGTGTTTCTCGGCGTGAAGCCCTCCGCCGAGTACATTTTCGCAGTGATCGCTTCGCCGGTCGGCTCGTACTTCAAGGGCGGACCTGCCCCCGTGTCGATCTGGGTATCCGAGAACTACACCCGCGCCGCGGTCGGCGGCACCGGCGCCGTGAAATGCGGCGGCAACTATGCCGCAAGCCTTCGCGCGCAGGCCGAAGCGATCCAGCATGGCTGCGACCAAGTGGTGTTCCTTGACGCGGTCGAGCGCCGCTACATCGAAGAGCTCGGCGGCATGAATGTCTTCTTTGCATTCGAAGACGGCTCGCTGCTGACCCCGCCGCTCGGCACCATCCTGCCCGGCATCACCCGCGACTCGATCATCAAACTGGCAAAGGCTGCGGGCACCCGCGTGCGTGAGGAGACCTACACCATCGACCAGTGGCGGGCGGATGCGGCCAGCGGAAAGCTCAAGGAAGCCTTCGCCTGCGGCACCGCCGCTGTGATCTCGCCGATCGGCAAGGTGCGCTCGGCGAGCGGCGACTTCACCATCAACGGCGGCAATGCCGGTCCGGTCGCGATGGGCCTGCGCAAGCAGCTCGTCGACATCCAGTACGGCCGCGCCGCCGATGCGCACAACTGGATCAGGAAGGTTTTCTGATCCAACGGCGGCGCGTTATCCCGTTGTGATGGCGTGCCGCCGTGCGTTGCACTGGTGCACCATGAAATCGACCAGCGCACGCACCGAGGGCAGCAAT
>Ga0209023_10002474_pt1 | contig 23003 bp, 23 predicted proteins | sample LakOneMetagenome_FD_187468 | JGI IMG/M metagenome (GOLD analysis project Ga0209023, IMG submission 187468) | Freshwater and sediment microbial communities from Lake Erie, Canada (SPAdes) (version 2) | ecosystem: Environmental > Aquatic > Freshwater > Lentic | place: Lake Erie, Canada... | reverse complement strand
CTCGCGGCTGCTGTAGTCGGCGCCATAGCTCTGCAGCGGCCAGCCGTAGTTCTTGCCGCCTTCGATCAGGTTGATCTCGTCGCCGCCGCGCGGGCCGTGCTCGCTGGCCCAGACGCGCCCGCTTTGCGGGTCGACCGCGATGCCCTGGATGTTGCGGTGGCCGATGCTCCACAGTTCCGGCAGCGCGCCCTGCCTGCCGGCCAGCGGATTGCCGGGAGCGGGCTTGCCTTCGCCCGTCAGGCGCAGGATGGCACCGTTGTGGCTGCCCAGGTTCTGGGCCTGGTCGCGCGCCAGCATATTGCCGACGCGCTGGGGCGGGTTGCCGCCGTCGCCGATGCTCATCAACAGGGTGCCGTCCTTCAGGAACACGATGCGCGAACCGAAGTGCTGGCCGCCGCTCTTCGAGGGCGAGGCGGTGAAGATCGTCTTCACGCCGTGCACGCGCTTGCCGTCGAAGACGCCCTGCACCAGCACGGTACGGTTGGCGTCCTGCGTGCCGCTGGACATCGTCATGTAGACGCGCGGATTGGCGCCCCTGTCGGCGGGATGGACCGCGATGTCGAGCAGGCCGCCCTGGCCGCTGGCGAACAGCTGGGGCAGGCCCTCGACCGGCACCGCCGCGACCCGCTTGCCGTCCACCAGGTGTAGCGTGCCTTCCTTGCCGGTGACGAGGATGCGGCCGTCGGCCAGCCAGGCCATGCCCCAGGGCTGCGGCAGGCCGGACGCCACGGTCTCGGCGCGCCAGCCTCCCGCTTTCGGCGGTTCGCCCGTGGTGTCGATGCCCTGGGCCCGGGCGTTCGCCCCGAACAGGGTGGACAGGGCGACAACAGCGGCGGCAAATGATTGATAACTCGTCATCCAATTTCTCCTAAAATTGTTTAAATCGTCAATAAAGTAGCTTATTTGCCGCGATTACCTGCATTTCCTCTGCACGTTAAACCGAACGGGCGTAGAATTGACGTTTCTGTTGAACCTTCATAAGGATTCCATCCGATGATGCAACGACGCGCATTCCTGAAGTCCTCCCTCTTCCTCGCAGCACCCACCCTCAGCATCCCCGCCCTTGCCAAAACAGCACAAGCCGCTCCCGGCGAGCGTACCCTGCGCCTGTATAACACGCATACCGGCGAAAAGCTGAGCACGACGTTCTGGGCAGAAGGCGAATTCATTCCGGATGCCATGAAGGACATCAACAAGGTGCTGCGCGACCACCGCAACAACAAGGTTGCCGAGATGGACCCCGAACTCCTGCTCCTGCTGACCCAGCTCAACGGCAAGCTGGAGAACAGCAAGGAACTGCACATCATCTCCGGCTACCGCTCGCCGGAGTCGAACGCCAAGCTGCACGCGGCCAGCGGCGGCGTCGCCAAGCGCAGCCTGCACATGGACGCCAAGGCCATCGACATCCGCCTGCCGGGCAAGGACCTGCGCATGCTGCACAAGGCGGCCATGTCGCTCAAGGGCGGCGGCGTCGGCTACTATGCCGATTCGCAGTTCGTCCACATGGACACCGGCCGCGTCCGTTACTGGTAAGACCATGGCGCGGCAATCCGACCGCGTCATCCTCCTGCTGGCCTGCCTCGCGGGCCTGGCCCTGCCTGCGTCGGCCCAGACCGGCCCCGCCACCGTCACGGTGCAATCGACCCGCGATCCGGTCGACAAATCTTATCGAAAAATGATCCGGGGCATGGAACGCTTCGAGCGCGAGCATGCCATGGCGCCGAACGCGCCCCTGCGCTTCCAGCTGCTGCCGCGCTCGCCCACCGTCGACATGCACGGCATCACCCTGCGCGTGGCCGGCAACACGGTCAGCGTGCCGGTCCCGGTTGCCGGAGACAACAGCTTCGTCCTGCCGCGCAACGAGACCGCCCTGCGCGAGGACGCCGCCGTGCTGGCCAACCGCAAGACCACCAGCATGACCTGGCGCGCCCTCATCGTCACACCAGGCTTGCCGCCCGGCATCCGGAGACTGGGCGACATGCGCCTCGAATGCCGGGTCGGCGTCGAGGCCGGGCTGGTGTCGAACAGCTCGCCGCTGTTCAGCTGGATCAACGAGGCCCTCACCTCGCCCGAACAGGTCTGCGGCAGCCCGAACGGCAACTACCTCTATTTCGCCGAGCGCCCCATCTTCGCGGTGCGCCTGCGCGCGGGCGATCGGATCGAAACGCTGCCCTTCCGCATGCTCTACGCCGGCGGCGAACAGTCGAAGACCGATCTGCAATATTGCGATTGCCAGGTCATGCTCGACCGCACTTTCTATGCGCCGATCTGGGATGCTTCCTGGCCGGACGACACCCTGGTGGAGTTCGAGTATATGGAGGATGCGCCGTGAAACTGCCTGCCTTCGTCTTCTCACTGGGCGTGCTGGCCGGTTGCGCCGGCACGCCCGCGCCACCCGGTACGCAGGTAGCGCTCGGCCGCCTGCAACAGGGCGTGGTGCCCGGCACGACCACCAGGGCGCAACTGCTGGCCGCCTTCGGACCGACCAGGAGCGTGGTGTTCGACAGCGGCTTCGAGAGCTGGGTCTATCAGTCTCCGGCCGGCGGCGGGCAGTTCAGCGAATTCGTCGTGCTCATCAATCCCGCGGGTCTCGTCGCCAAGACCCGGACCCGCCCCGCCGCCCTCCCCTGACTCATCCGTAGTAAAGTTGTGCATTCTTCATTGCCAAGGATGCCGACATGCTGCGCAAGCTTGCCCTACCGCTGCTCCTGAGTACCGCCCTGTGTGCGCAGGCCGGGAATCTTTCTTCCACCGAGCAGCGCATCACGGCGGGCGTGACAGCCTGGCAGCCGCAGGCGATCGAACTCTTGGCCCGCAGCGCCCGCATCAATAGCGGCACCCTGAACCTGGCCGGCGTGCGCGCCACCGGCGACGTGTTCCGCGCGGAACTCGACAAGCTCGGCTTCAAGACCGCCTGGCTCGACATGCCGAAAGAGATGGGCCGTGCCGGCCATTTGGTCGCCACCCGCACGGGCAAGAAGGGCAAGCGCCTGCTGCTGCTCGGCCACCTCGACACCGTCTTCGAGCAGGGCGCACCCGGCCCGCTCTGGCAGCGCGAAGGCGACAGCGCGCGCGGCCAGGGCGTGAGCGACATGAAAGGCGGCAACGTGATCGTGATCGCCGCCCTGCGCGCCCTGCAGCAGGCCGGGGCGCTGGACGACACGACCATCACCGTCCTCTTCACCGGCGACGAGGAAGAAGCCGGCTACCCGCGCGAGATCTCGCGCCGTGACATGGTCGAGCTGGCCAAGCGCAGCGATATCGCGCTCAGCTTCGAAGCCGCCATCGGCAAGGATGGGCAGCCCATGGCCACCGTCGGGCGCCGCGCGACCGCCAGCTTCGACCTCGACGTGACGGGCCGCCAGGGCCACTCGATGAGCGTGTTCGGCGCCAACGGCTTCGGCGCCGTCTACGAGGCTGCGCGCATCCTCGACGGCTTCCGCCGCGACGTGGTCGAGCCGGGGCTGACCTTCAACCCCGGCGTGATCCTGGGCGGCACCGACGTCGCCTTCGACGAGGCCAACGCGAGCGGCACCGTGGCCGGCAAGACCAACGTCATCGCCAACCGGGTCACCGTGCGCGGCGACCTGCGCTACCTCGACTATGCCCAGCGCGACCGCGCCCAGGCGCGCATGCGCGCCATCGTCGACCAGCACCTGCCGGGCGCCGATGCGAAGATCACCTTCCGCGATTCCTATCCGCCGATGGCGGTCACGCCGGGCAACCTGAAGCTGCTGGCGCAGTATTCTCAGGCCAGCCAGGATGCCGGCCTGGGGTCCGTGGGCATGGTGCCGCCGGAATCGCGCGGCGCCGGCGACATCCAGTTCGTTGCGCCCCTCATCGACAGCCTGGACGGCCTGGGCGCGAGCGGCAGCGGCGCCCACGGTCCGGACGAGCGCGTCGACCTGAAATCGCTGGAAAGTTCCGCAATCCGCGCAGCCTTGCTGATCTACCGCCTGACCCGTTGAGCGGTACGTGCGTGCGCCCCCGTTCGCTGGCAGAATAGCCGGACAAGCTGAACGCGATGGGGGCCGAGATGCTGTCCGAACGTGTGCGAACGATCCTGCTATTCCTGCCCATGCTGGTGTTGTTCCTCTTGCTGCCCGCCTGCGGCGGCGGAGGCGGCAGCCCTGGAACGCCCGGCCCGGCGCCCACGCCGCCAGCCGCCACCACCGGCAACCTGGCCGTCGCGACCAGCGGCCTGCCTGCCGGCGCCAACGCCTCGGTGCGCGTCACCGGACCCAACAATTACCAGCAAGACCTGACCGGCTCGCAAACCCTGTCGAACCTCGCCGTGGGCAGCTACAGCGTCGCCGCCGCGCCCGTCACCGTGGGCGGCACCACCTACAATCCGTCCCCCGCCACCCAGAGCGCGGTCGTCAGCGCGGGCGCCACCGCCACCGCCACCGTCACCTATGGCGGCACCGCCGTAAACATCGCCCTGAGCGAAGTCGTGTCCAACCTGGACAATCCCACCTACCTCACCGCCCCGGCGGGCGACACCCGCCTTTACGTACTGGAGCGCCCGGGACGCGTGCGCATCGTGGAAAACGGCAGCCTGCTGCCCATCCCCTTCCTCGACATCGGCGCGCGCGTTTCCACGGCCGGCGAAGGCGGCCTGCTGTCGATGGCCTTCGACCCGCAATTCGCCAGCAACCGCAGCTTCTACCTCTACTACACCGACCCGCAGCAGAACATCGTCATCGAACGCTTCACGGCCGGCAGCAACCCCAACCTGGCCGACCCGACGTCGAGCCTGGTCATCCTGCGCGTCGCCCACCCGAATTTCACCAACCACTTCGGCGGCCAGGTCGCCTTCGGACCGGACGGCTTCCTCTACCTGGGCACGGGCGATGGCGGCGGCGCCGGTGACCCGGCGGGCAATGGGCAGAACCTGAATGCGCTGCTGGGCAAGCTGCTGCGGATCGACGTGCGCGGCGCCGCGCCCGGCCAGCCCTATACCATCCCGGCCGGCAACCCGTATGCGAACCAGGCTGGGCGGCGCGCCGAGATCTGGGCGGCGGGGCTGCGCAATCCCTGGCGCTTCAGCTTCGACGGCAGCCAGCTCTATCTCAGCGACGTCGGCCAGGACCGGCGCGAAGAGGTCAATATCGGCACCGCCGATGCGGCCGGCCTGAACTACGGCTGGAACACGATGGAAGGCACGCTGTGCTACAACGCCGCCACCTGCGAGCGCAGCGGCCTCACCCTGCCCGCCTTCGAATACGACCACGGCACGAACGACGTCAACGGCTGCTCGATCACGGGCGGCTTCGTTTACCGCGGCAGCGCGATTCCCGGCCTTGCCGGAAGGTACGTCTATTCGGACTACTGCCGCGGCTTCCTGAAGAGCTTCCTCGCCAGCGGCGGCAACGTCACCGAGCAGCGCGACTGGAACATCGCCGCGATCGGCAACGTCGTCTCCTTCGGGCAGGACGGCCAGGGCGAACTCTATCTCCTGAGCTCGCGGGGCAGCGTCCACAAAATCGTCCGCGCCGCGCCTTAAGAAGTAGAATGGCGAAATGGCACGCTTACAGCTCTCCTTCCCCGAAGATCAGTTCTACTATTCGACGCCGATGTCGGTGCGTGTCACCGACATCAATGCCGCCAACCACCTCGGCAACGATTCGATGATCTCGATGATCTCCGAGGCGCGGGCGCGCTTCCTGTTCGAGTTCGGCGTCGCCGAGACCGAGCGCGACGGCACCGGCATCATCGTCACCGACCTGGCCACCACCTACCGGGCCGAGGCCCATGCCCGCGACCAGCTGCTGTTCGAGGTCGGCGTCATGGACTTCAACAAGTACGGCGGCGACATCACCTTCCGCATCACCCGCCCGCGCGACCGCAAGCTGATCGCGATGGCCAAGTCCGGCTTCGTCTTCTTCAACTACAAATCGAGCCAGGTCGTGGCCATGCCGGAGGATTTCCAGAACAAGTTCGACCGGGTGAACTGGATCGACTAAGTACTCGACAAGAAATAAATGTGACAATGGCGAACAGAACCGGATGCGGTGCAAGGCGGCGAGTGCGCCGCAGTGCGAGCACTGCAAGCAGGAGCCAACGCAGCAGCGCGCCGGTTATGGCAGCCAAAAACACATTTATTTCGGGGCGAGTACTTAGGGAAGCGCCGCCGGCGCCCATCGGCCGGCGATCAGCCCCCGCCGCCGGTGCAATGGTTCGGCACCTCGGTCGCGATTTTCTTCATGTCCAGCGCGACCCACTTGCCGTCGACCTTTTCTTCGAAGCGGTCCATGCTGTACACGAAACGGTGCTCGCCATGCGCGTAGAAGTTTGGGCAGCCGGTCTTGTCGCGTGCGATATACCCTTCAGCCACTTTCCACGGCCAGTATTCAGGCGCCTCTTCCAGATAGCCACGCGCCTCGATGCGCGTCTTGCCGAAGATCGGGTCGTTGGCGCTGGTCGCCGTCGAGCGGGCAGCGCCACCCAGACCGGGCAATTTCACGCCGCCCAAGCTGCTTGCCAGATTGCCCAGGCCGCGCAAGCGCTCCAGGCCCTGGGCGCTAGCCTCCTGCTGCACCAAGAAACCGCACAGGGCCAGCAGTATCCATTGAAAATATTTCATCGCCTGGCGCTCACTTGAAGGAGGCGGCGGGACCAAGCTTGCGCACCAGCGCAATATTGGCCTGCTGCTCGCGGGTGAGCTTGGCTTGCATCTTGGCCGCCTCGGCCTTGCCCGCCATGGCTTCGTGCGTCAGATACAGCGATGCATCGATGAGCGCGTAGCTCGCCAGGCCAAATTCCTTCGGCGACAGGCCTTGCTTGGTCACGATGCTTTTTGCGACCGGACGTTTTTCCACGGACAGGATGAAGCGCTCGACCGGCAGTTCGCCGTTCTTGCGGTATTTGTCGTCCTCCTGTTCTTCCTCCTCGGTCTGCTCGGGCAGGGCCGCCTTCTCCAGCGCGGCATTGGCGGCCTTGACCTTCTGGATCAGGGCGGGGTTCAAGAGGAAATGGTCGTCCGGCGTGCCGGCATGAGCGGCGGCACACAGGCTCAGGGACAGGATGGCGATGGTCTTGCGAAGGATGGTCATGATCGGGTCGGGTTGATTTCTACAGGGTCGAAATTATAGGAAGCTTCACTCCCGCCCGATACCCACGCGCAAGCAGTTCCCCCACCCGTGGTGTGCTTTAAAAATTCCTGGAACTTTTCGCATCGATGGCCGGAATAGGAGTAAAGATGACGACCATGACCACACACGAGACTCCCGATGCCGATTTGCTGCGCCAGGTGCACGCCGGGCGCGCCGACGCCTTCACGGCGCTCTACCGGCGCCACCAGGGCCCGCTCTACCGCTACGCCCTGATGCGCTGCGGTTCGGGCGACACGGCGGCCGACGTGGTGCAGGAAGCCTTCATGGGCCTGCTCACCGGGCGCTTCCAGTTCGATGCCCTGCGCGGGCAGCTGCAGCACTTCCTGTTCGGCGTGGCGCGCAATCTCATCCTCAAGGTGGAGGAAGGACGCCGGCGCCACGTGGCCCTGCCGGAACCCGGCGAGGAGGACGGCGAGCTGGAAGGTGACTTGCCCTGCGAAGGCGCCGAGCCGCTGGGCCGCCTGCTGGACATCGAGGCGGCCGAAGAGGTGCGGCGCGCGCTGGCACAGCTGGCCCCGCACTACCGCGACGTGGTCATTCTGTATGAACTGCATGAGCTGTCCTACCTGGAGATCGCCACGGTCTGCCAGGTCGACATCGGCACCGTGCGCTCGCGCCTGTCGCGCGGCCGCGCCGCCCTGGCCCGGCGCCTGCAGGCGCACGCCCCCGCGGCGCGGCCGCCATGCCTCACGAATTGAAGGAGTAGATCGAATGGACAACAAGGACAATGAAGCGCTGCTGGCGCCCTGCTTCAGCGCGCTGCGCGAAGAGCTGGCGGGACTGGACACGCCGCGCTGCGTCGAGAAGGAGCTGATGCAGGCCTTCCAGCGCCAGTTCCCGCCCAAACGCCCCTGGTACGGCTTCCTGACCCTGCCCCAGTGGGGCGCGGCCGGTGCGCTGTGCTCGCTGACGGCGATGGCCGTGCTGCTGGCCCTGTCGCCGCACCAAGCGGTGAGCGTGGGCGGGCCGGCCCTGGTCGGCATCGACGGCGGCGCCGCCTTCGTCGCCCTCGACTCGCTCGAGCGGATCGAGGCCGAGCCCGACGCCCGCCTGGTCGAGGCCGAGGTGCCGCGCACGGCCCTGGCGCCGCTGGGCGTGCCGCTCAGCCCGGACAACGCGGCCGACACGGTGCGCGCCGAAATGCTGGTCGCCGCCGACGGCCAGCCGCTGGCCGTGCGGCTCAGCGCGACGAATTGACACTCCATCGACAACCCCGATCTCCCACAAGAGGAAGCCATGACGACCAAGAAGATCCTGATTGCAGTACTGCTGGCCTGCGCCTTCGCGCCGGCCCTCGCCGCAGAGCGCGAGATTGAAGAGCAGGTGCAGCGCATCGTGACCCGCAGCACCGACGGCATCGCGCTGCAGCTCGAACACGCGCTCAGCCTCGACGGCAACGCCACCGTCCTGCACCTGGGCCCCGGCAAGCTGGTCAAGAACGCGCCCTACAGCGCCGAGCTGGTGTCCGAGCGTACCCGGACCCTGGGCGACGGCAACCAGATCGTCAACAAGAGCAGCTCGATGAGCTACCGCGACAGCGCCGGCCGCACCCGCACCGAGATGCGCGGCGCCGACGGCGAAGTGCGCAGCGTGATGATCAACGACCCGGTCGAGGGCGTGCGCTACGTGCTGCGTCCGCGCGACAAGAGCGCGATGAAGATCGCCGCGCCGAACGTCTCGGCCGTTGCGGCCCGCGAACAGGCGCGCATCCGGGTCGAAGAGCTGCGCAGGGAAGGCAAGCTGGGCGATGGCGAACGCGTGATCGTCAAGCAGGTCGAGCGCCGCGGCCCCGCGGACAAGGAGCACAGGGACGTCAACATCCGCATCGCCCAGGTGGGCCCGGGCCCCCTGTTCGGTGAACGGCTTGGAACGGCGCTGGAGGACGCACTCAACAAGCGCAAGACCGAGACCCGCGATCTCGGCACCCGCGAATTCAATGGCGTGAAGGCGACCGGAAGCGAGCGTAGCTACGAGATCCCGGCCGGCGAGATCGGCAACCGCCAGCCGATCGTGGTCAGCACCGAGACCTGGACCTCGCCCGAGCTGCAGGTCGTGGTCTACCAGAAGCGCAGCGACCCGCGCACGGGCGACAGCGTGCTGCGCCTGGAAGACCTCAAGCGCGAGGAACCGGCCGCCGCGCTGTTCACCGTGCCCTCGGACTACACGGTGAAGGATCCGGTCTCCATCGCCAGGTCCCGGATCGAGAAGAAGGCCCAGTAAGCCTGCTGTCCATAAAAAATGGCGCCTCGACAGGCGCCATTCTTCATTTCCCGCGGCCGGATCAGCCGGGCTTTTTCTGCAGGATGGTCTTGTTGAACCATTCATCGACCATGCGCTTCTCGTAGCGCAGGCTGTCGGTGTCGAAACCGCGCACCGGACGGCTCATGTAGCTCATGTCCGCCAGGCGCACCTGGCCGCTGTTGATCACCTGTCCATTGGCGCTCAGGGTGTAGTTCAGCTCGATGCGCGGCCAGTCCGCGGTGCCCTGCAGCACGCGCAGCTCGCCACCCGAGCGGCGGTTCGGGTACTCGCGGCCGGCCAGGTCGATGTCGGTGATCTCGACCGTCAGCTCTTGCCCTGCCGGCAATTCCTTGGCCAGCTTGGTGAAGTGGTCGGCCAGGGTGCGCAGCACCTCTTCACGCTCCCAGGGGGTAAACGGCAGGTCCGAGAACTTGTCGGACTGCACATAATTGACGGTCACGCCCGCCGAGGCGGCGCCGGCGGCACCCAGCGCGAGCACGGCCGCGAAAGCCGCTTTGCCGATCAAGGAGTTCATCGCTTTCCCTTTCAGTGTTCCATACGGTTCCATGCTTCGAATATACGCTCTCGGCGCTGGCTTTCCAGTCCCCTTTTGTCGAAGTTTTGTATCGAGATGTTAGCTCGCCCAAACGACGACGGCGCCTCACGGCGCCGTCCTCTGCTGTGCCGGCACGGGCCGGCTTCGATCAGGATTTCTTCAGGATGGTCTTCTTGAACCATTCCTGGATCATGCGCTTCTCGAAGCGCAGTTCATCCATTTCGTAAGCGCGCTTCATCATCCGCTGCAGATAGGCTACGTCGCTGATCCGGGCATTGTTGTTCTCGATCACTTGGCCGTTGGAGATCACACTGTATTGCAGTTCGATCAGGGGCCAGTCGTTCTTGCCATCACGCACGCGCATATCGCCGCCGGCGCGGTCGCCGCGGACTTCCTGGCCGGCAAGGTCGACGTTGTAAATTTCCAAAGCCAAGTCCTGGCCCTTCGGCATGTCTTCACCCAGTTTCTTGAAGTAGGCGGCAAGGTCTTCCAGGACTTTCTTGCGCTCCCAATCACCGAGGGGCAGGTCGGCGAATTTTTCGGGGTTCACAAAATTCACCGTTACCTCGGCCGATGCCGTAGTAGCTGCCAGTGCCAAGACGGCTGCAAAGGCCGCTTTACCCATCATGGATTTCATCAGTCTCCCTTTCTTGGTTCAATATTAACTATTGGCAAATATACGCTTTTTATGACAGCTGTCTACTAACACTTTCGGTAGGGATCTTCGGACAATGTTAAGCCGCGCACTGGGCCATTGTCGAACTCGTCCGAGAATATGCCCAAGGAGACCGGAGCATGCCCGAAGGACCCTCACTGTATATCTTGAAGGAACTGGTGACGGATTTCGTCGGCCAGGACATCGTCCGCGCCGACGGCAACGTCCGCGCCATCGACCCGGCGCGCCTCGTCGGCCAGCCCATCCTGGCGATCCGCACCTGGGGCAAGCACCTCCTGATCGAGACGCCGCAGCTGGTCCTGCGCGTGCATTTCCTGTTGTTCGGCACCTACCGCATCAACGAGCGGCGCGAGGGCAAGACCCCACGCCTGTCGATCGAGACCGACAAGGGCGACGAGCTCAACCTCTACGCCTGCGCGATCCGGGAAATCGACCGCATCGAGTACGAGGCCTACGATTTCAGCGCCGACGTCATGTCGGAGACCTGGGACCCGAAGAAGGCGCGCAAGAAGCTGCGCGCCCAGCCGGACATGCTGGCCTGCGACGCCCTGCTGGACCAGGACATCTTTTCCGGCGTCGGCAACATCATCAAGAACGAGGTGCTGTTCCGTATCCGCGTGCATCCGCTGTCCACGGTCGGCGCCTTGAGCGCCCCCAAGCTGCGCGCGCTGGTGGATGAGGCGCGTCAATACAGCTTCGACTTCCTGGAATGGAAGCGGCAGTACGTCCTCAAGCAGCACTGGCTGGCGCATGCCAAGCGCATCTGCCCGCGCTGCGACATCCCCTTCCACAAAGCCAATCTCGGCCGCACGAACCGGCGCAGCTTCTACTGCGAACGCTGCCAGAAACGCTATACCTGAGCCACTCTTGCCGGATCTTTATCCAAGATTCATAGCTTGCAGCTTCGTGACATCGTTAACCAACACTTTTCATGTTGCTTGTTGTTAAGGCTCAATAGCCGTACTACAATCGACTTGACTTGCGGCTACATTTTTCCTGTAGACAACTGCCGCTTGATTGTGATCAACCAAGGTAACGGAAACCGTATGTCCTTCCTGTCATCCGCCGCGCCCAAGCTGGCGCCATGGAAAGTGCTGCTCGTCGACGACGAACCGGACATCCATGACATCACCAAGCTGACCCTGTCGCGCTTCCGCCTGGACGGACGCGCGCTTTCCTTCGTGCACGCCTATAGCGGCCTTGAAGCGAAAGAGGTGCTGGCGCGCGAGAAGGACATCGCGCTGGTGTTCCTCGACGTGGTGATGGAGAACGAGGACAGCGGCCTGGAAGTGGCGCGCTGGATGCGCCAGGACCTGGACAACCAGTTCACCCGCATCGTGCTGCGCACCGGCCAGCCGGGCCAGGCGCCGGAAGAGCGCGTGATCGTCGACTACGACATCAACGACTACAAGGAAAAGACCGAGCTCGATCGCACCAAGCTGTTCACCACCACCTTCGCCGCCCTGCGCGCCTACCGCGACATCATGAAGGTCGAGGATGCGCGCCGCGCCCAGCAGACCTACCGCGAAGGCCTGGAGCGCGTGATCGCCGCCTCCACCCACATCTTCCAGCAGCGTAACCTGAAGGACTTCGCCAACGGCCTGCTGCAGCAGGTGGTGGCGCTGCTGCGCCTGGACCAGAGCATGCTGCTGCGCCTGAAGGGCGCCAGCGTGATCACCGGCGAGAGCCAGTACGAAGTGCTGGCCCAGATCGGCGAGCTGGGCCACGAGATCGGCCCGGAACTGGTGGCCCAGCTGGACGACGCGCGCCACAACCGCATCTCGCGCCTGCACGGCGACACCTACGTCGGCTACTTCCCGAACAGCAGCGGCAAGGCCTCGCTGCTGGTGCTCAAGGGTGTGGACGAGATCGCGGAGATCGACGCCCAGCTGCTCGAGGTGTTCTGCTCGGGCGTGGCGATCGCCTTCGACAACATCCTGCTGAACCAGGAAATCACGGACACGCAGGCGGAGCTGATCCTGCGCCTGGGCGACGTGGTCGAATCGCGTTCCCACGAGGCTGGCAACCACGTGCGCCGCATGTCGCAGGTGTGCTACATGCTGGCCCAGGCCGACGGCATGCCGGAAGAAGAAGTGGCGACGCTGATGCACGCCGCCCCGATGCACGACGTCGGCAAGATCGCCACGCCGGACGCGGTGCTGCTCAAGCCCGGCAAGCTGACCGAGGACGAGTGGGAAATCATGAAGCAGCACCCGACCGTGGGCCTGCAGATTTTAGATGGCTCGCAGCGCCCGATCCTGAAAGCGGCCGCCGTGATCGCCCACCAGCACCACGAGAAGTACGACGGCAGCGGCTACCCGCAGGGATTGAAAGGCGCAGCGATCCACCCGTATGCGCGCATCGTCGCAGTGGCCGACGTGTTCGACGCCCTGAGCCACAAGCGCTGCTACAAGGACGCCTGGCCGGCCGCAAAGGTCACCGAACACCTGCGCGAGGTGGCGGGGCACCACCTGGATCCGCACTACGTCGACCTGCTCATCCAGAACATGGACAAGGCGCTGGCGATCAACGAGCAGTGGCCGGATTGAGATACCGTTCACTCTGTGCCGTTCGTAGGGTGGGCGGTCCTCCGCCCACGCGTTCAACTCACGGAAATGCTGCCAGCGCGGCTGTTCCTCCGCTGGCTGGACGCGTGGGCGGGGGACCGCCCACCCTACTTTTTGCGGGAACGCGGGAAGGTCAGGTGATAGCGTAATCCTTTCCCAGGCTCGCTTTCGACCCGCACCGTCCCACCCAGCGCCCCCGTCACCAGGTTGTACAGGATGTGCGCCCCCAGCCCGCTCCCGCCGCTTCCCCTCTTGGTCGTGAAGAAGGGATCGAACAGCTTCACCAGCGCCTCCTGGTCCATGCCCGCGCCGTTGTCCGCATAGTCGAAGGCGACCTCGCCGCCCTCTTCCCGCACCCGGATGTCGATCGTCCCCGCCTGCTCGCGCTCGAAGCCGTGCACCAGCGAGTTCACCACCATATTGGTGACGATCTGCGACACCGCGCCGGGGAAGCTGTCCAGCACCAGGTCCTTCGGGCAGTCCACGTTCACCTTCACGGGACGGCCCTTGAGCTTGGGCTGCAGCGACAGCAGCACTTCGTTCAGGTAGGTAGCGAGGTTGAAGTTGCGGATGTCGTTCGAGGACTGGTCCACCGCCACCTGCTTGAAGCTGCGCACCAGGCTGGCCGCGCGCTGGGTGTTGGTGGTCATGATGCGCAGCGACTGGTCGACGATATCCAGGAAGCTGTTCAGACTGTCCTCGGTCATCTCGCCTGCCGCCAGTTCCTCGCGCGTGAGTTTCAGTTCCTGCACCAGGTGGCTGGTCGCGGTCACGCAGATGCCGAGCGGCGTGTTGATCTCGTGCGCCACGCCGGCGACCAGGCCGCCCAGCGAGGCGAGCTTCTCCTGGCGCACCAGTTCCGACTGCGCCAGCTGCAGCTTGTGCAGCGCCTCTTCCAGGGCCGCATTCTGCGCTTCCAGCGCTTCCTTGGTCTTGCGGATCTTGCGGTCGGCCTGCATGCGCGCGATCGCCACCGCGACGTGGCTGGCCATGAAGGCGAGCAGGTCGAGGTCGGCCTTGGTGTACAGGGTCGAGGGATCGTAGCTCTGCACGATCAGCACGCCATAGGGCTGGTCGTGCACCAGCATCGGCGCGCCCATCCAGCTGGCGATGTCGACGTTCCCGAGCGGCTCCTTCACCAGGCCGTTGGCGACCAGGTGGCGGAAACTCGTCGCATCGTGGAGCTGCGCCTGCTTGCTGGCCAGGACGTACGAGCACATCGCCTTCCCGAAGGGGAAGCGCTTGAGCGGCGCCTCGACGTCCTTCTCGTCGACGAAATAGGGAATGCTGATTTCCTGGGTGTCCGGGTGGTAGAGCCCGATCAGGAAGTTCTTCGCCACCATGAGTTCGCCGATGATGGCGTGCAGGCTGGCGCTGAGCCGCTCGGCGTCGAGGGCCTGGGCGGACAGGTCGGCGATCTGGTACAGCGCGTGCTGCACCTGCTCGGCGCGGCTGCGTTCGGCCACTTCATGGGCCAGCGCGGCGGTGCGCTCCTGCACGGCGCGCTCGAGGCGGTCGACGCTCTGCAGGCCCTGCAAGGCATTCGAGACGTGGTTGGCGATCTGCGAGAACAGCGCCTGGTCTTCCTCGCTGTAGGTGACGCCCTTCGTATAGCTCTGGATGACCATCGCGCCCAGCGCATTCTGGTGACGGTCGAGCAGCGGCGCGCCCATCCAGTGTTCGGCCGCGCTGCCGTGTCCCCACTGGGCGCCGGCGCGCACGAACTCCTCGGCAGTGATCATCAGGCGACGTTTATTGACCACGACCCAGGCCGTCGGCGATTTCTCGGGCGAAGCCAGCGGGACACGTTGTCCCCGGATCGGCACCTCGTCATCCGTCTCGTCGACGAAGTACGGGAACCAGATCGTCCCGTCCTCGCGGTCGCACAGGGCGACATAGAAGTTGGCCGCATACATGATGCGGCCGAGAGCGCGGTGCACCGCGCCGATGAAGTCGACGATGTCGCTGCAGGTGGTCGAGAGCTCGCCGATTTCGAGCAGCATCGACTGGACCGCTTCCAGCCGGTCGAGACGTTCCATTGCTTCCCCAGTAGTAATTAATGCACAAGGGAAATACTAGCAGCTAAGGCGCCGGAGCCGAAGCCTTATCGGCCTGGCTGTCGCATTTATGGACGGCGCACGTCTATCGAAGAACGCGGTCGAGTCCCACGATGAGCGAAACAGCCAGCGACGCGTCGCCGTAGGAGGCAAGATGGTCTTTCCATCCCAGCTCCAGGCGCCGGCTGGCCTTGACGACCAGGACCAGCAGGCCGGCTGCCACCAGCACCGGCAAGGTCCATTTCCCCCATCCCAGGAACATGCTCACGCGTGCTTCGTCGTTGGGATGCATGAAGCTCACGAGGCCCGCCACCAGGCGCATGAAGAAGGCCGCGTACAGGAAGGCGAAGATCTTCTGCGATCCGTTTCGCATCACCAGCACATACGCGATCACACCCTGCGCGATGGTGACCGCCGGCCCCGCGATGTCCGCCAGGGCCCGTTGCCATGGCTCGGTCGGCGACAGGTAGCTGACCGCATTCAGGCCGAATCGCATCTCGAAGCCGAGCGCGGCCCCCATCAGCCAGTGGCAGGCTTCATGAATGAGGTTACTGAAGAAAAAAGCCAGGATCAGCCAGGGAAAGAACGAAGGTTTCAGTGTCATTGAAGCGGGCATTTGCGAGTCAGTGGATGGGATGACGCAACCGTACTGACAGGACTATACCCGAGAACTATTTCCAATTTGAAAATAAAACCCGTCCTTTCCGCCGCTGCGCAACTACCCGCGCGGCGCGCGGAAATCGTTCTCGGCCCAGGCGTGGGCCGAGGCCGGCGTCAGCTTGAAACCGGCGGACACGCGCACCTTGGCCACTTGCTCGCCCATCTCGTCGGTGGCGGCCAGGATGGCGTAGGGGTCGTCGTCGTCCGGCACGATGTCGAGGGTGATCTTGAGCTCGCCCTGCTCGGTGGAAATGGTGGTGTTCTTGTGCAGGATTGCGTGCAGGTGCTGCTCGTGGCGGCGGATGACTTCCGACGCGGTCTTGATCAGGGTATTGAAGGCGTTGACGTCGAGCGGCTTGGGATTCTTCTTGTCGCGGCCCATGGTCCAGGGACCGACCAGGGCCGGCTCCCGTTCGCCATCCTTGTACATGGCGACGGCCCAGCCTTCGTCGTCGTCGTTCTTGATCACGCGCGCGGTCCAGCCATTGCCTTGCCACAAGCGTGGCTCCTGCACCAAGGCGTCTTCGTCGCCGGCGCTGTCGTCGTGTTCGGTATTCTCGTTCATGGTCGTGTTTCCTCGTGCTTCAAAGCACAGATCATAGAGGAAACCGACCACAGGAAGAAGCGCGATTCGGCCTTTTTGTGCAGGCGCGGATCAGGCAATCCGCGGGCAGCGCCAGCCTGGTCCGGGTGGCGGCCGGACAGGCGGGCGCGTGGGCGTCGGACGCGGATCGCCGGCAGGAAACGGCAGCTCCCGATGGAAGGGAGTGATGATGATCGGCGGGATGGCAGGCGGCGCCGATGGTGGGCCTTTGGGACCGCTGTTGGCTGATGCGGGATGCAGAACTCGGTCCCCCACGGTGTCGATGAACAGATGCATGGGATACCCCTGTAACAGAGCAGGCTGTCAGTATAGAAGCCCTGTCATCGAAAGCAATGCCAAAGCGTCCACGTTTTTCCTGCCCTGTTGCACCATTTATCGGGCGCGGGAACATCTTGGCGCGCGAAACATGCAGCCTGTCGCAATCCCGTGGTGCGTGCAGACGCGGACGCTTACGCTTCAACCATCGCAACAGCATTCCAACACTTGACACCGACGAGGACCGCCATGAAAACGACCGTAAAAATCATCATCCTGTTCCTGTTTGCCGTACTGCTGTGGAACATCTTCACCGAGACGAGCGACTTCATGACGGTGAACATCGACGGCGAGGAAATCGGCGGGCCGCTCGGGTGGCTGGTCGGCCTGGTGTTCGCCGGCGGCGGTGCGGTCATTGCAACGGTCGTGCTGCTGTTCGTGGGCCTGGTGCTGGCCGTGGTCTTCGCCGGCGTGGGCGTGATCGTGATCGGCGCGCTGGGCGTGGCGGCGGGCGCGGTAGTGCTGGCGATCTCGCCGCTGCTGCTGCCGCTGCTGATCCCGGTCGCGCTCGTCTGCTACTTCGTGTCCCGCTCGCGCCGCCAGCGCGAGACCAAGCCGGGCGTCCAGCCCGCCGCCTGAGTCCGCTCCCCTTCGCACCGAACGGCCGGGTCGCTGCCGGCCGTTTTACCTTGCGCTGCCCTCCCGGGGCTGGCCTGTAGAATCGGGGCATGCAAGCCTTCCCCTCTTCCGACCTGAAACCGAAGCGCCCATACTCGCTGGCGCGCCTGGCGATCGTGACTGCGGGACTGATCGGCGCGCTGGGGTTCGTGACGGCGGCGATGCTGTACGCCAGCTACCAGGATGCGCTGCGCGAACAGCAGGTCACGCTGCGCAACGTGGCGGTCGCCTTTGCGGCGCAGACGGCCGGCGCGGTCCAGGCGATCGAGGGCGCATCGCAAAGGGCGGCGCGCATGCTGCTGGCGCGTCCGCCGGGGGCGCAGGCGTCGACGCTCGACGATGCGCAAGTCCGCGCGGCCCATCCCTACCTGCTGCGCCTCGTGCTGTTCGACGCCGCCGGACGGCTGGTCGGCAGCGACACGGTGGGCGACGGCGGCCCGGACATGCCGGGTCTGCCGGCGCCGCCCACGGGCGCGGCCGCGCACCGGATCACGATCACGAACATCGACCGCATCACCGGACGCGCGATCCTGAACTGCGTGCATCCGGTGCGCGACCGCGCGGGACGTTTTGCCGGCACCGTCGTGGCCCAGGTGGATTCGCGGCGCTTCGAACGGCTCTACAACCTGGTCGAACTCGGGCCCGGCGGATCGGTCACCCTCCTGCACCGCGACGGCACCATGCTGGTGCGCGGCCCCGGCTTTCCGGCGGGGATCGGCCGCTCCTTCCTCGACACGCCGCTGTTTCGCGAGCAGCTGCCGCGCGCCAGCCGCGGCGCCTTCCAGGCGAACAGCCCGCTCGACGGTTCCATCGGCCTCTACGGCTACGACGTGGTGGAGGGCGCCGACCTGGTCATCATCACCGGCATGAAGCGCGAGGTCGCCCTGGCCGGCTGGTACGGGCGCCTGTGGACGGCCCTGGCCTTCTACCTGCTGCTGTCGGCGGTGCTGGTGCTGCTGGCCTGGCGCGTGGCGCGCGACACGCGCCGCCAGTACCGCCTGGTCGACATGGTGTCCGCCAGCGAGGCGCGGCTGGCCAAGCGTTTCGACTACCTGTCCTCGATCGTCAACGCGATCGGCGCCCCGGTCTGGGTACTCGACAGCGCGCGCCGCATCGTGCTGGCCAACGATGCCTTCGCCCGCCTGGTGGGACGCCCGCGCGACACCCTGCCCGGCCTCGAGGAGCGCGCGGTGTTCGATGGCGCCGACAGCGACCGCGAGCGCCGCTACGAGCAGGTGCTGGCCCACGGGACCAGCCTGGACGCGGCCGGTTCGGTGCGCGACGGCAGCGGCGAGGCCCGCACCGTGATCCAGCTGACCAGCCGTCTCGCCAGCGAGGACGGCAAGACCCATCTGGTGAACGTGCTGACCGACATCACCGAGCGCGAACGGGCCGAGGCCCGCCTGGCCTGGCTTGCCGAATTCGACCCGGTGACGGGCCTGCCGAACCAGACCCAGTTCCGGCGCCTGCTGGTAGCGCGGATCGCGACGGCGGCCGGGCGCGAACTGGCGGTCGTCACGCTGGTGCTCGACCGCCTGTACGAGATCAATGACCTGCTCGGCCACGAGGCCGGCAACCGCGCCTTGCGCCAGGTCGCCGAGCTGCTGCGCGAAGCCTGCGCCGAGCGGGCCGTGGTCGCGCACGTGCGCGGCGCCGAATTCGCCTTCCTGCGCGAGACAGGCGGCGGCCGCCCGGCGGCGGAGCGCTTCGCCATCGAGCTGCATGCCCTCATGTCCGGCCCGCTGCGGCTCGACGGACGCGATTTCTATCTCGGCCCCCGGCTGGGCCTGGCGCTGTTTCCGCAGGACGGCCAGGGCGCGGACGAGCTGCATCGCAAGGCGCAGGGTGCGGCCAGCGGCGCCGGCTTCGAGCTCGAGCAGGCGGTGCGCTTCTTCTCTGCCAGCGCGCATACGGAGCTCGGCCGCCGCCTCACCATCGAGGCCCATCTGCGCCGGGCGCTGGAGCGCGGCGAGCTGCGCCTGGTCTACCAGCCCAAGGTGACGGTGCAGGAACAGCGCGTGGTCGGCTTCGAAGCCCTGCTGCGCTGGACCAATCCCGAGCTGGGCGCGGTGTCGCCGGTCGAATTCATCCCGATTGCCGAGCGCACCGGCCTGATCATCCCGATCGGCGCGTGGGCGCTGGAGGAAGCCTGCCGCCAGATGGGCGAGTGGCGCACCGGGCTCGGCCGGCCGGTCAGGGTAGCGGTCAACCTGGCGCCGCGCCAGCTATACCAGAAGTCGCTGCTCGATACGGTCCGGCACTGCCTGGACAAGTACGGGATCGAGCGCGGCTGCCTCGAACTCGAGATCACCGAGTCGGCCCTGATGAGCCGCGAAGAAGAAGTGGACGTCCTGATGCACGACATCCGCGCCCTCGGCGTCGACCTGGCGATCGACGATTTCGGCACCGGCTACTGCAGCCTGGCCTACCTGAAGCGCTTTCCCCTGTCGCGCCTGAAGGTGGACCGCGCCTTCGTGCGCGACCTCGGGCGCGACGAGGACAGCGCCGCGATCGCGCTCTCGATCGTCAACCTGGCGCGCGGGCTGAAGCTCAAGGTGGTGGCCGAGGGGGTGGAGACGCAGGCCCAGCTCGCGGAGCTGCGCGGGATGGCCTGCGACGAATACCAGGGCTTCCTGTTCAGCAGGCCGCTCGAGCGCGAGGCGGTGCTGCCGCTGCTGGAAAGCGTGCAGGCCTAGCCCGGCAGCGGCGCATGCCGCGCCATCAGCTCGATCACCCAGTCGATGAAGACGCGCAGCTTGCGGCTCATGTGGCGGTTCGGCGGCCACGCGATCGAGAGCGGCATCGGGTCGATGCGCCAGTCCTCGAACAGCGGCGCCAGGCGTCCTGCCAGCGCATGTTCGCGCGCCATGTAATCGGGCAGCCACAACACGCCCAGGCCGGCCAGGCCGGCGCCGAGATAGGCGTTGCCGTCGTCGATCGACAGGATGTGGGTGCCGCCGACCTTGGCCGTCTCCTCGCCGCGGTGCATGGCGTAGGGGAAGCCGCCGCCGCCGCGGTTCCAGCGAAAACGCACGATGCGATGGTGCGAGTCGATCAGCTCCGCCGGGTGTGTCGGCGTGCCGGCGCGCGCCAGGTAGGACGGCGCCGCGTAGACGCCCAGGCGCAGCTCGCCGACGCGCCGCGCCACCAGCGAACCGTCGAGGATCTCGCCGCCGCGCACCACGCAGTCGACGTTCTCGCCGATCAGGTCGACCTTGCGGTCGCTGGCGCCCATCTCGAACTGGATCTCCGGATACCGTTCGTGGAAGTCCGGCAGGGCCGGCACCAGCACCATATTGGCGAAGGGGCTGGGCACGTCGACGCGCAGCTGGCCGCGCGGCGTGGCCGCGTTACCGGGCAGGCCGATCTCGACGTCCTCGAGTTCGGCCAGCAGGCGCGCCACCCCTTCGTAGTAGACCGCCCCGTCCTCGGTCACGTTGAGCTTGCGCGTGGTGCGGTTGAGCAGCTTGACGCGCAGGTGGCTTTCCAGCTGCTGCACCAGCTGGGTCACGCTGGTGCGGCTCATGTGCAGCGTCTCGGCCGCCCTGGTAAAACTGCCCGCCTCCACCACCCGCACGAACGCCCGCATCGCATCGAACCTGTCCATCCCGCCTCCCGGATTATTTGGACTGCACAAACAGTCTTGATATGAATTGTCTGATTATCCGCACAATCCAGAAGACTACCATTCTCCATTCCCAAACCAAGGAGAACAGCAATGACAGTACGCGAGGTCGTCTTCCCGCCGGGCCGCCAGGCCCTCTATGAAAAGAACCGCTATTCGCCGGCCGTGAAATCCGGCGGCTTCCTGTTCGTGTCCGGCCAGGTCGGCAGCCGCGCGGACGGCTCGCCCGAACCGGAACTCGACGCCCAGGTGCGGCGCGCCTTCCACAACCTGGATGCGGTGCTGGGTGCGGCCGGCTGCAGCTTCGCCGACGTGGTCGACGTGACGGTCTTCATCGTCGACCCGCAGCAGCGCTTCGAACGGATCTGGGCGGTGGCGCAGGAATTCTGGGGCGAGGCGCCCTATCCGAATGTGACGGCGGTCGGGGTGACCTGGCTGTATGGCTTCCAGTTCGAGATCAAGGTGGTGGCCAGGCTGCCGTAGGGTGGACGGCTTCGCCGTCCACCCTACGGGTCTCAGGTCATTTTGCCCGCCACATACTGCTCATAGCCGCGCGCACGCAGCGCGCAGGCCGGGCAGGTGCCGCAGCCGTGGCCCCAGGGATGGGCCGCGCCGCGCTCGCCCAGGTAGCAGGTGTGGGTGTCGAAGCGGACCAGGTCCACCAGCGCCGCGCCGCCGCACTCCTCGGCCAGCTGCCAGGTCTGGGCCTTGTCGATCCACATCAGCGGCGTCTCGACCTTCAGCCTCGTCGCCATGCCGAGGTTCAGGGCTACCTGCAGCGCCTTCATGGTGTCGTCGCGGCAGTCCGGGTAGCCCGAGAAATCGGTCTCGCACATGCCGCCCACCAGCACGGTCAGGCCGCGGCGGTAAGCCACGGTGGCCGCCACCGTCATGAACAGCAGGTTCCGGCCCGGCACGAAGGTGTTCGGCAGGCCGTTCTCCTGCATCGCGATGGCCACGTTGCTGGTCAGCGCCGTGTCGGAGATCCTGGAGATCAGCCCCAGGTCGATCATGTGGTCCTCGCCCAGGCGCGCATCCCACTCCGGATTCATCGCGCGCATTTTAGCGAGCACGCTTGGCCGCACTTCCAGCTCGATCGCATGGCGCTGGCCGTAGTCGAAGCCGATCGTCTCCACGCGCGCATAGCGCTCCAGTGCCCAGGCCAGGCAGGTGGTGGAGTCTTGGCCTCCGCTGAAGAGGACGAGGGCGGTGTCTTGCGCTTGCATGATCGTGTTCCGAAAGGTGGACAGGAGAACCGCGCATTCTGGCATAAAACCGGGTCAATCGTGCAGCGCCGGTGGCGCACGCAAGACTCAGCAGTCCGTCGCCGTTTTTGCCAATCCGTTAAGATTGCCATGAAATTTTTCGTCGGAGTGCCATGTTGCCTGCTAGATCGTTCCCCTGCCGCCTGCTTCCCCTCAGCCGTCTCATGATGGGAATAGGCGCATTGCTCTTCGCGACCGCATTGCATGCCCAGGGCATCGACTACCAGGTCCGCATCGACGCCCCGCGCCAGCTGGAGAACATGCTGGAAGAAAACCTCGACCTGATGCGCTGGCGCGACAATCCACGGGTCGACATGGAACAGCTGCAGCGCCTGGTCAAGGAAGCCCCGGCCCAGGCCAAGACCTTCATCGCCACCGAAGGCTATTACTCGCCCAGGATCTCCGCCGGCCTCGACACCAGCGGCAGCCGTCCGGTGGCGCGCGTGATCGTCGACCCGGGCGAGCCTACCGTGGTCGGCGACATCGACCTGGTGCTGCAGGGCTTCGCCCCGATCGACAAGGGGGCGGCGCCGTTCGACGCCAACGCGCTGCGCCAGCGCTGGCAGCTGCCGGTCGGCAGCCGTTTCCGCCAGGCCGACTGGGAAGCGGCCAAGCGCGAGCTGCTGCGCGAGGTGATGCAGACGCGCTTCCCGCGCGCCCGCCTGGTCGAGACCAGCGCCACCGTCGACCCCGAAGAACGCCGC
>Ga0209023_10002473_pt1 | contig 23014 bp, 21 predicted proteins | sample LakOneMetagenome_FD_187468 | JGI IMG/M metagenome (GOLD analysis project Ga0209023, IMG submission 187468) | Freshwater and sediment microbial communities from Lake Erie, Canada (SPAdes) (version 2) | ecosystem: Environmental > Aquatic > Freshwater > Lentic | place: Lake Erie, Canada... | reverse complement strand
TTGGTCGTAGCTCGTGATCCAGCGGGCGACGTCGGTCATGGTGTGGTCGGTCACCGCGGCGAGCCAGAGGAGACCGCCGACGAGGGTGGCGCCGTGTTGCGCCCAGAACTGGTCGTTCTCACCACCTGCGCCGGGGGCGGCGCCGATGAGGAGGCTGGCAGCGCGCTCGGCTTGCAGCGGATCGGTGGCGCCGCGGAGGGGTGTCCAGTGCGCGCGGCGATGGCCGGTGATCGCTGCGGGGTCGTAGACCTTGATCTCGCCGAGCTGGGCGCGCACGTCGATGGTCTCGTCGAGCAGGTCGGTCTTGACGGAGGAGAGGATGGCAGGGCCGAGCCACGTGTTGATGCCGTTGATGGCGGCGTAGGTCTTGCCGCAGCGCGAGGGTCCGACGAACATGACGGGTCCGGGCTGGGGTCGCCGCCCGCGCCGGCTGCGCTGCGACGTGTGGGGTTCGGTGGCGAGGAGCTGACCGGTCTGGGCTCGGCCGAGCAGGAACCGCCCGGGTTCGGGTTGGCGCAGGGCGAGGGGCTTGAGGTCCTTGCGGAGCGCGAAGCGGGGCTGGGTGTCGACGCCGAGGCGCTTGCGCTTGTCGAGGGTGTCGCAGCGGTCGTGGAACATGCCCCAGGCCTTGAACAGCACGAAGAGGACGGCGGCGGTGAGCAGGATGGTGACGGGCCAGTAGATGAACGGTCCGGGGAGTCGGGAGGCGGCGGGTTCGGGCCAGGCGGCGGCGGGGTTGGAGAGGTTGGCGGGGAGGGCCTTGAGGGCGGCGGGGACTTGTTCGGCCTTGATGCCGAGGGTCTGCCGTGTGGTGAGCCAGGCCGCGGCGGTGGCGCCGGCCCAGAGGTCGGTGCCGAGGGCGAAGGCCATGGCGAGGAGGCCGAGGGCGAGGTTGACGAGCCCGTCGTTGGTGGCGGGCTGGTTGGGTTGGTTCGTCATCGTGGTGCTCCTTGAGGGTTGAGGGGATGGGGGTCGATGAGATCGATGGCGGCGGTCTGCGCGTGGGAGGTGTGCAGGGCTCGTCGGATGTCGGCGAGGGGGTCGTCGAGGTCGTGGCCGAGCTCGTCGCGGCTGGCGACGGCGTAGAGGTGGTTGTGGTGGCGGCCGCGGGACAAGCCCGTGTAGCCGAGCTCGGCGAAGAGGGCGTCGTCGCCGAGCAGGAAGGCGTCGTCGCAGGTCATGCCTTGGGCTTTGTGGACGGTGAGGGCGTAGCCGTGGGTGAGGTGCCCGTCTTCGAGGTAGTCGTGGGGGACGGTGACGTGGCGGCCGGTGTCGAGCTGCACTTTGAGGCCGTGGTCGGTGGCGCCGGTGATGGTGCCGAGGTCACCGTTGACGAGTCCGTCGTCGTAGCGGTTGCGGTGGCAGAGGACGCGGTCGCCTATGGCGTAGTCGCCGGTGTCGTGTCGGAGGACGGTGTCGCCGAGCGAGCCGGCGGCGGCGAGGAGGGCTCGGGCGCGTTGGTTGAGGTCGGCGGCGTCGCTGCGCCGCGCGGCGACCATGACCGCATGGCGGCCGTCGGCTTGGGCGTCGTGCCAGTCGGCCACGAGGGTGTCGCGCAAGGTGTCGGCGTTGTCGGCGAGGGTGATGTTGCCGGCGCGGTGGAGGCGGCCGAGTGCAGGGTCGACGTGTCCGGCGCGTAGCTCGTCGAGGGCGGCGCGTTCGACGGGGTCGCTTTGGCGGCGGTTCTCGATGAGCTGGATGGTCTCGAGGCGGTTGGCGAGCGCGGCGAACAGTCCGCCGGCTTCGACTTCGGGGAGCTGTTTGGGGTCGCCGACGAGCAGGACGGTGGCGCCGGCGCGGTCGGCTTCGGCGATCACACGGGCGAGGAGGCGGGTGCCGAGCATGCCGCTCTCGTCGATGACGAGGAGTGTGCGGTCGTCGAGGGTGAGCCGGCCCGCGTCGATGGCGGCGAGGCGGCGGTGGACGGTCTCGGAGCGGATGCCGGCGCCCGATTGGAGCTCGCCGGCGGCGCGGGCGGAGAGGGCGGCGCCGATGACGCGGTAGCCGTCGGTCTCGTACGCGTCGCGCACGGTGTCGAGGGCGAAGGTCTTGCCGGCGCCAGCCTTGCCGATGACGACGTTGACGCGGTTGCCGCTGGTGGCAACGCGGCGGACGAGGTCCGCTTGCTCCTCGGCGACGGTCGGGCGGAGGGCGAGCGCTCGTTCGACGCTGTCGGTCGTGACGAGCCCGGCGCCGATGTGTTGGCCGCGGGTGGCGATGTCGACGGTGGTCTGTTCGAGGGCGAGGATCTCGGGGGTGGTCCACAGCGAGTCGGTGATCGGGATGGCCTGGGGTGACGCGAGGAAGGTGTTGGTCCTCGCGAGGACGTCCTCGAGGTCGGCGCCTTGTCCTGCAGCGCGGGCGACGTGGCGGATGGCGTCGATGTGGCGGAAGTAGGCGCGGTCCTCGGTGACGCGTGTAGCGAGCGTCTCGTCGGTGACGTCGAGCTGGGGTTCGCGTCGGCGGGTGGGGACGTCTCGGATGTCGAAGCCGAGGTCGGCGGCGCGTTCGCGCCACTCGATGCGCAGGACCTCGTCGGGTGGTTGGTTGCGGTTCTTGGCGGTGCGGGTGGCGAGGGTGGCGATGCGGGCACCATGTCCGGTGACGACGCCGCGGGTGGCCATCTCGGCTTCGATGTCGGCGCGCCGGCGGGAGAACGCGCGGCGGACCTTGGTGGGGATGCCGGCAACTTCGGCGGAGCCGTGGCGGTCGACCTCGTCGAAGAGGAGCCCCACGGTGCGTGAGGTGGCGGCGCGGAGCTGGGCTTGGAACACCGCTTCGGCCGCGTAGCGGATCGCGTAGAGCTCGCGGGTGGCGAGCGCGGTGCGTCGTCCGTCTGGTCCGGCGGTCACGTTGAACACGACGAGGTGCCGGTGGGGTTGAGGGTCGGCGAGTCGGCTGGTGGTGTGGGCGAAGGCGGCGACCATCAGTCCGGAGCCAGGGTGGAGCTCGGCGCCGGCGTGGCCGCGGCGGACCATGGTGGCGTGGCGCTCGAGCAGGTCGATGACGGCGGCTTGGGCGTCGTCGACGGCGGCGTCGAGCTGGGCCCGCGTGTCGGCGTCGCCGAGGGCCCAGACGATGCCGTAGCTCTTGGGGACCGACAGGGTGACGTCGAGGGCGTGCGTCCCGACGCGGGTGGCGGTGAGCGGTTGCCCCGTGGTGGGGTCGAAGCCGTCGAGCGCGGCTCGGAACTGGTCGGGGTCGACCGGGCCGTCGAGGCCGAGTTGGGTCGCGAGCGATCCGGTCCAGACGCCGGCGCGTTGGAGGTCGTCGTAGTAGGCGAAGGCGTCGTCGCCGAAGACCTCGGCGAGGTAGTAGTCGGCTTCGCGTACCCGCCCGATGCTGATCATCGGCACCACGTCCTCGGGTCGACGAGGCGGGGGTTTGGGACCTGCGCACCCTTGGTGCATTGGTGTGTTCGATTCCGTCCTGTCCGAGTGGACTGGGCGGCTGGGTTTGGGACTGCCGTCAGGCAGTCCTCGTGATGCCCGCGATGGGCGGTGTCGTGGCGGTCAGGCGGCATCGTTGCTCTGTCCGTCGAGGTGTCCGAGTCGATGGTTGACCCAGGCGGTCAGCGCGCTCTTTGGGACCCGCATGACGCGGCCGATCCTGATGACCGGGATGCCCTCCCGGCCGCCAGTGCGCTCGTAGAGCGACACCTGCTCGTAGGCGATGGTGCGCGAGATCGACAGCACGATGGCGACGTCGCTGACGCGCATCATCTCGGGGTAGTCGGACAGGTCCATGAGGGGTGCTCCTTGGTCGGTGATGGGATGACGGCCTTCACTTCCAGACCCACTGCCGACGGGCCGTCGCGTCGCGCGTGGAGGCGAGATTTCGAAGAGGTATGCGCGTCCCCTTCTCTTAAGTACTTGGGTGCCCGGATTCCGTTTGGTGACGCGGCTGGCCGCGATTTCTCGTGATCGCTGCCGCGCGCGTCGCTCGAAGTGAGCGCTGAACGCGGGCGAGCGTCCGCCCGGCCAGCGAGAACCGCGGCCACGCGGCGTGGCCGTCGATGTCGCTCGACCGCCGCTGTCCGGACTCCGGCCCGCGTCGAACGCTTGCCGGTCGGCCACCACGGACCGCGCGACATCGTCGAGCGAGGCGGGGCGTGTTGGGTTTGCTCCCATGCCTCAGTACTGCCTGCGAAGATCGGAGGTGGTGACAAAGAATTCGCGATTCGCGCGTGTCCATCACTTCCAGTACTGCGTCACAAACGACCAGAAAGTGACGCAGGGCGCCGCGGTTTCTTGCGACGGCGCCACCACGCCGAGGTTCGACGAGGCCGGCTCCGCCGAGGCGTGATTTCCTATGTCGTCCGGTGTACGATAGCTACCGGACACCGGACGAAGACCCGAGGAGGTGAACCCGATCCCATCGCTACGAGTGCGCCGCCACGACCAACTCACGCTCGCCGTCGACGACCTCGTGGCCGCCGCCGGCCTCGCTGACGGCATCGAGATCGAGCCTGCTGGCGGCGCCTACGTCGGGATCTCGGTCAAGGGACGGACTTGGCGCGCAACCGTGGTGAGCGCGGACGCGATCAGCGCTGACGATGCCCACGCGCTCCTCGGCGGATCGACCCGGGGGGCGAAGGTCGTCGTCGCGAACGCGATCAGCGACGACGCTCGGCCCGTCCTCGAGGGCGCCGGGTGGAGCTGGCTCGACCGTCGCTACGGCCTGTACCTGACACATGGCGCGGCGATAGCGGTCGTGCGGTTCGCTCCCGGGCAGGAGCTGGCCGGGCACGGCCGCGCGCTCACGACCCTCGCCGGCCGCGCGGTGGCGTCACCCTCCTCCGATGGTCCCATCCGCGGGCGGGCCGGCATCAGCTACGCGGCAGCCCTCCTCTGCTCGCCAGAGGTAACGCCGAGTATTCGGCGCGTCGCGGCCGCGGCCGGCATGTCGCCGTCTGCCGTCGGTGAGGCCGCGAAGCGAATGCGCGACGCCGGGCTGCTCGACCCGCGTGGGCGGCCGGAGATCCCCGACCTGTTCTGGGGCTTGGCCGCGATCTGGCAGCCCGAGCGACTGGTCGCGGTCGGCGCGCTCCCCTCCCGCAAGACAGCTGAGCGGCTCGACGTGAATCCCGACCGCGTCGACGAACCGGGGTGGGCGCTCGGCGGAGACCAAGCGGCCCTCGCGTGGAAGGCGCCGCTGTTCACCACAGAGGCGCCACCGTGGCTGTGGGTGCCTTCCCAGGCCGAAGCGCGCCGAGCCGAACGCTCCCTCGGGTCGACGTCATGGGAAGAGCGAGCGGCCGTCATCGCCGTGGCGCCCACCGCGCTCGTGTGCCAACCACGCTTCCGAATCTCGGGTGCCGAGTGGCCGACGACCCACCCGGTGTTCATCGCCCTCGATCTCGCCCGCGACCAGGGCCGTGGCCGCGAGATCCTCGCCGACTGGAAGCCCGAAGGGATCAGCGTTGTCTGGTAGCGGCGACCGCCCGCCGATCGTGGTGATCCCCGACGGACTCGCCGCGCTTCTCAACGCCGTCACGGCCGTGGCCGAAGCCAACACCGGACGTGTGGCGCTTGTCGGGGGCCTCGCGGTCGCAGCACGCGTGCCGTCGGGTGCGAACCCGCATCGAGCCACGCTCGACATCGATCTTGTGGTCGAGGACACCGATCCCAGCGTCGAGACCGTCCTCGCCTCATCGGGAGCGACCAACGAGGGGACGCTGTACCTGGCCGACACGAAGGTCGACATCATCGTCACCCTTCCGGTGACAGACGAAGACCTCGACGGCCTCGGCGACGACCAGCGGTTGTTCCTCGTCGGCCACCGCTGGGCCCTTGAGACCGCTGATGCGATGACGCTCCGTCGGCTCGGAAGCGCCAGCGAAGTGACCTTGGCGGTGGGCACGCCTGCCGGGTTGTTCGCCGCGAAGTCCGGCGCCGCCGGCTTCCCGAGGCCCGGCCGCCGAGCGACGAAGCACGGAGGCGACCTCTATGACCTTCTGCGCCTCGCCGAGGTCCACAACCGCGAAGGATCTCTCGCGCATGAGCTGGTGCTCGCCCCCGGGGACATCGCGCCGATCATCGCTGGAGTCATCCGCCGCGAGATCCTGGCCAACCCAGCTCGAGCTCGTGCGCAGATGGCGGCAGCTACCGACCGCCCGATCGATCTCGATCAGGTAATCGATGTGTTCGAGGCCCTTGTGGAGGACCTCGAACGCCCGGGTTGAAACCGAGCGAACGTCATGCGGACTCTCGCGTGAGAAGCCGCTGACCCCCGATCACGCGCGCCACCGGTCAGAACGAGATACTGAGGTGGTGAGACTCAACCTGAAGGCTGTTGAGGAGCGTGTCGCTCCCCTGGGAGGGCGCGACTCGTACGACCGCGAGTTCATCTTCGACCTGCTATTGGCGTACGGGAAGCCGCAGGGCAATGTGACACGCCTTCGCAATGGCTCGCTCAGCGTCGCCGACGACAAGACAACCGAGGTCGCGCAGAAGAACGTCATCTACTTCAAGGAGACCACCGGCGATCCCCTCGCGGTGATCGACGACCTGAGAACCTCGCCCACAGTGGTGCGGTACCACACCCGCTTCGTGATCGTCACCGACTACACGGAGCTGCTTGCCGTCGACACGAAGACCGGCGAGAACCTGATGATCCCGATTCGCGACATCGACAAGCACTTCACGTTCTTCCTGCCGTGGGCAGGTATGGAGAAGGCGCAGTATGTCGCGGAGGCACACGCGGACGTCAAGGCTGCGGAGCGGATGGGCCATCTCTTCGACGAGCTGCTCGCGGCCAACCCTGGGTTGCTCGAGAAACCACACGGCCGTCACGCCCTGAACATCTTCTTCACCCGGTTGTTGTTCTGCTTCTTCGCTGAAGACACCGGAATCTTCGATGAGAACCAGTTCACGAACGCAGTCGGTTCTCATACTTTGGTGGACGGCTCAGACCTCGCCGACTTCCTCACCGACTTGTTCCGGGCGCTGGACACCGAGGATCCAGCGCAGAAGCCGGGGCATCTGGCTGGCTTCCCCTACGTCAACGGCCGACTGTTCACGATTAAGGCAGAGCACGTGGTTCCGACCTTCACGAAGAAGGCCCGCGACCTACTCATCGAGTCCGGGACGTTGATTTGGCGCGAAATCAACCCCGACATCTTCGGCTCCATGTTCCAGGCGGTCGTCAACCCCGAGGAACGCAGCAATCTCGGACAGCACTACACCTCAGTGCCGAACATTCTGAAGACCATTGAGCCGCTCTTCCTGGACGGTCTCCGCGAGCAGTTCGACACCGGCTACGACTCCGTGCGGAAACTCGAGGCGCTGCTCGAGCGGATCAGCGCGATCAGGGTCTTCGACCCCGCGTGTGGGTCGGGCAACTTCCTCGTCATTGCCTATAAGGAGCTGCGCAAACTCGAGCACGCCCTCTTGGAGCGCCTCGCGGAGCTCGACCAGAAGCACCAGGTGCTCTTCGCCGAGTCAAGGATCAGCATCGAAAACTTCTTCGGCATAGAGCTCGCCGACTTCGCCACAGAGACTGCGATCCTTTCCCTCTGGATCGCGAAGCACCAGATGAACGCCGAGTTCAAGGCAAAGTTCAACCTCTCGATACCGCTGATCCCGCTCAAGGAGACTGGACAAATCCAGCAGGGGAACGCTACTCGTGTCGACTGGAAGGTGGTCTGCCCTAACGATGGTGGAGAGCTTTACCTCATTGGCAACCCCCCCTACTACGGCTCGAAACGGCAGACCGCTGACCAGAAGGCGGATTACGCCTTCGTCTTCGGAGAGCGCCCGTACTCGAAGAACCTCAACTACATCGCGTTGTGGTTCGTCAAGGGTGCCGATTACATCGAGGGGACTCAGGCCGAGTTAGCCTTTGTCACCACAAAGACCGTAGCTCAGGGTGAGCACGTCGGGCTGATGTTCCCAATGATCTTCGAAAAGAAGATCGAAATTGGATTCGCGTACCCAGGTTTCCAATGGGACAACAACGCAAAGAAGAACGCCGACGTCACGGTGGCCGTCATCGGACTGCGAAGTGCGAGTGGTAGGCCAAAGTACCTTTACGACGGTGACCTACGGATTGCGGCGACGAATATCAATGGGTATCTTGCCGATGCAGCCGACGTCTTCATCATGACTCGGAGGACTCCACTCTCCGATCTACCGCAAATGTCGTTCGGAAGTATGCCGAACGACGGCGGAGCGCTTGTGCTTACTGCGCCCGAGCGGCAGCAGCTAATCGAGTCGAACCCCGAAGCCGAGGAGTTTGTAAAGCCCTTCCTCGGAGCAAGCGAGTTCATATCCGGCGACGACCGCTTTGCCATATGGATTGATGCGTCATCAGCGGGAGATGCGGTGCGTATTGCGCCTCTTGCAGCGCGGATCGAGCAAGTGAGGAGGCATCGAGAGCAGAGTGACCGAGTGGCTACTCAGAAGCTAGCAGACTCTCCGTACCGCTTCGGCGAGGTCCGATATCGGGCAGCTGAGTCGATTATGGTTCCGAGCAATTCGTCCGGTCTTCGCAAGTACATCCCGATTGGTTACCTCGGCCCAGAGACGGTGATCTCCAATACCGGGTTCGCAATTTACGGTGCAGGGCCTTGGCTATTTGCTTTGCTGACGTCGGCGATGCATATGGCCTGGGTCAATGCGGTAAGCGGCCGGAGGCGCATCAACTACAACTACTCGAATACGATTGTCTACAACAATTTTCCAGTTCCGCCTCTCTCGGATGACGTGAAGGAGAAGCTCACAGTTGAGGCATTGCGCGTGCTCGATCTCCGTGAATATCACTGCGAGAGCACGCTGGCGGAACTGTACGACGCTTACGACATGCCAGATGATCTGAGGTCGGCGCATGCCACGCTTGATGCGCTGGTCGACTCGATCTACCCGAGCTCCGTCTACGAGAGCGACGAGCAGCGGCTATCGGATCTGTTCGCCATGTATGAGGCGATGACTGCCGAGAGGGCCGCGATGGCCGGGAAACAGAAAGCGAGGGGAGCGCCGAAATGAACGCCATCAAGACGCCGGTGAACATTGTCGATGTGACCTACGCCCGCACGGGAGCGTCGGTGCACACCGATGCGATGGGTATGCGCGAGATGCAGCAGCGCGTCTTCGCAAAGCGCGATGCACAGCACCTGCTGGTGAAGGCCCCGCCGGCCTCGGGCAAGTCGCGAGCCCTCATGTTCGTGGCGCTCGACAAGCTGTACAACCAGGGCCGCAAGAAGGTCATCGTCGCGGTGCCGGAGCGGTCGATCGGAGCGTCGTTCGCCTCGACGAAGCTCACCACGTTCGGGTTCTTCGCCGACTGGGAGGTTAAGCCGGAGCACAATCTCTGCGACCCCGGCTCCTCGCAGGGCAAGGTGGGGGCGTTCATCGACTTCCTGAACGGTCCTGACGCGGTACTCGTAAGCACGCACGCGACGCTGCGGTTCGCGTTCGAGAAGCTGACACCAGACGCATTCAACGACACCGTGCTCGCGATTGATGAATTCCACCACGTGTCTGCCGACACTGAGTCCAGTCGCCTCGGCGCATTGCTGCGCGAGGTCATGAACGGCTCTGACGTGCACATCGTTGCGATGACCGGCTCGTACTTTCGCGGCGACTCGGTCCCCGTACTCTCCGCCGAGGACGAGGCCAAATTCACGCCGGTCACCTTCAACTACTACGACCAGCTCAACGGGTACGAGTACCTGCATTCGCTCGGGATCGGCCACCACTTCTACCAGGGCCGGTACACCGACGCGATCGGCGAGGTCTTCGACCTGGACAAGAAGACGATCATCCACATTCCCAACGTGAACTCGGGCGAGTCTACGAAAGACAAGATTGAAGAGGTCGGGTTCATCATTGACTCGATTGGTCACGTCGAGTCCACCGACCCCGACACCGGGATCATCAGCATCCGCCGTGCCGACACCGGTCAGATCCTTCTCCTAGCAGATCTGGTGGACGACACGGATCAGAAGAAGCGCGCCGACACGTTGCACTACCTCTCTACGGTCGCCTCGAAGGAGCGGGACGCCGTGGACGTGATCCTCGCGCTCGGGATGGCCAAGGAAGGCTTCGACTGGCCATTCGCCGAGCACGCCCTCACGGTCGGCTACCGAGCATCGCTTACTGAGGTCATCCAGATCATCGGGCGCGTCACCCGCGACTCTCCCGGCAAGCAGCACGCACAGTTCACGAACCTGATCGCCGAGCCCGACGCCTCCCAGAGCGAGGTGAAGGTGTCGGTGAACAACATGCTCAAGGCCATCACCGCCTCCCTGCTGATGGAGCAGGTGCTGGCACAGAACTTCGAGTTCAAGACCAAGCGCACAGGTGACGGCGGCGCAACCCCGCCCGGCGTCATCAAGATCAAGGGTTTCAAGGAGCCCAGCACCGAACGGGTGAAGCAGATCGTCGGGACCGACCTCAACGATCTCAAGGCCACCATCCTGCAGGACGACACTTTCGCGAAGGCCGCCGCCGGCTCGGTGGACCCGGAGACGACGAACAAGGTCCTGATCCCGAAGATCATCCGGGAGCGCTACCCCGACCTCGACGAGTCACAGGTCGAAGAGCTTCGCCAGCAGGTAGTGGTGGACTCGGTGATCAAGAACGGGGAGGTCCGCGACGTCGGCGACAAGCGGTTCATCAAGATGGCCGAGAAGTTCGTGAACATCGACGACATCAGCATCAACCTCATCGATTCCGTCAACCCGTTTCAGCGGGCATTCGAGGTCATCTCGAAGTCCGTCACGCCGTCGGTGCTGCGGATCATCTCCGACGCGATCGCTGCGACCCGAGTCGAGATCACGGAAGAGGAAGCCCTGGCTGCTTGGCCAAAGATCCAGCAGTGGGCCAAGGTCAACGGCCGCAAACCGAACGTGCGCTCCGAAGAGCCGACCGAGAAGCGGTACGCGGAGGTGCTGCTCTTCCTGCAGAGAAAGAAGCAGGACCGCGAGGCTGCCGCACGAGCGGCACAGGTGGCGGACGAGACATGAGCGCCAGCGACAAGAGCGGACCGATCAGCGAGATCCTTCCGACGAGCATCGACGCGATCCTCGACTCTGACGTCGACGGCCTCCTCGACACCCCTGAGAAGCCGGCCAAGATCACCTCCGCGGATCGCCTGGAGCGGGCATTCCTAGAGGTACTGGAGTTTCGCCGTGCCCACGGTCGGGTACCCAGCTCGACGACTCGCGAGATCGCTGAACGCAAGCTCGGCGCCCGTCTGGACGGCATCCTCGCGAACGACGACAAGATCGCTGCGCTCAAGCCGCTCGATGAGTTCGGCCTGCTGGAGACGCCTGATGCTCCGGAATCGATCGACGACCTGCTCGGAAGTGATGAGTTCGACCTTCTCGAAGACGACTCCGGTCTGCTGGATGTTTCCGACCTGCCGGTACGCCACCAGGTCTACGACGGTGGGAAGGTGGCACGACGGGAAAAGGCTCGGGACTTCGAGCAGTTCGAACCGCTGTTCAAGCAGAAGCACGCTGAGCTGCGCGATGGGACGAGCAAGCTTCTGCCGTACCCAGGGATGACCAACATCGTGCCAGGGGCGTTCTTCGTCCTCAACGGCGTCATGGTGTTCATAGCCGAGGTCGGGGACACCGAGTACCGGAAGACGACCGTGCGAGAGAACAAGCGCGAACGGCTCCGGTGCATCTTCGAGAACGGCACGGAGTCATCGATGTACCGCCAGTCGCTTGCGATCAGGCTGAGCGAAGAGGACGGCGAGATCATCGTCCAGTCGGCGTTGCCCGAGATTCTCACGGACGACGAGGTGAGCGGCTACATCTACGTCCTCCGGTCCCGCAGCGAAGACCCCCAGATCGCCAGCATCAAGGACCTGCACAAAATTGGCTTCACGCGTGACACCGTGGAGAAGCGGATCAAATCTGCCGAGAAGTCCCCGACCTACCTGATGGCTCCCGTCGATGTGGCCGCCAGCTACCGCACATACAACCTGCGGGTATCTGCGTTGGAGCACTTGCTACATCGAGTCTTCGCCGAGGTCAGACTGGACCTCACCCAAACCGACCGCAAGAGTCGCGACTACGACCCTTCGGAGTGGTTCGTCGTCCCGATCAAGGTCATCGACCAGGCGATCGAACTGATCCTGTCCGGTGACATCATCAGGTACGTCTACGAAGCGAACACTCAAAGGTTCGTCGAGCGAGATATTTAGGTCGGACTCGGGGACTGCGCGTCCCGTGCTCGCTCCCAGTGGAGTTCAGACCAGTCGCAGCGATGGTCGGTCGGTCGAGACCGCAGTCGCGACACCGCCGTCGACGGTGGTGAGAGCGAGACCGAAGAAGAAGGACTGCACCTCGTCGGCAGTGAGCCCAAGATCGGTCGCGATGGTGCCGTAGGTGATGCCGTCGCGGCGAAGGCTGGCGAGCACCTTGGTCATCAAGAGCGAGGTCTCGCGCGAGCCGCCGTTGGGCTCCCGGGTGCGGTAACCAGCCTGAGACAGCTCGATGCAGAGGGAGCGGTAGTGCCATTCGCTGATGAGGTCCAGGCTGTGAAGCCGGTAGACGAGTGCCATCACTGACACGCCCCAGGCACGCTTGGCCTCGATGAGATCGGAGAGTGCCGGGTTGCGGAACCCTGCCGCAAGGACAGAGGCCCGCGGCATCAACAGGGCCGAGGCGAATTGGTTGGCTTGGTGCTCGTCGTCGCGTCCGGAAGTGCCATCGGGGTGAAGAACGAGATGGCCCAATTCGTGGCCTGCGTCGAACCGGCTGTGCTCGGCTGTCTTCACTGTGTTGAGAAAGACGTATGGCTTGCCCTGGCGCCAGAGTGAGAACGCGTCCAGGTCGCGTGACTCCTCGCTGAGCGAGAAGACGCGCACGCCGTGGAGCTCGAGCAGGTGCACGAGGTTCGGAAGCGGCTTGTCGCCAAGGCCCCACGCGGCGCGCAGCGATTCGGCTGCGGCCTCGGGGTCATCACCGGCGAGGCTGACGATGTTGGGCTCGGGAAGCTCGAAGCGCTCAGTGATCCAGTCGCTCAGGGTGTAGGCGATGCGGGCCGCGCCGAGTGCGGCATCACGTTGCGATGCGGTCATCCGCGACAGTGCACGGAAGCTGGCGGCGCTGGCCGGGATCTCCTCGATGTCGGCAAGCTCGAAGAACGACGGCGGAAAGCGGAGTATGCGAGCAAGTGTGTGCAGGCTCTCCTCCGAGGGCTTCTGGGTGCCGGCCTCGTAGGCGGAGATGGTGCGGGTGGTGAGGTCGGCCTCGCGGGCGACGGCCACCTTGGTCATGCCGCGCCGCGTGCGCGCGAGAGTCAGTCGGCTGGCGTTGAACATCACTCGCCCCGCCGAGTGACGTCGAAGTCCACCTCCTCGGGAGGCTCCGGCAAGCTGAGACCGCCGACGTTGGTACGTGGCACCGGCGGGAGGATGATGCGCTCGCTGTAGCCGGTGATGTACTTGTTGACGATGCCGACGGGGAGCGACAGCTCGGTGGCGATGTGGTCGGTGGTCCAGTGGTGGAGCAGAACATAGGTCTTGCAGTCCGGGGGCAGGGTCTCGTCGATCTCGGGCGTGTCGATCTCAATGCCGGGGAAGGCGAGCTGCTCGTTCTGCTCGACGGCCAGCTTGGTAACGAATCCTTTGGGGTGCTTGTTGCGCGGCGTGAACTTCGGGTTGCCGGTGGCCTCGTCGCCGGTGACGATCCCGATCGCGATGCCGCGCTCGCGGTGGACGGTGGCCGGGTAGCCGCGGACGTTGATCGCCTCCCAACCGAGGGGGACCAGCTCCTCGCGGAGGAATCGAGTGATGAACCGGTAGCGGAGCCAGCCGCGGGTGTTCGGTGGGTCGAGCGGGGTGACGGCGGATGCCCCAGGGATGGCGCGCTCCAGCGGGCGCCTGAGGTTGACCGGGGTCAAGCCAAGGGCGGCCAGGGCGGCGGTGACGTCGTCGTCTTGGGCGGCGACGCTGGCGTGGACTGCGGGCTTCGACATTGCGACCTCGTGGTTCGGCGGACTGCTTCCGCATTTTGTACCTCAGATGAGGGGACAAATCAAGAACTGGTAGAACGGCCGTTCGGCCAAGCTGTTGCAAAGTCTGCCGAGAGCTTGCATACTCTAACGCATGGCCACCCAGACCATTTACGCCCGGGTCCCCGCCACCGTGAAGGAGGCTGCCGACGCATACGCGGAGGAGCAGGGGCTGACCCTGACCGCTGCGGTCACCGAGCTGCTCCATCGAGGACTCTCCGCGGTCTCCGAGGAGCAGTCCATCCGCGCCTTGGAGAAGAACGTCGCTGAGATGAAGGTGACGATCGCGAACCTGGAGGGCGACCTAGCTCGGGCCCGCGGTGCGCTCACCGGTGTGGAGGAGCGTACCCAGCAGCCGGTCGCGACCTGCCCGTCCTGCGGTGAACGGGTCACCGGGTTCGATCTGCTCGTTGCCGGTCGGTGCCCGAAGTGCAAGAGCGGCCTGGGCGACTTGCTGCCCGGTGGCAAGGCCACGTCCAAACTCGACGACCGCGAGTTCCTCCTCCTCCTCGCCGCGCTCGGCGCCGTTCTTGGCGTCGCCTACATCGCGACGAAGTCCTGACGGAAGGGAGGTGATGAACAGATGACGATCAAGCAGATCGCATACCTCGCGATGGTCGGGATGGCCGTCATGGCGTGGGTCCAGTGGGCCGAGCATCCAACTGCCCGGAACCTGCGTCGGGCATTGACCGACACGATGACGCTGTAGCTGCGCCACGAGCCCGGGAGACTGCAGCTCCCGGACTTTGTGGACGCGCTATGCCGCCGGCTCACGCTTGGGCGCGATCGCCTGGAACTTGTCGGCGACGATCTCGATGGCCTTTGCGCTCGGTGCCGTCCTGGGCTTCCCAGGTGCGGGTCTGGCCTTCCCCGGGGTGGTCATGGGCGCCTTCGGTAGGGTTGTGCACTGTTGACCTTGGAGGGGCGATGACCACGCAGGCCGAGCGCGAGTTCCATGCAGAGATGGTGCGGGGCGCAGAGCGGCTCAAGCGCGAGATCGGGTACAACCCGACGCGGTTCACGCAGATGGTCGGGGAACACGGCGGCGTTGAGGCCGCACGACACCTGCTTCGCGGAGCTGATGCCTCCGATGGCTTTACGACCTTGTGGGAGGCACAGCGGCTCGACGTGAGCGTCGAAGCCATCGTGTTGCTGCCGTGGTACGAGAGCGTCTTCACAGACGCGGAGCGCGAGGTCGCGAGGCACCGCTTGGTGGGGTACCGCTTCGACACGGACGCGTTTATCGCCGAACGATCACGACGCGCTCCGGCGTGGACTGCGGAGCCCGAGTAGCCCGATGGGAGCGAGTGAACTTCCCGGCGACGAAGTACCGAGGTTCCTGCGCCGTGAGAAGTACGCGCAGATGACTCCGGAGGAGTTCGAGACGGAAGTTGTCGGGCTCCTGGATCAGGAGTTCGACGGCCTGACCGATGTCCGGGTGCAGTGGCGGGAGACCATCGCCGCGTACGACGGTGAGTATGAGTTCGATGCCACGGTGCGGTACAGCATCGGCGAGCTCGAGTTTCTTGTCGTCGTCGAGGCCAAGCGGCACCGCAACGCGATCAAGCGGGAGACGGTGCAGACGCTGCACGCCAAGATGCAGAGCGTCCACGCGCAGAAGGGGATCGTGGTGGCGACTGCACCCTTCCAGCGGGGTGCGATCAAGTACGCGCAGGAGCACGGCATTGCAGTGGTGTCATGGACGGGCGAGCGGGTCACGTTCCTCGCCCATATGGCGGTGCAAAGCTTCGATGGGATGGCTCGGAGTGAGGGGCAAGGATTCGTCGCCAAGGCGTGGCGATACACCGATGCAGCGACCATTCGACGGACCGTGGTGAGCAACGCTCCGGCCATGGCGAAAGCGCTTCTGCTCGTGACGGAGGTGGAGAGCCGCTGAGCGCAGGGCCGCCGACCGCACCCGGCGCCCAGCTATGCAGTCGCGGCGAGGTCTGGGAAGAGGTCGGCGAGAACACCCTGGGTCTCGGCCAACTGCTCGATGGCGCCGGGCGGCACCGCTGACGACTCGGTCGACTGACCTCGAAGCGATGGCAGGTACATGATCGGCTCGTCGGTCTCCGCGACCAAGCGCCAGTCGTGATCGGTGGCGATTAGCGCTACCGAATCGGCGCGGCGGTACAGGCGGGTGGCGACGATGAGGTTAGGGATCCGGGGGTCGTACAGCGGGTCGGTGATCCCGGCCAGCTTGATCCGGACCGAGATCGTCTGGCCCTCGTCGGCCGCGTCGAGGCTGAGCTGGTCGACGCCAATGGCCTCCTGGGTTCGGCTGCACCAGAGGGCATCGTCGATAAACGTGAGCGCCGCCAGCATCTCGTCGGTCAGCAAGACGGCGTCGAGGCCGTGGCCGGTGAGCAGGGCGTAGAGGGTGGCGACGGAGTCGGTGATGTCGATGAGGTCTTTGTCGAGTGCAGCCTTGAGCGAGGGTTGCCACGCGATCACGCGCTGCCGACGATCCCGGCCGGGGCGAAGCGCAAGACAGCACAGCAGCGTGACGTCGCCCACGAAACTCTCGTCGAGGACGCGGTCAAGGTGCTCGGGCGCCAGGTTCGCTCGATCAAGCCAACCGTCGCCTTGGCCGGTCCCAACGAAGGGCATGAACCACCGCGCCCAGAGGTCGTCCAGGTCGTCGTCGCCGAACTCGGCCTCCTCTCCGAGGTCGGCACAGCGCTCCCAGAGGATGGTGAACACCGAGGCGATGGCCTTGAGGTTGCCGAGTGGCGCAAGGGGGTCGACCCAGAGCAGGCGGGGGTCGGACTGCGCCGCTGCCCACCGCCGGAGCACGTTGCGGGCGCGCACCCGGATGCGGGCAACGGTGGACCAGGACCGAGTCGGGCCCTCGTCCGGTGACGCTGGCGGTGGCGCCTCGCCCGACGAACCCGTCGCTTCGCTAAGCACCGGAACACGGTTCCGCATGGAGTCAAGAAGTTCCGCCAACGGATCGGTGACCTCGCCGGCGCGGCGATCGCCGAAGAACGTCCTGTAGACCGCGCCCCGTGGGTCGCGACCAAGGCGTTCTCGCTCCAGGCGGCTCCAGAGGTCGTCGTCCTCGGCCGACTCTGATTCATCACGTTGCGATCCGCCGCCGGAGGCGTCAGCGGACTGGTCCGCGATGTCCATGACCATGTTGCGGTGGAGCCAGAGCAGGGCGCGGCCGAAGGATGAGTCGAGGTCTGCGCTGGTCAGCTCGGAGGGGCGCGAGCTGGTGGAGCGCTCGCTCCCCGTGAGGATCTTGTTCAGTGCATCGGGGTCATCGACGACAACGTGGTTCGAGACGAGAGCGCCCGCGGCGTCGACCAGACGGACGAGGTGTCCGATCAGTGGACCCGTGGTCGTGGCGTTGGTGCCGGTGATGGCCAAGCTCTGACTGGTGAGGTGATCGGCGAGCCGCCAGCCGGGATCGAGCGGGGTGTCCGCAACGATCTGGATGCGGTCGTCGTCGAGCTTGGTTGCCGAAAGGATCGCGACCACGTGGGTCGCAGGCTCGACGTCTTCGTCCTTGGAGTAGATGATCTCCGCGAGCGAGCTGATCGGCTCGGCGACGGCGACTGCATCGAGCGGCAGGAACGATGCGCGGACTGCGTCCGCGGCGAGCGAGGTGAAGACGCAGAGTTCGACATTGCCCGGCCCTGCGGACAGGGTCAGGGCTGCGTGAGAGAGGTTGGCCGAGCCGGACAGGAGCCAGCCGTTCGATCCTGAGGTCGCGCCAAGGAGCTTGGCGTGGGTGAAGCGATCTGGGTCGTAGCGGAGGATCTCGATCTCGGCACCGAGATCGGAGAGCCGTCGCGCCAGCTCGCCGCCGTTGACGTTGGTGGAACTCGTGACGAAGACACGGACCAGCTTGGGCGAGAGCCGACGGGCCACGGTGCAGAGGGCCTCTCCGTTCTCGTCATAGAACGGGGCGGTGGCGATCAGCTCGTCGACCGCATCGGTTGCCGCGAGGACCCCGTCGGTGAACTGGTCGCCGAGGGGCCGCTGCAGGTTGTCGCGCAAGGGGTTGTCCGCGACGACTGCAAGGCCGTCGCGATGTGGGAACCGGTTCTCGAGGTCGGCGAATCGCTCAGCCAACCGGATGTCGTCGATCTCCGAGACCAGCGTCCGCATCCAGCGCCGCCAGGCCAGGATCGCGGCGTCGCCGGAGGCGGTGCCGGAGCTGAATACGGTGAAGACCTCGCGGCCGGCATCGAGGCCGTTGGTCGAGAGGTTGCCGGAGCCGACGAGTAACTTGGCGGTGCGCGGTGTGAGAACGAGGTAGCTCTTGGGGTGGAAGCGGCCTGTGCCGAACTGCACCGGTCGTAGCAGCCACCGGCGGTTGACGGGTGCGATCAGGTCGAGGCGCTCCGGTGGGATCGAAGCAAGGGTCTCATCGATGCAGCGCCGGTCGGCGAGCACCACCACGTTGAGCGGCGGATCGCCGAGCCGTCGCAGGAGGTACTCGTTGAAGAGTGCGAGGCCGAGGTTGTAGGTCGTCGCCCAGAACGCGACCGCTCCCCCGCTGAAGAGTTCGGCAATCGGCTTCACCGAGGTGGTGGTCTGTTCCGGGGCGTCCGTCACGGGAACACCTCGTTGATGAATGCGGTGCCCAGCGGCGTGAGCGACGCGCTCTCTCCGCGCTTCCAGAAGCCGAGGTCCCAGGTGAGCGTGGCCAGCGTCTCACTGCGGGTTGCGGCCAGCCGGAACCGTCCGATGCCGTTGTCGTAGAAGCGCACCCGGCCGTCTTCCCAGCGGAAGCGGAAGGTGTGCTCGGGCAGCTTGGAGTACGCGATTCGCTCGTGGACGCTGAGCACGAACGAGTGGACCAGCCACCACAGCGTGTCGCCGACCGTTGGGTCGCAGTCCAGGTGTTGGGTGATGGCCAGGAAGGCGTCGGCGACCGACGGCTGCCAGACCGAGCGCATGGCGGTGGCCTGCAGCCACCCCGCGTCCTCACGCTGATGCGCTCGCCGGTGAAGTTCGAGCAGGACGACCAGCCCGCTCGCCGCGGTGTCGGCGGCAACCGTGGACGTTCGCAGCATCTCCAGCGACGTCGCGTCGATGTCGCCGACGACAACGTTGCCTATCGAGACCAAGCCCGATGAAATCGAGTCGATGAGACCTCGGGTCGTGGCGTCGGGATCGAGAGTTGGCGGGCCGGTCACGAGCGACCGGGCAAGGGCCTGGGTCTCGTCCCAACTCAATCCTTCGCCATCGTGACCCCAGGTAGCGGCCAGTCCGGTTCGGCAGAACTCAGACCAGATGCTGCAGAGTGCCTCCTGCCAGATGTCCTTGGCGATGAGGCCAGCCCATTGTCCGGCGACGATGGCGTGTTCGTCGGATCGAACCCGCGGTGACCACAGCGCGTCGCGGAAAGTGCTCGCGCTCTCGACGATCGCGGGCGTGGTATCGACCAGCGTGAGGTAGTGGGCGACGCTGCGTCGGCGTTGGACGACGGGGACGGCAAGGGGTGTCACGTCACCGTCGGCAAGATAATCGAGGCCGCCAGGCAATCCTTCGGCCTCCTCGCTCTCCTCGCGCTCCGCTGCATCCGAGTCGAGGTCGGACTCGAACATGGCGTCGTAGACCGCTGCTCGTTCGTCCTCGTGCTGGTTGAGCTGACAGAGGCAGGCGACGTTCGCGTACTCGACGAGCACGTCGAGTGGCAGTGGGTCGGAGCGGTGCATCCAAGTGTTGAAGTAGGCGGTGTCGGCGATCGCTTCGCGGAAAGTCTGGGCGAGGTGCCGGGCCCGGTCGTTGTCGCGCAGGAGGTCAATCGCGATCGGGGCGTCGCCGAGCATGGTTCCCGCGCGGGCGACGACACCCATCACCGCCATCGGTGAGCGGTAGTACAGACCGAAGCCGCCGAACGCGGTCTCGACCGACTCCCCTCGTGGATATGGCGGGTCCTGGCGGCGAACCACCGATCGCAGCTTGATGGCGCCCACGGGGCTGGAGCCGCACTCATGCGGGCAGACCATCACCGCTAGGCCGTACTCCCACTCACGCGCCCGGATGTAGTCGGACAACGCGCCCGAGTTTGCAGGACGCCGTTGCGCTCGGTACAGGTCCAGCAAGAAGGCGTGGAAGGAGAAGTACCGCGCCCGATCCGAGTTCTCCAAGATCCCCGGGAGCAGTCTTGGCATCAGCCGGTCGATGGTCGTGGTCTGGAAACCGAGGGGATCTCTGCCCTCCTTGACGTCGAGTGACGCCGCGACCCAGCGGGGTGGACCGACCCCGGACTCTTCACTTGGGACGTCAATCGCAGTCACGACGACACCGGCTCCCGCTGCAGCTCATGGCCGTCATCGTGCCCCAAACGATCACCGGATGCCGCGGGTCGTCGGCTCAAGTTCAGTCCTCCTCCGCCCATCGGCATTCGGAGCAGTAGAAGCCGGCGTCCCCGCCAGCTCCGGCGCCGTCGGGGTCAATGAGGTCGGACGAGACCATGGCACCGCAGCCGTTGCAGCTTCACCATTCGATTTGCTGCCGCAGCGCCGTTGGTCCGAGGCGCTCGATTGCGTCGATCGTGGCCAGGTCCGCGGTGATCACGCGCTCGTCGTGTTGCACGAGCACGATGTGGTACTCGATCAGGTCAACGATGTCGGTTGCCACATAGCTCATCTGGGTTCTCCTTGAGCCGTTTCACGGAGCCCGGGCGGCACCGTCCGCAGAGCGCGGGGCGAGGGCAGCGGAGCCGGGAGAACCGGAGCGCAGCGGAGGCTCGCACCGCCTTGCGGCCGCGCGGGTCGGTGCCACTGTTGGTGCAGTGCAGCCGGAGCGAGGAACCGGTCACGCGACACCGCTCCTTCGTGTGATGAGCTATCGCCGATGAAGGTGCTCGGGCTGCGCAGCTACAAGGACAAGATCTCGTGGGCTCTCGTCGAGGGCGCGTCAAGGGCCACGGCTGCCCTGACGAGCCACCACTCGGATTCGGCGCCTGGCAGCGGCCGCGGCGAAGTCCTCGCGTGGGTGCGCGAGGAGGTGGCGGGCCTGATGGCAGAGCACAGCCCCGATGCGGTGGTTCTCTGTCCGGCGGAGGGGCAGCAACTCTCGAACGCGATCGGTGAGAGGGCGCAGGTGGACGGCGTGATCCTGGAGGTGACGCACTCCCTTGGCACGACCGCCACTGCCAAGAAGGGGGCGACACTGCGGGCCAACTTCGGGGCGCAGAACAACGCAGCGTTCCAGGCGGTCGTGAACGCACTCCCCGCTATGAGCGGGATCGGCCCCACCGCGGAACGCCGCGAGCCGACGATCGCCGCACTGAGTGCACTGCCGGAGGCGTAGCCGTGCCTTACACGCGTCTGGGCAACCTTGGCAACGGGTACTTCGGCGATGTGTTCCTCGAACACGATGATGGGCTCGATCGTCGCTGCGCGGCCAAGTACCTCAAGGCGACGGGGCCCGACCCGTATGCCGAGGCGCAGGCGATGCTTGCGGTCGAGCACGACAACATCGTGAAGGTGTACTCGGCAGAGCAGGACCCTGGAGGCACGGTCGTCATCCGTATGGAGTTCCACCAGAAGGGAAGCCTCCAGGACATTCACAAGGGCGCTCCCGCGAACGTCGACACTGTGGTCCGCCAGATGGAGCAGGCGTGCCGGGGGCTCCATCATCTGCACACCACGGATCGGCTGCATCGCGATCTCAAGCCAGCCAACATGCTGCTGGCCGACGACGGCAAGGTGAAGCTCTCCGACTTTGGGCTCTGCCTTCCTGCCGTGGCGGTCGGAACCACGCTCCCCATCGGCTACGTCGCGCACCTGCCACCGGAGGCGATCACAGGTCCCGGCGAGATTACCGACGTCGCCGGTGACATCTTCGCCATGGGGGTTACGCTTCGCCGCCTCCTGGACGGCGACGCGCACCTGAACGAGCTGAAGGCGCAGGGCGTGCCCACCATCAAGCAGGCCATCGTCGACGGCAAGTTCCCGGCGGCGAAGTTCCCACCCCACGTTCACGACAAACTGCGGCGCGTCGCGCGCAAGGCGACGAACTTGGACCGGACGAAGCGGTTCGAGACCGCCGCTGACATGCGGCATGCGTTGGAGCAGGCACGACCAGCCGTGGCGTGGTCGGTGTCGTACCCCGTCGCGGGCGTCGTCATCTGGGACGGGACCGGAGATGGCGTGGAGTGGCGCGCCCGCATGGAGACCGACGCCACGCGGCGATCGTCCTTCCTGGTCGAGAAGCGGATCTCTGGCAAGTCGTTGCGGCAGCAGCACGCCCACGACAAATCCGATCTCAACGGGACCGACGCCGACAAACACGCATATGACGTACTTGGTGGCATCGCCGACGGCACGTACACCTGACGGTCCGGCGCCAGCTCTCGCCGACGCCGGACCCATTGTCAGGCGCTGAGCGCCACCGGCTCCCCGACGTCCACCTCGACGCTCTCGAGACAAGTCGAGGTGGTGTTCGCACGCCTCGATATCACCCAGTCACTGTCAGTTGGTGCTTCCCAGGCAACCTCGAACGACTCTCGACGAGGGAGCTGAGCGTTACGCGGCGCTTGGAACCATTCTTCGTTCCTGCGATCGTGCCGCCGTCGATGAGCTCGGCCGCCCACCGTCGGCTAACGCCCAGAACCCGGGCGGTCTCCTCGGTCCCGATCGTGATGTCCGCCGGCGCAACGACCACTTGCTCGCCGACGGCGAGCGCTGTCAGCAGATCGGCGAGCCCGTCAAGGGCTGCGGCTGGGAGAGTGACCGCGTGGCCGTCGATCGTGCACTCGACCGCGTCGGAAGGAGAGCGCTTCCGGGCCCGGATTGCGGCGACCACTTCCGCCGAGTCGCGGGCGGCCGATCGAGCTTCGGCGGTCAGCTTCTTGGGCTTGCGAGAACGAGCCAACACAGCCCTCCAATGCCTCGAAATCTGTTCCGGTTAACCGTACCACTTCTTCCGGTTAACCGGATGTGGACAACCGTTCCGGTTAACCGGTACTCGTGGTCACACTGTGGTCACAACCGTTCCCTTACGCACCGTGACATCCTGGTACCAGCCGGACGAGAAAAGGGCTTTGACCTGCGGAAACCCGGACAGGGTGAGAT
>Ga0209023_10002472_pt1 | contig 23014 bp, 24 predicted proteins | sample LakOneMetagenome_FD_187468 | JGI IMG/M metagenome (GOLD analysis project Ga0209023, IMG submission 187468) | Freshwater and sediment microbial communities from Lake Erie, Canada (SPAdes) (version 2) | ecosystem: Environmental > Aquatic > Freshwater > Lentic | place: Lake Erie, Canada... | reverse complement strand
CGTTGGTGCCCAGGAGAGGACTCGAACCTCCACGGTTTTACCCGCTAGTACCTGAAACTAGTGCGTCTACCAATTCCGCCACCTGGGCGATCAAGGCCGCGCATTCTGGACATGGCGGCCATGCTTGTCAACGCGCAGCCTGTACCATGCCCGCATGAGCAAGCCACCCGGCAAGCGCGGCAGCAGCCGCGGCAAACCCCCCGCGAAAACGGCCGGGTCCGGCAAGCCGGCGCAGGGGGGCAGGAAGCCGAAACCGGCCTCGACCCGCCCGCCGTGGATGCCGGAATTGCCCGCGTCGCCACAATCGCGCGGCCAGTCCACGCCGCGACCCGCGCCGACACGGCCATCGCCGCGATCCGATCCGCATGCCGAACGCGAGGCGCAGCGCTACGCGCAACCCATCGCCAGCCGCGAGATGATCCTGCAGATCCTCGCCGCCAGCGACGGGCCGATGGATGCCGATGCGCTGGCGCGAAAACTGGCGCTGACCGCGCCCGAGCGTTTCGATGCGCTGGAAAAGCGCCTCGCCGCGATGTTGCGTGATGGCCAGTTGCTGCAGAACCGCCGCGGCGGCTACGTGCCCGCGGAACGCGCGGACCTCATCGCCGGCACGGTGATCGCGAACCCGGACGGTTTCGGCTTCCTGCGCCCGGACAGCGGCAGTGGCGACGACCTGTTCCTGCCGCCGTTCGAAATGCGCAAGGCGATGCACGGCGACCGCGTGCTGGCCAGCGTCACCGGCATGGACCGGCGCGGTCGTCGCGAAGGCACGATTGTCGAGGTGCTCGAACGTCGCCTGAGCCGGTTGATCGGCCGCTATACCGAGGAAGCCGGCATCGGCTATGTCGTTCCGGACGACAAGCGCATCCAGCGCAACGTGATGATTCCCGCCGATGGCCGCAACGACGCGCGCAACGGACAACTGGTGGTCGCCGAAATCACCACGGCGCAGGACGCGCACCGGCCGCCGATCGGGCGCGTGCTGGCGGTGCTGGGCGACAAGCTGACCGCGTCGCAAGCCGTCGAGGCCGCGATCCACGGCCACGACATCCCGCACGAATTCCCGCCGGAAGTACTGGCACAGGCCACGGCGGTGCCGCTGCAGGTGCAGCCCGCGGACATCGCCGGCCGCGTCGATTTGCGCAGCGTGCCGCTGGTCACCATCGACGGCGAGGACGCCAAGGATTTCGACGACGCGGTCTGGTGCGAACCGAACCGCGACGGTTTCCGCCTGATCGTCGCCATCGCCGATGTCTCGCACTACGTGCGTCCGGGCACGCCGCTCGACGACGAAGCGCAACTGCGCGCGACCTCGGTGTATTTCCCCGGCTTCGTGGTGCCGATGCTGCCGGAGACACTGTCGAACGGCATCTGCTCGCTGAATCCGAAGGTCGATCGCCTGTGTTTCTGTTGCGACATGCAGGTCGGGCGCGACGGCATCGTCACTTCCGGCAAGTTCTACGAAGCGGTGATGCATTCGCATGCGCGCCTGACCTACACCGATGTGTGGAACGCGGTGGGCGAGGGCATCCCCGACGACGACCACGACGCGGCGCTGGCCAAGATCGGCACGTTGCTGCCGCAGGTGCAGCGCCTGCACCAGCTGTACAAGGTGCTGGACAAGGCGCGGGCCAAACGCGGCGCGATCGAGTTCGAGAGCGGCGAAGTGCGCTTCGTGCTGGACGCCAAGGGCGTGGTGACCCAGGCCGGCATGCTCCAGCGCAACGACGCGCACAAGCTCATCGAGGAATGCATGATCGCGGCCAACGTGCAGGCCGCGTTGTTCCTGCTCGAATCGCATATCCCCGCGCCGTACCGCGACCACGACAAGCCGCCGGAATCCAAATACGCGGACCTGGAGGAGTTCCTCAAGGAATTCCACCTGCGCCTGCCGCCGTGGGCGAAGGTCAAGCCGAAGGATTTCCGCAACCTGCTGGAGAAGATCCGCGAGCGGCCCGATGCGACCTTGCTGGAATCGGTGATCCTGCGCAGCCAGTCGCTGGCGGTGTACGCGCCGGACAACATCGGTCATTTCGGCCTGGCGCTGGAAGCCTACGCGCACTTCACCTCGCCGATCCGGCGTTATCCCGACCTGCTGGTGCATCGCGCGATCAAGCACGCCCTGGCCGGTGGCAAGCCGGGCAGCTACCAATACTCGCCGCACGAAATGGCGGCGCTGTCGCTGCAATGTTCGGAGCGTTCGCGCCGCGCCGACGAGGCCCAGCGCGAAGTCGACGAGCGTTACCGCGCGGCGTGGATGGAAAGCCACGTCGGCAAGGAATTCGACGGCAGCATCAGCGGCGTCACCAGCTTCGGCCTGTTCGTGGAACTGGACGAATCCAAGGTCAACGGCCTCGTCCACGTGACCCAGCTGCCGCGCGATTTCTACCATTTCGACGCGGTGCGCAAGACCCTCACCGGCGAACGCCGCGGCCACGAATACCGGCTCGGCGACCGCGTGCGCATCGTGGTGCTCAAGGCCAGCGTCGAGGACCGCAAGATCGATTTCCGCCTGGTCGATGGCGAGGGTGGCGAGGTGAAGCCGCTGCCCGAACGCGGCAAGCCGGCGAAGCGGGCGAAGAAGCCTTATTGATCCCTTGTAGGAGCGCCCGTTCGGGCGCGACTGCATGGCGAATTGCATCCCCTCTCCCGCCCTTCGGGCACCCTCTCCCACAAGGGGAGAGGGAAAGAGAATGCTCAGGCACAATGCGCGCATGACCAACAAATCCGCCCAATGGATCGTCGGCCTGAACGCGGTCGCTTCCGCGCTCGAACACGACGCCGAGCACGTGCGCGAGGTGCTGCTGGAAGCCGGCGGCAAGAACCCGCGCATCGTCGAGATCGAAGGCAATGCGCGTCGGCTGGGCATCGACGTGCGCCGGGTCGCGCAGCAGGCGCTGGATGGCGTCGCCGGCGGCCTGCGCCACCAGGGCGCGGCGGCGCGTTACGCCGCGGCGAAGACCTGGGACGAACACGAGCTTTCTGCATTGGTCGAAGCCGCGCAAGGCCGTGCGCTGATCCTCGTGCTCGACGGCGTGCAGGATCCGCACAACCTCGGCGCGTGTTTGCGCAGCGCGGCGGCCGCGGGCGCGACCGCGGTGGTGTTCCCCAAGGACAAGGCGGTGCAGGTGAATGCCACCGTGCGCAAGACCTCGGCCGGCGCCGCCGACACCTTGCCGGTGTTCAGCGTGACCAACCTTGCGCGCACGCTGCGCGACCTGCAGAAGGCCGGCGTGTGGATCTATGGATTCGCCGGCGAAGCGGATGCTTCGCTGTACGCGCTCGACCTGCGCGGCAATGTCGCGCTGGTGCTGGGCAGCGAGGGCGAGGGCCTGCGCCGGCTGACCCGCGAGAACTGCGACCAGCTGGCGAAGATCCCGATGCCCGGTGGTTTCGAGAGCCTCAACGTCTCGGTCGCGGCCGGTGTGGCGCTGTTCGAGGCGGTCCGGCAACGACAGTGACGTTCACGACCAAGGGAAAGCGACGATGAACCTGCAGTGGTACGACTGGATCGGCATCCTCGGCACGGCGATGGTGCTCGCGGCGTTTTTCCTGCTGCAAGCCGGCAAGATCCACGGCAACCGGCTCGCCTACCAGTTGCTCAACCTGGTGGGCGCGGCCTGCGTACTGGTTTCGTTGGTGGGGAAATTCAATTTCCCGGTATTCCTGCTGGAAAGCGCATGGATCGTGATCAGCGCCTACGGCATCGTGCGTTCGTTCAAGGCTTGGGGAAAGGCTTCTCCCCTGTAGAGCCGAGCTTGCCCGGCTTCGGCCGCGACTTTTCCCTCTCCCTTGAGGGAGAGGATGGTGCGAAGCACCGGGAGTGGGGTGCAGTCCCTGTCGCGCCTGAAGGCGCTCCTACAGGGCGTTGGCCGCCGGCACCGGCCACGCGTTCGCGAGGATGCAGAACAGCTCGGCGGTGCGCTCGGTGTCGTACACCGCCGAATGCGCCTGGGCGGGGTCCCAGGACAGTCCCGCGGCGTGCACCGCGCGCGCGAGCACGGTCTGGCCGTAGGCGACGCCTGCGAGCGTGACCGTGTCGAACACGCTGAAGGGATGGAAGGGGTTGCGCTTGTGCTGCGTCCGCGCCACCGCGGCGTTGAGGAAGTTCAGGTCGAAGTGCGCGTTGTGCCCGACCAGGATCGCGCGCTGGCAACCGTGGCGCTTGATCGCTGCGCGCACCGGCGCGAACACGTGGTCGAGCGCGTCCTTCTCGGGTTTCGCGAGGCGGAACGGATGGTCGAGCACGATGCCGGTGACTTCCAGCGACTTCGGGTCGATCTCGGTACCTGGCGCGGGATCGACGTGCGCGCAGGCGACTTCGCCGGGCACGAGCTTGCCGGCGTCGTCGAATTCGATCGGGATCGCGGCGATTTCCAGCAGCGCGTGCCGGTTCCAGTCGAAGCCGCCGGTTTCGACGTCCACCACCACCGGCAAGAAGCCGCGGAAGCGCTCGGACATGGGCCGTACGGCGCCGGTTCCGGCGATGGTCGTTTCGATCTGGGTCATCGGCGCCAGACTAGCAGACGCCGATGCGCGGACGGATCCTATGGCGCGGGATCGATGGTGCCGTCGCGCTTGTCGCGCGGCGGCAGCGGCGCGTCGCCGTTGACGCGGAACCAGGTGTTTTCGGCGATGTTGGTCGCGTGATCGCCGATGCGTTCGAGGTTCTTGGCCATGAACAGCAGGTGCGTGCACGGGGTGATGCTGTGCGCGTCCTCCATCATGTAGGTGAGCAGTTCGCGGAACAGCGCGGTGTACTGCGCGTCGAGCTCGGCGTCGCGGTCGCGCACCTGCAGCGCGGCGGCGGCATCGAGGTCGCGGTAGGCGAGCATCGCATCGCGCACCTGGCGCAGCGCCAGCGCACCGAGCGCACGCAAGCCCAGCGCCTGCGGCAGCGGCGGCGCGAGGTTCAGGGCCTGGGTGCGCTTGGCCACGTTGGCGGCGTAGTCGCCGATGCGCTCGATGTCGGAGGCGATGCGCACCGCGGCGAGGATGATGCGCAGGTCGGTGGCGAGCGGGCCGCGCAGCGCCAGCTTCATCACGTCGTGGCTGATTTCCTTCTCCAGCGCATCGATCGCGTCGTCGTTGGCGACGATGCGCGCGGCGGCCTTGTCGTCACGGCGCTCGACCACGTCCAGCGCGGCTTCCAGTTGCGCCGCGGCCATTTCGCCCATGCGCATGATCTCGTTGCGCAGGCGCTCCTGTTCGGCGTTGTAGCTCTGGACGATGTGGTTGTGTTCGGTGTTCATGTTCGCGGCCAGTTGGTGGTTGGTGGTTGGTAGTTCGTGACGGCCTTTACCAACGACCAGCCACCAACTACGAACGATCGGCAGTCCTTACCCGAACCTGCCGGTGATGTAATCCTCGGTCTGCTGCTTGCCCGGGTTGGAGAAGATGGTTTCGGTCGGGCCGTGTTCGACCAGGTCGCCGAGGTACATGAACGCGGTGTAGTCGGAGACGCGCGCGGCCTGCTGCATGTTGTGGGTCACGATCATGATCGTGTATTCGCGCTTGAGTTCATCGACGAGCTGCTCGATGCGGCTGGTCGAGATCGGGTCCAGCGCGGAGGTCGGTTCGTCGAGCAGCAGCACTTCGGGTTTCAGCGCCACCGCGCGCGCGATGCACAGGCGTTGCTGCTGGCCGCCGGACAGGCCGAGCGCGTTCTTGCCGAGCTTGTCCTTCACCTCGTCCCACAGCGCGGCCTGGCGCAGCGCATGCTCCACGCGCGATTCCATCTCGGCCTTGCCGATGCGCTCGTGGTGGCGGATGCCGTAGGCGACGTTCTCGAAGATCGTCATCGGGAACGGCACCGGTTTCTGGAACACCATGCCGACCTTGCTGCGCAGGCGGTTGATCGGGAACTTCGCGTCGAGCACGTTCTCGCCGTCGAGCAACACCGACCCGGTCGCGCGCTGGCCGGGATACAACGCGTAGATGCGGTTGAACACGCGCAGCAGCGTCGACTTGCCGCAACCGGACGGGCCGATCAGCGCGGTCACGCGCTTCTCGGGGATGTCGATGTCGATGTTGCGCACCGCATGGAAATCGCCGTAGAAGAAATCGAGGCCGCGCGCGGCGAGCTTCGGCGCGGTAGGCGCGACGGTGGCGTTCGGTATCGGCTGGTGGGAAATATCGTTCATGTCCGGCATCCGCGAATCGTGGCGGTGGAAGGGGGCGTCAGTCATGGCTGACCCGATGCCGCGCGACGATGGCGCGCGCGACGATGCTGACCAGCAGCACGAACAGGGTGAGCACGAAGGCACCGGCCCAGGCCAGGCTGTGCCAGCTGTCGTAGGGGCTCATCGCGTACTGGAAAATCACCACCGGCACGTTCGCCATCGGCGCCAGCACGTTGGTGGTCCAGTACTGGTTGTTGAGTGCGGTGAACAGCAGTGGCGCGGTTTCGCCGCTGATGCGCGCCAGCGCGAGCAGGATGCCGGTGGCGATGCCCGGCAGCGAGGCGCGGTACAGCACCTGCACGGTCACCTTCCACTGCGGCACGCCGAGCGAGAGCGCGGCTTCGCGCATCTGCGCCGGCACCAGCCGCAGCATCTCGTCGGTGGTGCGGACGACGACCGGCAGCACGATGAAGGCGAGCGAAATCGCGCCGGCCAGCGCCGAGAAATGTCCCATCTGCGCGACCACCAGGGTGTACACGAACAGGCCGAGCACGATCGACGGCGCCGACAGCAGGATGTCGTTGACGAAGCGCACCGCGTCGCAAAGCCGGCGCGACCAGCCGCTGCCGGCGTATTCGGCGAGGAAGGTGCCGGCGAGCACGCCGATCGGCGCGCCCAGCACGACGCCGAGCAGGCTCATCAGCGCGCTGCCGAAGAACGCATTGAGCATGCCGCCGGTTTCGCCCGGGGGCGGCGTCATCTGCGTGAACAGCGCGGTGTTGAGCGAGGCGATGCCGTAGCTCAACGTGGTCCACACGATCCACACCAGCCAGAACAGGCCGAACGCCGCGGCCAGCACCGCCAGCAGTTGCGCGAACAGGTTCTTCGCGCGCCGCGTCGCGTACAGGGAAGCGCTCACGTGCCCTCCCGCTTTTGCAGGCGGCGCAGCATCAGCCGCGCGATGGACAGCACCACGAAGGTGACGATGAACAGCACGAAGCCGAGCAGGATCAGCGCCGAGCGGTACAAGTCGCCGTCGGCTTCCGCGAATTCGTTGGCGATCGTCGCGGCGATGGAATTGCCCGGCATCAGCAGCGAGGCGGTCAACTCGTGCGCGTTGCCGAGCACGAAGGTCACCGCCATGGTTTCGCCCAGCGCGCGGCCGAGGCCGAGGAACACGCCGCCGATCACCGCCGAGCGCGTGTATGGCAGGACCACGTCCCAGACCACTTCCCACTTGGTCGAACCGAGCGCGTAGGCCGATTCCTTCAAACGCGTCGGCACGGTGAGGAACACCTCGCGCATCACCGAGGCGATGAACGGGATCACCATCACCGCCAGCACCAGGCCGGCGGTGAGCATGCCCAGCCCCAGCGGCGGGCCGGAGAACAGCGTTCCCAGCAGCGGCAGCTGGCCGAGGTGCGCGTCGATCCACGGGTACACGTGTTCGGCCAGCACCGGCACCAGCACGAACAGGCCCCACATGCCGTAGATGATCGAGGGAATGCCGGCGAGCAGTTCGATCGCCGCGCCGACCGCGCCGCGCATCCACTTCGGTGCGATTTCGGTCAGGAACATCGCGATGCCGAAACTCACCGGCACCGCGATCAGCATCGCGATCAGCGCGGTGACCAGGGTGCCGTAGATCGGCACCAGCGCGCCGAACTGTTCGCCGACCGGATCCCAGGCCTTCGACCACAGGAACCCGATGCCGAACTTGTGCAGGGCCTCGCGCCCGCCCCAGAGCATGGACAGCGCGGCCGCGGCCAGCGCGGCGAGCACGAACAGGCCGGCGCCGGTGACCAGCCAGCGGAAGCCGCGGTCGGGGGGGGGGGGGGGGGGGGGGGGGGGGGGGGGGGGGGGGGGGGGGGGCGGAGCGGGGATTCGCCCCCACCCCAACCCTCCCCCGCAGGCGGGGGAGGGAGTCGCGGCATCACTTGAACTCGGTGGCCCAGTACTGCTCGACCTGCTGCACCAGTTCCTGCGGCAGCGGTACGTAGTCCAGCGTCTGCGCCTGCGGCTGGCCGTTCTCCAGCGCCCACTTGAAGAAGTCGAGCGTGTCCTGCGAACGCCTGGCGTCCTTCGGTTGCTTGTACATCAGGATGAAGTTGGTCGCGGCGATCGGCCACGCATTGGCACCGGGCGCGTTGGTGATCACCAGGTTGAAGTCCCTGGCGTTCTTCCAGTCCGCGGCCGCGGCCGCGGCGGCGAAGGTCTCGGCATTGGGCTGCACCCAGTTGCCGGCGCTGTTCTGCATTTGCGCGTAGGCCATTTTGTTCTGCAGCGCGTAGGCCAGTTCGACGTAGCCGAGCGCGCCCTTGAGCTGCTTCACGTAGGCGGCCACGCCTTCGTTGCCCTTGCCGCCGATGCCGCCCGGCCACTGCACCGAGGTGCCTTCGCCGACCTTGGCCTTCCATTCCGGGCTGACCTTGGACAGGTAGTTGACGAAGTTGTAGGTGGTGCCGGAACCGTCGGAACGGTGCACGACGTTGATGGTGGCAGCCGGCAGCGACACGCCCGGATTCAACGCGGCGATCGCCGGGTCGTTCCACTTGCTCACCTTGCCGAGGAAGATGTCGGCCAGCAGCGTGCCGGTGAGGCGCAACTGGCCCGGCGCGATGCCCTCGATGTTCGCCACCGGCACCACGCCGCCGACCGCGGACGGGAACTGGCCGAGGCCGGCGGCCGCGAGTTCGTCGCTGGACAGCGGCTTGTCCGAGGAACCGAAATCGACGGTCGCGGCCTTGATCTGCGCGATGCCGCCGCCCGAACCGATCGACTGGTAGTTGATCTTGTGCCCGGTCGCCTTGTTGTAGTCGTCCGACCACTTCGAGATCAGCGGATAGATGAAGGTCGCACCGGCGCCGGTGATTTCCGCGGCGACCGCATCGCCCGCGGGTTGCGCGGCGGCAGCGTCCGCGGAAGGCGCGCCGGCGGTCGGGGCCTGGTTGCCGCCCTTGCACGCGGCGAGCGCGAAGGTGGTGGCGAGGGCGAGGGCGGTGGCGCGGACGATGCGGTTCATGCGGCGGCTCCGTGGTTCGATGCCGCCATGAAATGATGTTTTTGTGACATGCCGATGACAGCGTGGCCGCCCTGGATTCGGTCCTGCGTTGATCGGGGGAAGGAAGGCCATGCGACTGCATCCATGGCCCAGGGGGAGGCAGGACGCCATGTCCGGATCACGTGCGCGCGCGGCAAGGTTTGCTTTGGGGGTACTGGCAAGTTGCGCAAGCGCAGCGAGCAGCGCGCAGGTCGCCGCGATGGCGACCGGCTGCCCGCAGTTCCATTGCACGCCGGAAGCGACCGGCGCCATGTCCCAGCCGATCCTCGGCTCCGCCGGACTGCTGACCACCACCACGCCGTCGGATCCGGCCCTCGGCACCCTGCTCGCGCAGGGGTGTTCCGGCGACGGAACGCGATTGGCTTGCCTCGTCGATTCTCCGACGGGCACGTTGAAGATCGTCGATACGACGTCGCGCCCGACCTTGCAGGTCATCCATTCCGACAAGGACCTCATGCCCGGGCAGCAACTCAAGAGAGGCTGGTCGAACGGGCAGGCGCCTTTCATGTTCTCGGACGGAAGGGTGGGTGCCGGCGATTCCACCACCTACAGGATCTACAACTTCGACACGACTCCACCCAGCATGACGTCGGTGGCATTGCCCGTGCCGGCGAGGGCCGTGACCATGGGGCTGACCGACCTGGGCAACGGATACGGCGTCGTCGCGCGCAGCGATGGGGCACTGACTTTCATCGACATGGCGCAGGGAAGTTACATCGGCGTGTTGTCGCTGAAGGACCCGAATGGCGATGCGGTGAAGCTGTCGTCGCCACCCTCGGCCAACAACGGCATCCTGTACGCGGCGGCCACGAGCAACGAGGGCTACGACGGCTATCTGTTCGCCGTCTCGATGGATGGCAGCGTCGCGCCAACCACCTGGAACTGGCACTATCCGTTTATCGGCACCCCTGGCGCGAGCCCGGTGGAAGTCACGCCGTCGGCGACGAAGTATTCGGGCACACTGGTCCTCCTGCACGTGCCGGGTCCGGGAACCCCGCAACTCCAGGCGATTCTCGATAACGGATCCTCGGCAACGTTGCAGTGGTACATCCCGCTTGCGCGCGACCTCACCGTCGCGCCGTCGGTGGACGAGGCGAACGGCCGGCTCTACATCATCTACAAGCACGGGAGTGCAGTGTTCGGCTACCCGCTCGAAGTGGATGCGCCGGCGCCAGCCATCAACGAAGCGTACACATCGTACGATCTGCGGGCGATGACCGGCCTGCGCGCACTGAGGCTCAACGGTCACCTCGGGGCCGTGCAGACGCCCGGCTTGGCTTCGGACTTCACGCTACTGCTCGCCGCTACCACGGAGACGCCGAACTCGCCGGGCTCCGAACACCTGGTCGCGCTGCGGCCCGATCCGGCGCCCGGGGGCGCGTGGAGCAGGCCGATCTCGACGCCGGCTGCGGTCTATACGGGGGCATGGAACCTGAGTCCGTCCACCACTCCGGGGATCTATTGCCCGCTCGTTGTCCTGGGCGGCAATTCACGCGATCCGGAGGATCCACGGCCGAACGGGCTCGTGCTCGTGTGCGACCACTGATTCCGGGGAACGATCCCTGCTTCGGGCGCAGGAAAAAAACGGGCCCCGAAGGGCCCGAAAGGAGAGATGAAGATGGGTGGCGGACGGATCAGAACTTGAGGTTTTGCGACCAGTAGCCCTCGATCTGCTGCACCAGCGAATCGGGCAGCGGCACGTAGTCCAGGGCCTTGGCCTGGGCATCGCCGTTGGCGTACACCCACTGGAAGAAGTCGCGGGCGTTCTTCGCCCCGGCCGCGTTCTTCGGCTGCTTGTACATGAGGATGAAATTGGTCGCGGTGATCGGCCAGGCCTTGTCGCCGGGGGCATTGGTCATCACCAGGTAGAAGTCCCTGGCGTTCGCCCAGTCGGCGCTGGCGGCGGCGGCCGAGAAGGTATCGTCGCTCGGGTTGACGAAGTTGCCGGCCGCGTTCTTCATGCGGCTGTAGGTCAGCTTGTTCTGCAGCGCGTAGGACAGTTCGACATAGCCGATGCCGCCCTTGATCTGCTTGACGTAGGCGGCCACGCCTTCGTTGCCCTTGCCGCCGATGCCGGTCGGCCAGGTCACCGCGGTGCCTTCGCCGACCTTGGCCTTCCACTCCGGGCTGACCTTGGACAGGTAGTTGACGAAGTTGAAGGTGGTGCCCGAACCGTCGGAGCGGTGCACGACGGTGATCGCGCGCGCCGGGAGTTGCACGCCGCCGTTGAGTTCGGCGATGCGCGGGTCGTTCCAAGTCTTGATCTTGCCGAGGAAGATGTCGGCCAGCAGCGGGCCGTCGAGCTTCAGCGCGCCCGAGGGCACGCCGGCCAGGTTCACCACCGGCACCACGCCGCCGATCACCGACGGGAACTGGGCGAGGCCGAACTTGGCGAGTTCCTCGGGCTTGAGCGGCGCGTCGGAGGAGCCGAAGTCGACGGTGCCGGCCTTGATCTGGGCGATGCCGCCGCCGGAACCGATCGACTGGTAGTTGATCTTCTTGCCGGTGGCCTGGCTGTAGTCGGCCGACCACTTGGACATGACCGGGTAGATGAACGATGCGCCGGCGCCGGTGACGTCGGCGGCTTGCGCGCCGGCGGAGAACGCGATGCCGAGCGTGAGCACGAGGGCGCCGAGGGAAAGACGATTGGACATGGGAAACGATCCTGGTGTGTGCGCGGGAATTCCGACCCGCGCATTGCATCGCCATTGCGTGACCGAAGCGCGACGGTTTCGTGACCGCCGCATGACGGCAACGGATCCGTCGCGGAAAAGGAAAACGCGGCCGAGGCCGCGTTTTCATGACACCTGGATCGAGGCTTACCAGTAGAACTGCATGCGGGCGCTGATCGCGCTCGGGTCGTCGTCGATGTTGCCGGCGGCGGCCAGGTTGTACTTGCTGCTGCTGGCCTTGACGTAGTCCAGCGCGAACTTGAAGTTCGAACGCCAGTACCAGTTCACGCCCACGGTGAGGGTGTTGATCTTGCCGCCGAGGACGCCGTCGATGCCGGTCGGAACGCCGGCGACGACGATGGGATTGCCATCGTTGAGGTCCAGGGTGTCGTAGCGCAGGCCGAGCTGCCACATGCCGCGACCGGGTTCGTCGGGCAGCGGAGTGGTCGGCGTGCCGCCCTTGTAGCCCCAGCTTTCGCCGGTGATGTTCCACAGGCCGCTGACGTAGCCGCCGTCCGCGCTGTAGTCGTCGAAGCCACTATTGCGCGAGACGTTGGTGCGCATGTACTCGCCCTGCAGCTTGAACGGGCCATGCACCCAGAGGCCCTCGAGGCCGAGGGTGGAAACGCGGTCGGCGTGGTCGATGTTGGCGCTGACCAGGGAGTTGCCGATGTCGACGGGCTTGGCGCTGAACTTGGCGAGGTCGTCGGTGTTCGCGCCGACGTTGGCCTGTTCGGCGGCGTAGCCGACATAGGAGGCGCCGAGGTGCAGGATGTTGCCCTTGTCGTTGAGCGGGGCGAAATAGCCGCGCACGCCATAGCCGTGGCCCTGCTTCGTGTTGCGGGTCAGTTCGCGGCCGAACACGCTGGCGTTGACGCCCCAGTTCGCGTCGCCGACGTTGTAGCCGACGCCGACGCGGCGCGACATGCCGAATGCATTGGTGATCATCGACTTGGCGACGAAATCGTTGTTCTTGGTCGAGGACAGCTCCTCGAGGCTGTTCGGCTGCTTGAACTGGCCGAACTGCAGGAAATGGTTGCCGTTGCCGCTGAGCTTGTACTTCCAGTTCACGTCCAGCCATTTCTGGGACGAGGTGTCGTAGCCGAGCACCCATTCGTTGTTGCCCGGCCCCTTGCCCTTGAGCACGATTTCCGAGCGACGCAGGTTGTAGTCGCTTTTCCTGCCGTCGCTGGAGGAGGCGCTGAGGTTGGCGATGTCGGAGTCATACCAGGCCATGTCGCCCTGGATCAGGCCCTCGAAGGAGACTTCGGAGCCGGCGATGTTGTCGATGACGATTTCAGCGTGGGCGGCAGGCGCGAAGAGCGCGCCGAGCAGGGCGAGGCCGAGGATGTTGCGCTGGAGTTTCATTGGGAGCCTATGGCGGCAGTGGAGTGACGACCTGCAGGCTAGGGCGTGAATCTTTCGTTATTGTGACAAGGTGTCTCGCTGGCGACACATGGCCGAAACCGCGGTCATCCTAGGAATGGCCCTTTTCCGGCCAATGGCAGAGGTCGCGCACCGGGCAGGCCGGGCATTCCGGCTTGCGCGCCTTGCAGGTATAGCGGCCGTGCAGGATCAGCCAATGGTGCGCGTGGCGGCGGTAATGCGCCGGCACGACGCGCAACAGTTCGTCCTCGACCGCGCGCACATCCTTGCCTGGCGCCATGCCGGTGCGGTTGGCGACGCGGAAGATGTGCGTGTCCACCGCGATCGTCTCCTCGCCGAACGCAGTGTTGAGCACCACGTTCGCGGTCTTGCGGCCGACCCCGGGCAGGGCCTCGAGCTCCGCGCGAGTGCGCGGCACCTCGCCGCCGTGGCGTTCGAGCAGCAGGCGCGACAGCGCGACCACGTTCGCGGCCTTGGCGTTGTACAGGCCGATGGTGCTGATGGAACGTTTCAATCCGGTTTCGCCCAGCGCGACGATCGCCCGCGGCGTGTTCGCGACCGGGAAAAGTTTTTTCGTCGCCTTGTTGACGCCGACGTCGGTGGCCTGCGCCGACAGCACCACCGCGACCAGCAGTTCGAACGGCGTCGCGTATTCGAGTTCGGTCTTCGGCTCCGGATCGAGTTCGGCGAGGCGGGCGAAGAATTCCTCGATCTCCGCCGGAGTCATGCGTTTGATCCGACGCCTCACTGGGACGCCCTTCTTCGCGGTCATCAGTGTTCGCGTCCCGAGGCCTTTGCTTTTGCCCGTGCCAGCGCCGCGGCCGCGGCCGGTGGCAGCGACGAGGGTTGTTTCGCCGCGCTGCCCCGCGCCGCATCGCGTTCCGCGGCGCGACGGGCGAGCCGCGCTTCGCGGGCGCGGAAGCGTTCGCGCGCGGCGAGTGCGCGCTGGCGTTCGTCGCGGGCCGATGCGAGCAGCGCCGAACAGCTTGCCGCGCAATGCGGGCAGGGCTGCACTTCGAACAGGCCGGATTCGATCGCCGCGTCGAAGTCGTCTTCGCGCAGCGCAGCGAGGATCGCGTGCGTCGGGTGTGTGTCGGTGCAACTGCAGGTTGGGCAGGGCATCATGACGTATTCGTCATCCTGAGGCGAAGCCGAAGGACCTGCTTTTCGAACAACAGGTCCTTCGCTGCGCTCAGGATGACAGCGGTTTCATTTCCCGGTAAACGCCGGCTTGCGCTTGTCGAGGAAGGCACGGGTGCCCTCGCGCATGTCGTCGGTGGAGAACAGCAGGCCGAACTGCGCGGATTCGTATTCCAGGCCTTCCTCGATGCCGCATTCGCCGCCGACGTTGACGCAGTCGAGCAGGCCGCGCAGCGCCAGCGGCGCCGAGGCCGCGAGTTGCGTGGCGAGCCTGGTTGTTTCCGCCTGCAGTTCCGCCGCGGGCACCACGCGGTTGACGATGCCCAATTGCAGGGCGCGATCCGCCGTGACCGGTGCGCCGACCAGGCACAGTTCCAGCGTTGCCGCGCGCCCGGCCAGGCGCAGCAGGCGCTGGCTGCCGCCGAATCCGGGAATCAGGCCGAGGCTGATTTCGGGCTGGCCGAGTTTCGCCGTATCCGCGGCGATGCGCAGGTGGCAACTCATCGCCAGTTCCAGCCCGCCGCCGAGCGCGAAACCGTTCACCATCGCGATCACCGGCTTCGGCAGCTTCTCGACGAAGCGCATCATGCGTTGCCCGCGCAACGAGAAATCGCGGGCTTCGACCGCGCTGATGCCGGCCATTTCGCCGATGTCGGCGCCGGCGACGAAGGCCTTGGGCCCGCTGCCGGTCAGCACCACCACGCGCACCGCGGGATCGACCGCGGCGGCTTCGAAGGCCGCGTGCAAGGCCAGGATCGTGGCGCTGTCGAGCGCATTCAGGCGTTCGGGACGGTGGATCGTGAGGGTACGGACGGCGCCCTCGTCGGCGACCAGCAGCGGGGAATCGGACATGGGCGTCGAGACTCGTGGAATGGCGGGAGTGTGCGGAACTCGCAGCCGCGGAGGCGGTCTGAGCCCCGGTGTCAGTGGCGGTTAAGCACGGCCGCCGGTATCCTAACGCGTCCTCACGGGGCGGACTTTTCCGCCCCGTTCTGTTGAGGCCCCACCCCTACGGAGGTTGTTCCGAATGAAGTTGCGCATGCTCACCGCCGCCCTGGCGGCCACCGCCCTGCTGGCCGGAGTCGCTTCCGCCCAGGACATTTCGTCCGACAAGGGCAAGCTGAGCTACTACTTCGGCTACCAGGCCGGCGGCAACCTCGCCGATCTCGCTGCGCGTGGTGAACAGCTCGACATCGCCAGCGTGATCAAGGGCCTGCAGGACGCCTACGGCAAGAAGGATCCGGCGGTCACCACCGACCAGTTGCGCCCGGCGGTCGAGGCTTTCCAGAAGCGCGAACAGGCGCGCGCGCAGGAAGCCAAGGCCAAGTACGACAAGGCCGCGGCCGACAACAAGACCAAGAGCGACGGCTACATCGCGCAGTATCGTTCGCAGGCCGGCGTGAAGACGCTGCCGAGCGGCGCCCTGTACAAGGTGCTGACCAACGGCACCGGCGCCAAGCCGACCATGACGAGCGCCGTTTCGTTGCAGGTCGCGGGTCCGTTCCCGTGGGGCCAGCGCCCGGCGCAGGCGCAGGCACCGCAGACCATGCCGGACATGAAGCTGAGCGAGGTCGAAATGCCGGCGATGCGCGATGCGCTGGCGCAGATGCCGGCCGGTTCCAAGTGGGAAATCGCGCTGCCGCCGGACAAGGCCTACGGCGCCGATCCGCGCACAGGCTTCCCGCCGAACGTGGCGGTGGTGTTCGAAGTGACGCTGGTGAGCGTGAAATAATCGATCCTCGCAACGCGTTCCGCAGCAGCGCCGGCCTCGTGCCGGCGCTGTCGTTTCCGGCTGGCGATTCGCGCCCGGTGGCGGCATCGCGCATCATGTGCGCATGAATGCTTCGCCCGTCAGCACGCCCTGCATCCGCACCTGCACGCTGGATCGCGACGGCGTGTGCATCGGTTGCCACCGCACCGTCGATGAAATCATCCGCTGGCGTGACATGGACGAAGGCGAACGCCTGCGCCTGATGCGCGAGGTGTTGCCGTTGCGCACGCCCAAGGGCATTCGCGCATGAACCTGTCCGCCATCGCGCTCGACCCGGCGGAGTTGCGGCACGCATTGCACCCGTTGGCGACGCCGCCACGGGACGAGCCGTACAACCGCGAGGAATTGCGCGGGCTGCTGCCGGACGTGCCGCTGCCGAGGGAAGCGGCGGTGCTGGTCGGCATCGTCGAACGCGAGCGCGTGTTTCGCGTGCTGTTGACCCTGCGCACCGACGGCCTGCGCCACCACGCGGGCCAGGTGAGTTTTCCCGGCGGGCGCATGGAAGCCGGCGATGGCGGTCCGCTGGGTACCGCGCAACGCGAGGCCTGGGAGGAAATCGGCCTGCCGGCACCGGCGTTCGAGCCGTTCGGTTACCTCGACCCGATGCTGACGATCACCGGCTTCCGGGTGACGCCGGTGGTCGGGCGGATCGACCCGGCGTTCCGCCCGCATCCGGATCCGAACGAGGTCGCGGACGTGTTCGAGGTACCGCTCATCGACTTGCTGGCACCGGCCAACCTGCTGCAGCGCGAACTGCAGGTCGCGGGCAGGCCGCGCCGCATACTCGAATACGTTGGTCCGGGTGCGGACGGGCAGCGCATCTGGGGTGCGACCGCGCTCATCCTCCATAATCTCGCGCAGCGACTGGAGAACGCCTGATGGCCGGCTGGACCACCCTCGTGCAGGCGGAAACGCTTTCGGTCGGGCTCGGGCGTCCGGACGTGGTCGTGCTCGATTGTCGCTTCGACCTCGCCGAGAACAACGCCGGCGAGAGCGCCTGGATGCAGGCGCACATCCCCGGCGCGCGCTACGCGCACCTCGACCGCGACCTGTCCGGCCCGCAGCAGCACGCGAAGGGCCGCCATCCGTGGCCGGATGCGACGGAGTTCTGCGAACGCCTCGGGCGCTGGGGCATTTCGCCGCAGAGCCAGGTCGTCGCCTACGACGCCGACACCGGCGCGTTCGCCGCGCGCGCGTGGTTCCTGCTGCGCGCGCTGGGGCACGAGAAGGTCGCGGTACTCGATGGCGGCTGGAAGCGCTGGACCGCGCTCGGCCTGCCGGTGGATAACAAGGTGCCGGTGCCGATCACCGCGAAGTACCACGCCGAGTTCGACCCGCGCCGCATCCTCGATGCCGATCAGGTCGCGGAAGCCCTGCAGGCAGGCGAAGTGTTGATCGACGCGCGCGCGCCGGCACGCTTTCGCGGCGAGGAGGAACGCCTCGACCGGGTCGCGGGGCACGTGCCGGGCGCGGTCAATCGCCCGCTCACCGACAACCTCGCCGACGGCCGCTTCAAGTCGCCGGGGCAGCTCGCCGAGGAATTCCGCGCGCTGCTGCGCGGAACGCCGCCGAACCGCGCGATCGCCATGTGCGGCAGCGGAGTGACCGCCTGCCACCACCTGCTGGCGATGGAACGCGCCGGCCTGCCCGGCGCGCGCCTGTTCGCGCCGTCGTGGAGCGGGTGGATCAGCGATCCCGCGCGCCCGGTCGCGACGGGCGAATAGCGGTGTGATCGGATTTGTAGTGGGTTAGGTAGTCAGGTGCTCACATGAAGCATGTTGCATGCTCAACCATCTTGGCTATGACGTTGCTGTTGGTTCCGGTATTTGCATACGCCACTTCGTCGCTTTGGTTCGAGGGCGGTGGTTACTGGCTGGATATGGAAATCGGCCAAACGGACCGGCCGGTAGTTGCCAGCATCAATTTTCACTCCCCCGGAGACTCGCAGGGTGTAGTGCTGCGGGATAACTTCAAAGTGACAAACTTCGATACCGATCGTAAGGATCTGGTCATCGAATACGCGGGCGTCGATCCACGCGTAAAGCCGTTCACGCTTGTCGTCCATGGCGATAAGGCAATCCTTCGCATCGGCCGTGCCCGGATTGAATCGGCCTTTGATTGGTTCATGTGACGCTGCGCCACAAAGCTACGGAATAATCCATTCATGTCGGCTTCGATTGAAGCGAGTCCCCTGTTCCCGAAGTCCTCCGACCTTGATCGAGATACCGTATCTGCCCCAATTCGAGTGAATCGACACCCATGCAAGTCGAAATCTGGCACAACCCGGCCTGTGGTACCTCGCGCAACACGCTGGCGCTGATCCGCCACGTCGGCATCGAGCCGAGCATCGTCGAATACCTGCGCGATCCGCCGGACAAGCAACGATTGCGGGAAGCCATCGCCGATGCGGGCCTGAAGGTGCGCGACGCGATCCGCGACAAGCAGCCGGAATACCGCGCGCTCGGCCTCGACGATCCGTTGCTGTCGGACGACGCGCTGCTCGACGCGATGGTCGCCACCCCGGTGCTGATCAACCGCCCGTTCGTGTTCACGCCGATGGGCGCGCGCCTGTGCCGTCCGGATTCGTCGCTGGTGCTCGACATCCTGCCGCCCTGCGACAGGCCTTTCGCCAAGGAAGACGGCGAAGTGGTGATCGACGGAAACGGCAGGCGCGTTCGTTGACGATGATCCTGTAGAGCCGAGCTTGCTCGGCTCCGAGCATGATTGAGCCGAGCAAGCTCGGCTCTACGAAAGCTTATTTCCCGATCCTCGCCAGCATCGCCCGCAACCCCGCCTGCGTATCCGGTTCCAGCCACGCATCGAGGAAATGTTCGAGCTGGATGCGCTCCGGTTGCAGCGCCGCGATGACGTCCGCGCGGGCGATTGCGCGGGTTCGGAGCATCGGCTGGCGCGGCAAGGCGAGCAATGCGTCCAGCCACGCCAGCGCACGCGTCGCGACGGCATCGATCGCGGAGAGTTCGTCGACCAGCCCGATCTCGAACGCGCGCGCCGAGTCCACCATCTCGCCCGCAATCAGCATGCGTTCGGCGCGATAGGCGCCGACCACGCGGCGCAGCAGGTGCTGGATGCCTTCGGGCGCGACCAGGCCGACCTGGGTTTCGTTGAGTCCAATGCGGAATGGTCCTTCGGCCATCACCCGGTAATCGCAGCACAGCGCCAGCACGCAGCCGCCGGCGGGCGCGTGCCCGGCGATGGCCGCGACCACCGGCACCGGGCTTTCGCCGAGCGCGCGCACTGCATCGAAAAAACGTTCCCAGGCATCCCGCACCGCGGCGCGATCGTCGCCCAGTCCGAGCAGGTGCGGTACGTCGAGTCCCGCGGAAAACACCTTGGGTCCACCCGAAATTACGATTCCTGCGCAGCCGGCGGCGATGCTTTCGCGTATCGCGGTCGTGAGCTGGGAACACAGCGCCGGATCGAGTGCGTTGACCGGCGCGCGCGTCAGCGCAAGCTCGATGATTCCGTTCGGGTGTTCGCGGCGTTCGATGAGGCCCATGGCGGTGCTCCGGGGAGGTGCGGGTATCATAGGCGCATGAACAGATATCACCTGGCCTTGTCGTTGTTGCTTGCGAGCGTTTCCCTCGTTGCCTGCGCCCGCGATGGCGCAAACGGCAGCGCCTGTGCGCCGCAGGTACGCGACGGCTGGGTGCGGCTGGTGCCGGGCGGGATGCCCATGCATGCCGGTTTCGGCCGGATAGAGAATTCCTGCGCGGCGCCGGCCACGATCGTGGCCGCGAGCAGCCCGAGCTACGGCAGCGTGATGCTGCACGAATCGCGCATCGTCAACGGCATGAACCAGATGCGCATGCTGCAGGAATTGCGGATCGCGCCCGACGATGCCGCGGTGCTCAAGCCCGGCGGCCTGCACCTGATGCTGATGGACCCGACTTCGACGCTGAAACCGGGCAGCCACGTCGCGATCGATTTCACGCTCAAGGACGGACGCCACGTCCTCGGCGATTTCGAGGTCAGGAACGCACAACCGTAGGGCGGGTCTTGACCCGCCAACATGGTGATCGCGACACGGAGGCGGGTTGAAACCCGCCCTACGAAGCCGCGCCGCTCGTCAGCAACGTTTCCAGCGCACGACGCACGCCATTCGGCAGCTCCGTCGGCTTTCCGCTGCCGCGGTCGACCCACACCGCGACGACATGTCCGTCGCAGTGCAGGGTGCCGTCCGCGGCGACGATGCGGTGGTCGATGACCACGCTGCTGGTGCCGACTTTCGTGGTCGACAATTCCACGAACACATTCGCGGGATAGCCGATCGGGTAGCGGAAATTCAGCGTCGCCGAGGCGACCACCGGCGCGGTGTCCTCGGTCACCCAGGCCTCGCCGATGCCCTCGAAGCACTGGATGCGCGCTTGCTCGAGGAAGGTCAGGTAGCGCGAATTGTTGACATGGTTGAAGGCGTCCAGGTCGCTCCAGCGCAACTCGATCGGCATGCGGAACACGCGGGTTTGATCGTCCCTGGCGTTCATGCCGACTTCCTCTTGGCGCGCATGTTCGCGGCTTCGGCTTTCTTCGCCGCCAGTTTTTCGGCCTTGGTCGGTGGGCGTGGCGCTTCGGCGCGCGGGGACGGCGCTGGCTTGGTCGGCTTCGCTTCGGTCCCCAGTGACTTGGCGAGGAAACGCCCGGTATGCGAAGCGGCATTCGCGGCCAGTTCTTCTGGCGTACCCTCGGCGATGATGCGTCCGCCGCGGTGGCCGCCGTCGGGGCCGAGGTCGATCACCCAGTCCGCGGTCTTGATCACGTCGAGGTTGTGCTCGATCACCACGATCGTGTTGCCGTCGTCGCGCAGCTTGTGCAGCACCGCGAGCAGGTGCTCGATGTCGGCGAAATGCAGGCCGGTGGTCGGCTCGTCGAGGATGTAGAGCGTGCGCCCGGTGTCGCGGCGCGAGAGTTCCTTCGACAGCTTCACCCGTTGCGCCTCGCCGCCGGACAGCGTGGTCGCGCTCTGCCCGAGCTTGATGTAGGACAGGCCCACGTCCATCAGCGTTTCGAGCTTGCGCGCGATCGCCGGTACTGGCTGGAACAGCTCCAGCGCGTCCTCGACGGTCATTTCCAGCACGTCGCGGATGCTGTGGCCCTTGTACAGGATCTCCAGCGTCTCGCGGTTGTAGCGCTTGCCGTGGCAGACGTCGCAGGGCACGTACACATCCGGCAGGAAGTGCATCTCGACCTTGATCAGGCCATCGCCCTGGCAGGCCTCGCAACGACCGCCGCGCACGTTGAAGCTGAAACGCCCCGCCGCGTAGCCGCGCGCGCGCGCCTCCGGCACCTGCGCGAACAGTTCGCGCAGCGGCGTGAACAGGCCGGTGTAGGTCGCCGGGTTGGAACGGGGCGTGCGCCCGATCGGCGACTGGTCGATGTCCACGACCTTGTCGAACAGGTCGAGTCCCTGCACCTCGCGGTACGCGGCCGGCTTGTGCGAGGCGCCGTTGATCTCGTTCGCGGCCAGCGCGTAGAGCGTGTCGTTGATCAGCGTGGATTTGCCGGAACCGGACACACCGGTAATCGCGGTGAACAGGCCCGCCGGGATCGCGACATCCACGTCCTGCAGGTTGTTCCCGCTCGCGCCGTGCAACTGCAGCATCATCTTCCGGTTCGGCTTGTGCCGCGTCGCCGGTACTTCGATTTCGCGCTTGCCGGAAAGGAATTGCCCGGTCAGCGAGCGCGGCGCCTTCAGGATGTCGGCAATTTGCCCCTGCGCGACGACTTCGCCGCCATGCACGCCGGCGCCCGGGCCGATGTCGACGATGTGGTCGGCGAGGCGGATCGCGTCCTCGTCGTGCTCGACCACGATCACGGTGTTGCCGAGGTCGCGCAGCCGCGTCAGCGTGCCGAGCAGGCGCTCGTTGTCGCGCTGGTGCAGGCCGATGCTGGGCTCGTCCAGCACGTACATCACGCCGACCAGGCCGGCGCCGATCTGCGAAGCGAGGCGGATGCGCTGCGCCTCGCCGCCGGACAGCGTGTCGGCCTTGCGTTCCAGGGTGAGGTAATCGAGGCCGACGTCGACCAGGAAGCTCAGGCGCTCGCGGATTTCCTTGACGATCTTGGTCGCGATCTCGCCGCGCCAGCCGGGCAGGGACAGCGTGCTGAAGAACTCCAGCGCGCCATCGATCGGCAGCACCACCAGTTCCGGCAGCGGACGATCGGCGACGAACACGTTGCGTGCGCTGCGGTTGAGCCGTGCGCCGCCGCAGTCGGGGCAGGGGCGTTCGCTGATGTATTTCGCCAGTTCCTCGCGCACCGCCGCGGATTCGGTTTCGCGGTAGCGGCGCTCGAGGTTGGGCACGATGCCCTCGAACTTGTGCTTGCGCTGGTGGCGCCCGCCGGAATCGCTGACGTAGTTGAAGGCGATGACTTCGCTGCCGCTGCCGAACAGCACCGCCTCGCGCACGCGTTCGTCCAGCGCCTGCCACGGCGTGTCCACGCCGAAGCCGTAATGCTTGCCCAGCGACTGGATCATGTGGAAGTAGTAGGCGTTGCGCCGATCCCAGCCGCGCACCGCGCCCGCGGCCAGCGACAGTTCCGGATGCACGACGACGCGCGCCGGGTCGAAGAACTGGCTGACGCCGAGGCCGTCGCAGGCCGGGCAGGCGCCGACCGGCGAGTTGAACGAGAACAGCCGCGGCTCCAGCTCCGGCAACGAGTAGTCGCAGACCGGGCAGCTGTATTTCGAGGAAAACAGCATCGGCGCGACGGCTTCGTCGTCGAGCGACTGCACCGTCGCCGCGCCGTCGCCGAGCTTGAGCGCGGTCTCGAACGATTCGGCCAGGCGTTGGCGGATGTCGTCGCGGACCTTGAAGCGATCGATCACCGCTTCGATGGTGTGCTT
>Ga0209023_10002471_pt1 | contig 23025 bp, 22 predicted proteins | sample LakOneMetagenome_FD_187468 | JGI IMG/M metagenome (GOLD analysis project Ga0209023, IMG submission 187468) | Freshwater and sediment microbial communities from Lake Erie, Canada (SPAdes) (version 2) | ecosystem: Environmental > Aquatic > Freshwater > Lentic | place: Lake Erie, Canada... | reverse complement strand
TCCTCCACCACGTCGGGCTCGGCGACCGGCTGGACCACCGGCCCAAGGAGCTGTCCGGCGGCGAGCAGCAGCGGGTGGCGATCGCTCGGGCGCTGGTCAACGAGCCGGCGATCATCTTCGCCGACGAGCCCACCGCCAACCTCGACTCGCTGTCGGGTCGGATCGTGATGCAGACGCTGGCCGACCTCAACAACGACCTGGGGGTCACCGTCGTGTTCGTCTCGCACGATCCGGAGGACCGGGCATGGGCCAGACGCGTGCTGACGCTCCACGACGGCAGCGTGCACAGCGACGAGCGGAGCGCCTGATGAGGTTCGCCCGCACCCGGGTGGCGGTCTTCCTCGCCGTGCGATCGCTGGTGCGCGGCAACGCCGGGGTCACCTCGATGGCGATCGCCATCATGGCCGCGATCTTCGTGAGCGTGATGTTCTTGCCGTCGCTGCTCGGTGGCGCGTCGACCCGCCTCAACACCCAGGTGGTCGACACCCTGACCGGCGACCTCACCATCCTCCCGGACGGCACGACCAGCATCCGCGGCGCGACGGCGTACGTCGACGAGGTGCGCGCCGTCGACGGGGTCGAGGCCGCCACGGCGATCCGCCGCGTCGGCAACCAGGTCAGCCACGGCGGCACGACCATGGCCCAGGGCGTCGACGCGATCGACCCCGTCTCGCACGCCGAGGTGTTCAGCACCTCCGACCACCTCATCGAGGGCGACTGGCTCGAGCCGGGTGACCTGGACGGCATCGTGCTCGGGGTCGGTGTCGCGGGCGCGGACCGCACCGAGCTGAGGACCTACAGCGGGTCGCTCCGGACCGTGCACGTGGGCGACCGGGTTGACGTCGGTGTGATCGGCGGTGGGACCCGGACCTTCGTGGTGCGGGGCATCTACCAGAACGACTTCCCGCTCAGCGACCTCGGCGCGTTCGTCACCACCGACGCCGCCGCGGGCCTCACCTCCGATGTCGATCTCGCCGACCAGATCCGCGACACCTTCACCGCCCTGGACCGGCTGAGCCGGGCGCTGTCGCGGGCCGGCGACCAGGCGGACACCCTGGCCGAGGCGACCGCGGGACTCGTCACCGGTGCCGACCGGCTCGAGACCTCGACCGAGCAGCTCGCTCGCAGTGCCGACCGGGTCGACGCCAGCACCGGTCGGCTCGCGACGAACGCGCGGACCCTCGCCGGCAACGCCACGAAGCTCGCCCGGGCCGCGGACGACCTGGCGGCGGGACTGCGCTCCATCGACGAGGACGTCGCCGACCCCGCGGTGCGGGTCGCGGACACCGCGGCGAGCGCGACGACGGAGGTCGCTGCGGACGCCGCGGCGCTCGCGCAGTCCTGCCCGCCCACCGACCCGGCCTTCTGCGCCGCGGTGGGGCAGCACGCCCAGGGTGCCGGGGAGGCGGCCGGGGTCAGCGCCGCCTCGCGGGACGCGACGACCCAGCTGGCGTCGAGCGTCGCGGATGCGGCCGAGTCGGCCGAGGCGCTCGCGGCCCAGCTGCGGTCGCTCGCCGCGGCGGCCGACGGTCTCGCCGATGCCGCGGCCAGGGTCGCGTCGGGGACCGAGGGCGTTGCCGAGGGGAGCGACGAGCTCGCTCGCGCCGCCGGCCGGGTCACCGCCCAGAGCGGCCAGGTCGCCGACGCCTCGGCACGGCTCGCCGCGAAGCTCCGGTCCGGAGCGGAGGTGGAGACTCCCGACCGGGCCAGTCGCGACGACATGCTCGACTCGCTGGACTCGGCCCTGGAGCCACCTGGGAGGCACTCGGCCACCCGGGTCGTCCTCCGCACGACCCCGGGGACGTCGACCGCGCAGGTCGAGCTCGCGCTCGCGGCCCTGCGCGAGGACGTCAGCTTCCAAGACCCCAGTCAGCTCGCCACGGCGATCCAGGACCAGCTCGACACCTTCGCGCTGATCAACAACATCATGCGGGTGATGTCCCTCGTGGTCGCGGCCATCACGGTGCTGATCATCACCTACATCGACCTGACCAACCGCCGCCGTCAGATCGGCATCGAGCGCGCGATCGGGATCCGTTCGAGCGCGATCGTCGGCAGCTATGTCATCAAGTCGATGGTCACGGCCCTGATCGGCACGGCCTTGGGCTGGCTGGTGTTCCGGCTGATCCTGGTGCCGGCCGTCGCCCGGCATCCCTTCCGCTTCCCCAACGGTGACGTGACCCTGGCCGTGGTGCGCGAGACCGCCCAGGACAACCTCACGATCCTGCTGGTGGTCGCAGCGCTCGCGGCGGCGCTGCCCGCCGTACGCACCGTGCGGATGCGGATCCTCGATGCGATCTGGGGGAGCTGACCGGACCGCCGGGGCCGCCTCAGCCGGGCGTCAGGACAGCGGTACGGCGATGAGCATGCAGGTCAGCGCCAGGAGGGCCAGGACCATGGCGGCATTGGCACGACCGCCGCGCTCGGAGCGGAACAGGTCGTGCTCGAAGAGGTAGGCGATGTCGATGATCGCCAGCAGCCCCATCATCCCGGCGGCGAGCAGCCCCACGTCGTTGGCATGGGCCCGCTCGAAGATCGTCATCACCGCCGTCGTGACGAGCAGCAGGTCCATGATCACGTTGGGATAGACGAGCGCGCGCTCGTGGCCGACATAGCCGGCCGGGAGCCAGTCCTGGTCGTGCGGCGCCCGGAACCAGCGCACCCAGTAGACGATGCTCCCGACCGCGGTGGCGATCATCCACAGGGACAGGCCCCACAGCAGCAGCGACGACGTCATGCGCAGGCTCCTCGCGATGCCGGATCTACAGGGCGGGCGGTCGCCCGTGCACCTCGGTGTAGTGGGCGATCGCGGACTCAAGGTAACTCACTCCACAGGTGAGCACGACCGAGGAGTAGGCGGCGCAGTCGCCGGTCTTCACATAGGCGAACGCCGACTGGGCCATGTCGGCCATCAGGTCGACGTGGGACCGGGTGCCGGTGGGGGAGACGTCGAGGAGGTCGACCACCTCGGCATAGGTCTCGGGTGCCCAGGAGGCGAACTCCGCGGCGACCTCGGCGGCCTCGATCACCAGATCACTCTTGATCGCGGCGAGGACCTGGGCCACCGTAGGGACACCGCAGGTGAGGCCGAGGTCGATCCGGCGGGCGTGCGACGGGATGCGGAGGCCGGCGTCGGTGATGACGATCCGGTCGCCGTGTCCGGCGGTCGCGAGGAGCGAGACGAGCTCGGGATGGATGACGCCTGACGGTCGCACGGCGGCCTCCTGGAGTGGTGCGTGAAAATCTGTTCTCGCATTGAACATCTGTCCACGAAGGACGATACTGGCGCGAGTGGCTGATGACAACGAACGTCGCGAACAGGTGCTCCGCGCTGCGTGGCTCTATCACGAGCGCGGGTTGAACCAGCAGTCCGTGGCCGAGCGGATGGGGGTCTCACGGTCGACCGTGAGCCGTCTGCTCTCGGACGCCGAGAGCACCGGCATCGTCCGCGTCATCGTCACCGAGCCGCTCCCCGAGACCTCTCGACTCTCCGAGCGGCTGATCGAGCGCTACGGCCTGACCGGCGCCCAGGTGGAGATCACCCTCGAGGGCGAGTCGCCCCGCGTGGCGGCCGCCGCGGCGATGGCCAGGCGGCTGGAGCGGATGGTCTCGGCGGGCTCCTGCACGATCGCCACCGGCTGGGGCCGGACGCTCGGCGCGGCCGCGCAGGCCACTCGGACCATGCGCACCTCCGGTGTCACGATCGTCGACGCCTTCGGCCATACGACGACCAACGCGATCGCGGACTCCGTCGAGGTGTCCAACACCCTTGGCCGCCACTTCGGGGCGCGGGTCGTGCACATCCCCTCGCCCGGCTTCGCCGCGTCGGCCGAGGTCGCCGAGAACTTCTATGACTCCGAGCCGGTGCAGACGACGCTCGAGCTGGCCAAGGCGGCCGACGCGGTGATGGTCGCGATCGGCATCACGGGCGCCGAGTCGCTCCTGGCCGGCGCCGGCTACATCGCCAAGCGCGACATGACCCGGGTGATCAAGGCGGGCGCCATCGGCGAGGTCTTCGGTCGCTACTTCGACCTGGCGGGCCACCCCGTCATGCCCGAGGCGACCCACCCGATCTCGCTCACGCTCGAGGACCTGCGGGACTCCCGGCGCGTGATCGCCGCCGTCGGCGGTGCCGACAAGGCCGAGGCCGTGCGGGGGGCCATCGCGTCCGGCATCATCGACGAGCTCGCGACCGACGACACCCTCGCCCGGGCGCTCCTCGCCTGAACTCCAGGGGACCCTGATCCCCTGAACCGACCCAGGTCGGTCGCCCGAACGCCGGCCTGGGTCGGTGGCTTCAGGAGATCGCCGCCCGGAAGGCGGCCGCCGTACGGGTCAGGTCGTCGCCTCGGTGGAGGTCGCCCCCGATCAGCAGCGTCACGTCGGGCCCGTAGAACTCGACGATCTCGGGGACCCGCGCCATCGTCATGCCGCCGCCGGGGGAGGGGAACGCGGGCGCCAGCCCGCCGAGCGGGGCGACGAGGCGGTCGGCGATGGCGTGGCACTCGTCGGTGCTGAAGCTGAACCGGCCGCCGTAGTTGGGATAGATCGACATGTCCGCACCGGCGAGCCGCATCAACGTCCCATAGATGACGTCGTGGGCGATGCCGCTGGTGGGCGAGGCCGAGAACGACCCGAGGAACGCCGGGTGCCCCATGATCGGCAGGTCGACGGTGGCGGCGAGGTGCCGCAGGTGGTCGAGCCCGGTGAGGCCGGGGAGCACCAGGAGGCCGCCGACGCCGGCCTCGAGTGCCACGTCGAGGCGCGCGTCGAGCTGGTCGTAGGGCGCGTTGAGGCTGGGCAGATAGACCGACTGGCCACCGGTCTCCTCATTGGCCCGTCGTACGGCGGTCGCACAGGCCTCGACGCGCTCGCGGAAGGGCGCGAACTCCTGGTCGGCCAGGCTGTGGTCGTCCTTGATCAGGTCGAGCCCACCGAGCGCGAGCCGGTAGGCCTGGTCGGCGAAGCGCTCGGGCGAGAGACCCATCGGCTTGAGCGCGGTGGCGAGCAGCGGCCGCGAGGGGGCGTCGAAGAGCGTGCGCAGACCGGCGATCCCGAAGCGCGGCCCCGAGAAGCGCGCCAGCAGCGAGTCGGGGAAGGACACGTCGACGAGGCGGATCCCGGGGAGGATCGAGCTGTTGCCCCACAGCACGTTGAGCAGCTGGGGCAGCTCGAAGCCGGTGGTCTCGACGGCATAGCTGACGACGGCACGGGCGACCTCGGGGCCGACCTCGTCGAGCGACTCGACCCGGCCGACGACCTCGCGCTGGATGTCGTCGTCGGGCACCAGGTCGGCGGGGAACTCGATGGTCTGCTCGACGCGCAGGGCGTCGGCGCGCGACCGCGCGGTGGCGGGGTCGCCGTGGAGCTCGTAGGTGGCGACGATCCGGTCACCGGACACCGACAGCGTGGTGGGCTCGATCATTCAGCTGCCTCCATTCAGAGCGCCTCCGCCTTGGCCAGGCTGTGGACCGCCTCGACGCGGACCGTCTCCAGGTCGACGTCGTTGATGCCGGTGGGCCGGCCGAGGAGGTCCTCGACACCGCGCACGAGGGCCGCCGCATCGAGACCGTAGTGCTTCATCAGGTAGCCCTTGCTGGCGCCGTGGGCATAGGTGTCGCGCAGCCCGAGGCGCAGCAGGCGCGTGCCGACGCCGTTCTCGGCCATCACCTCGGCGACCGCGGAGCCGAGCCCGCCGACGATCGAGTGGTTCTCCAGCGTGATCACGCCGTGCTTGGCGCGACGGATCGACTCGAGGATCAGCGGGTCGCCGAACGGCTTGTGGGTCGACACGTGCACGTGGGTGACGTCGACGCCCGCCGCGGCCAGCGGGCCGGTGGCCCGCAAGGCCTCCTCGGTGGTGATGCCGGAGGTGAACACCGTGACGTCGTCGCCCTCCCGGAGGATCCGCACCCGGTCGAGGCGCATCGGCTCCTCGCGGGGGAACAGCCGCGGCACCTCGCCGCGCAGCATCCGGATGTAGACGGGACCGTCCACCGCGTGGGCCACGTCGAGGACGCTCTCCACCTCGGTGGCGTCGGCGGTCTCCAGGATCGTCATGTTGGGGGTGGCGCGCAGCAGCGCGAGGTCCTCGATCGCCTGGTGGGTGACGCCGCCCGGGGTGGTGATCCCGGGCAGGAAGCCGACGAACCGCACGGGGAGGTTCGGGTAGGCGATCGACATCGCGAGCTGGTCGTAGGGGCGGCGATAGATGAAGACCGCGAACGTGTGGATCCAGGGCTCGAGGCCCTCGCGCGCCAGGCCGGCGGCGAAGCCCATCATGTTCTGCTCGGCCATCTTCATCGAGAAGAACCGGTCGGGATAGGTCGTGGCCCACGGCCCGACCTCGCAGCTGTTGGTGAGGTCGGCGGTCAGCACGACCACCTCGGGCTTGTCCTTGCTCCAGGCGACGAAGTTGTCGACGTGCGGGCGGACGACGATCTCCATGTCAGCGCACCATCCCTTCGGCAGCGGCCACGTCGGCACGGGCACCGCTCCGCAGCGGCGCCACCTCGGCGTACGCCGCCTCGTAGCGGGCCCGCTCATCGGCCGAGGAGAACCTCAGGTAGTGCAGGTTGGGTGCCCGCTCGGCGAAGAGCGGCAGCCCCTGGACGGGGTTGGTCATCGCGACGACGACGTGCGGTCGGCCGGTGCGTCGGGTCATCGCCTCGTCGAGGGCATCGAGGTCGTGGCCGTCGACCTGGACCGCGCTGGCGCCGAACGCCTCGAGGCGCGCGGCGAGCGACGCCTGCGTGGCGACGGGCTGGAGAAGCCCGTCGCACTGCTGGCCGTTGACGTCGACGACGACGCGGACGTTGTCGAGGCCGAACCGGGCGAGCGCCTCGACGGCCTCCCAGGTCTGGCCCTCCTGGAACTCGCCGTCCGACATCATCACCCAGACGTCGCCGGTGTCGCCGCGCCGCTTGCGGGCCAGCGCCATGCCGCCCGCCTGGCTGAGCGCCTGGGCGAGCGAGCCGGTCGTGGTCTCGACGCCGGGCGAGTGCTCGGCGCCGATCATCTCGACGGTGCTGCCGTCCTCGTTGAAGTGGTCGAGGCCGCTCTCGGCGAGCCGGCCGACCTCGATGAGGGTGGCATAGAGGACCAGTGCGTAGTGGGCCGGCGAGAAGATGAACCGGTCCAGCTCGGGGGAGTGCGGGCCGTTGTAGGCGCCGCCCGTGACGTAGTCGACGCCCGGTCCCGGCACCCCGGTGAAGGCGCGCGGCTCCAACGGGGCCTCGCTCGGGCCGAGCTTGAGCACCCGGCCATAGAGCATCGCGAACAGCTCGGCCGCGGACAGCGCCTGGCTGAGGTAGCCGCCGTTGTTCTTGAGGGTGTGCTCGAAGACGCGCCGACGTACGCCGTGCGCGAGAAGCTGCGTGCTGTCCTGCCATCTGCTCATGTGTCGTCTCCTTGCGTGAAGGCGGCGGTGATGGACTCCGGATAGGGCGGTCGGAGGATGCCGACCTCGGTGATGAACGCCGTGACGAGCTCGCCCGGCGTGACGTCGAAGGCCGGGTTCCAGACCGGTGTCCCCGGCGGTGCGGTCGGCTGGCCGCGCCACGAGAGCAGCTCCTCGGCCGGTCGCTCCTCGATGTGGATCTCGGCACCGCTCGCGATCGACGGGTCGAACGTCGACAGCGGCGCGGCGACATAGAAGGGGAGGCCGGCCCGCTGGGCGTTGACGGCGTGGGTGAACGTGCCGACCTTGTTGGCGGTGTCCCCGTTGAGGGCGATCCGGTCGGCGCCGACGATGACCGCGTCGACCCTGCCCTGGGCCATCGCCATCGCGCTGGCGCCGTCGGGCATCAAGGTGACGTCGATGCCGGCGTCCTGGAGCTCCCAGGTGGTCAGCCGGGCACCCTGGAGGAGCGGCCGGGTCTCGGAGGACAGCACCGAGACCGGCTCGCCGGCGGCGGCCTTGGCATAGACGACCCCGAGGGCCGTGCCCCACCCCGCTGTCGCGAGCCGGCCGGTGTTGCAGTGGGTGAGCAGGTGGGTGAGTCCCTCGAGCTCGGCGCGGCCGTTGAGACCGATCCGGGTGCAGGCGTCGGCGTCCTCGGCGATGATCGCGTGCGCCTCGGCGAGAGCGAGGGCGCGGATCTGGTCGACGGTGGTGCCGGCGAGGGCGGCGTCGCGGACCCGGTCGACGGCCCACGAGAGGTTGACGGCCGTCGGACGCGCGGTACCGATCTCGGTCGCCAGGTCGACCAGGGCCGCGCAGGCCTCGTCGGCCGTCGCCGGCGCGCGCTGGTCGAGGCCGACCACCATGCCGAGGGCCCCGCACTCGCCGATCGCGGGCGCCCCGCGCACGGCCAGCCGCAGGATGACGTCGACGACGTCGGCGACGGTGCGCAGGGACAGCACGGTGAGATCGGTGGGCAGCAGGGTCTGGTCGATGATCTCGATGTGGTCCTCCACCCAGGCGACCGAGGGCCGCAGGGTGGCGAGGTAGTCGTCGGTCGCCGTCAGGTCCGGCATCAGCCGCGCGCCTCCCCGAGGACCTCGGCGGCGACCTCGTCGAAGACCGCGTTGGCGGCGGCGACGGTCCCGAGGGCCGCGCGCTCCTTGATCCACCGGCTGGCGGTGCGCAGCACGATGGTGGCGGCCAGGACGTGCTCCGTCGGCGGCAGGGTCTGGATGTCGCTGACCTTGGCCAGGCCGATGATCCGGCGGATAGCCTTCGCGCCGCCGAAGCCGATCGTGTCGACGGCGACCTTGGCGAGCCACGCGTCGAGCATCCCGTCGGTCCAGGTCGGGTCGAGCCGGTCGGCCCACTGGCGGCGCATCTCGGCCTCGAAGGCGTCCCCGATCGTCGGGCCGGCGGCGGCCAGCCACGTCTGGAACTCCGCGGGCCGACCCAGTACGGCGGCGCGGGCGCGGGCGGCCAGGAAGTTGCCGACGAGCGCGCCGAGGTCGAACCCGACGGGGCCGTAGTAGCAGAACTCCGGGTCGATCACGCGGCACTGCGAGCCGTCCTCGGTCTGCTTGACCATCACCGACCCGGTGTGGAGGTCGCCGTGGACGAGGATCTCGGCCTCGGTCATGAACGCCCACTTGAGCATGCCGACCTCGGCGCGCAGGGTCTCGTCGGCCCGCAGCGCCGCGACCTCGTCGGCCAGCTCGGGCACGAAGGCGTTGTTGGGGACGTCGATGTAGGGCTCGGTGAAGACGAGGTCCTCGGTGATCCGGCACAGCTCCGGGTTCACCGCGGCCGCGACCCGGTCCTTGAGGTCGTTCTGCTCCACGGCGAAGTAGGAGGTGTTGAAGGCGACCCGGGCGATGTACTCCCCGAGCTGCCGGTCGACGTCGGGGTAGGCGTGGCCCTCGTTGAGCTCGGCGCGGAACATGCCCCAGCCGATGAGGTTCTCCATGGCGAGCACGTGGGTGACGTCGTCGACGCCGTAGTACTGCGGCACGAGGCCGGGCGCGAAGGTCGCGCCGGCCTCGAGACCACGGGCCTCGGCGAGGATCCGCTTCGGCGTGAGCGGCCAGCTCTCGCCGACGAGGCGCACATAGGGGAGGGACTGCTTCAGGCAGATGCCCTTGCCGTCGGCGTCCTGGCAGACGAAGACGAGGTTGAGGTTCCCGTCGCCGACCTCGCGGACCTGGAGCGTCGACGTGTCGACGATGCCCTGCAGTGAGGGCGTCCGGTCGAGGTAGGGCACCACGGTGTCGGGGGTGAGGATCTCGTAGTCGGCCATGTCTGTGCTTCCTCCTTCTAGCGCGGTCCAGCGTCGAGCGCGTGCGAGCTCAACGCGGTGACGGTGACATCCATCCACGGGAACAGCGGGAGCGAGCTGATGATGTCGTGCAGCTCGTCGGCGCTGTCGACCGCATAGAGCGCCATGACGGCCCGACGGCCGGGAAGGCGCCAGATGCGGCGCAGCTTCCCGGCGGCGACGAGCTCCTCACCGCGCACCTTCTCGGCCGCCTTGACGGACGCGATCAGGTCGGGATCGATGTCGGGCGGGATGTTCTGTTCCAGGCGGGCCAGGAACTCCATCGCTGTCTCCTCAGCCGGCCGGCGCCGGGGCCACCATGGCGACCGCGTCGTCGACGGTGGCGTTCTCGTGGATGATCGCCCGCAGGCCCTTGGCGACGCCGATCGGGTCGTAGTGCTGCCAGATGTTGCGGCCCAGGTTGACGCCGATCGCGCCACGGCTCATGCCGTCGTGCACGAAGTCGAAGACCTCGCGGGCGTCGTCGGTCTTGGGACCGCCGGCGATCACGACGGGGGCCGGGCAGGTCTGGGTGATCTGCTCGAAGTCCTCGCACCAGTAGGTCTTGACCACGCGGGCGCCGAGCTCGGCGGCGATGCGGCACGCGAGCGCGAGGTAGCGCGCGTCGCGCTTCTCCAGCTCCTTGCCGACCGCGGTGACGGCCATGACCGGGATGCCGTAGCGCTCGTACTGGTTGACCGCCTTGGCGAGGTTGGTCAGCGTGACCTTCTCGTACTCGGTGCCGACGAAGATCGAGACGCCGACGGCCTGGACGCCGAGGCGGATGGCCTCTTCGGGGTCGACCACGAGGGTCTCGTTCTCCAGGGTCGGGCCGACGATGCTGTTGCCACCGCTGATCCGCAGGATGATGTTGGGCTTCGTCGAGGCGGGGATGGAGTTGCGCAGCACGCCACGGGTGGCGAACAGCGCGTCCGCGATCGGGGTCAGCTCCTTGACGGTCTCACCGGGCCTCTCGAGCATCCGCGTCGGGCCCAGGAAGTAGCCGTGGTCGACCGCGAGGAAGAATGCCTTCCCCGTCTCGGGACGGATGATCTGCGCCATCCGGCGCTCCATTCCCCAATCCATTGTCGTCCTCCTATATATCCCCGTGAGGGGTTCTGTTCCCCATGACTGGGGGCTGGTGGTGGCTCGGCGCGGGCGACGCTGGCCGCGCGCGGGCCGGGTCAGATGGTGCGCTCGTTGCCCCCGTCGATGGTGATCTGGGCACCCGTGGTGGCGCGGAACTGCGAGCTGAGGGTGGCGGCGACGAGGTTGCCGACGTCGGCGCTGGTGATCTCGAGGCCGAGCATGTTGCGGCGCTTGTAGTCCTCGATGGACATGCCGTAGCGCTTGGCGCGCTCGGCGAGCAGCTCCGGCGTCCACAGCGCGGTGTCGAACACAGCGTCGGGGTGCACGGAGTTGATCCGGATGTGGTCCTTGGCCCACTCCAGCGCCGCGACGCGGGCGATCTGGTTGGCCGCGGCCTTGGAGGCGGAGTACGCGCTCGCGCCCGGGCCGGGGGCCGGGACGTTCTTGGAGCCGACGACGCCGACCCGCCCGCCCTTCGGGGCGAGCTTGAGCAGCGGGTGGACCAGTGCGAAGAGCTGGATGAGCCCGTCGACGTTGACCGACATCGCCCGGTGCCAGGCCCGGGGGTCGTGCTGGGCGATCGGGTTGCTCTCGGGGAAGACCCCGGCCGAGGCGACGACCATGTCGACCCCGCCGAACCGCTCGACGCCGGCGTCGAGCGCCCGCGCGAGGTCGTCGCTGGAGGAGACGTCGCAGGCGATGCCGACGTACGCCGGGTGGTCGGTCATGGTGGGCACGGTCGGGTCGATGTCGAACCCGATGACCGCGGCGCCACGCTCGAGCAGGGCGAGTGCGCAGCCGCGGCCGATGCCGGAGTTGGCGCCGGTGACGACGGCGACCTCGCCGGTGAACTCGCCGCCGGGCCGGACCCGGTCGAGCTTGAGCTGCTCGAGCTCCCAGTACTCGAGGTCGAAGATGTCCTGTGCCGGGAGGGCGCGGTAGCCGCCGAGGCCCTCGGCCTTCTCGATGGTGTCGATGATCTGGAGGTAGATCTCGGCGGCCGCCTCCTCGGAGGCGACGTTGGGCCCGGCCGTCACGAGTCCGAGGTCGCGGTCGAGGATCACGCGGGGGGCCGGGTCGCGGCGCCGGACGCTGCGGCCGTCGGCGTGCTCGTCGACGTAGGCGGCGTACTCGGCGGCGAAGGCCGCGACGTCGCGGCCGACCATCGGCAGCGGCTTGGTCCAGATCGCGTGGTCGGGGGTCGCGACGCCCTGGCGGGCGACGATGGAGAGGTCGCCCCGCTGCGAGAACGCCCAGCTGGCCTGGTCGCGATGGCGGCGCAGGATGACCGGCACCCCGGCGGCGTCGGCGACCTCGCGGCGCAGCTGGGCCAGGGCGACCCGGTCGACCAGCGGCTGGGCCCGGTCGACCGGCGCCGGCTGCTTGGCGTTGTGGGCGACGTAGTCGTCGGCCAGGGAGACCAGGTCGACCATGCGGTCGTAGGCCTGCTCCGGCGTGTCGCCGAAGGACACCAGGCCGTGGTGCAGGAGCACGATGCCCGCACAGGACTCGGGGAGGCCGCCGCGCAGCGCCTCGGCGACCGCTTTGGCGGCGTGGAAGCCGGGCATGGCGTAGGGGACGATGACCACGCTCTCGCCGTAGAGCTCGCGGATCCGGTCCTCGCCACCCTCGGTGTTGCTCATCGCCAGCAGGGAGTTGGGGTGCGTATGGAGCACGGCCGTCGCCGGGAGCAGGGCGTGGACGATCGTCTCGACCGACGGGCTGGGGGCGGCGGGATCGAGCCGGGCCTGGAGCAGCTCGTTGAGCATCACGCTGTCGGGCAGGTCGGCGAGCTCGGCGAGGCGGCGTACGCGCGCGAGGTCGAGCGCCGCGAAGCCCTCGGTCTCCATGGCGTCGAGATCCCAGCCGCTGCCCTTCACATAGAGCACGTCGACCGGGTCGCCGTAGAGGTCGGTCTCGCGCACCTTGACCGAGGTGTTGCCGCCACCATGCGCGACCACGGTGCGGTCGGCACCGAGCAGTCGGGTCGCATAGACGCACTGGGCGAGCGGTCCCTCGTGGGTAGCTGCCTCGTCGGCGTTCCAGCGGTTGCGCATGGTGGCGGGTCTCCTCAGTGGGTCGCGGGGCGGTCAGCCGTCGGCGCGACCCGCGAACTCGGGATAGAGGGCGAGCAGGGCGTCCTCACGGGCCTCGGCGATGCCGCGCTCGGTGATGATGCCCGTGACGTAGCGGGCCGGGGTGACGTCGAAGCCGAAGTTGGCGGCGCCCACGCCGGGGGCCGCGGTGCGTGCCTCGATCTGCTGACCGTCCCAGAAGGCGGTGGCGGCGGTGACCTCCTCCGAGCCGCGCTCCTCGATCGGGATCCCGCCGACCCCGTCACGCAGGGCCGGGTCGATCGTGCTCGAGGGGAGGGCGGCATAGAACGGGACGCCGTTCTCGTGCGCGAGCACGGCCTTCATGTAGGTGCCGATCTTGTTGGCGACGTCGCCCGCGATGGTGGTGCGGTCGCTGCCGACGATGACCAGGTCGACCTGGCCGTGCTGCATCAGGTGGCCGGCCGCGTTGTCGGCGATCAGCGTGAGCGGTACGCCGGACTGGTGCAGCTCCCAGGCGGTCAGCCGGGCGCCCTGGTTGCGGGGCCGGGTCTCGGAGACATAGACGTGGATCGGGATGCCGGCCGCATGGGCGGCATACATCGGCGCGGTGGCGGTGCCGTGCTGGACGAAGGCCAGCCAGCCGGCGTTGCAGTGGGTCATGATGGTGACCGGGCCGCCCTTCCGGGCGTGGATCTCCTCGATCACCCTCAGGCCGTGCTGCCCGATCGCCGCGCACATCGCGATGTCCTCGTCGGCGATCGTCTCCGCCAGGGTGCGGGCCGTCTCGACCCGCTCGGAGGCGTCGTCGATGCCCTTGAGGGCGGCGAGCTGGCGCTGGACCGCCCAGGAGAGGTTGACCGCGGTGGGGCGGCTGGCCTCGAGCTCGGCACCGGCTGCGGCCAGCGCCGCGTCGGCCTCGGCGGCGCCGAGGCCCTCGGTCGCGAGGGCGGCCAGATACATGCCGTAGCCGGCCGAGACGCCGATGCAGCCGGCGCCGCGGACCACCATGTCGGCGATGACCTGGGTCATCTGGCCGGAGCTGGTGATCGCCACCTCGTCGTACTCGAAGGGCAGCTTGCGCTGCTCGATGCACCGCACGACGCGGGGGTCGTCGGCGTCGATCCAGACCGTCCGGTCTGCCGGCTCCCGCCCGGTGGTGTTGATGATCTGCGGGCCTCCGGCCCTGCTGGATTCTCCGTCGCTCACAGCGGCACCGCCGCGGTGAAGCGGCGCTTGCGCGCCGACAGGGTGAAGGAGAACAGCAGTGCGACGAGCAGCACGAGACCCTTGACGACGTCTTGCCAGTAGTATTGGAAGTTCATCATCGTGGTGCCGGTCAGCAGGATGCCGATGAGCAGCGCGCCGATCGTCGTACCGAAGGCGTTGGGGCGGTTGACGCCGAGCACGGACGTGCCGACCAGGGCCACGGCGACCGCGTCGAGCGGCAGCGAGTTGCCCGCGGAGATGTCGCCCTGGCCGATGCGCGAGGCGAGGATGAGACCCGCGACCGAGGCATAGAGGCCGGACAGGATGTAGGCGAAGCCCTTGTAGCGGCCCACGCGGGCGCCGGCGAGGCGCGCGGCCTCGGGGTTGGAGCCGATCGCATACATGATGCGACCCCACTTGGTGCGCGAGAGCAGGAACCAGGTGAAGACGCCGAGGACCGCCCAGATCACGACCGGGTAGGGGACCGGGCCCAGCGTGCCGCGGTTGAGCTCGAGGAAGCCGTCGGTGAACTTGCCGGGCGCCACGGTGCCGTCGCGCAGGATCAGGCCCGAGGAGACCGACTGGCCGTCGACCGGGACGAGCTTGAGTCCCTGGACCAGGAACATGGTGGCCAAGGTGGCCAACAGATCGGGGATCTTGAGGACCACGATCAGCAACGCGTTCACCGCGCCGATCAAGGCGCCGCCGATGAGCACGGCGATGATCGCGACGCCGCCCTGCTGGGCATAGATGACCATCGTCATGGCGGCGACGGTGACCGAGAAGCCGGTCGTGGCGCCGACGGAGAGGTCGAGGCCGCCGACCACCATCGTGGTCGTCACCCCGAGGCCCGCGATCGCGACCACCGAGGTGAACTTGAGCATCGAGTACATCGTCGACGACATCCGGAAGGCGTCGATGGTGGCCATGAAGTAGACGAGGAAGATCACCGTCACGGCGAGGAAGCCATACTTGACGACGATCTCGCGGATGTCGCGCTTGGGCCGCTCGACCGGGGCAGGATCCGCGGGGGTCTGCTGCCCGGTGGTGGGCGTCGCCTGGTCGGTCACTTCGTTACCTCCGAAAGTCGCTGCAGGATCTCGTCCCTGGTGGTGTCGGACAGATAGGAGTCGAACCGGAGGTGACCGTCGGCCAGGATGACCACCCGGTCGGCCACCTCCATGATCTCTTCGAGGTCGGTCGACACGACGATGACCGCCGACCCCGCGGTGGCGACCTAGCGAGCCTTCTCGGCGAGGTCGTGGCGGGCGCCGACGTCGACACCCTGGAACGGCTCGGTGAGGATCATCACCGTCGGCTGCTTGCGCAGCCACCGGCCGACGACCACCTTCTGCTGGTTGCCGCCCGACAGGGACAGCACCGGCTCCTGCTCGGACTGGGCGATGACGCCGAACGAGTCGATGACCGACCGGCCGACCTTGGCCTCGGCGTGGCGGTCGAGCACGGCCAGCTTGGAGACGTCGCCGAGGAACGGGAACGTCGAGATCATCGCGACGGTCCAGTCCTTGATGAGCGTGCCGGTGGCGCGGTCCTCGGGGACCATATAGACGTCGCGGGCGATCGCGTCAGCGGGGGACTTGGGCTTGAAGGCCTTGCCCTGCAGGGTCATCGTCCCCGACACGAAGTGCTCGGAGCCGAACATGCCGTGGGCCAGCTCGTTGCCGCCGGAGCCAAGCAGACCGAACACCCCGGTCACCTCGCCGGCGCGGATCGACAGGTCGAAGGGCTTGGACTTGGGGAGCAGCTGGACGTCGTGGAGGTGCATGACCTCCTCGGTGCCGCGCAGCTCACGGCTGCGGTCGTGGACCGTCGTCTCGTCGGCGTCGAGCATCTCGTGCAGCGCGGAGGCCCACTCGAAGGGGCGGCTCTGCTCGCTGCGGATCACGCCGTCGCGCAGCACGAGAAGTCGGTCGGCGATCTGGTCGATCTCGGCCAGCCGGTGGGAGACGTAGAAGATGGCCACGCCCTTGTCGCGCAGGCCACGGATCACGTCGAAGAGGCGCTCGGCCTCGGTCTCGGAGAGCGCGGAGGTCGGCTCGTCGAGGATCAGCAGTCGGGGGGTGATCACGAGCGCGCGGCACAGGAGCAGCAGCTGCTGCTCGGCGATGGGCAGCTCGTAGACGTCCTTGCGGAGCAGCTCGTCGGACCAGTTGAGGTCCAGCACCGAGGCCATCTCACGGGCGCGCGGCATCAGGCCGCGCAGGCCCTTGGCGCGGGGGACCTGGTTGTTGACGATCCCCTCGAAGAGGAGGTTCTCCGCGACGGTCAGACCCGGCACCACGCCGTCGGCGATGCGCTGGTGCACGGCCTGGATGCCGTGGCTGTGCGCGGTGGTGGGGTGGTCGATGACGACGGCCTCGCCGTCGATGGTGATCTCACCGCCGTAGCCGGCGTTGACGCCGGACAGCACCTTGATCAGGGTGGACTTGCCGGCGCCGTTGGCACCCAGCATCGCGGTGACCTCCCCGGGCGCGAGGTCCAGGTCGATCCCTTTCAGCACCTCGTTGGCGCCGAAGGACATCGTGATGCCCCGCATCTCGACAGCGGCAGCCATGAAGTTCCTTCCGGGTAGGGGAGTGGTTCGCCGTACGCGCAGCATCGTGCCCGGTGGCCGCCGGAGGGGGGAACCGGCGGCCACCGGCACTCTGGTGCTACCGATCGGCAGCGGATGCTGCCGGTGGGGGCAGCGGGTGAAGCATCAGAACGTGATCGTCGGCATCCACTCGGCCTTCTGGACCTCGGAGAGGTTCAGCTCAGGCAGGGCCTTCCGCAGCTCGTCCATGTTGGTGATGCTGTTGTCGAGCAGGAACGCCTGGGTGACCAGCACGCCGGGGAAGTCCACGGAGCGCGCGTCCTGCTGACCGGCCAGCTCGAGGGCCATGGTGCGCATGACTGCGGCACCGATCGCGTTGGGGTCGGTGGTGGCGGTGGCCTTCCACGGGCTGCCCTCGGCGGTCATGACCTCGATGTCGGCGTTGGAGATGTCGATGCCGTAGGCCGAGATCTTCGTGTTCAGCTTGTTGTCGTTGATCGCGGAGACGGTGCCCTTGGTCAGCTCGTCGTACGGCGCGAAGATCGCCGTCACGTCGGGGTTGGCCTTGAGAGCGGCGTCGACCAGCTGCGCGTTGTCGGTGGCCACCGCGTTAGTGAACTCACCCACGAAGAACTGCTGGTTCCAGTTGTTGTCCGCGACCATCTGCTCCCAGACCACGTTGCGGCGGTCGAGCGGCGCGATGCCGAGGACGTTGACGTAGCCGACGTTCTGGTCGGGGCCGATGTCAGCGAGCATCTGACCCAGCGAGAGCTCGGCCAGGCTGGCGTCGGACTGCTGGGTGACGACGGCCTCCGGGGCGCACTCGGCAACCGCGACGTCATAGATGACGACGGGGATGCCCTTCTCGATGGCCTCGTTGATCAGCGGGCACATGGTGTCGGCCTGGCCGTGGTCGACCACGATCCCGGTCACGCCGGAACCGATGGCGGTCTCCATGTCGCTGGCCTGCTTGGCGTTGTCGGCCTGAGCGTCGTACCAGGTGTACTCGATGCCGATGGCGTCGGCCTGCTGCTTGGCGCCGTTCGTCCACTGCTGGAAGTAGTCGCCGGCGCCGCTGTTCTGGACGACCGCGATCTTGACGGGGCCCTCGCTGAACGGTGCCGGCTTGTCGGCACCCGCGGCGGCCGAGGAGACCGATCCGGTGTCGGCGGTCTTGGTTTCTCCCTTGGTGTCCTGGCTGCACGACGCCAGGGCGGGCGTCGCTGCCAGCAGCGCGGCCGCGAGCAGGGCTCCCCTCGTGGTCCACGTACCAGTCTTCATGCTGTGATCCCTTTCGGTCTGGGGTCGTCGGCACTCACCCGCTGTCCTCCCGCCGGGTGGCCGGAGAGAGTGCACAAATGTGCACCTAATGCACACAGGTGCACGCTACAACTCGGGGTCGCCAGGGGGCAAGCATCATTTCGGTTACGTTTCATCCGTGTTGCGGATGCCTAGACTCCGCACCATGACCCCGTTGTCGGTGCGCTCCTGGTCCGAGGCCCGCCTCCTCTACCCGGGTGTGCGCGACGTGGCCTATCTCGACACGGCCGCGATGGGCCTGCTGTCGACCCGCGTGCGCGACGCCATGACCGCGATGGTCGAGGGGCATCACCGGCTGGGCGTCGCCTCGGCGCCGCAGTGGTACGACGACGTGGCCGCCGTCCGCTCGTCGATCGCGCGGCTGGTGGGCGGGCGCCCCGAGGGGGTCGCCTTCACGCAGAACACCAGCACCGGCTTGGCGATCGTGGCCAACGGGGTCGACTGGGCCGACGGCGACAACGTCGTGGTGCCGGCGGGGGAGTTCCCCAGCAACTTCTATCCGTGGCTCCAGCTCCGTCGCCGCGGCGTCGAGGTCCGCGAGGTCGCGATGGTCGACGGGGCCGCTCCGGTCGCCGAGCTCGTCCGCGCCGTGGACCGCCGTACGCGGGTGGTGGCGGTGAGCGCGGTGCAGTACTCGTCGGGCCACCGCTACGACCTCGCCGCGCTCGGAGAGGCCTGCCGGTCCGCCGACGCGCTGTTCGTCGTCGACGGCACGCAGGCCGTCGGGGCGATGGTCGTCGACACCGGCCTGCTGGGCATCGACGTGCTGGCGGTCAGCTCGCACAAGTGGGTGCTTGGCCCGCTCGGCATCGGGTTCGTGCAGCTGTCCTCCCGCGCCCTGGAGCGGCTGTCGCCGTCGACGGTCGGCTGGCTCAGCGTCGAGGAGCCGTTCGCCTTCGACCACGAGCCGCGATTGGCCGCCGACGCCCGTCGGTTCGAGTCCGGCACCGAGAACGCCGTCGGCATCGCCGGTCTCGGCGCCACAGTGGCGCTGATGCACTCGCTCGGCCCGCGCCGCATCGAGGACCGCGTCCTCGATCTCGCGGACGAGCTGGCCGAGCTGCTGTCGTCGGTCGGCCTTCGCCCGCTGGTGTCTCCCGACCGATCCCGCAGGTCGGGGATCGTGATCGCCGCGGGGTCCGAGGGGTCGCCGGTCTCGTTGCCGGACCTGCACCAGCGACTGCTGGCCGGTGGCGTCCGCTGCTCGCTGCGCGCTGCGGGCCTGCGCTTCGCGCCGCACTACTTCGTCGACGCCTCCGACCTCGCGGCCGTCGTCGACGTGCTGCGCTGACTCCCGACCAGCACGGAATCCTGGGGCCCGTCGGCCAGCCGCAGCTTCCGGGAGGCCAGGCGGGTCCACGGGCTGAGGGTGGGCTCGCCGGCCCAGAGGGCGACGACCGAGCCATCGGTGGCGAAGGCGATCGTGGGTTCGGTGACCCAGATCCACTCTGCTCCGGTGACCTGGACCGGCGCCGTCCAGCCGTGGCCGGCCGGCCGCACCGCCGCCCAGAGCTCGGGCTCGGCGGCCACGCCCTGGATCCACGTCACGGCCAGGCTGCCGTCGGGCGCCGAGGCGAGCTGGGGCAGCCGGGCCCGCACGTCGGACGCCGAGACGGTGCTCGGCTCCGTCCAGGATCCCTGGGCCGGCCGGGTGGCGACGGTGATCGAGCCGTCGAGGGCGGGGAAGGCGATGGCGGCCCGCCCGGCGTCGTCGAGCACCGCCGGGACGGTGGTCGTGGTCCAGCGCGTGGTGCCGAGCGCGACCGGTGGTCGCCAGGCACCTCCCGCCGGGTGCTCGTGGACCCGGACCGGCTGGTCCTCTTGGTTGAGGTCCAGCCCGACGACCAGCAGGTCGCCGGCGCCGTTGCCGACCGCCGCTCCGAGATCGACGGAGGTGACGGCGCCGATGGGGAGTCGCCAGTGGCCGCGCGCCGTACGGCGATGCAGCAGCGAGTCGCTCAGCACCACCGCCCGGCCGAACTCGTCGACCGACACGGCGTCCGGCATGCCGCGGCGGGCCAGCCTGACCGTCGGCTGCCAGGCCCCGTCGTGCGGACGGAACGCCGCCACGAGGCGACGAGGCTCGTCCCAGTCGGCGTGGCCGTTCTTCTGGCCCCAGGCGACGATCGTGTCGCCGCGGGCGTTGCACGCGATGCGGTAGCCCTGTGTGTGGAAGGTGTCGGCGTGCCCGGGCCAGGTGAGGTCGAGCGCCTCCCCCCACCTGTCGCCGGCCCAACGACGGCTGACCACACCGCGTCCGTGGAGCCGGTGATAGACGACGGTCACGCGTGCGTGGGCATCGACGACGGCCAGGGGCTCGCGGCCGAACGCCAGGCCGACCGGGTCGCCCCAGTGGCCGTCGGCCGTCGTGCGCGCGCTGAAGATCTGCTGGCCCTGCTCCCAGACGGCCGTCGTGATGCCGCTGGGATCGGTGACGAGCTGGACCGAGGCGATGTCCTCGGTCAGCCGGTCGACCAGGATCTCGACGGGCTCGGCCTCGACGCGCGTGACCTCGGCGGCCTGGCGGCCCGGGCGTTGATCGACGGGGGTCGACTGCGTCGGGACGCTGAGTCCCGGCTGGGTGCGGCGCGGGTGGGGCGGGGCGACCGAGGTCGCCCGCGGACTCGCGCACTCGGCCCCATCGACGCTGCGATGAGTGGCAAAGCCACGCATTGGCCTTCTCCTTCGAAGAAAGGCCGACTTCCCGACAGAAATTCCCGAGATGTCGGTTCGTGGATGTCCCCCCGCCTCAGTGTTCGTCCACTCTGCCCGGGCGGCAAGTGTCTGGACCTGTGACCTGAGCCATGGCTGCGCTCCGCGGCCTTCAGCGGTGACGGGTCTCGCCGAGCAGGTCGCGCGTCAGCAGGCCGACCAGCCACTGGGTCCAGCGGTCCTCGGTCCACCCGAGCGTGGACCGAGCGAGGTCGAACCCGTCGCTGGTCACGAGTTGCGAGAACGTGTCGGCGGCCGAGTCGAGGTTCACCCCTCGCCTCAGCGGTGCCTCGCCGAGGGCCAGCTCGACGAGACCTCGCTGAGTGACCCTGCGCCGGCGGTGGTCCTCGTCGATCAGGTCGCGTACGGCGGGGTCGGCGGCCGCGGCGTCGCGCATGACGCGCTTCAGCGGTGCGGTGCGGACGGCCGCCTGGGCGGCGTACGACACGACCGCGGCGAGGCGTGTCGAGGGACTACGCAGTCGGCGGACCGCCGTGACCGGTCGGCGCTCGAGGAGCGGCTGGGCTTCCTCGTCGCCGACGATGGCCGTGTCCAGGACGCGCGCGAGAACGGCCTGCTTGGTCCCGAACGCCTGATAGACGGTCGCGGGCGCCACGCCGGCTGCTCGGGCGATGGCCTCCACCGACGTGGCGAGATAGCCGCGGTCGAGGAAGAGATCGAGGGCGGCCGCCGTGATGCGGGTCCTGGTCTGGCGGGCGCGCTCCTCGCGCCGCCGCCCTGCTTCGGTGCGGCCCTTGACGGGGTCAGCCATGGGAGGGAGAGTATCACTTTATGAAGTGTCACTTCATAAAGTGACACGCCGGAGAGCGAGGGCATCGATCATGGCTGAAGACCCGACCCACACCGACCCCGACAAATATCGCGTCGTCTTCGAGAACGAGCTGGTGAGGGTGCTCGACTATGTCGACCATCCGGGGGACCGGACGACGTTCCACGGCCACCCCGACAGCGTGATGTACACGCTCAGCGACTTCCGCAGACGCCTCTATGCCGCCGACGGCTCGACCCGGGAGGTCGAGCTGAGCGCGGGCACCACTGCCTGGCTGCCGGCGCAGGGCCACGCCGGTCACAACATCGGTGACACCGACACCCACGTCGTCTTCGTCGAGCTGAAGACGGCGACGGCCGGCGGTGCGGGCGGGTTGGGGCCGGACCTTCCGGGCGCCTGACGGGCAGCCGTCAGAGGTCGAGCAGGGCGGCCGCGGGCAGTTCGAGGGGCGACGCGATGGGGAAGCGGCCGTCGGAGGTCTCGATCGCGGCGAGCTCGCGGACCTGCGCCCGACACCACGGCGAGACGTCGCGCTCGTCGGCGAGGACGGCGTTGCGAAACGCCGTCCACGGCTCCCAGCGCAGGTCGTTGACCTCGGCCGGTGACGGATCGGGCGCCCCGTCGGCCAGCGCGACGAAGACCGGGCACAGCTCGTTCTCCCGGGTCCCGTCAGGCATCTCGGCGACATAGCGGAACCCCGGCAGGACGAGCTGGAGTCCGGTGAGGAACAGCCCGAGCTCGTCGAGCGTCCGGCGTACGACGGCCTGGCTGATCGCCTCACCGGGGGCGGGGTGACCGCACACCGAGTTGGTCCAGACGCCCGGCCAGGTGCGCTTGCCGAGCGCCCGCTGCGTGACCAGCACGGAGCCGTCGCCGTCGAAGACATAGCAGGAGAACGCCAGGTGCAGCGGCGTCGCCCGGTGGTGGACCCTCGCCTTGGCGGCGGTCCCGATCGCATAGCCGCGCTCGTCGACGAGCACCACCTCTTCGCGCTCGCCGGTGGCACGTGTGGCGGTCATGCGGGCCTCGCAAGGGTGTTGACGATCCCGGTGAACACGACCGGCGCCGCCTGTGCTGTCGGCACGAGCGCTGCTCGTAGCGACGGGCGCCGGGTGGCGAGCAGCAGCGACTCGGTGAGCAGCCGGTAGCGCCGGGTCACCGACCGCCAGGCTCGCTCATAGCTCTCGGGCCGGCCCTCGGCGATCGCCGTCACCGCGGCGCGCGCCTGGGCCAGCGCGAGCGCGATGCCTTCTCCGGTGAGCGCGTCCACATAGCCGGCGGCGTCGCCGACCAGCAGCACGCGACCGGCGACATGTCGACGGGCCCGCTGTCGCAGCGGCCCCGCGCCGCGCACGTCGCCCGAGGGCGCCCCGGCGAGCCGGTCTGCTAAGGCAGGGAAGGTCTTCAGCTGGTCGTCGAACGCACCTCGCTCGGAGGTCAGTACGGCGACCCCGACGCAGTCGGGCCCCACCGGTGTCACATAGGCCTCGGCGTTCCGCGACCAGTGCACCTCGACGTGGGACGTCCACGGCGCCACCGCGAAGTGGCGACGCAGCCCGAAGCGGCGCGGCGCCCGCC
>Ga0209023_10002470_pt1 | contig 23026 bp, 17 predicted proteins | sample LakOneMetagenome_FD_187468 | JGI IMG/M metagenome (GOLD analysis project Ga0209023, IMG submission 187468) | Freshwater and sediment microbial communities from Lake Erie, Canada (SPAdes) (version 2) | ecosystem: Environmental > Aquatic > Freshwater > Lentic | place: Lake Erie, Canada... | reverse complement strand
TCTAAGATCGCCAAAGTGATGATCGGCGGGCGGCTTTATGACGCCGCGACGCTCAATGAAGAAGTGACAGGCGCGCGCAAGCGAATGCCCTATTTCTGGGAGCAGTCGGGTGGCTCAGAATCCGCGTCCGTCCAGCCAGGAACGGATTTCGGCAACGGCGACCGGTAGGAGATCGCGGCGTTCAATATAGTAGTGATCGGCGCCTGCGATTGTCCGGATCTGCTTGTCGGCGGAGCCTGCGGCGTCGAACAGGCGCTGGGCGTGGCTTGGCGTGCAGGCAAGGTCGGCAGAATTGCTGATGACCAGGATCGGGCACGAGACGCGCGATGCGTTGCCAAGCCCGTCGGCGCGGCTTTCATCGTAGCTCCATTGCGAGAGCCATGATCTCAGCGTCGTGAAGCGGCCGAGCCCCACCGGCCCGTCATTGGCAATGCGCGGATCGCCGAGATAGCAGGTGCCGGGCTTTCGGTCGGACGGATCCTGTGCCGGATCGAGCCACCGCACGTCGCACATCGTGCCTTGCACGACAAAACAGCGTTCGGCATCGGGGTCGGCGCTGGACCGGATGGCGGTCAACTGCGCCTTTGCCCAGGATGTGATGCGCCGGTTGCGCACAATTTGCGCATCCCGGAAACGACTTACGAAATCCGGCGTGTATGGGGGGCGGTTCGGGCAGTCCGGAGCGTAGATGTTCAACTCCCTGTCGCGTTCGAACGGTTTGCCTTCATCGAGGATCGACGGGTCGAGCCATTCGGTCATCGTGACCGACCTGCTGACATGCGCCGCGAGCAGCAGGATGGCGTCGGCCGGGATCAGCCCGGCGCCGACGAGGTCGACCGGATCGCCTGCCGGTGTTTCGGTAATGGTGGGATGCTCAGCCTGATCCTGGTAGAAGAGCGACAAAGATCCTCCGCCGGACCAACCGCCAAGCACTATCCTTTCATACCCGAAGCGCTTCTTGACGTCCGCAATGCATGCCCCAAGATCGAGCACGCATTTTTCCATGATCAGCGCAGTGTCATTTCCCCGATAGCGCGGGTTGCAATAGATCACGTGATGGCCGGCATAGGCGAGCGCAGTGACCAGCGGAAGGAAACTGCCGCCACCGATCGGGTGGCTGAACAGGATCGCGGTCCTGGCGTCTGTTTCCGAAGGCCTGATCCGCATGCATTCGACGAACACCTGCCCGGTCGGCCCGCCATAGGTTTCCTTCAGGCGCCCCGTATCGGCGTGGACAAAGCCATAGGGTTCGCGGATGATGACCATTGTCGACTCCGAGCCGTTGACACTTTGAGCGACCTAACATCAGTCACCGACCAGAGTAAGATACGGAACATTTCAATGACAAACATGCAGCAACAGCCGAGCGGCATTCACCACATTGCGATCATGGCCGCCGACATCAAGACGCACATTGCCTTCTTCGCAGAGGTTATGGGGTGCCCACTTGTGGCCCTTTTCGACATGCACGGCGTGCCTGGAGGGCTGCACGCCTTTCTCAAGATGAACGAGCACAGCTATTTCTCGATCGTCCAGCTTCCGGGCGTCGACAAGATTCCGGTTACACTTGGCGTGACTCATGCGGGCAATGGCGCTCTGCCGAGCGCGGCCGGCACGATGCAGCACCTGGCATTTCGGGCGGATGACGAGCCTGGTCTTCTTGCCCTGCGCGACCGGATCCGAAGCCACGGCATCAACGTCATCGGGCCGATCGACCACGGATTCTGCAAGTCTATCTATTTCGCAGGGCCCGACCAGCTGACCCTGGAAGTGGCCGCGCATGTGGCGGCAATCGATCCGGCACGGTGGATCGATCCAGCGGTTCTTGCGAAGGCCCACATATCGACAGAGGAGGCAGACCGTTTCAGGGCGCCCGCGCGTTATGACGGACCGGCGGGGCTAGCCCAGCCGGCCTACGACCCAGCCAAGCCCCATATGGTCTATCCAGAGGAATTGTACCGGACGATATTGCGCACCCCTGACGAGGTCATCACCAACGCCCGGCCCTATTCCGAGCCGCCGGTCAGCGCCTGACGATATTTCCGCTGTGTGACGTGCGTCACTGAACCGCAAAGAAAACCGCCTAGACATAATTCGCGACCCAAGGGATTGCAGCGCAATCCTTCCTTAGGCCCGGCGAGAAATCGCCGGGCCCTTTTTGTGGCGACATTCCCTACGGGCTGAGGCTCGCAAGGCCGCGAGGAATGCTCGGGACTTGCGTAAAGGGCTGCACTCTTTTGCCGTTAATCCAGATTGACGGGAAATTGGGGAAATTCAGGGATGATGGAAGAGACACATGCCGTGTCGGTGGCGCAGACGGTCGGTAAGGTCGTAGGTCGCCTGTTCGGCCGCCCGGACGACGAGGCGTCGACCGATCCGACGGGCGAGCTGGCCCGTTACGGAGCCACGATCCAGGCAATCCGGGAGGTGATGCTGCGTCATGCGATCGAGCCAAACCCGGCGAATTATGACCTGGTCTATCGCCATGTGATTGCTCGGGAACCGCGCCTTGAAGAGGCGATGGAACAGCTAATTCGCTCGGGCTACGCGCCATTGCCGGGAAGTGCGGTCGCCGGGCCACCCGGCGTTTCGGACGTTGCGCTCGATGGCATTGTGGAAAGCGCGCAGAAGCATCTCCGGGCGATCGAGGCGATGGTCAGGAAGTCGACCAGCGATACCAAGGGCTTTGGCGACGCGCTTGAGGGCAGCGCCAGCCGAATTGCCGAAGCGCCAGGGGGCGATCCCGCGCTCCGGTCGCTGATCAGCCTGACCAAGACAATGATCGAAAAGACCCGTGCCGCGGAACGCGAGCTGCGGCTGCGATCCAAGGCGATGACCGATCTCAAAATGTCTCTCAACGAAGCTCAGATACAGGCTGATACGGATGCGCTGACCGGCCTGTCGAACCGGCGTGCGTTCGAGCGCATGCTGGGGGCCGGCGGCGCGCGAGCAATGATGAGTGGCAAGCCGATGTCGCTGGCGATTTGCGACATCGACCATTTCAAGAAGTTCAACGACACTTATGGTCATGATGTCGGCGACCGCGTCTTGCGCTTCGTCTCCAGTGTGCTGCTCGAAAATTGCGGTCGGCGTGGCGCGGTTTCGCGGCATGGGGGCGAAGAATTCGTTATCATCTTTGAGGAAACGACTCCCGAAGCGGCCTATGAGATTATCGATGCCGCGCGGCGCGACCTTGGTGAGCGCCACTTCGTCAACAAGGATACGAACGAAGCGATCGGAACCGTGTCCTTCTCGGCAGGCGTCGCGGTTCTCGGAGTGACGGGCGATGTGGGGCACTTGCTGCGCAATGCGGACAGGTCGCTCTATCGTGCCAAGGCAAGCGGCCGCAACTGCGTCGTGCTGGCCGATCACAGCTGACTGTGGGGCTTGGGCTGCGGGCCGCTATGGCTTTTCCGATCTGACTGATCGTAGGGGCGCCGATATGGTGCGCGAGTTCGGCGAACATGGGACTTATGGCACGACATTGTCATTGCGTTATTGACGCCACCGCGTAACCCTTCGCTCGAGCGGGCTTTTGCCCTGGTCGTGGAAATTGGGCTGAGAGGCTGACATGCAAATTCGCCGCTTCTTGGCCGGTGCGCTCCGCGAACCTCTGACCCACTTCCTGCTTGTCGGCCTGGCCATCTTCCTTTTCTTCGACGTGTTTGGCGGCGATGTCGACGTTGGCGACCGCCGGATCGTGGTCAATGAAGCGCAGGTTAGGCGCCTCGCCGACCAATGGTCGCAAACCTGGCAGCGACCGCCAAACGCCAATGAACTCGACGGCTTGATCCGCGATTATATCAAGGAAGAAATCTATTATCGCGAGGCGCTGAGGCTTGGTCTCGACAGAGACGATGTAATCGTGCGCCGCCGCCTGCGTTCGAAGATGGAGTTCCTCGCAAACTCCGAAGCCGAGACGGCGGCACCGAGCGATGCCGAGCTTCAGGCCTGGCGCGACAAATATCCGGCCAGATATGCGCCCGATCCGGTTTACAGCCTCGATCAGGTATATGTGAGCACAAGCGGCGGGGACGCCGCGGGAGATGCGAAAGCCAAGGCGATACTTCGGCAATTGCAGGCAGGTGCGAAGCCTGCCGCGCTTGGCGATCCGCTTGCCCTGCCGCGTTCGCTGGACAGGGCGGCGGCGTTCGATATCAACCGGCAATATGGCGATGAATTCGCCGATGCCCTGAAATCGTTGCCGGTCGGGAAATGGTCTGGCCCGGTCGTGTCGGGATTTGGCCTGCACCTTGTGCGCGTCCGCGAGGTTCGGCTTCCCCGCGAGCCAAGACTTGCAGAGGTTCGTCAGGCCGTCGAGAATGACTGGCGCGAAGCCACGCGTGAGGAGCGGGAGAACAGGGCCTATCAAATCCTGCTCGACGGCTACCGGATCGAAATCGAGAAGCCCAAATGAGGTTGCGGGGTCTGTGGGCGCTGCTGGTTCTGATCCTATGCGTCGCATCGCCCGCTCATGCCGACGAGCTGCGCCCTGGCTATCTAGAACTCACGCAGAAAAGCCCGTCACGCTGGCACATGGTGTGGAAAGCCCCGATCAGGGGTGGGCTCGCGACCAACGCCAGGCCCAATCTGCCAGGTTTCTGCGCTGTATCGCCGCCGCATCGTGAACTTGTGGCGGCCGCTGTCGTTGCGGTGTCCGAAGTCCGCTGCACTGCTCCACTCGCCGGCCAGACCGTCGGACTGACCGGCCTCGATGCAAGCTTCACCGATGCGCTCGTCCGGATTGCGCCGCTCGACCGCCCGGTGCAGGCCGCGCGCCTGACCGCCGACGCTCCGACCACGCAGGTTCAGGCCAAGGCGGCGCGGAGCCAGGTTGCGAAGACCTATTTTGGGCTTGGCGTCGAACACATCCTCACCGGCTATGATCATCTGCTGTTCGTGCTTTCGCTTGTGCTTCTGCTCATGGGCGGCTGGAAGATCGCAAAGACCGTCACGGCCTTCACGGTCGCGCATTCGCTGACGCTGATCGGGACGACGCTGCACCTGGTGAGCGTCCAGCGCCAACCGGTCGAGGTGTGCATTGCGCTCTCGATCGTTTTCCTCGCGGTGGAAATCGTAAAGGCAAGGCCAGACGCACCGCGCCTTTCGGAGCGTATTCCTTGGCTTGTCGCCTTTGCGTTCGGGCTGCTTCACGGGTTCGGCTTTGCTGGCGCGCTGGCCGAAATCGGCTTGCCCGAAGGCGAGATTCCTGTGGCGCTCCTAACCTTCAATCTCGGGGTCGAGGCAGGCCAGCTGATCATCGTGACGGTCGGGCTCCTGCTACTCACGGCAATCCGCCGCTTTGCCACCGCAGGTTTTCGCACGGTGCAGATCAGCGCGGCCTATGCCATCGGGAGCATCGCTGCGTTCTGGATGATCCAAAGGGCGCTCGCGTAGGGGGCCTTTGTTCAGGCAGCCATCCGGCTGAGCAGCGTCTTGTGGTCGGCAAAGTCCCCGGCAGCACGATGCATGAAGCCGTCGATCCGGTCGAGGTCGAATGACTCGATATCGGGGCCGGGCGGCACGATCTTCGCATCGTCGGGAAAGGTTCCATAGCCGGCAAGCAGGCAATGCCACGACAGCGGCGCATAGAAACGCGCAATGCCCTGCTCGGCAACTTCCGCGTTCAGATCTCCGCCCGTGAACCAGCATGACAGGATCGCCTTCAGCGAGTCCGAGAGATTCTGGTTGGTGGCGTTTTCCCGCCAATAATCGGTGTCGCCGCGCCGGTTCATTCGATAGTGGCAGACGATATAGTCGCGGATTCCCTCAAGCCGAGCCGCGATTTCGGCGTTGAACGCGTCGCGATCCTGGCCTTCCCACGCGTCGAGAAACTGCTCGACCGTCGTCTGGACAACGTGGAGCGCCGTCGCTTCAAGCGGCTCGACAAAGCCCTGCGATAGGCCAACCGCCAGCGCATTCCCGACCCAGGCATTGCGTACGCGCCCGACCTTCATCGCAAGCTTGCGGGCCCCCACCGGGCTGTCGAGCAGCCCCAGCCGCCTCCGCAACTCGGTTTCGGCGGCATCGTCTTCGATGAAGTCCGATGCATAGACATAGCCGTTGCCGGTGCGGTTGGTGAGCGGAATATCCCACGCCCAGCCCGCGGACAGCGCCGTCGAAATCGTCTGCGCGTTGGTTCCGGTCGGGTCCGCCGGCGTCGGCAGGACAACAGCGCGATTGTTGAAAAGGTTGGACGCGAACGAGACGAACGGCTCACCCAGCGCGTCCTGCACGATCGCGCCGCGAAAGCCGCTGCTGTCGATGAACAGGTCGCCGGCAATGGCTTCGTCGCCCTCAGCCACAAGATGGCTGACATCGCCATTTTCCGTCAGCGCGATGTGAACGATCCTGCGCTCCAGGTGCGTGACACCCAGCCCCTTGGCATGATCGCGCAAATAGGCGCCAACCAGATGGGCGTCGAAATGATAGCCATAGCTGGTCCAGGGAGTACCGTCAGAATCAGCGATCGGGCCACGCCGCTCGCTGGCAAGCAAGGCGGGCAGGAAATACCGGTCCGGATGCGCCCACACATCGCGTCCCGTTCGCCGGGCACGCGCATTGTAAGCAAAGATCGGCATCAATTCGGCGTCGGGCGCGGACGGGAAGGGGTGGAAATAGTTTTCAAAGCCCGCGCGTTCGGACCAGCCGCGAAAGCGGATGCCATTCTTGTAGGTCGCGTTGCAGCGCGGCATCCACTCCTCTTCGGCAATACCGAGCGTATCGAACAGGCTTTTGAGCTGGGGCGTCGATCCTTCGCCGACGCCGATGATCCCGATATCGGGCGATTCAACCAGCGTCACGCGCGCGCCGCCCCAACGATGCGCAATCAGATTGGCTGCCATCCACCCGGCCGTGCCACCACCAAGGATGACGATGCGCTCGGGTGGAGCTTTCATTGCCGGCCCTAGGCGATCCGCTCGGCGATCAGGCCGCCAAAGGGAGGCAGAAGCCCGATTTCGGCGCCGTTGACGCCGCGTACTGCACGCCAGCGGTCGGGCTGGGCCGGCTGCCAGTCGAGTGGCGCGTTGGAAAAGTTGAAAGCGCAAAGCAGGTGTTGGCCTTCGTGCACGCGCTCGAAGACCAGCAGCGACGATGCTGCCTCAATGACTGTGAGATTCCCAACCAGCAACGCATCCTGCGCCTGGCGCAGCGCAATCAGCCGGCGGGTAAGCGCGAGCAGGGAATCCGCCTCACTCTCCTGCACATCGACCGCTTTGTCGGGGTGGTCATCGCCCAAGGGTAGCCACGGTGACGCAGTGGAGAAGCCGGCGTTCACGCAATCCTTCCGCCAGGGCATGGGCGTCCGCGCGCCGTCGCGGCTTTGGATCAGCGGCCAGTTCGCAATCGCCTCAGGATCGCGCAACTGTTCGAACGGAATCTCGACCTGAGAGAGGCCAAGCTCTTCCCCTTGCCACAGGATGATGTTGCCGCGCAGGCAGATGAACATCGTCATCACCATTCTGGCAAAGGCGTCCTCATGCCCCGCGGGTGCCCAGCGCGAGAGCCAGCGCGGCGCGTCGTGGTTCGAAAGCGCCCAGCTTGGCCAGCCCATGCCCGGCTCATCAGGCCAGTGCTCCAGCGCTTCGCGCACGAGTGCGGGCGTCAGGCTGTCCGAATGCAGGAAGCTGAAGCTATAGGCCGAGTTGAAATGCGTCTCGCCTGCGGTGAAGGCCTTCATTTCGGCTTCGGCGCCCTGGCCACCGACTTCGGCCACGGTGAACCGTCCTGGATAGCGGTCGGTCAGTTCGCGGATCCGCGCAATGAATGCAGGGATTTCGGGCTGCGACTGGTTGTTGACCTGCAGCTGGAAGTCGAAGGCGCGGGTGCGCGGCTTGTTGCTTGGCGGCGCGGGTGGATTGTCGGCCAGGCTCGGGTTGTGCATCGCAAAGTTGATCGCGTCCATCCGGAAGCCATCGACGCCCCGGTCCATCCAGAACTTCGCAACGTTCAGCAGCGCATCCTGGACTTCGGGCTTGTGGACATTGAGCTGGGGCTGCTCCTTGAGGAAATTGTGCAAGTAATATTGGCTGCGCCGCGCGTCCCATGTCCAGGCGGGGCCACCAAAGACCGAGGCCCAGTTGTTCGGCGGAGAGCCGTCCGCCCTGGCGTCGGCCCAGACGTACCAGTCCGCCTTCGGATTGTCTTTGGAACTGCGGCTTTCTGCAAACCATCCATGATCGATGGAGGTGTGGGCATAAACCTGGTCGATCAGCACCTTCAAGCCAAGCTCGTGCGCCTTTTCGACGAGCGTGTCGAATTCCGCGAGCGTTCCGAAGATGGGATCGACGTCGCAATAATCGGCAACGTCATACCCGAAATCGTGCATCGGCGAGGTGAAGAAGGGGGACAGCCAGACAGCGTCGACGCCAAGCGAGGCGACATAGTCGAGCTTGTCCGTTATCCCGGCAAGATCGCCCACGCCATCGCCATTCGCGTCATAAAAGCTGCGCGGATAAATCTGATAGATGGCCGCACCGCGCCACCATTCGCGCTTGGCTTTGGTCTGGACTTGGGCAAGCAAAGTGTCGGTCATCGGGCCACGCAGATCATGTAGGAAAGGGGAGGAAGCGAGACAGCGAAGCTTCCGGGCAGGCGAGGAAATGCCGGGCAATCCCCGCCAAGGGCGACGAGGGCCGCAGTCTTCGGGTCAGTCTCGATATTGGCGGAAACGGGGTGCGTGGCCGTGTTGAAGACGCCCAACACTTCCTTGCCGTCGGTATCGATCCGGGAAATCGCAAGCAATCCGGGCGCTTCGTCATAGTTGCGCAGGACCTGGCGACCGTGGCGAAGCGCGGGATATTGCCGGCGAAGACCGGCCAGCATGGCAATTTGCTTGTAGAGCGGGTGGGCGGTGTCGAAGTTCGCCTGCGCGGTTGTCGAGCTGGTCCCGAGCAGCGGCTGGTCGTTGTAGCTGGCGACTTTCGAGGCGAACATGTCCTGCCGCGCCGCCTGGTCATCGCCATGGCCGATAAAGCCCTGTTCGTCGCCCGAATAGACCACCGGCACACCGCGAACGACAAACATGAGCGCGTTGGCAAGCTCGGCGCGCTTCAGGGTGTCGTCCATCGATTCATTGGGCAAGGCCTTGCGCGCGAAATAGGCAAAGCGCCCCAGATCGTGATTGCTGATGAACGTCGGCGTCTGCAGCGCAGTGGCGCTGCCGCCCTTGTAGAGCGCGTCCGCGGCGAACAGCCGGTCGAAGACGGCCGGCGATCCGTTGCCCGCGACGACGAGCTCGACCGCCTTCCGGAACGCGAAATCGAGATTTGTCGGCAGGCCCGAAATATGTGTCCAGACCTGCGAAAGCTCCGGCTCGAAATCTCCCGATGCCACTTCGCCGAAGATATGGAAGTTCGGAATCCCGTCGGCTTTTGCCCGTGCGATCATTGCCGGAACGAACGCCGTCCAGAATTCGGGGTTCACATATTTCGCCGTGTCGATGCGGAATCCGTCCACCTTGAACCGGTCGATCCAGTTGCCGAAGACATCGATAAAGCCGTTAACGACGCGCGGGTCTTCGGTTTTGATATCGTCAAGCCCGACAAAATCTCCCATGCCCATGCTTTCGCCGCGATAGGTCGTATTGCCGCGATTGTGATAGAGGCTCACATCGTTGAGCCAGTCGGGCGCTTTCGCATGCTCCTGGCCCTTGGGGATGTAGGGGGTATAGGCGGCGCCAGGATAATCGGCGCGACTGCGATACGGACAATCGGACGCCGGGCATTCCTTATAAGCAATCACGTCCGCCGTGTGGTTGATGATGATGTCCATATAGACCTTCATGCCGCGGGCATGCGCGCCATCGACGAAAGTCCTGAAGTCGGCTTCGGTTCCGAAGTGTGGATCGACGGTGGTGAAATCCATCGTCCAATAGCCGTGATAGCCTGCGCCTTCCTGGCCGGGTTCGCCCTGCACCGGCTTGTTCTTGAACACCGGGCCGACCCAAATCGCGGTTGCACCAAGGTTCTGGATATAGTCAAGCCGCGCTGTCAGGCCCTTCAGGTCTCCGCCATGGTAGAAATTCCCGACCGTTGGATCATAGCCCGTCTTCAGGCGATCGCCCTTGATCCCGCCCCGATCATTCCTCGTGTCGCCATTCTCGAAGCGGTCGGGAAGGAGAAAATAGACGACCTCGTCCTCGGGCAGGCGGGCGCGAAAGTCGGACGCAGTAACCGACTGCTGGGCGCCCAGTGGTGCCGCCGCAAGGCTGCCGAGCAGTGCAAGCAAGAGTCGCTTCATATCGTCTTTCCAGCCATCCGTGCGACAAAGTCGGCATGGGTCGGCAGGTGCTGCGCCTTGGTGCGGTGGGCAGCGGCCAGACTTTCAAGGAATGGCCCAAGGTCTTCGCTTGGAACATTGTCGGCAAGCGGCGACCAGCCCTGCGGTAAGATGCCCTGGCCTATCATCACCTGCCCCCAACTATCGTCCAGGAAGAGTTCCTCCTCCTCCCGCATAAGCAATCCGGCCTCACGGAACAGTGCGATCTTTTCAGCCAGTGTTGATGGAATCTCGATAGAACGGCAATGGTCCCAGAAGGCGTCCCCTTGGCGATCGTTCGCGACATAGTGCAGGACCAGAAAGTCGCGAATCCGCTGCCACTCGATTTGCGAAAGCCTATTGAACGAGGCTCGAGCTGTATCGAGATTTTGCAGATCGCGGGGCAACAGGTTGAGCAGTCTTCCGACGCCCGATTGGACCAAGTGGATGCTCGTCGATTCGAGCGGCTCCATGAAGCCCGCCGCAAGGCCAAGCGCGACGCAATTGTGCGACCAGAACGATTGGCGGTGTCCGGTCGAGAAGCGGATCGGGCGCGGATCAGCCAGAGCCTCTCCTTCCAGGTTCGCAACGAGCAACGCGTTCGCCTCGTCCAGCGACATGAAGGACGAGCAGAAAACGTGCCCATTGCCCGTGCGATGTTGCAAAGGGATGCGCCATTGCCAGCCCGCTGGTCGCGCCAGCGACTGTGTATAAGGCCGGAACCTTGCACCCGGCTGGCTCGGCACAGCAAGCGCGGTGTCGCATGGCAACCAATTGCTCCAGTCAACGAACGGCACATCAAGCGCGCCGCCCAGCAGGAGGCTGCGAAAGCCGGTGCAGTCCACAAACAGTGCGCCTGCGACCCGGCGCTCACCTTCAAGTTGCAATGCAGTGAGATCGCCGGTCTCTGCATCGCGGTCGACAGCCGCGATCCGCCCTTCGATCCGCTTTACGCCTAGATTTGTGGCGTAGTCGCGAAGCATCCCTCCAAGCAATGTCGCGTCGAGATGATAGGCATAGGCGAGGTCGGAGACGGTTGCGCTCTGCCCGTTACCGATAGCAAACCGGTCTTGCCGGGCGGCTGCGACGTTGTAGCTGTAGTCGCCGTAGTCGCCGGCAACACCTAACGCCCGCCCGCGCAGCCACAATTGCCGGAACTGGATCAACCCGACGCCACGCCCAACCTGGCCGAAGCTGTGGATGTAGCTTTCGCCCCTACGCAGCCAGTCGACGAATTCGATGCCGAGTTTGAAACTCGCATTGGTGCGCCGTAAAAATTCGCGCTGGTCTAGGCCCAGCCCGATCAGCAGATTGTGGATCTGCGGGATCGTCGCTTCTCCTACCCCGACTGTCCCGATCTCGTCGGATTCGACCAAGGTTATCGACGAACAGTTCCCCAAGAACCTCGCGAGAGTTGCTGCGGCCAACCAACCGGCGGTCCCACCACCGGCGATGACAATTTCGAGGCGCGGTGGTTTACTCATGGTGCGCGGTGCTGGAAAACGGTCCCGCCAGTGAATCCGGCGGAACCGTCACTACATCAGAACTTATAAGTAAAGCCAGCAAGGAAGCGGCGACCGTAGGTCTGGTACTTGAGCCAGGCACCGTCGATGGCCACACCATTGATCTGGGCCAATGTTGCCTGCCGTTCGTCTGTCAGATTCTGACCCTGCAGGTAAACCGACAAACCTGATAGTGTCGATCCCTTGGGGAAGTCATAACCGATCTGGGCGTCATAGACGGTTTCGGCAAGAACCGACTGACGGTCGAGACCACCGCTGAATAGCGCGAAGTCTCCCAGGAAGCCCGAGCGATAGCGCATGCTGCCACGTAGGTTGAAACCTCCGTTCTCGTAGAACGCGGTCAAACTGCCGACCCACTTCGAATAACCAGGAATGGCGGTGGAGTTGCCGTTGGCATCGTAAGCCTTGGTTTCTGTATAACCCAAACCGCCGGTGACGCCGAAACCGCTAAGCGCAGAACTGAAGACCTCGAATGGAAGGGTTCCTGCAAGTTCGCCACCCATGATCCATCCGCCGTGGGTATTGACCGGACCGCTGAAGATACCGATCGGCGAGCTTGGTACCTGCCCCGGAGGGGTCGGGAAGCGCGAATAGTCAAAGTTGGTGACGTTAGCGCTTGGGTCGATGTAGTCCTCGAGGTGCTTGTAGTACAACTGCAACGCGACATAGCCCTTGGTGCCGAAATACTTCTCGACGCTGAGGTCGAAAGCCAGCGCCCGGTACGGACGCAGCGTCGGGTTGCCGCCACCACCGGTGTAGATCGGTGGATTGAAAGCATTGTTGACCCCGAAGCCGACGATATTGTTCATTTGGGGCAGGCGCGGGCGCATCATCTGCTTGGCAACCGCGAAGCGCAAAACCAAATCATCCGGCGTTCTGATATTGAGATTGAAGCTCGGCAAGAACATCCAGTAGCTGTCGGTGATCGTTGGATTGACAGCACCACTCGAAGTCACATCGGTGTGGATCCCCTGGAGGCCGATATTGCCGCTCAACCCGGTGCCGCCGCCAAGATCGGCGTTAAACGAAGCCATGCCATAGGGCGTCCAGACGTCTTCGGTGATGTCGTAGGCCTGCGACGCGCCATAAGGAACTGCATTATAGACCAGAATGCCGTTCGGAACCAGATTGCGCGGATCGTAGGACAAGATCGACCCGAACCCACGGTCGAGCTGGACCGGAGCAAGCAGCGCGCTGGTGGGGATCGCGGCGGTATTGGCACCATTTGGCGGCGAGAGGACCGCTTCATCCTGAGTCAGCTTTTTGGAGCGATAGGTGTGGTCAACACCAACCGTTATCGATTTCAGGAATCCGCCGATGTCCTGTTCGATCTCGGCGCGCACCTCCTTGAGGTCGTCGCGGCTCTTGCGAATCTTGTCGTATCCGGCCTGCACCGGGCTTCCCGACCAACCTTCCACGTCGGTCAGGACCAGTGCCGGATTGGCGCCGTTGAAATTGCTGGTAAAGAGCAGCGCATTATTGTCGGTTACAGTGTAGCCGAAGGTGCCGCCCGGCGTGGGCAGATTGCGACCCAGGCCAGCGGTCGTTTCCAGGCGATCCTGCCAGCGGTCGGTGCGCGACCAACTGACGTCGACCATCGCCCGCGTTCCACCGTCATTGTTCCAGGTGAGATTTCCGCCGAACGAATAAGTGTCGTTCTTTTGGTCCGTGGCGTAGTTTTCGATGATCGGACGGCCAGTCCAAGTCGCCGATTGGACGAGGCCGATGCCGAAAGTGGTGGTCCCGGCCGTGAAGTTTGTCACGGTCGATCCGCAGCACAGGATTGGCATTTCGAAGCCCTTCTGGTCGAGCTTCTCGTTGAAATGCGAATAGAAACCGTCAGCCGTAAAGGTCAACTGATCGCTGAACTCTGCCTGGAAGGTACCGTTGATGCCAAGTCGCTTGAGGTCGGACGCTTCGGACCAGGTTTTGACGCCGCTAATACCGTACTGGTTTGGACCGTAGCCGCCATAGCCCCAGGCGTTCCAGTCGTGGGTGTGGTAGGGCTCATCCGAATAGGCGACGGACAGGGCAATGCCCATGGTGTCATCGGCGAACTGGTCGACGTAGGTGGCATAAGCCCGGTAGCCCTTGTCCTTGACCGTCGGGATGACCTTCTGGTCGACATAGGTACCGCGCGCGCCCACCGCGATGATCCGCTTGCCCACGCTGAGTGGGCGAATGGTGCGCAGGTCGATGCTGCCAACCAGGCCGCCCGCGGTGTGGCTGGCTTGGGAAGTCTTGTAGACATCGACGCCGGAAAGGATTTCCGAGGGGAATTGGTCAAACTCAACTGCGCGGCTGTCGTTGGTGGTCGTTTGCTCGCGCCCATTGAGCGTGGTCGTCGAGAAGTCGGGACCGAACCCGCGGATCGAGAGGATGTTGGCGCGGCCGTTGCTGCGCTGGGCTGCAAGGCCCGGAAGGCGGGCGATCGATTCGCCGATGCTGTTGTCGGGCAATTTGCCGATATCTTCGGCACTAACCGATTCAACAACGGTTTCGGTCTTCTTCTTGATTGCCGTCGCATTTCGCAGCGCAGCGCTGAACCCCGTCACGACGATGGTGTCACTTGTATCTTCCGCTTCCGCTGCCGCCTGTGCATGCGCAGCACCCGGCATGGCCAGCGTCATGGCAAAGCCCAGCGCCGCAATGCTGGCTGTGCCGAAAAAATGCGCACGCGCGCTCGTGTTTGGAAAACTCATGATATCCCCTATCCCTGACGACGTGACCGACCTGACGTCCGTGCCACGCCCCTGACTTTTTTGCGAACCACGATATCGCATTTCGCGGCGCGGGCTTACCCCCGAGCCGTTGCGCGACAAAGAAATGCACATACGTATTCAAATGTTGCTGGGCCACTTGTTGCAACAATGTAACAGCGGCGCTGGCCGCAACGGCAATTTTCCGGAATGGACAAGGGGCGCCGGCCTATTCGGTGGTCGGCGCCCCTTGCGGGGTCGTTACGTCAGAACTTGAACGTCGCGCCCAAGAGGAACGTCCGGCCGAACTTCTGGATAGTGCCCGTTTGCGCTTGCTGTCCGAAGTAGGTCCGCGTCGGTTCGTCGGTCAGGTTGTTGGCCTGTGCGAGAAGCTTAAGCCCATGCAAAACTGATTCTTCGGGGAATTCATATGATAGCTGCGCATCGATGACCGTTTCGGGGGCGCTGGTCAGGATAAGCTCGCTGATGCCGATTTGCGGGCTGACGAAGCTCGACCGGTAGCGGCCGCTGACGCGCGCGCCAAAGCCCGCCTTCTCATAATAGAGCGTCGGGCTGAACACATGCTTCGACAGGCCGGGCAGCGGAAGGTTGATTGTCCGTCCGCTGGTCGAGCTGGGGAAATTCAGATTGCTCCTGGAATAGGCGTAATTCAGGATGACCCCAAGCCCGTCGAACGGCGCTGGCAGCTCTGCAAAAGATTTCGAGAAGCTGAACTCGAAGCCATAGACATAGCCTCCCCGGCCATTGATCGGGCTTGAAAAGCTGCCAACCGGGTTGCCGGGCTGGGGCGGATTGGTGCCATTGACCGGCGGCGGCGTGACGCCGTTGGCTGCAAAGTTGAAATTCGGGATCGTGCCGTTGATGATGAAGCTTCTCAGATCCTTGTAAAAGGCTGCTGCGGAGAGGATTCCGGTCCGTCCGAAATAATGTTCATAGCTAAAATCGAACTGGTTGGCCTTGAACGGATCGAGCTGCGGATTTCCGCCGTTTCCGCTGGTGTTGCCGTCCGACCCGGTATTGACGCTGATCGAACCTCGCAGGTCGACAAAGCGGGGACGCGAAATCTGGCGCGTCGCGCTGAGGCGCAGCAGATCGTGCCGTGACAATTCCAGAATAAGGTTGGCGGATGGCAGGAAGTCCGTAAAAGTCTTGCCTCTGGTCACGGGGCGGCGGTTCTCCCTCAATGGAGGCGGCGTTGCCGGGTTGTCCGTCAAGTTCGGATCGGCAAAGAGAACGGTCGAGCTCTGGTCGGTATGAACGACGCGCACGCCGATATTGCCCCGGAACGGCAGCGATCCCGCAATCGTGGAAAAGTCGATCTGGCCATAGCCGGCAATGGTTTCTTCATCGATCTGGAAGCTTTGATCGATGGTAAAATCGAAAGCGTTCTGGTCGGTCGGCTGCCGGGTACCAAACTTGTTGTTGAATGCCAGATTGAACGCTCCGTTGATGTCAACCACTGCAAAATTCGGCAGACCCGCATTTGCGAAGGCCCCGCGAAAGCCGGAAAGGCTGACAAGGCTCGATGGCAGTTCGAGCGGCGCACCCGGAATGTTGAATGTGTTGAACGAAGTCACGATCCGGTCACCGTCGCGCTTGGCGTAGCGCCCGCCGAAACTGATCCGGTCGATGAAATTCTCCTCGCCCGTGTCAATCACGAAATCCGCAGCCGCCGCAAAGAGCTTGTCGGTGTCACGCTGGGGAACCAGAAACTGGCCATCGAGCAGGAATCCTCCACCAGCGGCGGTCGTGTCGGTAAAGTTCGTCGAGATGCTCCTTATGGTCGGAAGCCTGAGCCCGTTGAGCCGGTAATCGACGGAGATCAGTCCGGGAATCTGATCGGCCCTCCGAAGGCCGGTCGCCGTCTGCGCGTATGGGCGCAGATTTACGCCACTATTGTTGAAGAAGCTCGTTCCCCGTGAATAACTCACATCGAACGATGCCTTCACGCGGTCACTGAACTCATATCCGACATTGCCGCCGATCGTGTAGAGCTCGTCCTTTCGGCCCTCATCCTGGTTTACGAGCTCGGTTCCGAGCGCGAAGCCGAAGCCGTTGCTGCCAATCTGGTTGGTGAATAGGCCACCGATCAGCGCGTCGTTCACGACCACGGGATTTTGGATGGAATTGTCGCCGCTCTGCGAAGAAAACACCCGGAATCCACGGCGTTTCACGTTGGATTTGAAGCGCGAGTAATAGCTGTCGATCAGGACGCTCAACTTGTCGTTCGGTTCCCACTGGATAACGCCGACCGCACCGTCGCGGACTTCGCGGCCGCCGAACTGAATTCCCTCAAAGCCGAAGTTGAACGAGTCCGGTTTGCCGTTCCCATCCAGATCGCGGGTGGGTGAGCCGTTGTTCCCGGGGCTTGGAAAGTCGAACTGGACAAAGCGCGTGGCGACGTTCGGCTGGAACAGCCGTGCATAGCCAAGCGCAATGCCCAGCGTATCATCGGCCAGCTTGAACTGCACGGAGCCCGATGCCCGGTATCCCCTGCTGCTGACGTCCGGGCTCTGGTTGGCGCGGTCGTTATAGATGCCGCGGACATTGATCTGGCCGGTAAAGGCTTGCTTGTTGTCAAGCGGGCGCACCGTGCGCAGATCTACCTTGCCGGCGATGCCGCCTTCAACCAGCGACGCCGTCGGCGTCTTGTAGACCGCAGCCGTTGAAAGCAGTTCCGATGGATATTGCTCGAACTCGATCGTTCTGTTGCCGCTGGTGGCCACTTGTTCACGACCGTTGAGCGTTGCCGAAACCAGGTCCTGGCTCAAACCGCGAATATTGATCGCGCTTGCTTGGCCGCCAGTGCGCTGCGATGAAACGCCCGGCAGGCGCGCAAGAGATTCCGCGATGGAGACATCGGGCAGGCCCGCAATATCGTCTGCCGATACGATGTCGGCGATCAAATTCGTCGTCCGTTTGATCTCGATTGCATTCTCGACCGAAGCCCGGAATCCGGTGACGACAATTTCGGAATCGTCGCCTTCGCCTTCAGGCGCGGTCTGTGCGTGAGCCGCGCCGGGAAGTGCAACGCAAAGTGCGGCCCCAAGGGAGAATGCGCTGCACGTAGCGGCAAAGCGCGCGCGAGCGCGGTTGCAGGGAAAATTCATCGTAAGTCCTCTCTTGCGACGCGCGCGGAATCCGCCAGGCGTCGCCTTCTGTTTGAGCTACAAATTTCCCTGTGCGCTCCGATTATGATTGGCCCGACTGGAGCGGAAGCGATGCACATACGTATTCTAATCCGCGGCGGGCGATATGTTGCAGCATTGCTACACTGGCTCTACACAGGCCGGGGATGAGGAAAGCGAGCCAAAATCAGAGCGTGTCGGGCAAGACGACGTCGTTCGACATCGCACAGTTGGCTGGTGTGTCCCAACCGACGGTATCGCGCGCGCTGCGCGGAAGCACCACCGTTTCGGAGCAGACCCGCAAGCGGATCGAGGCAATTGCGCACCAGCTCAACTACAAGGTGGACAAGAACGCCTCGAGCCTCAGGACGCAGGAAACCAACACGCTGGCGCTTCTGTTCTTCGAAGATCCGACCAACGACGATTCGATGATCAACCCCTTTTTCCTGTCGATGCTGGGGTCGATCACGCGAACCTGCGCCAATCGCGGCTATGACCTGCTGATCTCCTTCCAGCAGATGTCGAGCGACTGGCATGTCGATTTCGAGGATAGCCGCAAGGCGGACGGCATCATCCTGCTCGGCTACGGCGATTATGAACTCTATCATGCCAAGCTCGAGAAGCTCGTCGCGCAAGGCACGCACTTCGTCCGCTGGGGGTTCGTGCAGGAGGGGCAGCCGGGAACGACGATCGGCTGCGACAATTTCCGCGGCGGCTATGACGCGGTCCAGCACCTGATCTCCAAAGGCCGGCGGCGGATTGCCTTTCTTGGCGATGCTTCGAGCCATTATCCCGAATTTCGCGATCGCTATCGCGGCGGCTGCGAAGCGCAAAAGAGCAATGGCATCACAATAGTTCCCGGTCGTCAGGTCGATGCCATCACCAACGAGCAGTCCGGATATGATGCCGCGCTCGAGCTGATCCGGCGCAAGGTGAAGTTCGATGCCATCTTCGCCGCGAGCGACCTGATCGCGATCGGCGCGATCCGTGCGCTCGAAGAAAAAGGGCTGGACGTGCCCGGCGACATTGCGGTGGTCGGGTTCGACGATATTCCCGCAGCTGGCCTCGCCCACCCGCCGCTGACCACCGTGCAACAGGATTACAGGCGCGCCGGCGAAGTTCTTGTCGATGCGCTCCTCAAACAGATCCGGAAGCAGAAGGCGGACACGACGGCGCTTCCTGCACGGCTGATTGTGCGGAAGTCCTCGGGTAGCTGACACCGCTATTGTATTCGTATGCGGCGGCATCCGGCTTGTTGTCGCGAGCGGGATTGTCTGTCACTCTGCTCCCCAAACAAAAAGGGTGAGGATCGCAGATGGAAAAGCCGCGTCAGGGCTTTTGGGGGCTGTGGAACATCAGTTTCGGCTTCTTTGGCATTCAGGTCGCCTTCGGGCTCCAGAGCTCGAACATGAGCCGGGTCTTCCAGACGCTCGGCGCCGATCTCGACAAGCTTGCGATCCTTTTTATCGCAGGGCCGGTCACCGGGCTGATCGTCCAGCCGCTGATCGGTCATTTCAGCGACCGGACCTGGGGGCGGTTCGGACGCCGACGGCCCTATTTTCTCGCGGGTGCGATCCTTGCCGCGCTGTCGATGATCGGGCTGCCCAATGCGCCCGTTCTGCTGGTTGCCGCCATCTTCATGTGGCTGATGGATGCGTCGCTCAACACCACGATGGAACCCTTCCGGGCCTTCGTAGGGGATATGGTCGGCGACAGTCAGCGTTCGGCCGGCTATGCCTTCCAGACCGCCTTTATCGGCGCCGGCGCCGTCCTTGGATCGCTGGCGCCCAAGCTGTTCAACTGGCTGGGCGTGGCCAATACGGCTCCTGAAAACATCGTCCCGCCGTCGGTGCGATTTTCCTTTTATCTTGCGGCGGCCGCGATCCTTGTCGCGGTGTTGTGGACCGTCCTCAACACGAAGGAATATTCGCCCGCTGAGCTCAAGGCGTTCGACCGAACGGCGGAAGGTGCAGACAGGGCTCCGTTGCCTATGGTCGCGCCTGCCAACGGGCTGTGGTGGCTGCTGGCCGGCGCACTCTTGCTGGGCGTGGTGCGGTGGTTCGTGCTCGACAGACAGCTCTATATATTGGGTGGCAGCCTTGCCGTGTTCGGGCTTGCGCAGATCGCCAATCGCGCGTCCCGTTCGGGGCTGGGGGCGGTTTCGCATATTCTGAGCGATCTGGCGCAGATGCCCGACATGATGAAGCGGCTGGCCGTGGCGCAATTCTTTTCGTGGATCGCGCTGTTCATCATGTGGATCTACACGACGCCGGTCGTCACCCAATATGTCTATCACGCGACCGACACCGCGTCGAAAGCCTATAATGAGGGCGCGGACTGGGTGGGCGTTCTCTCATCAATGTACAATGGCGTTGCAGCGCTTGCGGCCTTTGCGCTGCCGATGCTCGCCAGGCGGCTGGGCGCTGCGAAAACGCACATGATCTGCCTCCTGATCGGCGCAGCAAGCTATGCGGCGTTCCTCGTCATCCGCGATCAATATACGCTGATCCTTCCAGAGATCGGGATCGGCATTGCCTGGGCGTCGATCTTGACCATGCCCTATGTCATCTTGTCGGCAACGCTGCCGCAGGACAAGCTGGGTATCTATATGGGGATCTTCAATTTCTTCATCGTCCTGCCGCAGCTTCTGATTGCGACGATCATGGGTGGGATCATCCACTCCTTCTTCCCGACCGAACCGGTCTGGACGATGCTTGTCGCGGCGCTGATGATGGTGCTGGCGGGCCTTGCCATGCTCCGCGTAAGCGACGCTCAGGCGGCCACCTTGCAGTAGAGGAAGGTGTTGATCGTCAACCGTCCGCGATAGGGATCGGCGGGGAGCGCCATACCCGATGGGATATCAGCGCAATGGATCGTGTTGCCGCGATAGAGGATGGCGCGGTTGAAGCGCGCCCCGACATGATGGATTTGCTCGAACTGCGAGGTAGAGCCTCTGATATAGTCGGCGTCGGGCAGGCCCTGTTCCGCAATTTCTCTGTCAATGGCCGCCGTATAGCTTGCGAGCCTGCCCTGCGACACGCTTTCGAACCCGGTTGCCCGATGCCGGTAGAAGGCCGTGCCGCCCTCCTCTCCGGGTGAGAGATAGTGGAGCAGCGCGAGCCGGTTGGGATCGGTGCTGTCGAAATGCGGCAGCCTTTGCGTCGGAGTGAGGTCCGCCGGTGGCGTGGTGACAATCGAATAGCAGGACTCGACAAGGCCCGGTTCCGCGGCGACGCCGAAAACGGCCTCGGCTACGGGCATGACGCTTGCCGCGAACTGCGCTTTCATCCTTGGCGGCACTTCGGCCCTGACACCCGGGTAATGCACGCCGATCCTGCTGTAGGAAAGCATCGCTGCATCGTCGATCCACGCGTCGGGCGCGGGCGCAAAGTCATCGAAGATGACGAGCGGCTGCCCTTCCTGCCCAAATCGAACAACCTTGTACGGATGCATCTGCCAATCCCAGAGATGAACCTGCCGCGCTCATGAAGCGAAGACCGGGGCTTGGCAAGAATCCTGCTTACCGGTTGCTCTTCGCGCGCGCATATAGCCCCCAGGCAATGAGCCCTGGGCCGAGAACCACCGACAGAACCGGCAGCCCCACCAGCAGGCTCGGGTCGAACAGCCAGGCGAGGACGGCAAAAGCAGTGAATGCGCCGCCGATCATAATCGTCGTCCAGCCAGTCGAGCGCACCCCGGCCGCCACCTCGGGCGCGCCAGCCAGATACATCGCGAGCGTATCCGACGCGCCAAGCTCGGTCAGGCGTCTTGAAACATCGCCCGCCCTGAGATGTTCGCCGGCGAGCGCCTTGGCCAGGTGCCTTGCAGCCGTCAGGGCGTCTGAATTCTCGACATTTGCGGCATGATCGGACGAAGCCTTGGGCAAAACCACTTTCCAGATCAGCTCGCCCGCGCGTTCGGCCACCTTGGCAGAGCCGGCCGGTTCTCCGCCCTTCGACACCAGATCCTTCTGGACGGCGGCCGCGCTTGTGCCCGCAAGCATCTGTGCGTGCGCCTCCTCGACGATCCAGTGATCCTCCGGCTTGTCCGTCTGCTTGTAATAGGCGCGGGAGGCCGTCTTGTAATCGGCGCGGCTGCGGCTTGGTTCAGACATGCAATCACTCCTTCAATATGACGCGATAGTCCGGTTTGTGGCGTTCGAGCGTATATTCGCGAATAGCAGACTGCACCTGCCGCCAGCTCGCAACCCGGCACGAGTCATCGTCGAGCGAGAGTCCGAGGCTAGCGCGGGCGGCAGGGGGGAACTTTGCACAATCGACCTTCCAGACAAAGGTCGTGTTGCGGCTGCTGCGCCGGAGAAGGGCATAATAGTATGACGGTGGCTCATCCTCGGCTTCGATGCCGGTATGGTCTTCCCGAACTTCGACGTAGGTTGCAAATGGATCGTAAGGCACCGGCGCGAGGCGATAGCGCGTATTAGATTCCACCCAGCCTCCCTGGCGCGGGTGGAATTCATACCGCCGGATCATATTGCCTTCCTTGGCGAACCGCACGGTATCGACCTGCAGCACGCGAAGCGTCCCTTGCTTCTCGTCAAACGCCAATCCCTCGATAAGCGCCTCTTGCGGGCTATCGAGGCCCGTCAGCGCGAACGACGGCATGAGCGGCCTGTCCGCTTCCAGGCAGGCCGAAAGCATGAGGTAGCCGAGCAGGGCTGAAAGCGGACGCGAAACCGGTTGGCCAACCCCCATGTCTGTTCCGATCGTTCTGGAAGTGCGACGAGGCGACGCAGAGTTTGAAGGAATGGAGAAATAAATCAACGCCCTCTTTCGGGCGAATGAACCGGCACTATTCCCCGTCGATCGCCTTGATCGTCGCTTGCCGTTCCGGTGCGGGCATGCGTGCAAGGTCGGCAAGGCTGTTCCCATGATGCCGCATGGCGCGCCGATACTGGCCAAATCGTATCGCGAGATAGATCAGCCCGCAAAGAGCGCCGATCGCGGTGAACAGAAAGATCGTTTTCGTGTCCAGCTCGATGGCCGAATGAGCGCCGCCGCGCACCCCCTCACCGAGATATCGGCGCAGCGCAAAGCTCGCGGCCAGCAACAGGCCGGCAAGCGATCCCGCCAAGGTGCCCAGCGCCAGCCAGAAGATCGTGTGCGTCAGCGCAAAGACCCAACCAATTTGGCCGAGGCGTTCGACCAGCGTGCGTCGCTCAACTGTTTCCGCTTCAGGTCCTGATGGCAACATGCTTGCCTGCTCCCTCAAAATGGTCCGATGCCATTTTGCCTGGGTCGGAACCAATATTGTCCGTCGTCAGAACATTTGGCACTGATGGCTGCGTAAATTAGCGGAGCGTTGGCCTCGTCTGTTTGGTTGATGTTATGCGGCTAGCTTGCGGTGTTGCAAGCGCCGATCTTCGATGGTGTGTCGT
>Ga0209023_10002469_pt1 | contig 23028 bp, 19 predicted proteins | sample LakOneMetagenome_FD_187468 | JGI IMG/M metagenome (GOLD analysis project Ga0209023, IMG submission 187468) | Freshwater and sediment microbial communities from Lake Erie, Canada (SPAdes) (version 2) | ecosystem: Environmental > Aquatic > Freshwater > Lentic | place: Lake Erie, Canada... | reverse complement strand
GTCGACAGCACCAGGTGGCCGGTGAGCGCGGACTGGATCGCGATGCGCGCGGTCTCGAGGTCGCGCATTTCGCCGATCATGATGATGTCCGGGTCCTGGCGGACGATGCTGCGCAGGGCGTTGGCGAAATCCAGCCCGATCTGCGGCTTGGCCTGGATCTGGTTGATGCCCTCGATCTGGTATTCGACCGGATCCTCGACCGTGATGATCTTGACGTCCGGCGTGTTGAGCTTGGACAGCGCGGTGTACAACGTCGTGGTCTTGCCCGAACCGGTCGGGCCGGTGACCAGCAGGATGCCGTGCGGCTGCTCCAGCACGTGCTGGAACTGCGGCAGGAAGTTGTCGGTGAAGCCGAGCTTGTGGAAATCGAACACCACGGTCTCGCGGTCGAGCAGGCGCATCACCACGCTTTCGCCGTGCGCGGTCGGCACGGTGGAGACGCGCAGGTCGAGTTCCTTGCCCTGCACCCGCAGCATGATGCGGCCGTCCTGCGGCAGGCGGCGCTCGGCGATGTTCAGGCGCGCCATGATCTTGACCCGCGAGATCACCGCGGCGGTGAGGTTCTGCGGCGGCGATTCGCCTTCCTCGAGCACCCCGTCGATGCGGTAGCGCACCTTCAGGCGGTTCTCGAACGGCTCGATGTGGATGTCCGAAGCGCGCAGTTCCACCGCGCGCTGGATGATGAGGTTGACGAGGCGGATCACCGGCGCTTCCGACGCGAGGTCGCGCAGGTGCTCGACGTCGTCGATGTCGCCGCTGGTTTCGCCATCCGCGGTTTCGACGATCGCGCCCATCGCGCTGCGGCCCTGCCCGTGCCAGCGTTCGACCAGGTCGTCGATTTCCGAACGCAAGGCGATGCGCGGGCGCACCGCGCGCCCGATGGCGAGCCGCACCGCGTCCAGCGCGTAGGCGTCCTGCGGATCGGCGACGAGCACGTCGACGCCGGAAGGGTCTTCCAAGACGGGCACGAGGTGGAACTGCTTCATGAACCGCTGGCTGAGCACGATGCCTTCGGGCGGCAGGTCGGCCGCGTCCTTGGTCGAGACCAGCGGCAGGCCGAGCACTTCGGCGCAGGTTTCGGCGTGGTCGCGTTCCGAGACCAGTCCCAGCCGCGCGAGCAGCGTGAGCAAGCTGCCGCCCGTTTCCTCCTGGAGGCGGCGCGCGCGGGCGAGGTCGGCGTCCTTCAACCGGCCCTTCGCGAGCAGCGCCGCGACCACGCGCTCGTCGGCGCCGGTTTCGACGGCTTCGTTGCCTGCGGCGGGGTCGACGACTGCGTTCACGCGATGCTCCGTGCGGATCGCGGGACTTTAGCAGGTCGGCCCGGTCGATCCGACGATTTCGATCCCGGACCGCGCGGCGGAATCGCGATCCTCTGGCGCGGGCGCGGGGCGCTGCGTACCCTGCCGCTTCCATCAGGGGAAACAGGGGAAATACGCATGAATCGCACCATCGTCATCGCGCTGGCGGCCGCGCTGTTCGCCGCTGGCACCGGCATCGCCTCGGCCGCGCCCAAGCCGCGCGCCGACGCTTCCATGTACCGCGGCAAGGAAGCGGGCGAAGCCGGGCGCGCGCTGCTCGACGTCGCGCTGAAGCAGGCCGGCAAGGGCAGTTGGGAACGCATCGGCGTCGGCCGTGCGTATTACCTCGGCGGATTCAAGGCCGAAGGCCAGGCCATCTTCGACGCGCTGCTCAACGGCAAGCACGAGGACAGCGACGTGTACCGCATCGCCCGCGTCTACCAGGAAGCCGGCGAATGGGAGCGTGCGAAGCCGCTGTTCGACCGTTACCTCGCCTCGAACCCCGACGACGAGAAGGGATTGGCGGAAGTCGGCGCGTATTACCTGCTGCACGGCGACCGTGCCCGCGCCGAACAGTTGTTCGATCGTTCGTTCCAGGCTTCGCCCGACGAACTCTGGGCGACGCTCGCCGCCGCCGACGCCTACCTGAACGTCAAGCCCGAGGAATAAACCGGCATCGCGTGCTTGCGCGGCATGGCGCCGCGCAAGCGCATCAACCCACCCACGCCCGTGCGTTGCGGAACATCCGCAGCCACGGCGAATCCTGCGGCCAGTCGCGTGGCGCCCAGCTCAGGTTGGCGCGACGCGGGGTGCGTTCGGGGTGCGGCATCAGGATGGTGACGCGGCCATCGTCGTTGCACAGCCCGGCGACCGCGCCGTCGGAACCATTCGGGTTCGCGGGAAATTGGGTCGCCGCGCTGCCGTCGCCGGCGACGTAGCGCAAGGCGATGCGCGCGGCGCCAAGATCGCCGGCAGTCGCGAATTCCGCGCGACCCTCGCCGTGCGCGATCGCGACCGGGATGCGCGAACCGGCCATGCCGCGGAAGAACAGCGACGGCGATTCGGCGATTTCGAGCATGCCGAAGCGCGCCTCGAACTGTTCGCTGCGATTGCGCAGGAAGCGCGGCCAATGCGTCGCGCCCGGGATGATGCCGCGCAACTGGCTCAGCATCTGGCAGCCATTGCACACGCCCAGGGCGAAGCGGTCGTCGCGGGCGAGGAAGCTTTCGAACATCCCGCGCAATGCCGGGCGTTCGAGGATGCTGGTCGCCCAGCCACGCCCGGCGCCGAGCACGTCGCCGTAGCTGAAGCCGCCGCAGGCGGCGAAGCCGGCGAATTCGTCGAGATTCGTGCGCCCGGCGACGAGGTCGCTCATGTGCACGTCGACCGCGGCGAAACCGGCCCGGTCGAAGGCCGCGGCCATTTCGATTTGTCCGTTCACGCCCTGCTCGCGCAGGATCGCGACCCTGGGCCGCGCGCGGGTCGCGATGAACGGAGCCGCGATGTCGTCGCTCGCATCGAACGCCAGTTTCGGTTGCAGGCCGGGCGCGTCGAAGCGGCGCACCGCTTCGCGTTCGGCATCGGCCGACTCGGGGTTGTCGCGCAGGCGCTGCATCGCGTGCGTCACCGACCACCATGCGTCGAACAGTTCGTCCCAGCGCCATTCGGCCAGCGCGTTGCCGCCGGCGAGCACGCGCACCGCCGGCGCCGTGGTCGGCCGCGCGATGCGTTGCGCGCAGTCGATCAATCCATGGCGCGCGACCAGGTCGGCGAATCCGGCGCGGTCCTCGTCGGCGACCTGCACGATCGCGCCGAGCTCCTCGTTGAACAGCGTGCTGAACACGTCCTCGGCGCGATCCTCGCCCCAGCCGTCGAGTTCGATGTCCAGGCCGCAATGCGAGGCGAACGCCATTTCGCACAGCGCGGCGAAGGCGCCGCCGTCGGAACGGTCGTGGTAGGCGCGCAGCAAACCGGCTTCGCGCGCATCCCGGACCAGTTCGAAGAACGCGCGCAATCGCTGCGGGTCGTCGAGGTCGGGGGCGTCGCCCCCGAATCCCTCGAAGCACTGCGCGAGGATCGAACCGCCCAGGCGCTGGCGCCCGCCGCCGAGCCCGATCAGCCACAGTTCGGAATCGCCATCGCCTTCGAGCAGCGGCGTCAGCTGCGCGCGCACGTCCTCGACCGGCGCGAACGCGGTGACGACCAGCGATACCGGCGAGACGGATTCGTGTTTTTCGCCACCCGCGTTCCACTGCGCCTGCATCGACAGCGAATCCTTGCCGACCGGGATCGACAGGTCGAGCCGCGGGCACAGTTCCATGCCCACCGCCTTCACCGCGTCGAACAGCAGCGCGTCCTCGCCCGCATGGCCGGCCGCGGCCATCCAGTTCGCGGAGAGCTTGATGCGCTCCAGCGCATCGACCGGCGCGGCGCACAGGTTGGTGATGGCCTCGCCCACCGCCATGCGCGCGGCGGCGGCGGAATCCAGCAGCGCCAGCGGCGTGCGTTCGCCGAGGGCCATCGCTTCGCCGGCGAAACCGTCGAATCCGGACAACGTGATCGCGCAATCGGCCACCGGCATCTGCCACGGCCCGATCATCTGGTCGCGCGCGGTCAGGCCGCCGACGCTGCGGTCGCCGATGGTGACGAGGAAGGATTTCGACGCGACCGCCGGGTGCGCCAGCACGCGCAGGCCGGCGTCGCGCAACTCCAGGGCATCGGTGTCGAGCTGGTTCCAGCGGATCGCGGATGGATGCACGGCATCGCGATGCATCTTCGGCGGCTTGCCGAACAGCACGTCCATCGGCAGGTCGATGGCGAGTTCCACTCCCTGCACCGCTCCGTTGCCCCCTTCCGCTCGCGCCGTGCGATCGCCTCCCTCCCCCGCATGCGGGGGAGGGTTGGGGTGGGGGCCGTGGATGTCGACGCCGTATCCGACCACCAATCGCTCTTCCGCGGTCGCGGTGCCGACCACCGCGAACGGGCAGCGCTCGCGTTCGCAGATCGCGGCGAATTCGGCGACGCGCGCGGCGGGCACGCCCAGCACGTAGCGTTCCTGCGATTCGTTGCACCAAAGCTGCATCGGCGACAGCGAGGGATCGTCGCTCGGCACCTTCGCCAGGTCGATCACGCCGCCCACGCCCGAATCGTGCAGCAGTTCGGGGATCGCGTTCGACAGGCCGCCGGCGCCGACGTCGTGCACCGAGGCGATCGGGTTGCCGTCCTCGCCGAGCGCGGCGCAGCGGTCGATGACTTCCTGCGCGCGCCGTTCCATTTCCGGGTTGTCGCGCTGCACGCTGGCGAAATCGAGGTCTTCGGCGCTGTCGCCGGAAGCGAGCGAACTCGCGGCGCCGCCACCCAGGCCGATCAGCATCGCCGGGCCGCCGAGCACGATCACGCAATCGCCGGGCACGAGCAGGCGCTTGCCGACCAGCACGCGGTCGATCGCACCGAGGCCGCCGGCGAGCATGATGGGTTTGTCGTAGGCGCGCACCGGCCCGCCTGGTTGCTGCGCCTCGAAGCTGCGGAAATAACCGGTCAGGTTCGGCCGGCCGAATTCGTTGTTGAACGCCGCGGCGCCGATGGGCCCGTCGAGCATGATCTCCAGCGCGCTCGCCATGCGCGGATTCGACTCGCGCGGCATTTCCCATGGCTGCGGCAGCGTCGGGATGCGCAGGTGCGACACGCTGAAACCGCACAATCCGGCTTTCGGTTTTCCTCCGCGCCCGGTCGCGCCTTCGTCGCGGATCTCGCCGCCGGCGCCGGTGGAGGCGCCCGCGAACGGGGAGATCGCGGTCGGGTGGTTGTGGGTTTCGACCTTGATGCAGAACGCGCTGCCGGTTTGCGCCTCGCTGCGGTATTCGCCGCTAGCCGGGTCCGGGCGGAAGCGCCGCGACGCGTAGCCTTCCACCACCGCCGCGTTGTCGCTGTACGCGGACAGGGTGTGCTGCGGCGTGGCCGCGTGCGTGTTCTTGATCATCCTGAACAGCGATTGCGGCTTGCCGTTCGCGAGCATGTCGCGACCGTCGACGGTCCAGCTGGCGTTGAAGATCTTGTGCCGGCAGTGTTCGGAATTGGCCTGCGCGAACATCATCAGTTCGACGTCGTGCGGATCGCGGCCGAGTTCCGAATAACGTTCGCGCAGGTAGTCGATCTCGTCCGCCGCGAGCGCGAGCCCGAGCCGCGCGTTCGCCGATTCGATCTGGCCCAGCGGCACGATTTCCAGTGGCTGCCGCTCCGGCATGTCGAACAGCGCCGAAGCCGCGTCGCGGTCGGCGAGCAGCGACTGGGTCATCGGATCGTGCAGCAGCTTCGCCGCCTCGGCCTGCAGCGCCGGATCGTCCGGCCAGCCGGCGATATCGACGCGCATGCCGCGCTCGACGCGCTGGATCGGCAATGTCGCGCCACGCAGCAGTTCGGTGGCCTTGCTCGCCCAGGGCGAGATCGTGCCCAGCCGCGGCACCACGTAGCGCGAGACGGTTCCCTCGCCGCGTGCGGACGCGGTTTCACCGGCTTCGAGGATGCGGGCAAGCGAATCCGCGTCCGGCGCCGCGCCTGCGGCCGGCACGACCCAGTACGTCCACCATGCCCCGGCGATGCGGGAATCGGGATGCAGCGCGCGGAGGCGGGCTTCGAGCCGCTCGCGTCGGAACGGCGACAGGGCCGGCAGGCCCTCGAGGACGATCATGTCCGGGGAAACGCGCGGGGACGGGCGCGCATTGTAGCCCGAGCCGGCCGCCGGCCGGCCCGGGCCGGGTTCACATGCCGCCGGTGGCGGTGCTCGCGACCGGGGCCTGGCCGGCGTCCAGCTCGTCCAGCGCCGCCTGCAGCTCGTCCGGGGAAACGTAGCCGCCGAGCACGCTGCCGTCCTCGGACAGGATCATCGGCGTGCCTTCCAGCCCCGCGCGCTGGCCCAGGCGGTATTCGTCCGCGACCGGGTTGCTGCAGTTGCGCTTGGCGATCGGCCGGTCGTTCTTGGCATCGGTCAGGGCCTTCTTGCGGTCGGCCGAACACCAGACCGAGACCATCGTGTCGTAGTCCGGGCTGCCGATGCCGGCGCGCGGGAAGGCCAGGTATTCGACCGTGATGCCGGCCTTGTTGTAGTCGGCGATCTGGGAATGGAACTTGCGGCAGAAACCGCATTCCACGTCGGTGAAGACGACCACGGTGTGCCTGGGATTGGGCGCGGCGAACACGATGCGGTCGGATTCGGGTACGCGCTTCAACAGGTCGCGGCGCACGCCGGCGAGGACGGATTCGCCCACGTCCTTCTTCGCCGCGAGGTCGTACAGCGAGCCCTGCATCATGTACTTGCCATCGTTGCTGACGTAGACCACCTGCCCGCCGGTCACTATTTCGACGAAACCGGGCAAGGGCGATGGCGCGACATGGTCGATGGCCAGGCGCGCGTTGATCGTGCGGATCGCATCGATCGCACGCGCTTCGGGCGTGCCTGCCCGGGGTTGGGTGGCGAGCCCCGACACCGGCGACGGGCTGCCGGCCGCCGGCTTGGCCTGTGCGCCCGGCTGGGCCGCGACCGTGGGCGAATTGGACTGGGCGCAGGCGGTCAGGCTGAACAGGCCGAGCACGAGGAACAAGGGCAGCTTCATCTTCGATCCGTGGAATGCGGGTGCGGTAGGACCTGCGCGCGGGGCGCGCGGTTCCGTGGATTGTCGCACGCAGCCGCCATCGGGCCGGAAGCTACCCGCGGGGATGATGCTGCGCGTGCAGGGCCTTGAGCCTTTGCTTCGCGACGTGGGTGTAGATCTGCGTGGTCGAGAGCGAACCATGGCCGAGCAGCATCTGCAATGCGCGCAGGTCGGCGCCATGGTTCAGCAAATGCGTGGCGAAACTGTGGCGCAGGCCGTGCGGGCTGATGCGCGTCGGCGCGATGCCGGCCGCGAGCGCCGACCGCTTCACCAGCCGCCAGAATTGCTGGCGCGTCAGCGCCACGCGTTTCGGGTCGAGGAACAGCGGCGGATCCAGCGCGGTGCGCGCAGCCGTACCCTTGTCGAGTTGCGGCCGCGCTTCGTCGAGGTAGCGGCGCAGCCAGTGCATCGCTTCCTCGCCCAGCGGCACCAGCCGATCCTTGCCGCCCTTGCCGGTCACCCGCACAACGCCCTGGCGCAGGTTCACCGCGTTCGCCGGCAGGCCGACCAGTTCGCTCACGCGCAGGCCGGCGGCGTACATCAGTTCCAGCATCGCGCGGTCGCGCAAACCCGTGGGCGTGTCGAGCGCGGGCGCGGCGAGCAGGGCTTCGATTTCGCTTTCGGACAAGGCCTTCGGCAACGGTCGCGGCTGGCGCGGGGGTTGCAGCAACGCGGTCGGATCATCCGTGCGAACGCCCCGTTGCACCTGGAACGCGAAGAACGCGCGCGATGCCGCCAGCAACCGTGCATTGCTGCGTGCCGAATAATTCTCCGCCGCGCGATGCGCCAGGTAGTCGTAGAGCAATGCGCTGTCGGCGTGGACCAGTTCGCCGGGGCTTCCTTGCGTACGCGCCCAGCGCCCGAGCCCGCCAAGGTCGCGCCGATAGCTCGCCAACGTCGCCGCGCTGGCGCCGCGTTCGGCCCAGAGCGCATCGAGGAACGCGGCGATCGCCGCCGCATCGGTTTCCGTCAATTCCGGGAGCCGCATCGCTTCGACACGACGTTCGGCGGGGGTGCGGGCAGTCATGCGCCCGATTGTAGAGCCGCGCGTTTGTGGGAGCAGATTAGCCGCGACGCCCTTGTCGTCCCCGTCGCTTTTTTTACAGCCGTACGGTTGTCCAACGCGCCCCCACGGGAAGCGGCCAGTATCCTGTGCGGATGCCGAATTCCGAATCGCCATCCCGCCACCTGCTCGGCTGGCGCCTGCTCGCGCTGGTCTACGACTTCTTCCCGGCGCTGGCGTTGTGGATGCTGTTGTCGACGGCATTCACCCTCGCCTACACGTTCCTCGGCCACCACACCGCGCGGCAGAACATCGCGCCGTTCAGTGCGCTGCAATGGCTGCTGTGGCTGTGTTGCTGGGCGGTGACCGGCGCATACGCGACGATCAGCTGGCGCCGCGGCGGCGCGACCCTGGGCATGCGACCGTGGCGCCTGCGCGTGGTGTCCGCCGATGGCGACAGTGCATCTTGGCCCGCGCTGTGGAAACGCTACGCAGTCGGCACGCTGTCTCTGCTGCTGGCCGGTGCCGGCTTCTGGTGGGCGCTGTTCGATCGCGAACGCCTCAGCTGGCACGACCGCGCCAGCAGCACGCGGATGCTGCGCGGCGAACGTTAGCCGGATCGCCTTCGGAACAGCGCCGCCGACACCGCCAGCATGATCGCCGGCGGAATCAGGTAGGCGAGCCGGTAGTCGAACTTGTATACGCCGGCCAGCTTCACGAACTGGGTCTGCAGCAGCCAGAAGCCGAGCGCGAACACGATGCCGATGAACAACCGCTTGCCCAGACCGCCGCTGCGCAACGAACCGAATGCGAACGGCACCGCGGCCAGGCACAGCGCGAGCACGTTGAGCGGATAGAACCAGCGGCCCCAGTAATGCTCCTCGTACTCGCTGGCATCGAGCCCATTGCGCTTGCGATAGGCGATGCCCCGGCTGAGCTCGGTCGCGGGCAGGTAGCGCGGGCTGGCGACACTGGCCGCAAGCGCGGTTTCGTCCAGCTTCGAGGCCCAATGCTCCTCCAGCGTCTCGGTTTCCGTGACCGAACGCTGGTCGAACCATGTGCGCCGGACGTCGTGCAGCAACCAGCCGCCGGGGCGGTGCTCGGCCCTGGCCGCGCGTGCAATGGATTCGAGCCGGCCGTCCTTGGCGAATTCGTACAGGCGCACGCCCTGCAGCTCGAGGTAGCGCCCGCTGCCCTCGCCGCGCTCCTGGCCGGTCTGCGCGTTGAGGAAGGTATTGCCCTCGCGCGCCCACAGGCCGCTGTATTGGGCCACGATCATGTCGTTGGACTTGGCCGAAGCCTTCATCGCGTCCGCGCGCTGCTGCCCCCAGGGCCCGAGGGTCTCGCCGTCCACCACCATCAGTGCGGTCAGCACCGCGAGGGAACCGGCGACGGCGATGCTCAGGCGCCGCCGCGACAGGCCCAGTGCGCGCAATGCGGTCAGTTCCGAGCTCGCGGCGAGCTGGCCGAGGCACATCAGTGCGCCGATCACTGCGGCGGTCGGGAACAGCATGTAGGCGCGGCGCGGGATGCTCAGCGCCACCACCACGATCGCCTTGGCGAAGGTGTAGTGGCCGGTACCCACGTCGCTCAACTCGGTCACGACCGCCATGACCACGTCCAGCCCGATCAGCACCGCCCAGGTCAACAACACCGTCCCCAGCATGACCTGGCCGACATAGAGATCGTGGATCTTCGGAAACGGCTTCATGCGCGCCTCCGCGGCCGGGGTACCCGTCCGTCGGTGGCGTAGAACCACGCGCCGACCGCGAGCAATGGCAACAGCAGCCACCACAGGCCCAGGGCCATGGGCAACTTGCCACTACCCAGCGCATCGGTGCCGAGCAGCATCAGGTTCATCCCGAACAGATAGGCGACGAATCCCAGCAACAGGCGCCCATAGCGCGCCTGCCGCGGCGAACTGCGCGCCAGCGGCACCGCCATCAGCGCGAACGCCAGCGCCAGCAGCGGCGGGGCCATGCGGAAATGCAATTGCGCCCCGGCCTGGGGGCGGGCATCCGAGAGCAGTTCCAGGGTCGGCAGGCCCTGCGGGTTTCGCGGGCTGTCCTCGGCCTTGGCCATCGGCATGCGCAGTTCGTTGCTGGCGTAGCGCATCAGCCGGTAGTTGCGGCCGGCATCGAGCGGTCCTTCGACCCGGAACCCGTCCTTGAGGTCGAGGTAGCGCTGGTTGCCGCCCTCGATCTTCAGCGAACCACCGGTGGCGGTGGTCACGTCGAGGCGGTCCTTGTCCTGGCGATAGACGAAGATGCGCTGCAGTTGGGTGCCGTCGTTCGACATCGCGCCGACGTAGACCACGCCCTTGCCGCCAGGCAGTTCGGTGAAACGCCCCGCGTCCAGGCCCGCGACCAGCAGGTTGCGGTTGCCGGCCGCGATCATCTCGTCGGAGGTGCGCTTCGCCCACGGCCCGAGCCACAGCGAGCACAGCGCGATCACCCCCACCATCGGGACCACCAGCCAGGCCCAGGGCCGTAGCAAGCGCCCCGGCCCGACCCCGGCCGCGGTCAGCACCGGCATTTCCGAATCCCGGTACAGGCGGCCGAAGCCCAGCAACAGGCCGATCATCAGGCCCAGCGGCAGGATCATCGGCAGGTAGCGGATGGTCTGCAGTCCCATCTGCGAGAGCATCAGTCCGGCCGGCACGCGACCACGGGCGATGTCGCCCAGCACGTCGGTGAACACGCCGCCGAGGCTGACGATGAACAACACGATCAGCGCGGCAAACGTGGCCTGCGCCAGTTCGCGCAACAGGTAGCGGTCGAGCTTGAGCATCGTGCTCCGGAGGATGTTGGGGACGTGCGCCGCGCGGCTTGCACTACACTTTGCGGTTCTCGCCGGCAACGCGCATCCGCGCCGCCGCATGCCATGAATCTTACTGAATCCGCCCGGGAATCCGTCGATGAGCCTTGAATTCGCCCTGAACGCCACCGCCCCCGCCGCTGCCACCGTCGACTGCGTGGTGGTCGGCGCCTTCGGCGACGGCAGCCTGACCCCGGCCGCGCAGGCGCTGGACGCCGCCAGCGGCGGCCGCATCGCCAACCTGGTCGAGAGCGGCGACGTCTCCGGCAAGACCGGCAGGACCGCCCTGCTCCACGACCTCGCCGGCGTCGCCGCCCCGCGCGTGCTGGTGATCGGCCTGGGGGACGCGGCCAAGTTCGGCGTTCCGCAATACATCAAGGCGGTGGGCGACGCCGCGCGCGCGCTCAGGACCGGCGTGGTGAAGAGCGCGCTGTTCACCCTCTCCGAAGTCGCGGTGAAGGATCGCGACGCGGCCTGGAACGTGCGCCAAGCCGCCATCGCCGCCGACCATGCCTGCTACCGCTACCTCGCCACGCTCGGCGAAAAGAACAAGAAGCGCGACGAGAAGGGTCTGGAGCGCTTCGAGCTTCCCGGTTCCGACCAGGCTGCGCTGGCGCAGGGCATCGCCATCGCCGCCGGCGTGCAGTTCACCCGCGAACTCGGCAACCTGCCGCCGAACGTGTGCAATCCCGCCTACATCGCGCAGCAGGCGCAGGAATTCGCGGCCAACAGCAAGAACGTCGAATGCGAAGTGCTGGACGACGCGATGATGGAGTCCCTCGGCATGGGCTCGCTGCTCGCGGTCGCGCGCGGTTCGGCGCAGCGCCCGCGCCTGGTCGTGCTGAAGTACAACAACGGGGGCGACGCCAAGCCCTACGTCCTCGTCGGCAAGGGCATCACCTTCGACACCGGCGGCGTCAACCTGAAGACGCAGGGCGGCATCGAGGAGATGAAGTACGACATGTGCGGCGCCGGCACCGTGCTCGGCACCTTCGTCTCCGCGGTCGGCATGCAGTTGCCGGTCAACCTCGTCTGCATCGCCGCGGCGGTGGAGAACGCCATCGACGGCAATGCCTATCGCCCGAGCGACGTCATCACCAGCATGAGCGGCAAGACCATCGAGGTCGGCAACACCGACGCCGAGGGTCGTTTGATCCTGTGCGACGCGCTGACCTATGCGCAGCGTTTCGAACCCCGGGCACTCGTCGATGTCGCGACGCTGACCGGCGCCTGCGTGGTCGCGCTGGGCAAGTATGCCGCCGGCGTGATGACCAAGGGCGACGACGACCTCGCGCGCGAACTCATCGCCGCCGGCGAGACCAGCTTCGACCGCGCCTGGCAGCTGCCGCTGTGGGACGAATACCAGGGCATGCTCGATTCGCAATTCGCCGACGTCTACAACATCGGCGGGCGCTGGGCCGGCGCGATCACCGCCGGCTGCTTCCTCTCGCGCTTCACCGAAGGCCAGCGCTGGGCGCACATGGACATCGCCGGCGTCGCCAACGGCGACGGCAAGATGGGCATGGCCACCGGCCGCCCGGTCGGGCTGCTGTCGCAGTGGCTGCTGGATCGCGCGGCGGCGTAAGTGCCGAGGGCGGACTTCTACCTGATCGACAAGCCGCGCTTCCGCGAGGAACCGCTGCTGCTGGTGTGCGAACTCGCGCGCAAGGCGACCGATGCCGGCCAGCACACGCTGGTGCTGGTGCGCGACACCGCGCAGGCCGAGGCGCTCGACGACCTGCTGTGGTCGTTCGACCCCGACGCCTACGTGCCGCACCAGATCGCCGGCGCGGACGAGGACGAGGACGAAGCCGCGGTCCTGATCGCGGCGCCCGACACGGACGCGCCTTCGCGGCCGCTGCTGATCAACCTGCGCGATGCGGCGCCAGAGGGCGATTTCGAACGCGTGCTGGAAGTGGTGCCGGCCGATCCAGCCGCGCGCGGCCCCTTGCGCGAGCGTTGGAAGCATTACCAGTCGCTCGGCTTCGATCTCAAGAAATACGACATGTGACGTTGCACCGATGACCACCCTCGCCCCTGGCTACGACCCCAAGTCCTTCGAATCCCGCCTGTACGCGCAGTGGGAAAGCAGCGGCGCGTTCGCGCCGGCCGGCGATGGCCCGGCCTACACGATCCTGCTGCCGCCGCCGAACGTCACCGGCACGTTGCACATGGGCCACGCGTTCCAGCACACTTTGCAGGACGCGCTGATCCGCTACCACCGCATGCGTGGATTCCGCACGCTGTGGCAGATGGGCACCGACCACGCCGGCATCGCGACCGAGATGGTGGTATCGCGCAACCTCGCGATCGAAGGCAAGGGCGAAACCCGCGATTCGCTGGGCCGCGATGCGTTCATCGAAAAAGTGTGGGAGTGGAAGCAGCACTCCGGCGATACGATCGAGCGACAGATGCGCCGCCTCGGCGCCAGCGGCGACTGGTCGCGCAGCGTGTTCACCATGGATCCGATGGCGGGCGCTGCCGTCACCGAAGCCTTCGTGCGCCTGCACGAACAAGGGTTGGTCTACCGCGGCCAGCGGCTGGTGAACTGGGACCCGGTGCTGAAGACCGCGATCTCCGACCTGGAAGTCGCGAGCGAGGAAGAGAACGGCTTCCTCTGGTCGATCCGCTACCCGCTCGCCGATGGCGCGAGCTACGAACACGTCGAACGCGATGCCGACGGCAACGAGGTCCTGCGCGAAACCCGCGATTACCTGGTGGTCGCGACGACGCGCCCGGAAACCATGCTCGGCGATACCGCGGCGATGGTGCATCCGGAGGATCCGCGCTACCTCTCACTGCACGGAAAGTTCGTCGACCTGCCGCTGACCGGCCGCCGCATCCCGGTGATCAGCGACGACTACGTCGACCGCGACTTCGGCACCGGCGTGGTCAAGGTCACGCCCGCGCACGACTTCAACGATTACGCGGTCGGCCAGCGCCACGGCCTGCCGATGATCAACATCTTCACCGACGAGGCGAAGATCATTTCCTCGCGCGAGGACATCGCCGAAAAATATCGCGGCCTCGACCGCTTCGAGGCGCGCAAGCTCATCGTCGCCGACCTGGAAGCCGCGGGACTCCTCGTCGAAACCAGGCCGCATCGCCTGCAGGTGCCGCGCGGCGACCGCAGCGGACAGGTGATCGAGCCCTTCCTCACCGACCAGTGGTTCGTGAAGATGGACGACCTGGCGAAGCGCGGGCTCGAACTGGTCGAGTCCGGCGAGGTGAAGTTCGTTCCGCCGAACTGGATCAATACCTACCGCCACTGGCTGGAGAACATCCAGGACTGGACGATCTCGCGCCAGCTCTGGTGGGGACACCGCATCCCCGCGTGGTTCGACGACGCCGGCAATGTGTTCGTGGCCCGCACGGAAGAAGAGGCGCGGGCGAAGGCATCTGCTTTTGTGGGAGCGGCTTCAGCCGCGACTGTCGGGGCTGAAGCCCCTCCCACAGGCGATATCAGGTTGCGGCAGGATCCGGACGTCCTCGAAACCTGGTTTTCCTCGGCGATGTTCCCGTTCAGCACGCAGGGCTGGCCGAACGAAGACAAGATGGGCGAACTCGGCTTCGATATCGCGCTGCCGACCTCGGTGCTGGTGACCGGTTTCGACATCATCTTCTTCTGGGTCGCGCGCATGATCATGATGACCGACCGCCTGGTCGGCCGCGTGCCGTTCCGCGACGTCTACATCACCGGCCTCGTGCGCGACGCGCACGGGCAGAAGATGTCGAAGTCGAAGGGCAACGTGCTCGACCCGCTCGACATCATCGACGGCATCAGCGCGGACGCACTGGTCGCCAAGCGCACCAGCGGGCTGATGAAGCCGCAGGACGCGCCGAAGATCGAAAAGGCCACGCGCAAGGAATTCCCCGAAGGCATCAACGCGCATGGCGCCGACGCGCTGCGCTTCACCATGGCCGCGTTGGCCGGCCCCGGCCGCGACATCAAGTTCGACCTGTCGCGCGCCGAGGGCTACAAGAATTTCTGCAACAAGCTGTGGAACGCGACCCGCTTTGCGCTGATGAACGTCGGCGATGCGAACTTCCCCGGCGCTCCGCAACCGAAGACCGACGCCGAGAAATGGATCCTCGCCCAGCTCGACCGCACATCGGCCGAAGCCGCGGAACACTTCGCCAGCTACCGCTTCGACCTGCTTGCGCAGTGCCTGTACGAATTCGCCTGGAACCAGTTCTGCGACTGGTTCGTCGAACTCGCGAAGCCGGCGTTGAATGGCGATGACCCAGCAGCCGCGGATTCCACCCGCCACACCCTGCTCTACGTCCTCGACGCGCTGCTGCGCCTGCTGCATCCGCTGATCCCGTTCGTCACCGAGGAGCTGTGGCAGGCGGTCGCGCCGAAGCTGGGCAAGTCCGGCAGCATCATGGCGCAGCCATATCCGCAAGCCGGCGAAATCGACGCCGCCGCTTATGCGCAAGCCGATGCCGGCATCGAATGGCTAAAGGCGATGATCGGCGCCGTGCGCCGCATCCGCAGCGAACTCGGGGTGTCGCCGGCGAAGCAGGTCTCGCTGCTGGTTCGCGGCGGCAATGCCGACGACGCATCGCGCATCGCCGGCTTCGAGGCGCAACTGCGCTTCCTGTGCCGCCTCGAACGCGTCGAAACCCTGGCTGGCGATCCGCCGGCGGCCGCGCCGGCCGTGGTTGGCGAGCTGCAATTGTTCGTGCCCCTCGAAGGCCTCGTCGATCTCGACGCCGAACGCGCACGCCTCGACAAGGAAATCGCCAGGGTCGCGTCCGAGAAGGACAAGAGCGAAGCCAAGCTGGCGAAGTTCGGCGCCGGCGTGCCGGCGACGGTGGTCGAGCAGGAACGCGCGCGGCTGGTGGACTGGAGCTCGAAGCTCGAGGCGCTCACCGCGCAGCGCGCGCGGCTGGGCTAGAGCCTGTCCGAGACCGTCGCGAGCGATGGCAGATTGCGCGTGGCCGGAGCGCAGGAACCGCAGTTGACACATGGTCAATGAGGATTCCGAGCACCGCGCGCGCGCAAGCTGCCGAGCACCGCAGGTCTCAGTCGAGCAACTCCAGCGCCATCACGATCGCATCCTCGCGCCCGTGGTTCGGCGCCGGGTAATAGCGCGGGCGACGCCCGATCTCGTTGAAGCCCTCGTCGTGGTACAGCGCGATCGCGCGCGGGTTCGACGGCCGCACCTCGAGGAACACGCGCATCGCCCCCCCGGCGCGCGCGACGCGCAGCAACGCGCGCAGCATGCGCCGGCCATGGCCGCGCCCCTCGGCTTCCGGCGCGATGCAGAGGTTGAGCACATGCGCTTCGCCCGCAGCGATGTTCAGGACGCCGTAACCGACCAGCGCGTCGTCCGATTCCAGCACCCACAGCGCATGCCCCGCATGCAGGCAATCGCGGAAGATCCCGCGCGTCCACGGAAAGGGATAGGCGCGTTCCTCGATCCGCATCACGCCATCGAAGTCGTCCTCGCGCATCGGCCGCAGCGTGGCGGCCGCGGCGATATCGTCCCTGCGCACCGCGCTCATCGCGCCCGCGCCGCTCCGCGGAGCTTCCGCAGGCGCGGCCACAGCGCGCGCTTGGCCGCGGGATCGGTGCGCAATGCCGCCAATTCAAGCCGAGGCAAGGCATCGGTACCGGCCGCGCGCACCAATGCGCGCCACAACGGGTCGATGGTTCCGGCGGATGCGACCGGTCGCGGCGATCCAAGCGATGCACGCGCTTCGTCCCCGCGCACGCGATACAGCCGGTGGCCGAGTTCGGCCAGGGCTTCGCGCTGGAACGGATCCCAATTCATGCTGCCGCGTCCTGCGGCGGCAACTTGCGCCGGCGGAACCACAGCAACGGCCCGGACAACGCATACGACACGGTCGCGGCGAACAGGGTCTTGGGCGCGTCGATGGCCAGCGCGATCAGCACCACCACCACGATCAATAGCGCGAAGAACGGCACGCGATCGGCCTTGGGCCCGCTGCTGCTGCCCTTGAAGCTGGTGTAGCGGATCCGGCTGACCATCAGCAGGCCGGCGACGACGGTGACGCCGAGCGCGACATGGCGCAGGTCGATGCCCTTCAGGCCCAGGTCGTGCGCGGTCCAGACGAAGCTCGCCATCAATCCGGCCGCGGCAGGACTGGCGAGGCCGATGAACCAGCGCTTGTCGACCGTGCCGACCTGGCTGTTGAAGCGCGCCAGCCGCAACGCCGCGCAGGCCGCGTACAGGAACGCGGCCAGCCAGCCGAGCTTGCCGAACGTGATGCCATCGAGCTTGAGCGAGGACAGCGACCAGTAATACATCACCAGCGCCGGCGCCATGCCGAAGCTGACGAGGTCGGCGAGCGAGTCGTACTGCACGCCGAATTCGCTCTGGGTGTTGGTCAGGCGCGCGACGCGGCCATCGAGCCCATCGAGGATGGCGGCGATGAAGATCGCCACGCAGGCGGCTTCGAACCGCCCCTGCGAGGCGGCGATGATGGCGAAGAACCCGCCGAACAGGCCGCCGGTGGTGAACAGGTTCGGCAACAGGTAAATGCCGCGCCGGCGCGGCGGGATTTCGGGGATTTGCTCCATGTGCGAAGTGTAGCGGCTTGCGCCATGCCCTCCCCGGTGCTGCAATCGGGTTTCCCGGCCACGGAGCCACGCCATGCGCGCCCCGATCCTCGCCCCGATCCTCGTCCTCGTGCTGGCTTCGGCCACGGCACAGGCCGCCGGCATCTATCAGTGGAAGGACGCCAGGGGCGTCACCCACTACACCGATACGCCACCGCCGGACAGCCAGTACAAGCAGCGCAACATCTACCATCCCGATTCCGACCAGCCGGCGACCGCGGCCAAGCCCGTGGAAAACCCGGCCTGCACGACCGCGCGCAACAACATCGCCCTGCTGAACAGCAAGCAGAACGTGCAGCTGGACAGCGACGGCGACGGCAAGCCCGACAAGGCGCTGAGCGACAGCGACCGCGCCAACCAGCTGGCGCTGGCCCAGGCCACCTTGAGCACCAGCTGCGCCAGCGGCGGGTGAAACCGGCCTGGGCCATCGTCGCCGGGCTCGCGCTCGGCGGCGGCGTGGCATGGTGGATGTCGCGGGACACGCCCGAGCAAGCCGCGGCGAAACGCCATCGCGTCGAACGCGCGGCGGCCGAACGCGCCGAAGCTGCCCGCCCGGTCCTGTACCGCTGGCGCGATGCCGCCGGCACCCTGCACGTCGGCTCCACCCCGCCGCGCGGCGTGGACAAGCGCCACGTCGAGAAGATCGACATGCAACCGAAACCGGGCATCGAGGTCCACGGCGACCGCCGGTGAGCGCACGGTTCGGCTCGTGGCGGGCCTGTCGAACCACGGACGGAATCCCGCAACAGGCTTGCATGGCACACTAGCCGGCCCACCCGCGTTCAGCAGCACCGCATGCGCCTGTCCCGCTTCCACCTGCATACCGAGAAGGAAACCCCCGCCGAGGCGGAGATCGCCAGCCACAAGCTGATGCTGAAGGCCGGCATGCTGCGCAAGCTCGCCGCCGGGCTCTACACCTGGTCGCCGCTGGGGCTGCGCGTGCTGCGCAAGGTCGAGGCCGTCGTGCGCGAGGAAATGAACCGCGCCGGCGCGATCGAGCTGCTGATGCCGACGATCCAGCCGAAGGAGTTGTGGGAGGAAACCGGGCGCTGGCAGAAATTCGGCGGGCAACTGCTGAAGATCAAGGACCGCAAGGAAGCCGAATACTGCTACGGCCCGACCGCGGAGGAAGTCATCACCGACTTCGCGCGCCAGGAACTGGCCAGCTACAAGCAGTTGCCGGTCAACTTCTACAACATCCAGACCAAGTTCCGCGACGAGATCCGCCCGCGTTTCGGCGCGATGCGCGCGCGGGAATTCCTGATGAAGGACGCGTACTCCTTCCACGTCGACGACGACTCGCTCGCCGCCGAATACCGCAACATGTACGACACCTACGGCCGCATCTTCACCCGGCTGGGGCTGGAGCACCGCGCGGTGTCCGCCGACACCGGCGCGATCGGCGGCAGCGCCTCGCACGAATTCCAGGTGATCGCCGATTCGGGCGAGGACACGATCCTGTATTCGGACGGCTCGGATTACGCCGCGAACGTGGAGCTGGCCGAAGCCGTGTCTCCCGGCGCGCGCGCCGCCGCGACCGAAACGATGCGCAAAGTGGAAACGCCGACCCAGAAAACCTGCGAGGACGTGGCGGCGCTGCTCGGCATCGCGCTCGAACGCACGGTGAAATCGGTCGCGGTCATCGGCAAGGATGCGGAAGGCAACGACGCCTTCGTGCTCGCGCTGGTGCGCGGCGACCACGTGGTCAACGAGATCAAGCTGGCGAAATTGCCCGGCCTCGGCGAGTACCGCCTCGCGACCGAGGCGGAAATCCTCGAACACCTCGGCAGCGAACCCGGCTTCCTCGGCCCGGTCGATCCGAAGCAGGCCATTCGCGTGATCGCCGACCGCAGCGTCGCCGCGATGCACGACTTCGTCGTCGGCGCGAACGAGGCCGGTTTCCACCTCGCCGGCGTCAACTGGGGTCGCGACCTGCCCGAAGCCGAACTCGCCGACATCCGCAACGCGGTCGCCGGCGATGCTTCGCCCGACGGCAAGGGCAGGCTGCGGATCGCGCGCGGCATCGAGGTCGGCCACGTGTTCGCGCTCGGCCGCAAGTATTCCGAGGCGATGGACTGCACCGTGCTCGACGCTGGCGGAAAAAAGGTTCACCCGGCGATGGGTTGCTACGGCATCGGCGTGTCGCGCATCGTCGCCGCCGCGATCGAGCAGAACCACGACGCCAACGGCATCATCTGGCCCGAACCGATGGCGCCGTGGCGCGTCGCGGTGTGCGTGATCAACCCGAAAGGCGACGCAGCGGTGAACGCCGCCGCGGAAGCGCTGTACGCGGAATTGAACGCCGCCGGCATCGAGGCCGTGCTCGACGACCGCGGCCTGCGCCCGGGCGCGATGTTCGCCGACATCGAACTGATCGGCATCCCGCACCGCGTGGTGGTGTCCGCGCGCGGGCTGGAAGCGGGCACGTTCGAATACCGCGCGCGCACCGCCAGCGATTCGGAACAACTCGATCGCGGCGAACTGATGGCGCGCCTGCGCGGGGATTGAGGAGTACGTCCGTGTCGAAACTGCGCGTGCTGGCCTATTCGGTGTCGCTCGACGGTTTCGGCGCCGGCCCCGACCAGGACCTCGAACATCCGCTGGGCGTGCGCGGCGAGGAACTGATGCAGTGGCTGTTCCCGACGCGCATGTTCCAGCGCATGCACGGCCAGGGCGGCGACGGGGAAACCGGCATCGACAACGGTTTCGCCGAACGCGGCTTCGACAACCTCGGCGCGTGGATCCTCGGCCGCAACATGTTCGGGCCGGTGCGCGGCCCGTGGCCGGACCAATCCTGGCGCGGCTGGTGGGGCGAGGAGCCGCCCTACCGCGTGCCGGTGTTCGTGCTCACGCACCACGAGCGGCAGCCCCTGGAAATGGCCGGGGGCACCACTTTCCATTTCGTCACCGGCGGCATCCACGAGGCGCTCGAACGCGCGCGCGATGCGGCCGGCGGACGCGACGTGCGCCTCGGCGGCGGCGCGGCGACGGTGCGCGAATACCTGAAGGCGGGCCTCGTCGACGACCTGCACCTCGCCTTGCGCCCGCTGCTGATGGGACGCGGCGAACCGCTGTTCGCGGGGCTCGACCTGGACGCGCTCGGCTACGAATGCACCGGCATGCAGCCGGGCGAACGCGCGGTGCACATGTTCCTGCGCAAGCGCGCGGACTGAACATCGCCGCGCGCGGGATTTTGGCGCGCGCGAAGCCCGCGCCTATACTTCGGGCCCAACGCGATGTGATGGCGCATCGCGTTCCCCACGGAGATATTGCATGGCGATCGATCTGGAAGGCCTGTCCGCGAAGCAGCTCGAGGCGGTGATCGCGAAGGCGAAGAAGCGGCAGGATGCATTGAGCAAGCGCAAGCCGATCGTGGCGGTGCGCAAGAAGCTGGTCGCGATGGCGAAAGCCGACGGCTACACCATCGCCGAACTGTTCGGCGAGGATGCGCGCGCCAGCAACGACGCCGCGCCGGCCGCGAAGCGCACCGCGCGCAAGTCGGCCAAGGGCCGCACGCTCGGCAAGGTCGCGCCGAAGTACCGCAATCCGGACAACCCGAAGGAAACCTGGAGCGGTCGCGGCATGCAGCCGCGCTGGCTGGCCGAACAGGTCAAGCGCGGCAAGTCCGCCGCGGATTTCCTGATCAGCGCGAAGCCGACGCCCAAGCCGCAGGTGGCCGGCCGGCGCGTGGTCAAGGCCGCTGACGCCTGAGTGTCATCCTGAGGCGAAGCCGAAGGACCTGCTTTTCCACCGTCTGGCCGGACACCGCGCCAAGCGGCGTTCATGACGGGAATGCGCCGCATCGCCCAACGGCTCCGCGAACACGACTGGCTGGCCGCCGGCCTCGAACTGGTCATCGTCGTCGTCGGCATCCTGATCGCGCTGCAGGTCAGCAACTGGAACCAGGACCGGCAGGATGCCCGCCGCGGGCGCGAATACCTGCAACGCCTGCGCAACGACCTCGCCAGCGACCGCAAGGCCAACGACCACTGGCGGCATTTCAACCAACAGGTCGTGGCTTACGGGCGGCAGGCGCTGGCGCATGCCGAATCCGGGGCGCTGGTCGAAGGTTCGGCGTGGAAAACCGTGCAGGCCTATTACCAGGCGAGCCAGTGGTCGCCGCATTCGCGCGAGACCAGCACGTTCAACACCATGCTGTTTTCCGGCGACCTCCGCCTGGTCGCCGATCCGGCGCTGCGCGACGAATTGTCGTTCTACTACACGTCGTCGAGCGTCAACGACTCCGATGGCAACGTGTTCAACGAACTGCCGTCCTACCGGACACGCGTGCGCGGGCTGACCCCCTATGCCGCGCAGGAATACATCTGGAGCCGCTGCTATCGCATGCGCGGACGGGACGATGTGCAGGAACTGGTCGATTGCCAGGCCCCGATTCCGCAAGCCGAGGCCAGCGCGATCCTCGAAGGCTATGGCCGGGACGCGGCGCTGTTGCCCGAACTCCGCTACTGGCTGGCCAACCGGCGGGTTGCCTTCATGGTCGATTCGAGCCGCGGAAGGCAGGCGCGCGAGCTGGAGGCGGATGTCGCCGCGGCCCTCGCACGCTGAATCGGCATCAGAGATTGCGTCGCGTCGGCAGCAGCAGGTTGCCGAACAGCAGTCCGGCCACCAGCGCGAGCAGGATATTGATCACGCCCAGCGTCGCCGCCTGGCCCACGTTCACGTCCTGCCGTTGCACGAGGTCGAGCATGCCGCGCAGGCTGGCGCTGCCGGGCACGAGCACGATGATGCCCGGCAGGCGAACCAGCGCACCGGGACGCTTGACCCAGCGGGCGTAGCCATTGCCGCCGGCGGTCATCGCCAGCGCGGACAGGAAGATGCCGACTTCCCCGCCCCATGCATCGCTGGCGAATTTCGAGATCGCGTACGCCGCCACCACCGCGGCCATCACCAGCAGGTAATCGCTGGTCCTGGCGCGGAACAACACCGCCAGCGCGTAGGCGACCACCACCAGCGCGCCCCAGCCCAGCCATTCCGGCTGCGGCCGCAACGCGCGCACCTGCGGCTCCAGGCCGAGCAGACGGGCGACGGTGATCGCGATCATGGTGCCCACCGCCAGTTTCATCACCGTGGCCAGGGCGCCGGCGAAGCGCGCGGTGCCGGAGACGAGGTGCTGGCTGGCGAGTTCGTTCACCGCATTGGTCAGCGACATCCCGGGCAACAACACGATCAGCGAGGCGATGATCACGGTGTTGAGGTTGAGCGGGGCGACGAACGCCGCGACCAGCACCGCGACGCCGCCGGCGACCAGGCCGGCGACGGCGTCCGCGGCCTCGCGCATCGGCTGGTTGCGTTCGGACAAGGGCTGCAGCAGGCCGATCAACAAGCCGCTGAGGCCGGCGACGACGATGTCGAGCCAGGGCAGGCGCAGCAGCCCGGCGAAGCCGGCGGCGGCAAGGGCATAACCCAGTACCTGCAACGCGCGAGCCTGGAAACCAAGCGGCGCATCCAGCGCCAGGAGCGCCGCATGCCCGGCCGCGACATCCATCCCCCCCGCCATCACTTGCTCGGCGATGCGGTCGGCCTCGCACAGTTTCGACAAGTCGTCGCCGCCGGGGGCGAGCCGGATCACGCGGGTGGTGTCGGATTCGCCGGCCGGACGCGCCGGATCGCTGAAGGACAGGACCATTCCGGTGGGGTTCGACATCGGCTCGC
>Ga0209023_10002468_pt1 | contig 23030 bp, 21 predicted proteins | sample LakOneMetagenome_FD_187468 | JGI IMG/M metagenome (GOLD analysis project Ga0209023, IMG submission 187468) | Freshwater and sediment microbial communities from Lake Erie, Canada (SPAdes) (version 2) | ecosystem: Environmental > Aquatic > Freshwater > Lentic | place: Lake Erie, Canada... | reverse complement strand
CGCGAAGTCCCCCGTGTGCAGTGCGTGCACGAACGCGCCGAGATTCGCCCACTGCTTGACCGCGTCGCCGAGCCCCACGGTCGTGCCGAGGAGTGCCCGCGCCTGTGCGGTCTCGATTTCGAGATCAGGATGAATCACGACGGCAGTCAATCCGGCCGGTACCGGCAAGGTGACGATGTCGGGTGGGTTCGCACTGCGGACGAGTACGAAGCCGCCGCAGATGCACGGCGCGATGTTGTCGGCGTGCGACGAGCCCGCGCCAAGACGCTCGCCTTCGAGGGCGCATTCGATCAGCACATCGCGGGTGGCATGTCCGCCGAAGAGCGCATTGACGGCAACCACGGCGGCTGCAGCGCTTGCCGCGCTGCCGCCCAGTCCGCTCGACAGCGGCAACCCTTTCCGGATGGTCAGCGCCACACCGCGGGTTTCGCCCAGGCGATGCAGCAGCGCCTGCGCCGCCACACCGGCGGTATTTTTGGCGCCGTCGCGCGGCAAGCGTCCACCATCGCCCTCGATGGCGGCAATCGTCACGCGAGAGGTGGTGAGCGTAGCGGTCACTTCATCGCCGGGTTCATCGAGCGCAAATCCGAGGACGTCGAAGCCGCAGGCGACATTGGACACGGTCGCGGGGGCGAACGCGGTAGCAGACATCATGAGCGGTAGTAGTTGCCGATGGACGGTATGAGGTACTCGCGGAATGCGCGTTCGAAATCGTAAGCCGGGGCGAATCCCCAGTCGGCGCGCGCCGCGGCATCGTCAACGTCGGCGGGCCAGGAATCGACGATACCCTGTCGTTTCCGGTCAATTTTATACGTGATTTGCGCGGCAGGAAATGCCGCACGCACGACGTCGGCGATCTCGGCCGCCGATCGGCTGAACGCACCGACGTTGTAGGTCGTGCGCGTGAGCTGTTCGCGAGGCGTCGCCGCCAGCCTCTGCAGCGCCTCGGCGGCGTCGGGCATCGCCATGAACGGAATGGTCGTATCCGGCCGCACGAAGCAGGCGTACGCATCGCCTTTCGCTGCGGCGTGGATCATCTCCGGGGCGTAATCCGACGTTCCGCCAGAGGGCATCGTCGTCGCCGAGATCAGCCCCGGGAAACGCACGGATCTGAAGTCGACGCGCGGCACGGTGTCGGCCGACAGCTGCTTGTAGTGCCGGGAATAGTAGCGGCCAAGCTCCTCGCAGTACAGCTTGTTGCAGCCGTACATCGTGGTGGGATGCTGATACTCGTGCTCCCTCACCCGACCGGCTCGCATCTTCGTCTCGAGATCCGGCAGGCCATAGGCCGCAATCGACGAGGGATAGATGAACGTCACGGGTCGACCGTGCGACTCCCCTTGTTTCTGCGCGAACTCGAGCAGGTTCAGCGTCCCCTCGACGTTCACGTGATGCGCCGTCACCGGCGTGAACTCGGCGCGTGTGGAGAGCAACGCCGCGAGGTGGAACACGCAGTCAACCTCGAACTCCGCGAGCACGCGTTCGAGCAGGCTCGTGTCCGTGATCGACCCCGTGAATTCACGCCGCACGTAGGGTGCGACCGCCCGATCGAGCGGATTGACATCCAGCGTGATGATGCGCAGGTCGCGGGCCGACAGGCCCCGAACGAGCGCATGCCCGATTTCGCCGCCGGCGCCGGTAATGAGAACGACTGATGCTCGCATGGTCGAGGTCTCAGACGCGCCGGCAGTCGACGCGCGAACGAGCGACACCGACGCGATTGGTCTCAGCCAATCGACGCCTCGTACACCCTCGCGCGTCGTTGTGACGCGTGCTCACCCTGGCCAGCTTAGACACTTACTGCATGACCTGTGGGAACGGCTGCAGTGCGCCCCAGGTCTCCGGATCCTGGCAGAGCAACGTCGACAGATAGAGCGACACGTCGTCGGCGGGAAACTTGGCGGAGATCGCCGTCACGGCCGCGTCCATCTTCTCTGGGTCCGGCTTTGCGTCGTCTTCCTCGATGAGACCGTTCTCGTGCTTGAGTCCGAGCGCATCGAGGAACTCGCCCATCATCTCGCGCTGTTCCGTCAGGTGATAGATGACCAGGGCGCGGGCAGCCAGCGCTTCAGGCAGGGCAATCAGTGTCGCGAGATGCTTGGCGCGACGCTCGTCATCAAGGCCGAGCACGAACTTCGGCCGGAACTTCTTCTGCTGGGCAATGAGCAGCGCAGCTTGAATCTGATCGTCGGCGATGCTGTCGTCGCTCCAGAACGAGCGGCTCGCGCGCAGGCGCTGCTCGGAGGTCATCCGGCGCCAAAGTCTAGCGGGGGTCAGGGAAGATTCGGTCATAATGGAACCTCAATTCTATGCACAAACAGATGCGCTACGCCCCGCTCGGGATTGCACTTGCCATCCTCGGCTCTACGGTGGTCCTCGCGCAGCAGATCGTCTCTCCGGGCGTGCATCCCATCAGTGGACGCCGGTACGCCCAGACGATGAGCTATCTCGGCGCGGACTGGCTCGATCGATCCGAGCGTGTGCAGGAAGAAGAGCCTGATGTCGCGCTGGACGCGATCAAGCTCGCCACAGGCTCGACGGTCGCCGACGTTGGCGCCGGCTCAGGCTACATGACGGTGAAGATGGCGCGCCGCGTCGGTCCCACCGGAAAGGTGTACGCCAACGACATTCAGCCGCAGATGCTGACCATGCTTCGTCAGCGGCTCGACCGCGAGAAGCTCGCGAATGTCGATCTCGTGCTTGGCACCTTCGACGACCCGCGGCTACCCGCTAATACCCTCGACCTCATCCTCATGGTCGATGTCTATCACGAGTTCTCGGAACCGCAGAAGATGCTGCGGCGCATGCACGAGGCGCTGCATCCCGGTGGCCGACTCGTGTTGCTCGAGTACCGCAAGGAAGACCCATCGATTCCAATCCGGCCCGATCACAAGATGAGCGTGGCCGAAGCCAAGATGGAAGTGGAAGCCGAAGGGTACACGCTCAGCGGCGTGGACGAGCGGTTGCCGCGCCAGCACATTCTGGTGTTCACCAGGAACTGACCGACAGGAACGCGGCTGACACGCGGCGTCAACACGCCTCGCGGTCGTATGCTGCTGTCGGCCACGAACCCGAACACGGTATCCACGCTTCGTGCTGTTTACTGAACCTACATTTCTCTTTCTCTTCCTGCCGGTCCTGCTCGGCGCGTACTTCGTCACGCGCGTTCACGAGCGCTACGCCAACTGGCTGCTGCTGATTGCCTCAGTCCTTTTCTATGCCAAGGGTGGCGGCGGATTCACCTGGTTGATGCTCGGCTCCATTGCCTTCAATTACTGGATGGCGATGCTGGTCGACCGGGCAAAGCAGGTATCTCCGGCACGCGCGCGCCTCGTCCTGTCGGGTGCCATTGCGACGAACCTCGTGGTGCTCGCGTGGTTCAAATACGCCAACTTCTTCGCTGATAACCTGACCACGCTGCTCGGCATGCTGGGCACGTCAGGACCAACACTCGGCAAGGTGCTGCTGCCAATCGGCATCTCCTTCTACACCTTCCACGCCATCTCGTACGTGGTGGACGTTTACCGCGGCGACGCGACCGCGCAGAAGAGCCCCGTGCATGCCGCGCTCTACCTGCTGCTCTTCCCGCAGCTGATTGCCGGGCCGATCATTCGCTACAAGGACATCGCGCATCAGCTCGCGCGGCGCGTGGTGTCGCTCGACGACTTTGTATACGGCATCCGGCGCTTCATCATCGGTCTCGGCAAGAAAGTGCTGATCGCGAACATCGTCGCAGTGCCAGCCGACGGCATCTTCGCGCTGCCAGCCGACAAGCTGATTGGTCCCTACGCGTGGGCGGGCATCATCTGCTACACCCTGCAGATCTATTTCGATTTCTCGGGATATTCGGACATGGCCATCGGCCTTGGCCGCATGTTCGGCTTCACCTTTCCCGAAAATTTCCGCTGGCCGTATATCGCCGACTCCGTGCAGGAGTTCTGGCGGCGCTGGCACATGTCGCTGTCGTCATGGTTTCGCGACTATATGTACGTGCCGCTCGGCGGCAACCGCGTTGCGCCGTGGAAGACCTATCGCAATCTCGTGACGGTGTTCTTCCTCTGTGGCCTGTGGCACGGTGCGAGTTGGAACTTCGTCGTGTGGGGGCTGTTTCACGGCACGTTCCTGGTAATCGAGCGACTCGGTCCCGGGAAGCTGCTCACCCGCCTGCCGCGCTCGGCTCGTCACCTGTATCTGCTCGTGGTGGTGCTCGTCGGCTGGGTGTTCTTTCGCTCGGCGAATCTGACGTCGGCGGTCATGTATCTCCAGACCATGTTCGGCTTCGGGCACGGAGAGATGCCGCCGCTTCGTTTGAGCTGGTATCTCACGCGTGAAGTGCGATTGGCCATGCTTGCCGGCTTCATCGGCGCCACGCCCATCGTGCCGTGGCTGCGCGACAAGACGTTCCGATTGCCGGTCGCGTGGCAGGCGCTTGCGGCAGAAGCCGCCGGCACGGTGGCGCTCGTCGTCGTCTTCATGGCTGCCCTGCTGCAGGTGGCGGCTCGCACCTACAACCCGTTCATCTACTTCCGGTTCTGATGCGACGCGCGCTTCACGTCCTGCTCGTCGTCGTCTTCATCGGCATTCTGGTGACGCCGCTCGCAGGCAACCTGTTTGGTGTGGACGGGGCTGACAAGGACGCCGAGAACCGCACGCTCGCCGCGTTTCCGAAATTCGAGATGAGCGTCAGCGGCGCCAAACGCTACCTGACTGGTTTCGACGCGTGGTTCACCGACCACTTTGCGTTCCGGAGCACACTGGTACGAACCTACGGCATCAGCCGTTATCTGTGGCTTGGTGTGTCGTCATCTCCGTCAGTGACGCTCGGTCCAGACGGCTGGCTGTTCTTCGTCGACGACGGAGGGCTCGAGGACTTCACGAATCAAACACCGCTGACAGAGTCCGAGATTCAGAACTGGCGGGATGTGGTGGTGCGCGCGCAGCGCTGGTGTCGTGCGCGAGGCATCGCGTACGCCTTCACCGTCCTGCCAGACAAAGGCTCGATCTATCCGGAGCTCTTCCCGCAGACCGCGCGACGCGTCAGTCGACTGTCGCGCATCGACCAGATCACAACAGCAATCACCGACACCGGCGCGGCAATCGACGTCCGTCAGGCGCTGATGGATGAGAAGCGCAAAGTGCGTGTATTCCAGAAGACCGACACGCACTGGAATCAACGCGGTGCCTACATCGGCTATCGCACGGTCATCGACGCGCTGCGCCTGCAGTTGCCGTCCATTCCGCCGCCGAAGCCAGAGAGCGAATTCAACGCCCTCGAGCGGCCGATTCTCGGCATGGACCTGGCGGGGATGATGGGACTCAAGCGCGTGCTGGGCGAACAGGATCTTCGCCTCGAGCCAAAGACACCGCACCAGTACGTCGTCCGCGAACCCAAGGGCAACATCGTGGAAGCAGGCGAAGCCCGCATCGTCACGGAGATTCCCGGCTCCACGTTGCCACGCGCGGTCGTCTTCAGGGACTCGTTCACGTCGGCGATGGCGCCCTACCTGTCAGAGCACTTCAGCCGCGTGGTCTATCTGTGGCGGAATGACTTCTCAACGGAGGAGATCGACAAGGAACATCCGGACGTGGTGCTGCAGGAGATCGTCGGGCGTCACGTTCAGTGGTTCATCCCGTCGCCTGAACTCATCCCGGAGCCCTGAGCCGCCTGCCGCACCGAACGCCCGTGCGACAACAGGCGCGCCAGGAACTGCTCACGACTCTCGGCGCTTTCCCGCCATCCCATCGCCAGCATCTGCGCGGTCGCAAGAGCGTACAAACGACGCTCGCGCAGCACTTCGTCGCCTCGCATCAATGCCAGCGTATAGCTTGGCGGCGCCGCGTCGGTGGTGAGCACGCAGAACGTACCGTCTGGCGCGGTCCAGAGCCGTTCCATGTGGGAAGACGAGAGATCGACGGTCATGCCGCCCAGCTCAGCAAAACTATTGCCGGGCGACCCTTCTCATCTATTCGCATAACTGCGCAATCGTCCGCTGCACATGTCCGCGCGCTTTCGCCCGGCATGACACACTGCGACCCTGACCGCCTACTGACGGCCAGGCGACGCTCGACTGCTACTCGAAGTCCACTGCCACAACTTGCTCGCAGAGGCTGGCGCCCCACTTTGCCGTCGGCACGTGGCCCGGATCGACGGCGTACGCGTCAAGGCCCGCACGATCGTCGAACACCACGATGAGGCCCGTATCGAAGGAGCGCGAGGAACCCACGACGTCGGCGCCCACCTTCAGGTCGCGTACGCCCGGCAGGGATCGCAGCGCGGCCAGCCGGCTGCGATGCTCTTCCCGAGTGTCGTTCGAGACGTCCGCCTTGTACTTGAAACACACGATATGAGTGAGCATCAGAGTTCTTCGCCTTCGATGTCGTCGTCTGCTACGTCAACGACGACGTTGTGGAGATCGATCGTGAACCACTTGCGGAACATCGCGAGGTCGCGGTTCTGCGGCCACGCGGATTCGTCGGACGTCCAGGTCGAGAGCTGAAATTCAAAGAGCCAGGCGAAGTTCTCCTCCACCCACTCCTGCAGGTCTTCTTCGTAGTCGACCTCTGGCAGCAGGAACGCCGACCCGAACGACTTCGAGCGAGCCACGGTCAGCTGGCCCGCGTTGAAATCCGCGTCACGGCTTCGGGTCCACTCGACGTAGGGCTGGGCGCCGACAACGGTGACCGCGGTGCGATTCACAACACGCATCCGGACATTGTAAGGGCACGCGTGAATTGACGAATTCGAGAGTTGGTGGATTGGTGAATGGCACACCGGTCCACGCACTCCAGACTTGCGCAACCGTCCCAGCCACACGTCACCACGCCGCTGCCACTGCCCGATTGGCGATTGCCGATTGCCGATTGCCGATTGCCCTCAGTGTCCCCCGAAGACGAGATAGCCGCGTTTCTTGAGACTGTCGGCAAGGTGGCGCTCCATCTCCACGGCCTTCCGGTACGGCATCGGATTCAGGTGTTCGTACAGCCGCGGCACGAGCCGCTCGCCGAAACGGCGGACGACACGGGCAGACTTCACACCGCTCTTGTGATTCTCGAACCGCGCTTCGGGCGTCAGGCCCGTCATGCCCACGTAGTAGCCGGCCTTGCCGTCCCCTGCCGGGTTCCGGAGATACACGACGTAGACGTGATGATGCCCGGTTGCCTTCCGCGTCTTTCGGGCCATAATCCCTCTTCACACATACCATGGCCGACAACCCGGGACCCAAGTCATCGTTCGAACTGGCAATGGAACGCCTTCGTCAGAAGGATGCCGACACGGGCGTCTCTGCCCGCGTGCTGACCGACGACGAGAAGAGCGCCATCGCTGAAGTTCGCAACATCTACGAAGCCAAACTGGCTGAAATCGACGTGCTGCATCAGTCACGCGTGCAGCGGGTGGCCGACCCGTCCACGGTGGACGCGCTCGGTGCCGAGTGGCGTTCGGAACGCGAGCGCCTGAGTGCCGAACGCGATCGCAAGGTCGAACGCATTCGGTCGGGTCAGGCCTGAGCGCTTCACGGCGTTCGTCATCGCGAGAGAGTCATCAATGACCAATCGATTGCTCGCTCTGGCTGTTCTCTCGACAGGTATCGGCGCCGGAGTCGCGCTGCATGCGCAGGCGCCCGGATCGACGCCGCCGCCCATGCCGGCGGTACTGCAGAACTACAAGCCGGTCACCGAGGAACGGCTGCTCCATCCCGACGACTCCGACGTCCTCATGGTGCGCCGCACCTACGACGGCTGGGGCTACAGCCCGCTCAAACAGGTCACGACCGCCAACGTCGCACGGCTGAAGCCTGTGTGGTCGTTTGCGACGGGCAACACCAGCGGTCACGAGGCTACGCCGCTCGTCAACAACGGCGTGATGTTCGTCGCCACACCAGGTAACCAGGTGCTCGCCATCGATGCGAAGACCGGCCTGCTGCTCTGGCGTTACCTGAACACTCCGCCACCCGACGTCATCAATCTCCACCGCACGAGTCGCGGCGTGGCACTCTACGGCAACAAGGTGTTCTTTGCCCGCGCCGAAGCGGTGCTCGTCGCACTCGATGCGAAGACCGGCAAGGAACTCTGGTCGACGGAAGTCGAGAAGAACCGCAACGGCTACTACATCTCGATGGCTCCGCTCGTGGCCGACGGCAAGGTCATCGTCGGCACGTCGGGCGGCGAACTTGGCGTCCGCGGTTTCGTTGCCGCCTACGATCCGGAGACCGGCAAGCAGTTGTGGAAGGTCTTCACGATTCCCGCGCCAGGTGAGCCCGGCAGCGAGACGTGGCCGGCGGGCGGCGAGCAGTGGAAGACCGGCGGCGGTTCCATCTGGGTCACAGCCAACTACGATCCCGCCACCAAGCTCGCGTACTTCGGCACGGGCAACGGCGGTCCGTGGATGGGCGACCGTCGTCCGGGCGACAACCTCTACACCTCCTCGACCATCGCCATCGATGTGACGACGGGGACGATCAAGGGCCATCACCAGTACGACCCGAACGAGTCGTGGGACTGGGACGAAGTGTCGCCACCGATCCTCGTGGACTTCAAGCGTGGCAATCGCACGGTCAAGGGCTTGATTGATATCGCCCGTGACGGCTACATGTGGTTTCTCGAGCGGACCAGCGGTCCGATCAACTTCGTGGACGCGAAACCGTACGTGAAGCAGAACGTCTTCCGTAGCGTCGACCCCAAGACCGGTCGCCCCGACGTCGACCCGGCTCGCAAGCCGGGCACGGGCAAGCGCGCCGAGTTCTGTCCGTCATTCTGGGGCGGGAAGAACTGGCCGCCGATTGCTTTCAATCCCGAGACGCGCTTCATCTACATCCCAGCGAACGAGAACCTGTGCAGCGCCATTACCGGACGCGAGGTTCCCTATTCGCCAGGTACGTCGTTCGTGGGAGCCACCTCTGAATTGATGATCGCGCCAGGCGCGGACCACATTGGCGAAGTGCAGGCGTGGAACGTCGACACGGGCGCCAAAGTCTGGACACACACCTTTGCCAACTCGCCGACCTGGGGCCCGATGCTCACAACGGGCGGCGGTCTCGTCTTTTCAGGCGGCACCAACGACCGCAAGTTCCGCGCCTTCGACGCCAGGTCTGGCCAGGTTCTGTGGGAGTACCCGACCAACTCGGGCGTGATTGGTCAGCCGTCCACATTCACTGTTGACGGCGTCCAGTACATCGCCGTGCAGTCGGGATGGGGCGTCGACTCGCGCTCGATGCAGGGGCGCCTCAACGTGCTTCGCCCGGGTGAATTCCCCGAGGTGCCGGAGGGCGGCACCATCTGGGTCTTCGCTGTGAACTGACACACATGGCGACCTTCGGGTCGCCGTGCTTTCATCACGTTCGTCTCCACTCGCAGAGCGCCGCGTCATGAACAGGTCCCCTCTCGCCTCCGCCCTGGCTGCACTGCTTTGGGCCACGACCAGTTATGCCCAGTCGCCTGTGGCCGCACCTGCGGCAGCCACGCAGGCACGCCCTTCCACCGCATCTCCGCGCACCTCGTGGGCGCTGCCCCGCGCAGCCCCGGAATCGGTCGGCATGTCGACCGAACGTCTCACGCGGATGCACAACGGCATGCAGGCGCTGGTCGACACCCGTCAAGTCGGCGGCATCGTCACGCTGGTGGCTCGCGACGGCAAGCTGGTCGACTTGCACGCGTTCGGCTTTCAGGATGTGGACACTCGCGTCGCGATGAAGACCGACAGCATCTTCCGCATCGCGTCGATGACCAAACCCATCACCAGCGTCGCGGTGATGATGCTGATGGAGGACGGCAAGCTGACGCTGTCGGATCCGGTATCGCGCTTCATCCCGGCCTTTCGCGAGATGAAGGTCGTCACACGCGGCGCCGACGGTGCCGCGCCGTCGCTGCAGCCGGCACGCCGACCGATCACCGTTCGCGACTTGCTCACGCATCGGTCCGGCCTCACCTACGGCTTCCTCGACAACGCTGACGTCGGCAACACCTATCGCCAGACGGGCGTCAACGATGGACTGACGGTGGTGGAGCTGTCGCTGGCCGAGAACATCGACCTGCTCGCCAAAGCGCCGCTCGTCAGCCAGCCTGGCGCTGAGTGGCACTACAGCCTCAGCACGGACGTTCTCGGCCGCGTCGTCGAGGTCGCATCAGGTCAGTCGTTCGAGCAGTTCGTGCAGACGCGCATTCTGACGCCGCTGCACATGGTCGACACCGCGTTCACGGTGTCCGACGCGAAGTGGTCGCGTTTCGTGAACGTGTATACGAGCGACGGCCAGGGCGGCATCCGTGCCATGCACGATCCCGAGAGCTTCGGCAACACCGTCATGTCGCCGCTGGCGAGCTACCGCACCGGCAAGCGCTACTTCTCGGGTGGCGCCGGCCTGACGTCGACCGCGCAGGACTACGCCCGCTTCGCACAGATGTTGCTGAATGGTGGCGTCCTGGACGGCACGCGGCTCCTCAGCCCCAAGACCGTCGAACTGATGACCACGAGCCACACCCGCGATCTGCATCTCGAGAACTCGACGACGCCGGTGCTCGGAGCGGGGGCGGAGTGGGGACTTGGCTTCAAGCTCACGAGCGACCTCGGTGCGAGCCAGAACCTCGGATCGGTGGGGATGTACGGCTGGAGCGGAATCTACGGCACGTTCTTCTGGGTTGACCCGAAGGAAAAGCTCGTCGGCGTGATGATGGTTCAACGCTATCCGGCTCCGCCCGCCGCATCGCCGTTCCAGACCTTGACGTATCAGGCGGTCACGACGTCGAAATAGCGCGTCACATCGACTCAGGCTGGAACCCCGCCGTCGGGCGTGGATGCGCGCAGGAGGATCGGTGAGAGGCCCTTGGACCTTGATTCCCCGCTCGACGTCGGCGCGCCAAGTGATCGCGGGACCAGCGGACCACAGAGCGCGAGCGCAGTACGGAACGGGAAACCAAGGTCCAAAGACCTCTCACTTCGACAGTCCACGACTCAGACACGCGTCAGGCCACGGCAGTCACATCACCCTCGGCCTCACACCACGGCTCGTTGAAGTGCAACGAACCGCTGTAGTTCTTGTTCAACACGAGCTGGAACACGCCGGTATGACGTTCGAGGAATGCCGCCTCGCACAAGGCGAGATACAGATCCCACATGCGAATGAACCGCTCGCTGAAGCCGATGGCGCGGACGCGGTCGAGCTGTCGTCGGTAGCGGGCCCGCCATTCGTGCAGCGTGCGCGCGTAGTGCGAGCCGAAGTTCTCTGCGTGATACACCGACAATGATGTCGATCGTGCGAGCGACGCGAGGATCTGGCCGATCGAGGCCAGCTCACCGCCTGGAAAGATGTACTTCTCTATCCAGTCGGGCGCCCCGTGGTAGTGCGGAAAGTGCTGCTCGTCCACGGTGATGGTCTGCAGAAGCATCGCGCCATTCGGTCGAAGCAGGCGGTTCACCGCACCGAAGTAGTCGTCGTAGTGGTTCAGGCCGACCGCTTCGAACATCTCGATGCTGACGATCTTGTCGAACTGTCCCTGCAGTTCCCGGTAGTCGGTGAGCAGCACCTGAATGCGGCTGCCGGCCTCGCCGAGACGAGCCACCCACTCCCTGGCGTGCTTGTACTGCTCTTCGCTGATTGTCGTCGTGGTGACGCGGCAGCCGTAGTGAGTGGCCGCCCACACCGCGAAGGCGCCCCAGCCGGTGCCGATCTCGAGCACGTGATCCCCAGGCTCCAGCGCCAGCTTCCGGCAGATCGTATCGAGCTTCTGCTGCTGCGCCTGCTCCAGCGTTTCGCGACCGGTCTCGTAGTACGCCGACGAGTACATGAGCGACTCATCGAGGAAGAGCCGGAAGAACTCGTTGCCAAGGTCGTAGTGCTCATGAATATGCCGTCGGCTGCCGGCGACGCTGTTGTCGCGCAGGCGGCGCGCCACGCCGCCGGCCAGGCGCGTGACCGCACGCACGAACCCGCCGCGCTCTTCGACCAGCGCCGCGTTGCGGATCATCAACCGCGTGGCCGTGACCAGGTCTGGCGTCGACCACTCCCCATCCATGTAGGACTCGCCGATGCCGACGTCTGAGCCGAGCAGCGCCCGCGTGTAGAACGCATCCGCATGCACCGTAATCGCGGCATGCAGCGGCTCACGGCCGCGCGCATCGGCGTGCGCGCCGTCGCCGAACTGCTGACGACCGTCGCGATCGGTGAGCAGCAGCGTGCCGCCCTCGATGGCCGGCAGTCGGGAACGCAGGGTCTTGCGGGCGAGGCTGTCGATCAGAGTCATGAACCACTCACAAGGGTGCCGAGTCGGAGACGGCACAATCAGGATCAGCTCCTGTTGCTGTGGGACGAGGAACAAGCGGCAGGCCCTTCCACCACAGGCGCAGCGCTTCCCAGTGAATCCCTGCCATCACGGCCATCGTCATGGCCGGATACCGCACCAGCGCCCGGCTGATGGCGGCGTGTGTCCAGGCCTGATGCTCGAGACTGAGGGTCGCGTCCAGGGCGTGACGCGTGCCCTCTTCGTTGTTGCCGTCGAGCGTCATGTGCACCACCAGCCTGTCGAGCGGCGCACCAAACGCAAACGTGTAGCGCGCCGAGGCGGGCATGAACGGCGACACGTAGAAACACTTCTCAGCCGATGAACGCCACGCGTGGCCGGACACCGGCTCGGGCCGCAGCCAGTAGCGATGCGTTCCGCCAAAGGTGTTGTTCACTTCAGCGAGCACGAGTTGCAGCGTGTTCGTGTTGTCGTAGCAGTAGAAGAACGACACCGGATTGAAGCAGTACCCGAGATACCGCAGGTGCGTCAGCAGGAAGACGGGACCAGCGGGCAGCGTGTGGCCGCTGGCAGCGGCGTCTCGCGCGAGACGCTCTCGCATCGACACGTCATGCGGACCGAGATGATCGGCGTCGAGAAACGACGCCCAGTTCCACCGGTTGTGGCTGGTGAACACCGACGCCTGCATCAACTCGGGAATCCGATCGATATCGAGCAGCGCCATGAAAATCGGATACCGGAACGCATGGGCCACCGGCGACGTCCGGCGATGCCGAAGCCAGCCGGTGTAGACGCCTGAACGCACGGGCGCTGTTACCACTCGACACCCAGTGCACTCGCCACTCGCAGGCCCGAGCGCAGTCCGTCTTCATGAAACCCGTAGAACCAGTACGCGCCGCAGTAGTGCGTGCGCTTGACGCCACTGACCTCTGCCCAGCGTGCCTGAGAACGCAGCGCCTGATGGTCGTAGAGCGGGTGCTGATAGGTCAGGCGGCGCAGGACCTTGCGGTCGTCGATGCCGCCGGTCGGATTCAGGGTCACGCTGAACTGCTCGGCCGTGCGCAGGCCCTGCAGACGGTTAAGGTCGTAGGTCACCGTCGGCGCGGCATCCGTATCGTCGCGCAGCCGGTAATTCCACGAGGCACGCGCGGCTTCGCGCACGGGCAGCACCGATTCGTCGGTGTGCAGCCAGGCGACGTTCGTCGTGGTGCGGAAGCCGCCAAAGACATCGCGCTCGGCGTCCGTCGCGTCTTCGAGCAGCGGCAACACCTGGTCGCCGTGACACGCGAGCACAACCTCGTCGAAGCGCTGGTCCGGTCTGCCGTGCAGGCGAATGGTCACGCCCTGTTCGTCGCGGGCAATGCCGAGGATGGAGACCGACGTGAGCACCCGGTCGCCAAGCGGAGCGGTGAGCTTCGGAATGTACGTCTTGCTGCCGCCCTTCACGACTTTCCACTGCGGCTGTCCCGTCACGGCCAGCAGGCCATGGTTGTCGAGAAACCGAATCATCGTCAGCGCCGGAAAGGCACGAATCGAGGCGAGTGACGCAGACCAGATCGCCGACGCCATCGGCAACAGGTACTTGTGGATGAACGCCTCACTGAAGTGTCGCGCGTCCAGAAACTCGCCAAGCGTCACGCGCTCAGCGTCGGGCGACGACAACAGGCGCGGTGCTTCTCGGTTGAACCGGAAAATCTCGCGAAGCAAGCCGAGGTGCGACGGACTGACGACGTTCTTCAGCTGTGCGAAGAAGCCGCGCGGTCCGCGACTGCTGTACTCGAGGCCCGTGCCCGCGCACGCCACCGCGAAACACATGTCAGAGCTGCGCGTCTCGACGCCAAGTTCGGAAAACAGACGGACCAGCCTCGGATACGTCCGGTCGTTGTGCACGAGGAAGCCGGTGTCGAGCGCGACCGGCCCAAGGGAACTGTCGGCCATCACCGTGTGGGTGTGACCACCGAGACGGTCGTCTCTTTCGAACAGATGCACGTCGTGCCGACGGCTCAGAAAGTACGCCGCCGAGAGCCCCGCGATACCGCTGCCGACCACCGCAATGCGTTTCATGAGTGAAATACAGCCTGCCAGACCGTCCAGCGCTTGTCAAGCCTTTGTCCATGACATATACTGGACACATAATGGCAATGCTTGGATGGACACTCGCCGCTGGCCTGGTTGGCACGTGCCTGGCGATGTTCCTGGTATGGCTTACGCAACTGCGAACCGGGAACGCCGGCATCGTTGACGCGGCCTGGGCTATCTCGATTGCGTCGCTCGCCGTTGGTGCTGCCGCCGTTGGCGAGGGGTGGCCACCCCGTCGAATCGCGATCGCGGCCATCATGGCGATATGGGGAGCGCGACTGGGGCTGCACCTGCTGCGCGACCGGGTCATCGGCAAGCCGGAGGACGGGCGCTACCGGGCACTGCGTCGCGAGTGGGGACCATCGGCGTCCTCGCGTATGCTCCGCTTCTTCGAAATTCAGGCAGTTGCGGCGGTGTTCTTCGCGCTGCCCGCCGTGCTCGCCTCGGCCAATACCGAACCAGGTTTCGCATTGGTCGAACGGGCGGCGCTGGTCGTGTGGTGTGCAGCCTTTGTCGGCGAGGCGGTGGCGGACTGGCAACTCAAGCAGTTCCGCTCGGCGCCGAACAACAGCGGTCGCACGTGTCGCCGTGGGCTGTGGCGGTACTCACGTCATCCGAACTACTTCTTCGAGTGGGTCATGTGGGTGGCGTATGCCGCGTTCGCAGTGGCGTCACCCTTCGGCGTCGTCGCCTTGCTCTGCCCCATCGCCATGCTCTACCTGCTGCTGCACGTCACCGGCGTGCCGCTGGCTGAGGCGCAGGCACTGCGCAGCCGCGGCAGCGACTACCTGCGCTATCAGCAGACCACCAATGCGTTTTTTCCATGGAGACCCCGCGCATGACGACTTCCACGTCGCTGACGACTGTGCTGGTGAGCATCGTCTCGTTTATCGTGCTGGACGGGCTCTGGCTCGGCCTGGTCATGAAAGACTTCTATCGCACGCAGCTCACATCGATCGGACGCATTGTTGACGGTGCCTTCGCGCCCGTCTGGTCTGCGGCAGCGCCCGTCTACCTGCTGCTCGGCGTCGGCGTGGCTGTGTTCGTCGTCCCGCGAGCCACGTCGGCGGGTACGGCGCTCGCGCTCGGCGCGCTGTTTGGCCTCGTGGTCTACGGCGTCTACGACCTGACCAACTACTCGACCTTGTCCAACTATCCTCTTCGCCTCACGCTCGTCGACATGCTCTGGGGAGCGATCGCGTGTGGCACCGTAGCGTTGGTCACGTTCTCAGTGGCCACGCGGTAACCCGATGATGCCCACGCCCAAGGCCGCCGACAGCGCGTCGGCGGACACGACTCCCGCTGCCACCTATCCCATTCGAGCCGTCTCGTTGATGACCGGTGTGGCCATCGACACCCTTCGCGCCTGGGAGCGCCGCTATAACGCGGTCACGCCGAAACGGGATGGCCGCGGTCGCGTGTACAGCGACGTGGATGTTCATCGCATTCGTCTGCTGTACACCGCAGTCAACAAGGGCTACGCCATCGGGCGCGTGGCGTCCTACACCACGACGGAACTCGAGCAACTGCCTGACGTTGCGGTTCGCCGGGAGTCCGCGTCCACCACGCCGCCCACGTTGTCGCCGCCGTCGGCGCCTCCGGGCATCGTGAGCGTTGCGTCACTGCTTGCTGCCACCGAGCGATTCGATGCGCAAGCCGTCGAACACGACCTTGCGCGCGCCGCGGCGATGCTGCCGACCTCCATGCTGCTGCGAGATCTGGTCGTGCCGGCGTTGAACGAGATCGGCATGCGGTGGCACGACGGTGCGGCTCGCATCGCGCACGAACACTTGCTGTCGGCCAGCGTGCGCAACGTGCTCGGCTCGTTGCTACGCCTCTATCAGAAGACCGCCAATTCTCAGACGCTGCTCTTCGCCACGCCGTCGGGTGAGCCGCATGAACTGGGCGCACTCGGTGCCGCCGTGCTCGCGGCGAACCTTGGCCTCGGGACGATCTACCTCGGACCCGGCACGCCGGCCGAAGAGGTGCTGGCCACCATTCGCGCCGTGCGCGTCCAGGTCGTGGTGCTCGGCGTCGTCGGAGCCGGCGACTTCGCGCACACGCAAGCCGAGGTCGCCGCGATTGCGTCGCAGTTGCCCTCTGAGACCGAGTTGTGGATCGGCGGACCCGGAGCGGAGCGCTTCGCCAACCAGTTGGGTCCTCGCCCGCGGACGATTGCGAGCTACGACGCGCTGGAGACGCAGCTGCAGGAACTGGTGTCGCGACCGCGTCAGGCGTCCTAACGCGCAGTCGACGCTGTGGTGTCCGGCAAGGTCGAGATGAACGCATCGACCCGAAGCCCGACCGGCAGGTCCGGGTGCGCGTCGAGAGCGACCAGCGTTTCGAGCACTCGCGTATCAGTCTTCTCAGACGGATCACCGGTCGCGATGTTCTTCCGACCGAGTTGTCCGCCGATGTGCGTGACGGTGCCTGAGAACCGCGTCGCACCGAAGGCCTGCGCGGTCACGTACGCCTTGTCACCAACGCGAATGCTCGCGACGTCCGCTTCGTCGACGTCCACACGTACGACGAGACGCGACATATCACCGAAGCTCACCACGGGATCGCCCGCCGCCCCGACCAGTTCGCCGGCGCGCCTGTGGCGGGTCAACACCACGCCGTCGAACGGCGCGCGAATCATCGTCTTGCTCATGAGTGCCGACGCCTCGGCGAGTTGGGCTTGCGCGGCCTCGAGGGCGGCCACCGCGCGTGCACGGTCGTCAGCACGTGCGAAGGACGCGACTGACGCGGCATCCGCTTGCGCACGTGCGAATCTGACCTGCGCCAGCGACACCTGCCGCTCGAAACGCTGATATTCGGCGCGCGAGATGTCGCCGGAGCGAAGCAACACCTCGCGTTCCGCCAGATCCGCCGTTGCGTTGTCAAGCAGCGTCTTCGCTTCGAGGACCGCCGCTGATGCGGTGAGCCGCTCCGACTGACTGGCGCCGTTGTCCAGCCGATCGAGTTCCGCCTGACGCATCCGAATGGTTGCGTCAGCCTGCGCCACACGAGCCGAGACGTCGGCATTCTCCAGCACCGCGATCAGCTCGCCCGCTTTCAGGTGCTGTCCTTCCGTGACCGCCACCTGAATGAGACGACCGGGAACTGGCGCTCCAATCCTCACGGCCTCTGACGCCGGCTCGACGCGCCCGGCGCCCGACACCATGGACGGCTTCAGGCGTGGCGACGTGAGCGCGGTCGACGAGGCCACCGCCTGCGTCGCGGCCGTCGATGGGCGCAGCACGAACATCTGAACGCCAACACCGGCAAGCGCCAGCACTGCAACGCCGCCAATCCACCGCCAGGAAGAGCGCCGGCGCGGCCGCGCGATGGGCCGCGGCGTGATCGGCGTCACATGGTCTGAATGGGACTGGTCGGCGGCGACGTTCACCGCGTCGATGGTCACCACTGGCTCGCTGAGGCGTGCGGGTGTGCGGCTGAGCGATTCGACGACGGTGTCACCCGCGCCAATGGCCGCCACTGGACCAGGCGCACGGCTGTCACTCAGGATTCGGCCGTCTGCGATACGAATCACCCGGTGCGCGTACTCGAGAATGCGGCTGTCATGCGTTACGACCACGACCGCCTTGTCCTGACGGGCGAGCGCACTGAGCTTGTCCATGACGATCTGTCCGCTGGCACTGTCGAGCGCAGCCGTCGGTTCATCAGCGAGGACGATGTCGGGATTGCCGGCGACGGCGCGCGCGATCGCTACACGCTGCAGTTCGCCGCCGCTCAACTCCGATGGCAACGAGTCGCACTTGTCGCCAAGTCCCATCATCTCGAGGAGCGCTCGCGACGCCTCACGTGCCTCCGCCGCGTGCACGCCTTTGATCTCCAGCCCGAGACGCACGTTGTCCTCGGCCGTGAGCGCGTGCATCACGTTGTAGGTCTGAAAGACGAAGCCGATGTGTTGACGCCGCACCATGGGCTTGCGCCATTCGTCGAGCGTCGAGATCTCGGTGTCGGCAATCCATACCTCGCCGGAGGTCGGCGTGAGCAGGCCGCCAATGATCGAGACCAGGCTTGTCTTGCCGCTGCCCGATGGTCCCATCAGCAGGGTCACTTCTCCCCGTCGGATATCCAGGCTCACATCGTTGAGCGCGATTGTCCCGCCGCCGCCCGGGTACACCATCGTCACGTGCCGCAGTCGAACTACTGTCTCCATATCAACCCTTGAACACCATCGCCGGGTCCAGCTTCATGACCTTGCGGATCGAAACGGTCGCTGCCGTCAGGCACATCACCACGGTAAGCACGAACAAGCCAACCCACATCGGCGGTGACAGCACGATGTTGGCGCCGCCCTGCTGCCCCTTGCTGGCGAGCACCAACGCAATCACGAACGCAATCGCATAGCCGACGACCGCACTGATGACGGCCTGCGTGAAAATCACGCGGTAGACGAACCAGTTCGAGGCGCCAATCGCCTTGAGTGTCCCGAACTCCCGCAGATGGTCCATCGTCGCCGCGTAGATGGTCTGCGCCACGATGACGACACCAACGAGAAGACCGAGCAGACCACCAGCAATCACCGCAATGCCGGCCCCGGTTCCAAACATCCAGTAGTTCGTGGTGCGAGCGGCGAACGCTTGACGCGACCAGACGTCGACGCCGCTCAAATCAGAGGTCATCCGCCTGGTCAGCGCATCGACATCCGTTCCCGGCTTCGTGCGAATCAGGACGAACTGCGCCTTCGAGTCCGGGATGCCGGTATAGAAGGATGCGTTCCGGATCGAAGTGAAGACCAGCGGCGTCGTCGTGAACGTGCGGATACCGCTCGTGAAGCCGACGACACGGGCTCGGGTGCGAGCAATCTCCACCATGTCGCCGACATGCGTCGCCCCAAGCCGCTCTGCGTAGAAACGGTCGATCATCACCGTGTACGGCAAGCGCAGATCGTCGACTGAGCCTTCGACGATGTTCCAGGGGCCGCCGAGGGTACCGTCGGGATTGAAGCCCACGATCTCGCAGTTCTCATGCGCACCGTTCGGCAGTTGCCACATGCTGAACTGGACGATGTACTTCTGGGCTTCGACCACTTCGTCCATCGCGCGCACGCGGAAGAGCCGCTGCTCGGGGAACGGCGGTGCCGCCTCGATGAACGGCACGCCCTTGGACATGATCCAGATGTCCGCGCCCGAGTGGTCGATGATGTTCGACGTGGTGCTCGTGAACCCCATGAACAGGCCTGCCTGCATGGCCACGAGCACGACAGAGAACACGATGCCCACGATGGTCACCGCGAGCCGAATCTTGTCGTGAAACAGGTTTCTAATCGCGAGTGATGACATGGTTCCTCGCGTGACTCGCCGCAGACGCGGTCCCGACGCGTCGATGAACGACCGGGTCCTCAGCGTGCGGCTGAACTGCCAACGGCATCCTCCGTGAGCGTGATGTCGTGTCGTCGGTAGTTCTCGCCTTCGGCGCGTGCCAACTGCGACACCGCCTCACTGAGGTCGGCTTCCGCACGACGCATCAGACTGGTCGCGGCCACCATCGCCAGTTGCTTCTGTTGCACCAGGAAGAGCGTGGAGGCGCCTCGCGAGAACCGACGCGCCTCGCTCTCGTACTCCTGCCCTGCCGCACTGCGCCGCTGCGCCGCTGCGCTGAGGCGCTCGCGAGCCGACGACACGGCCTGCAGCGCATTACGGATCTCGGCCTCGATCGCCTGTTCGAGCGCCTGCTGCTCGAGGACGAGTCGACGCCCTTCGGCGAGTGATGTCCCGAGGTTCGCCTTCGCCGCCCCGTTACCGATCGGCAACGAGAGGCTGAGCGCCACCATGGCGGTTGGATAGTCGCCGGCCCACAGTCGGTCGACCGATTGTCGGAGTCCGCCGACGAGCGCATTCGGAGCCGGTGTGTTGGCACCGAGCGCCACCGCAGGCTGCCCCGCCAACGCCGACAGCTCGTTGAGCCGCACGAGTGCAGGTGCGAGACTGTCCGCAAGCGGGTTCGCGCCAGCGGTCACCGTGTCACCAGCCAGTCCTGCGCGCGCATAACGCGCCGAGAGATCGAGTTGCGGCTTGAGCTGCTCGCGGTGCAGCCGCTGGTCTGCCTGATTGATTTGCGCCGCAAGCGCCCGCTGCTGTACTTCGGGTCGCGCCTGCAGGGCGTTTGCTACAGCGCGCGGCAGATCGAGCGTGGGATCGCCGCTGTCGGGCGGTGTGACGGGGCGCAGCCCCGATGCCCACAGGGGCGCCGCGCGTCCAGGCAGCATGAGCACCTTCAGCGCGTTCTCGGCCCGCGTCAGCGCATCCTGCGCCGCAAAGACATTCGATTCGAAGGCCGCGAGTTGCGTCTGCGCCGCCACGACCTCGATGGGGGCCATCTGACCCGCCGTCGCCTGACGTCGATTGGCCTCGTACTGCTCACGCGCCACGCCGAGTGCTTCGACCTGCACGTCCAGATTGCGCCACGCAAAGGACAGCTCCCAGTACGCCTGCTCGACATCGCGGACGGTGTCCATCACCTGCCGCCGGAATTCGAGCGAGCTGACGTCCTGCGACCGGCGCGCTACTTCAATGGCATGCCGTGGGGCGTTGTAGCGAACGTTGGCCCACAGCGGCTGCCGGTACTCCGCCGTCAGCACGCTCGGGTAACTCGGATCGAGCAGCGCATAGGCATTCGTGGTGCGGTCTTTTGCGACCGAACCCGACACCGAGTAGCGGCCACCGAGGCCGGGCACGAGACCGGACAATCCGGCGGCGCCCTTCCACACACGGTCCTCGAGCGAGCCGCTGGTCGAACCGCTCAACGAGCTGGCAGCAGGAACGACGGCCTTCTCGAACAACGCATCGACGCTGATGGTCGGGTCGTAGGCACCACGGGCCCCCTGCACCTTGAAACGCGACGCATCGCGGTCAATCTGCACGGCCCTGAGATTCGGGTTGCTCTCGAGCGCGCCGCGCAGGGCATCGGCGAGCGTCAGCACCATATCGTTCGCAATGCCGACACGTGGAGGCAGCGTGAACGCGGCCAGCGGAGGAAACACCGTAGCGACATCGGGCGGCGGCACGAGTGCGGCAGACGCAGGCTGTTGGGTGACTGCAGTATCCGCTGGTGCCGGACGAACCGGAGCGGAGCGGGCAACAACAGCGCCGACCTTCAGCGGCGGCGCACCAGTCGTAGATCGCTGTCCGGCCACCGCCAATTCCGTTCGAGTGAAGAGCACGAGCAGCGCGACGAGCGCGGCGCTCCTCATGCAACGCGGCGTGCGGCTCACGTCGTCGCTGCGGTGCGGACCAGGGGCTGGGTAGCAGTTCATCGTCATCCGCGCGTCCAATCCAGATGCGGCATCAGCAGACCCGCAACATCCGGCGCCCACGCTCGCGAGACGAGGTCGCCGTGTGCACAGTCAAGGTCGTGAATGTTGAGAGAGCCGTCGATGAACGGCGTCCAGTCAGGAGGCTGGTCACCCGCTTGTTCGCGCTGCAGGGCACGGACGACCACTGCCGGTACGACGAGCCGTTCAGGTCGATAGGCGAAGTGACACGCGACGGTGTTACGGAACACTGACGCCAGGCGTTCTGCGTGCGCCACGGTGAAGCCAGCTGGCAACCGCCCTGCTTCGAGGGCACGCGCGACCAACGCGGCGAGCGATAGATGACTGCCGGCAGCGTCCAGCAGGTCCACGCACCCGAGTTCGCCGGCCATGGCGCGCGTCAGCTGCGTGTCGGTGAACACGCCGGGCTGCCCCCCGGGCACCGTGGTATCGAGCATCGCGAGCAATCGCACGGCATGACCGCGCGCTCGCAGCTGGCGGGCCATCTCGAAGGCGATGAGTCCGCCAGACGACATCCCGAGCAACTGATAGGGCCCTTCCGCCTGCACGCGCTGGACCGCATCGAGATAGTCCGCGGCCATCTGCTCGATCGACGATGCGAGCGGCTCGCCTATCTCGACGCCGCTGGCCTGCAACCCATAGAGCGGCTGGTCTTCGCCGAACACGTTCGACAACGGCAGATAGCAAAGCGCGTGACCGCCAGCGGGATGCACACAGAACAGCGGCGTTCGTGAGCCTTCGGCTTGAAGCGGCACGAGATGCGATGGAAGACGCGACAGTCCGCCGTCGATGTGCGAAGCGAGGCTGTCCACCGTCGCATGTTCAAGCAGGGCTCGCACCGGCAGATTGATGCCGAAGCGCTCGGCAGCCGCCGCAACAAGGCGCATGACCGCCAGCGAGTCACCACCGAGTTCGAAGAAGTGGTCCGTCGCGCCGCAGCGCGGCAGGCCGAGGACTACCGCGAACAGGTCCGCAACGCTCTTCTCCGTGGTCGTCCGTGGTGCGACGTACTCCGTCGTTGTCTGCAGATCAGGAGACGGCAGTGCGGCGAGATCGAGCTTGCCGTTCGAGGTCACAGGGATCTGCGCCAGCGACACAACCGCAGCTGGCACCATGTAGTCCGGCAAGCGCGCAGCCAGGTGCAGGCGCAGCGCCGCAGTGTCCTCGACGGCTCCCGTGACATAGCCCACGAGCCGCATGTCAGTGCCGCGTCCCTTCGCCACCACCACGGCGTCCTGCACGGCGGGGTGCTGCCGCAGCACGGCGGCGATCTCTTCGGGTTCGACGCGAAAGCCACGAATCTTGACCTGCTGATCGACGCGGCCGAGGAACTCGAGCCGGCCGTCGGACGTCCAGCGTGCGCGGTCGCCCGTGCGATACAGCCGCGCGCCCGGCGCACCAAACGGATCCGCGACGAAGCGTGACGCAGTCAGTTCGG
>Ga0209023_10002466_pt1 | contig 23051 bp, 16 predicted proteins | sample LakOneMetagenome_FD_187468 | JGI IMG/M metagenome (GOLD analysis project Ga0209023, IMG submission 187468) | Freshwater and sediment microbial communities from Lake Erie, Canada (SPAdes) (version 2) | ecosystem: Environmental > Aquatic > Freshwater > Lentic | place: Lake Erie, Canada... | reverse complement strand
CGCCTCCATCCATTGCAGACAGCGCCCGCACCCTCATGCACCCAACCACCACCTCGCCCCACCCATGGCAATTCTTCCGCGCCGGGGGCGTGGACCAGGTGATCATCCGATCCGGCCAGGACATCGCCCGGCTGCCGGAGCTGGACCAGAAACTGTGGGTGGCGCTGGCCTGCCCCACGCGCGGCATCGAGTTCGACGAGCGCACGCTGGACCTCATCGACACCGACCACGACGGCCGCATCCGCCCCCCCGAGTTGCTGGCGGCCTGCGCCTGGGCCTGCGCGCGACTGCGCAACCCCGACGAGCTGACCCAGCCCGGCGACACGCTGGACATTGCGGCCATCGATGACAGCACCGAACCTGGTGCAGCGCTGGCGAACGCGGCGCGGCGCATCCTGTCGATGGCAGGGCAGCAGAACGCCAGCGTGATATCGCTGGCCGACGTGGTGGCGCGCAGCGAACACCTGAGCACGCTGCGATTCAACGGCGACGGCATCATCACCGTGGAGACTGCGCAGGACGACGCGCTCGCCCGCAAGGCCATCGAACACATCCTCAAGACCCAGGGCAGCACCGCGCCAGTGGGCGACCCGCCGCTGCCCGGCATCGACCGGGCCCGCGCCGAGGCGTTCTTTGCCGACCTGGACAAGATCTCCGCCTGGGCCGCCAAGGCCCGCGGCGCGACGACTGCGCTCGCGCTGGGCGAACACACGCTCCAGGCCACCCAGGCCATGAACGCGGTCGCCCACAAGGTGGAAGACTTCTTCGCCCGCAGCCGCTTGGCGGCTTACGACCTGCGCGCAGCCACGGCCCTCAACCCGTCGCTGGAGGAATACACCGCCATGGCGGGCACGCAGCTGGATCTGTCGTCGCCCTCCATCACGGCCTTGCCGCTGGCACCCATCACCCCCAAAGCCCTGCTGCCGCTCACCGAGGGCGTCAACCCGGCCTGGGCCCGCGCGCTGCGCGACTTTCGCGACCACACGGTGGCGCCGCTGCTGGGGCGACAGGCTGATGCGTTGACGCAGCAGGAATGGCACACCATCGGCCAGGCGCTGGCGCCCTGCCAGCAATGGCTGGCAGACCGGCCCACCACGCCGCTGGATGCGTTGGGTGACGAGGTGCTTCACACGCTGTACAGCAGTGACGCCCGCCAGCGCGTGATGGATTTGATCGCCGAAGACGAGGCCGAGCAGACGCACAACGCGCACACCCAAGACCTGGAACAGCTGCTGCGCTTCAAGCGCGACCTGCTAGAACTGCTGAACAACTTCGTGTCGTTCTCGGCGTTCTACCAGCGCCGGGGTGCGATCTTTCAGGCCGGCACGCTGTACCTGGATGCGCGCAGCTGCGACCTGACGGTGCAGGTGGCCGACGCCGCGCAGCACGCCAAGCTGGCGGGCCTGGCCAAGACGTACCTGGCGTACTGCCAGTGCACGCGCAAGGGCGAGAAGATGGGCATTGTGGCGGCGTTCACCGCGGGCGATGTGGACTTTCTCTTCGTGGGCCGCAACGGCGTGTTCTACGACCGCAAGGGCCAGGACTGGGATGCCACCATCACCCGCATCGTCGAGAACCCGACCAGCATCGCACAGGCCTTCATGTCGCCGTACAAGAAGTTCGTGCGATTGATCGAGGAGCAGGTCGCCAAGCGCGCCGCAGCGGGGGAGGCACGGGCGCAGAAATCTCTGGGCGCCACAGCGGGCGCGTTGGCCAACACGCCCCTCAAAGCTGCAGGCACCACTACGGCCGACACCATCACCGCCGCCGCACCGCGCCGTACCGATGTGGGCACCGTGGCGGCCATCGGCGTGGCACTGGGCAGCATCAGTGCGGTGCTGGTGGGGGTGTTTGCCAAGTTCGTGGATCTGGGCGTGTGGATTCCGCTGGCGCTGGTGGGCATCGTGCTGGCCATCTCGGGGCCCAGCATGCTGATCGCCTGGCTCAAGCTGCGCCAGCGCAGCCTGGGGCCGCTGCTGGACGCCAGCGGCTGGGCCATCAACGGGCGCATGCGCATCAACACGCGGCTGGGCAGTTCGCTGTCGCAGACGGCCAAGGTGCCGGCCACTGCGCGCCGCACGCTGCAGGACCCATTTGCAGAGTCGAAGGCACCGCTGTGGTGGAGCGCGGCGGCGCTGGTGATGGTGGTGGCGCTGGGCGTGGCCGCATGGCGACTGCAGTGGTTTGACCGGTGGACCGCAGCACCTGCGCGGCCTGCTACGGCGGCGGTCACCGCGCCTTCTTCACCGGCTTCATCGGCTTCCCCTGCGGCTGCCACGCCGCCCGCCACCAGCAGCACGACGCCCTTGAATCCTGCCACTGCGTTACCGGCCGCCACAGGCGCTGCGCCGGCGTCCACCGCACGCTGATTCACCCGCGCGCAGGGGCTTGATCCAAAAGCAAAAGGCCGGTCACCCGGCCTTTTGCTTGCGTGCTGTGCCCCGCAGAGGTCAGCGAATCTGCAGCGCGGGCCGGTGCGGTGCCTGGGCCACAGCCGGGGCCGAGGGCGCGCCGGGTGCGCTGAAGGCCGATGGCGACCCTGCAGCGCCTTCTTGCAGCCGGAACTGCCGCACGGCGCTGGTCAGGTGCACGGCCTGCTCACGCAGCGACTCCGACGCGGCGGTGGACTGCTCCACCAGCGCGGCGTTCTGCTGCGTCATCTGGTCGAGCTGGGTGACCGACTGGCTGATCTGGCCGATGTTGTCGCTCTGCTCGGCCGACGAGGCGGTGATCTCCGCAATGATGTCGGACACGCGGCGCACGCTGCTCACGATCTCGGTCATCGTCGCGCCGGCCTGGCTCACCAGGCGCGAGCCGTCTTCCACGCGCTCCACCGACGAGCCGATCAGGCCCTTGATCTCCTTGGCCGCTGCGGCGCTGCGCTGGGCCAGGCTGCGCACTTCGCTGGCCACCACGGCAAAACCGCGGCCCTGCTCGCCTGCCCGTGCGGCCTCGACGGCAGCGTTGAGCGCCAGGATGTTGGTCTGGAAAGCGATGGAGTCGATCACGCCCGTGATGTCGGCGATCTTGCGCGAGCTGGTGGTGATCTGGTCCATGGTGGTCACCACCTGCGACACCACGGCGCCGCCGCGTGCAGCCACTTCGGCGGCCGACGATGCGAAGTCGCTGGCCTGGCGCGAAGACTGCGCGCTTTGCTGCACGGTGCTGGTCAGCATCTCCATCGACGATGCGGTCTCTTCCAGGTTGGCCGCCGTCTGCTCGGTGCGGTGGCTCAGGTCGTGGTTGCCGCTGGCGATCTCGGAGCTGGCGGTGGAGATGTTGCCTGCGGAGTCCTGCACCTGGCGCACCAGGCCGCGCAGCGCGTCCTGCATGCGGCCCATGGCCACCACCAGCTGGCCCACTTCGTCGTGGTTCATCACCACCACGTCGCGCGACAAGTCGCCGCCTGCGATGCGCTCGGCCAGCTCCTGCGCCTGGCCCAGGGACTTGGTGATGGAGCGCACGCTGAAGAACGTGAGCGGAATCAGCACCGCCAGGCCCAGCAACAGCGCGACGCCGATCAGCGCCGACATGGCCTTGGCACGCGACTCCACGCCCGCGCGGGCCTCGTCCATCTGGGTGCGGGCCGACGTGGCCAGGCTGGAGAACAGCTTGTCGGTGGCCTCCATGTGCACCTTGAAGCGGTCGGCATAGGCACCGCCGCCCGCGCCGTCGAGCTGGGCGCGTTCGATCTGCTCGAAGATGGGGGAGATGCCGGTCTCGTACTGCTTGATCTCGGCCAGCGACTTGTCGATGGATTCGACGAAGGCCGCATCGCCGGACTGCACCTGGCGCACATCGGCCAGGCTCTTGCGCAGGGCGGCCAGGGTCTTGGCCCAGGTCTCGCGCAGTGCGGAGACTTCGACCGAGTTGTTGAAATTGATGATGATGTCTTTTTCGGTGCGGCGCAGATCACCCAGTGTGGTGCGCAGCTCGGACATGTCGGTCAGGGTCTGCACCCGCTCCGAGAACAGCACCTGCAGCGTGCCGCGCGTGCGGTCCAGTGCCACGTAGCCCATGGCGCCAATGACGACCAGCAATATCAGCGAAAAGACGGTTCCGAAGTAGAGGCGGGTGCGGATCGAAAAGCGGCCCAGAGCGTTCATGGCTCTTCCTTACAATTTTTAACAGACAACTCAGCATAGCAAATTTGGTGCCACACCACCACCCTGCCTTCTGGGCCGGGTGTGGGCGCGACTATATGCTGTGCGGGCCTGTCAAAAGCACAGGGAAAGCCCCGGCTTCAGGGCCACAGCAGGGAAACCCTGGAGCCAGTAGCCCGGCTAATGGGAATGCGATCTACGGGAACACCCCTACTGATACGACGACCAAAAAAAGACGCATGGAGCGTCCTTTTCGGGCGCCCTTCTTCCCTGTCGAGCGCGCCCGCGTTGTCAGGCCTTGCCCTGCCCTGGCACCGCGCCTTCGGCCACGATGGGCACGTACAGCTGCCCGCCCTGGCGCTGGAACTCCACGGCCTTGGTCTCCATGCCCTTGGCCAGTGCTTCCGACTCGGCCATGCCCTTTTGCGCGGCGAACTCGCGCACCTCCTGCGTGATCTTCATCGAGCAGAACTTCGGCCCGCACATGGAGCAGAAATGCGCCACCTTGGCGCTGTCTTTCGGCAGCGTCTCGTCGTGGTACTCCTTGGCGGTGTCGGGGTCCAGTCCCAGGTTGAACTGGTCCTGCCAACGGAAGTCGAACCGCGCCTGGCTCAGCGCGTCGTCGCGCGCGCGGGCACCTGGGTGGCCCTTGGCCACATCGGCCGCGTGGGCCGCGATCTTGTACGCGATGATCCCTTGCTTCACGTCGTCGCGGTCGGGCAGGCCCAAGTGCTCCTTGGGTGTCACGTAGCACAGCATGGCGGTGCCCATCCAGCCGATCATGGCCGCACCGATGGCCGATGCGATGTGGTCGTAGCCCGGTGCGATGTCGATGGTCAGCGGGCCCAGGGTGTAGAACGGCGCTTCGTGGCAGGTCTTGAGCTGCTCGGTCATGTTGGCCTGGATCATGTGCATGGGCACGTGGCCGGGGCCTTCGATCATGGTCTGCACGTCGTGCTTCCAGGCCACCTGGGTCAGCTCGCCCAGCGTGTGCAGTTCGGCGAACTGGGCTTCGTCGTTGGCGTCCGATGCGCAGCCGGGGCGCAGGCCGTCGCCCAGGCTGAACGACACGTCGTACGCCTTCATGATGTCGCAGATGTCCTCGAAGTGCTCGTACAGGAAGCTCTCGCGGTGGTGCGCCATGCACCACTTGGCCATGATGGAGCCGCCGCGCGATACGATGCCCGTGCGCCGCTGCGCCGTGAGGTGGATGTACGCCAGCCGCACGCCGGAGTGGATGGTGAAGTAGTCCACACCCTGCTCGGCCTGTTCGATCAGCGTGTCGCGGAAGATCGCCCAGGTCAGGTCCTCGGCCACGCCGCCCACCTTCTCCAGCGCCTGGTAAATCGGCACCGTGCCGATGGGCACCGGCGAGTTGCGCACGATCCAGTCGCGCGTGGTGTGGATGTTCTTGCCCGTGGACAAATCCATCACGTTGTCGGCGCCCCAGCGGATCGCCCAGACCAGCTTTTCGACCTCTTCCTCGATGCTGGAGGTGACGGCCGAGTTGCCGATGTTGGCGTTGATCTTGACCTTGAAGTTGCGCCCGATAGCCATGGGCTCGACCTCGGGGTGGTTGATGTTGGCGGGGATGATCGCGCGGCCCCGGGCCACCTCATCGCGCACGAATTCGGGGGTGATGATCTTGGGGATGCTCGCGCCCATGGAGTTGCCCATCAGGCGCTGCTCGCGGCCCGCGTCCTGCATGTACTGGGCCATCCACTCGCGCTTGCCGTTCTCGCGCAGGGCCACGTACTCCATCTCGGGCGTGACGATGCCCTTCCTCGCGTAGTGCATCTGGGTCACGTTGGCGCCGCTCTTGGCACGCAGCGGTGCGCGCTGCAGTGCGGCCGCTTCGGTGCGCAGCTGGGCCAGGCGCGCCGCGTCTTCGCTCTTGCTGCCGTCGTCCAGCGCCACGCGCTGGCGGCCGTCGTACAGCTCGGTGTCGCCGCGCGCGGCGATCCAGCCCCCGCGCACGCTGGCCAGGCCCTGGCGCACGTCGATGGTGGCGGTCGGGTCGGTATAAGGGCCGGAGGTGTCGTACACGCTGACCTGCTCACCATTGGTGAGCGCAATGTCGCGCACGGGCACGCGGACATCGGGGCGGCTGCCGGTCAGGTAGCTCTTGGTGGAGGCGGGGAAGGGTTCGCGGGTGAGCGCGAGCAGGTGGGCGAACTTGTCGGGGGCATTCATGGCGGGCACATTCCTATCGGTGGGATGGATCTGTGCTCCGCAATAGGCCGGCATGGACCGCACGCACCCTGGCGGGTGCCCGGGCGCACCGCCAAGGCCTGGGCAGGCCCCGCTGTGCGCACGTTGCGCACCAACGGTGCCCGGTGGGCGTGGAGTTGGTACGCAGGTGCGGGAAATTCCGACTGCAGCTCTTCTTACGCTGGTACTAACCAGATCAAGTTCGCGGTTCCGGCGGTAAGGTCCGCCGTCTCAGCACGCCCAGCAGCCTGTTCGATATTGTCGAAGCAGGCCCCTACGTGCACCCCGGAGCAGGCGCGAGTATAGGCCACTGTGCGGGCCGGGGGAAACCGCGGCGGTACATGGCAGGAGCTGTCAGGCCACGCGGTCGATCAGCACGACTGCGAAAAACACCACGGCGGCGATCACCGTCCACTTCAGGATGGCCAGGCCGATGCGCTTGTAGTGGGCCTGGCCTGTGCCCACGTAGAAACCGAAGGAGACAGCCGCTGCCAGAAGCAAAAAGATGGCGAGCCAGCGAACGATGATCATGGGGAGACGTGCCTTTCAGCAGTGCGCAACAGGGCCGGTCCGCCGGCCAGCCAGACCCGCGGTCACCAGGCGCGCGCCGGCTGCGCAAAACCGCCAGGGGCCTGGCGCTCGTCTTCGAAAGTCACCATCTCCCACGCATCGCGCTGGGCCAGCAGCTCACGCAGCAGAAGGTTGTTCATGCCGTGGCCCGAGCGGAACGCGCTGTACGCCGCCAGCAGCGGTTTGCCGATGAGGTACAGGTCGCCCATGGCGTCGAGGATCTTGTGCTTCACGAACTCGTCGTCGTAGCGCAGGCCATCGCTGTTGAGCACCTTGTAGTCGTCCATCACGATGGCGTTGTCGAGGCCACCACCGAGCGCCAGGCCGTTGGAGCGCATCATCTCCACGTCGCGCGTGAAGCCGAAGGTGCGGGCCCGGGCGATGTCGCGGCTGTAGTTGCCGGCGCCCATGTCGAACTCGACGCGCTGGCCGGTGGAGTCCACCGCCGGGTGGTCGAAGTCGATCTCAAAGCTGAGCTTGTAGCCGTGGTACGGCGCCAGGCGCGCCCATTTGGTGTTGGCGCCCTCGCCCTCGCGCACCTCCACCGGGCGGAGCACGCGGATGAAGCGCTTGGGCGCGTTCTGCAGCTCCACGCCCGCGCTCTGCAGCAGGAACACGAACGACGCCGACGACCCGTCGAGGATGGGCACCTCTTCGGCCGTGATGTCCACATACAGGTTGTCGATGCCCAGCCCCGCACAGGCCGACATCAGGTGCTCCACCGTGTGGACCTTGGCACTACCCACCGCGATGGTGGACGCCAGCCGCGTGTCGGTCACGGCCTCGGCGCGGATCGGAATGTCCACCGGCTGCGGCAAGTCCACGCGGCGGAACACGATCCCGGTGTCCGGCTGCGCAGGCCGCAGGGTCAGCTCGACCCTCTGACCACTGTGCAGGCCCACGCCCACGGCGCGGGTGATCGTCTTGAGGGTGCGTTGCTGGAGCATTCGGGGATTTTAGTGGGGCGACCCCGCAAAAACCATCCACTGCTGCCTATGACCCTGATAGAAAACGGAGAGTCGGAAACGCGGCGCAACCCAGGCACGAGGCGATGTGCAAGTCAGTCCTGCCGCGTTGTCACTATCCCCTCTCCCACGCACAGCAAGAGAGGGGAGTGAAGCGGCGTAGCCGCTCAGGGGGAGTACCGAATCAATCCGCCTGCTTGCGCAAGAAGGCTGGGATCTCCAGATCGTCCATGCCGCCCGACGACAGCGCGTCCACACGGGCTGCCGCCTGCGTGCGGTTGGTGCGCCACACGCTGGGCACCGACATGCTGCCGTAGTCGGCCTGCGTGCTGCCGGCATGGCCGCCCTGCACGCCCATCGCGGAGCCCAGGGTGCCCGCACCCGTCAAAGGCATTTGGTAGGCCACGTTGTCCGTACCGGTGCGCAGGCCGCCCTGCACCACCGAAATCGGCTGGCGGCGCGCGTTGGGGCGCGACAGGCCGGTAGCGACCACGGTCACGCGGATCTCGTCGCCCAGGCTGTCGTCGTAGGCGGCGCCGTAGATCACGTGCGCATCGGGCGAGGCGTAGGCATTGATGGTGCTCATGGCCAGGCGCGATTCGGACAGCTTGAGGCTGCCCTTCGCGGCCGTCACCAGCACCAGCACGCCCTTGGCGCCCGACAGGTCGATGCCTTCGAGCAGCGGGCAGGCCACGGCCTGTTCGGCAGCGATGCGCGCGCGGTCCGGGCCGCTGGCGGTGGCCGTGCCCATCATGGCCTTGCCGGGCTCGCCCATCACGGTGCGCACGTCTTCGAAGTCGACGTTCACGTGGCCGTATTCGTTGATGATTTCGGCAATGCCGCCCACGGCGTTCTTGAGCACGTCGTTGGCATGGGCGAAGGCTTCGTCCTGGGTGATGTCATCGCCCAGCACTTCCAGCAGCTTCTCGTTGAGCACGACGATCAGCGAGTCGACGTTGGCTTCGAGCTCGGCCAGGCCGTTGTCGGCGTTGGTCATGCGACGGCCGCCTTCCCAGTCGAACGGCTTGGTGACCACGCCCACGGTCAGGATGCCCATTTCCTTGGCGACGCGGGCGATCACGGGTGCAGCACCCGTGCCCGTGCCGCCGCCCATGCCTGCCGTGATGAACAGCATGTGCGCGCCGTCGATGGCCAGGCGGATGTCGTCCACCGCGGCTTCGGCGGCTTCACGGCCCTTGTCGGGCTTGCTGCCGGCGCCCAGGCCGCTGCCGCCCAGCTGGATGTGGCGGTGGGCCGAGCTGCGGGTCAATGCCTGCGCGTCGGTGTTGGCGCAGACAAACTCCACGCCCTGCACGCTGCGGGCAATCATGTGCTCGACGGCGTTGCTGCCGCCGCCGCCCACGCCGATCACCTTGATCTGGGTGCCCTGGTTGAATTCTTCGGCTTCGATCATTTCGATGGTCATGTTGGAGCTCCTGTTTCTTTCACTGAATTCGTTTGCAATCTCGTGTGCAACTGCCAATGGGTTGTTCGGTATGTCATCGTGAGCAGTGGGGGCGGCGGTCCGGTACATCGTCGCCATCGCCCGCGCAGTGTTCGGTGCGGGCTGCCTCGCGCTAGCCAGAGAGGAAATTTCATGGTCAGAAATTCCCCACGATGAAGTCCTTGAAGCGGCCAAAAGCCGTCTTCATGGAACCACTTTTCTGTGCCACTTTGAAGCCGCGCAGGCGTGCCAAGCGCGCCTCTTCCAGAAGGCCCATGACGGTAGCAGCTCTGGGCTGTGCCACCATGTCAGACAAAGCGCTGGAATACTTCGGAATGCCACGTCGCACGGGCTTCAAAAAGATGTCTTCGCCCAGCTCGATCATCCCGGGCATGACCGAGCTGCCGCCTGTGAGCACGATGCCCGACGACAGCACTTCTTCATACCCCGACTCGCGCACCACCTGCTGCACGAGCGAGAAGATCTCTTCGACCCGCGGCTCGATCACGCCGGCCAGCGCCTGCTTGCTGAGCATGCGCGGGCTGCGGTCGCCGAGGCCCGGCACTTCCACCTGCGCCTCGGGGTCGGCCAGCAGCTGCTTGGCGTAGCCGCTCTCGACCTTGATGTCTTCGGCGTCCTTCGTGGGCGTGCGCAGCGCCATCGCGATGTCGCTGGTGATGAGGTCGCCCGCGATCGGGATCACCGCCGTATGGCGGATCGCGCCGCCGGTGAAGATCGCTACGTCGGTCGTGCCCGCGCCGATGTCGACCACCACCACGCCCAGCTCGCGCTCGTCGTCCGTCAGCACCGCCTGGCTGCTGGCCAGGGGGTTGAGCATGAGCTGCTCGACCTCCAGGCCGCAGCGGCGCACGCACTTGATGATGTTCTCGGCCGCACTCTGGGCGCCGGTCACGATGTGAATCTTGGCCTCCAGGCGGATGCCGCTCATGCCGATGGGCTCCTTCACATCCTGCCCGTCGATCACGAACTCCTGCGGCTCCACCAGCAACAGGCGCTGGTCGCTGCTGATGTTGATGGCCTTGGCCGTCTCCACCACGCGCGCCACGTCGGCCGAGGTGACCTCCTTGTCCTTGACGGCCACCATGCCGCTGGAGTTGAGGCCGCGGATATGGCTGCCGGTGATGCCGGTGTACACGCGCTGGATCTTGCAGTCGGCCATCAGCTCGGCCTCTTTCAAGGCCTGCTGAATGCTCTGCACGGTGGCGTCGATGTTGACCACCACGCCGCGCTTGAGGCCGTTGCTCGGTGCCACGCCAAGGCCCGCCAGCTTGAGCTCTCCATTGGGCAGAACCTCGGCCACCACGGCCATGACCTTGGCCGTGCCGATATCCAGCCCCACCACAACGTCTTTGTATTCTCTTGCCATATCAGTCTCTGCCCTTCTCTGTTCTGCCTGCCCGCCCCTCGGTCGGCACCACACCCTGGCCCGTGCCCAAAAGCACCTTGATCTGTTGCTGCATGCCGTTACCTCCGTCGCACCGCGACGGGCGCACCCGTGCCATCCGCCGCCACCGTGGTCACGCCGCGCATGCGCAGGGCGTACCCGCCGGTGTGCCGCAGGTCTGCGGACTCCAGCGCATCCACACGGCGGTGGTACTGCGCGGCCACCTGGGTCAGCGTGCGCGTGAACCGCTGCGTGCGCTGCACCACTTCCGCCGGCGTGCCGCCGCCCAGCTCGATCACCGCGTCGCTGTCCAGCGTCACGCGCCAGCCGCCGCGGCCGGTCAGCTCCAGCGTGTCCACCTCCAGCCCCATCGGCTCGAACACGGGTTGCAGCAGGCCGTACATCTGCAGCACCTCGGGTGAGCTGCCGGCGGGGCCCAGCAGGCGCGGCAGGCCTTCCTGCTCCACATCGCCCACGTTGGCCTCGAACACCTCGCCCTGCGTGTTGACCAGGGCGGAGCCGCTCTCGGGGCCCCAGTACGCCACCGCGTCGTGCTCCTGCAGCTGCACATGCAGGCTGCCGGGGTACACGCGCTGCACCTCGGCCCGGCGCACCCAGGGCACCTGCTCGAACGCCTCACGGGCGGCGCGCAGGTCCACGGTGAAAAAGTTGCCCGCCAGGTGCGGCGCCACATTGGCCCGCAGCGTGACCGCGTTGTTGTGCACCAGGTCGCCCTGCACCACGATGCGCGACACCGCAAAGCCGGGATAGCGCATCACCCACCACGTACCCGCCGCCAGCACGCCCGCGGCCAGGCACACGAACAGGGCCGAGGCGGTCCAGTTCATGAGCTTGACGTCAAGCGGTGCGGGCAGCGTGGAGGTCATGGGTGGGCGGCTCCTTGCGCGGCGCGCGCAGGCGTGTCCAGCGCGGCATCGGCCAGGATGCGCAGGCACAACGCTTCGTAGCTGATGCCCGCAGCGCGCGCCGACATGGGCACGAGCGAGTGCCCGGTCATGCCGGGCGACGTGTTCATCTCCAGCAGGAAGGGCTTGCGGTCGCTCGCGCGGATCATCAGGTCGGCCCGGCCCCAGCCCCGGCAGCCGAGCGTGCGGTAGGCCTCCAGCACGATGCGCTGGATCTCGCGCTCCTCGGCCTCAGGCAGGCCACTCGGGCACTGGTACTTCACGTCGTCGGTGAAGTACTTGTTCTGGTAGTCGTAGGCGCCATCCGGGGCCGCAATGCGGATCACGGGCAGCACGACGGCGTTGGCACCCTGGCCCAGCACGGGGCAGGTCACCTCTTCGCCGTCGATGAATTCTTCGCAGAGCACATCGGGGTCGTAGCGGGCCGACAGCAGCACGGCCTCCTGCATGTCCGAGTAGCCGCGCACCTTGGTCACGCCAATCGACGATCCCTCGCGCGGCGGCTTCACGATCAGCGGCAGGCCCAGCTCGTCGGGCACGGTGCGCACCACCTCGCGCTGCTGGCGGTCCGGCGCCAGCCACACGTAGCGCGGCGTGGGCAGGCCCTCGGCGGTCCACACGCGCTTGGTCATGACCTTGTCCATCGCAATGGCCGAAGCCATCACACCGGGGCCGGTGTACGGAATGCCGAGCAGCTCCAGCGCGCCCTGCACCGTGCCGTCTTCGCCATGGCGGCCGTGCAGCGCGATGAAGCAGCGGGCATAGCCGTCGCGCTTGAGATCGCTCAGCTGGTTTTGCGCCGGGTCGAACGCATGCGCGTCCACGCCGCTGGAGCGCAGCGCCTGCAGCACGCCGCTGCCGGACATGAGGGACACCTCGCGCTCGGCAGAGTCGCCGCCCATCAGCACGGCCACCTTGCCCAGGGCCTTCACATCGATATTGAGTTCAGAAACAGTCATACCGCGCTCCCCTCCAGCGCCTTCAGCTCATTTTTTTGTAGCAAATCGACCACCTTGCCGGGCACGGCCCCGATGGAGCCCGCGCCCATGCACATCACCACATCGCCAGCACGCGCGTTGTCGGCAATGGCTTGCGGCAGGTCGGCCACGTTGTCGACGAATACCGGCTCCACACGGCCCGCCACACGCAGCGCGCGGGCCAGGGAGCGACCGTCGGCAGCCACCACGGGTGCCTCGCCAGCGGCGTACACCTCGGTCAGCAGCACGGCGTCGGCGTTGCCGATGACCTTCACGAAATCTTCGAAGCAGTCGCGCGTGCGGCTGTAGCGGTGCGGCTGAAAGGCCAGCACCAGGCGCCGCCCGGGGAAAGCACCGCGCGCGGCCGCCAGCGTGGCGGCCATCTCCACCGGGTGGTGGCCGTAGTCGTCGATCACGGTGAACGCGCCGCCGCCCTTGGCAGGCATGTCGCCGTAGTGCTGAAAGCGCCGGCCCACGCCCTTGAAGCCCGCCAGCGCGCGCTGCACGGCTTCGTCAGGAATGTTGAGCTCCACCGCGATCGCGATGGCCGACAGTGCGTTGAGCACGTTGTGCTCGCCCGCGAGGTTGAGCACCACCTCCATGTCGGGCAGCGTGACGCCGTTGCGCCGTTGCACGGTAAAGCGCATCTGCCCGGCTTCGGCGCGCACGTCAATGGCGCGCACCTGAGCGTCTTCCGAAAAACCGTAGCTGGTGATCGGGCAGGTCACGCTGGGCATGATCTCGCGCACCGCGGGGCTGTCCACGCACAGCACCGCCGTGCCGTAGAACGGCATGCGGTGCAGAAAGTCGACGAACGCACCCTTGAGCCGGCCGAAGTCGTGCCCGTAGGTTTCCATGTGGTCGGCGTCGATGTTGGTCACCACGGCCATCACGGGCAGCAGGTTCAGGAACGACGCGTCGGACTCGTCGGCCTCGACCACGATGTAGTCGCCGCTGCCCAGCTTGGCGTTGGCGCCCGCGCTGTTGAGCTTGCCACCGATGACGAAGGTCGGGTCGAGCCCCGCCTCGGCCAGCACGCTGGTCACCAGGCTGGTGGTGGTTGTCTTGCCGTGGGTGCCTGCAATGGCGATGCCTTGCTTCAGGCGCATCAGCTCGGCCAGCATGAGCGCGCGGGGCACCACAGGAATCTTCTTCTCGCGGGCGGCCAGCACTTCGGGGTTATCGGGCGTGACCGCCGTGGACGTGACCACGGCATCGGCGCCGTCGATGTGCGCCGCGGCATGGCCCAGGCAGGTCTTGATGCCCAGGCCCTCCAGGCGGCGCAGTGTGGCGCTGTCGGCCAGGTCCGAGCCCGAGATGCGGTAGCCCAGGTTGAACAGCACCTCGGCGATGCCGCTCATGCCGGCGCCGCCCAGGCCTACGAAATGGATGTGGCGAATGGCGTGTTTCATGATCCGGCCAACTCCTCGCAGGCGGTCACCACTTCGCGGGTGGCGTTGATTTTTTGCATGTTTTTGGCTTTCACCGCTGTATCTACCAGCGTGGAGCGCTCCATATTCAATAGCATCTGCGACAGGTCCTCGGGCGTCAGGTCGCGCTGCTGGGTCAGCCACCCGCCGCCGGCGTTCACGAGGAACTGCGCGTTGGTGGTCTGGTGGTCGTCCACCGCCGAGGGGAAGGGCACGAACAGTGCGGCAGCCCCCACGGCGGCGATCTCGGTCACGGTGCTGGCGCCTGCGCGGCAGACGATGATGTCGGCGTCGGCAAAGGCGCTCGCGGTGTCATCGATGAACGGCGTGCATTCGGCCTCAACGCCGGCTGCGGCGTAGTTGGCTCGCAGTGCGTCGATCTGCGTCGCGCCGCTCTGGTGGATGACCACCGGACGCTGGTCTGCAGGCATCAGCGCCACGGCCTGGGGCACGATCTCGTTGAGTGCGCGGGCGCCCAGGCTGCCACCCACCACCAGCAGGCGCAGCGGCCCGGTGCGCCCGGCGAAGCGCTCGGCCGGCGCAGGCTTGCTGGTGAAGGCGGTGCGCAGCGGGTTGCCCACCCACTGGCCTTTAGGGAACACATTGGGGAAGGCGGTGAACACGCGGTCTGCCACGCCCGCCAGCACCTTGTTGGCCATGCCGGCCACCGAGTTCTGCTCGTGCAGCACCAGCGGCTTGCCAGCCAGCACGCCCATCATGCCGCCCGGGAAGGTGATGTACCCGCCCAGGCCCACCACCACGTCCGGCTTGACGCGGCGCACCACCGCCAGTGCCTGGCCGAAGGCGCGCAAGAGGCGCAGCGGCAGGAAGGCCAGCGTGATGATGCCTTTGCCGCGCACGCCCGAAAAATCGATGAGCTCAAGTGCAAAGCCGTGCGTGGGCACGATGCGCGACTCCATGCTGCCCGGCGCGCCCAGCCAGTGCACGCGCCAGCCGCGAGCACGCAACTCTTCAGCCACGGCCAGGCCCGGGAAGATGTGGCCGCCGGTGCCGCCGGCCATGATGAGGGCAGTCTTCTGCGTGCTCATACGCGGCCTCCGCTCATGAGGCGCTGCGCGCCTGGCATTGCTTGCGCAATGCACAGTTTGTTGTGATGAAACAAGCTGCTCATACGCGGCCTCCGCGCATGAGCAGCTTGTTTTCGTAATCCACTCGCATCACCACAGCCAGCGCCACCAGATTCATCAGAATCGCCGACCCGCCAAAACTCATCAGCGGCAGCGTGAGCCCCTTGGTCGGCAGTGCGCCCAGGTTCACGCCCATGTTGATGAAGGCCTGAAAACCGATCCAGATCGCCACGCCCTGCGCGACGAGGCCGGAGAACACGCGGTCGAGCGCGATGGCCTGGCGGCCGATGTGCATGATGCGGCGCGTCATCCACAGGAACAACACGATGAGGATGACCACGCCCACCAGGCCGAACTCCTCGCCGATCACGGCGAGCAAAAAGTCGGTGTGGGCTTCGGGCAGCCAGTGCAGCTTTTCGACGCTGCCGCCCAGGCCCACGCCGAAGATCTCGCCGCGGCCGATGGCGATCAGCGAGTGCGAGAGCTGGTAGCCCTTGCCCAGCGCGTGCTCTTCGCTGAAGGGGTCGAGGTACGCAAACACGCGCTCACGCCGCCAGGGCGAGCTGGCGATCATCACAGCGAAGGCCGACACCAGCACGCCTGCGATCAGGAAGAACATGCGGGCGTTCACACCGCCCAGGAACAGGATGCCCATGGCGATCACAGCCACCACCATGAAGGCGCCCATGTCGGGCTCGGCCAGCAGCAGCACACCCACGATGGCCACGGCAGCGCCCATGGGCAGCACGGCGCGGAAGAAGCGTTCCTTCACCTCCATCTTGCGCACCATGTAGTCGGCCGCGTAGATGAGCACGGCGAACTTGGCCACCTCGGACGGCTGAAAGCCGATGGGCCCGAGCGACAGCCAGCGGCGCGCGCCATTGACCACCTTGCCCACGCCCGGAATCAGCACCGCCACCAGCAGCAGCAGCGCCGCCACGAAGAGCCAGGGCGCCACGCGCTCCCACAGCGCCATGGGGATCTGGAACGCCAGCAGCGCAGCGACAAAACCCACCACCAGGTACATCACGTGGCGGGTCAGGAAATGGGTGGACGCGTAGTTGGCAAAGCGCGGGTTGTCCGGCATGGCGATGGAGGCCGAATACACCATCACCAGCCCCCAGGCCAGCAGCGCCACCACCACCCACAGCAGGGCCTGGTCGAACCCGAGCACACTGGCTGGCGTGCTGGTGGTGCGGGGGCGGTAGTCGGTGCCGCCCACGCGCACGGGCAGCACGTCGGCGGCCTTGCCGGGCAGGCCGCCGAACCAGCCGGTCACACGCTGCAAAAGGCTGCTGGCGGGTGCGCTCATGCCGCACCTCCCATCGCGTCGTCGGCCAGGGTGCGCACGGTGTCGCAGAACACCTGCGCCCGGTGCTCGTAGCCGCGGAACATGTCGAAGCTGGCACAGGCGGGCGACATCAGCACGGCGTCGCCTGCATGGGCACGCTGCGAGGCCAATTCCACGGCCTGGGGCAACGTGTCAGCATCAACCAGGGCCACGCCGCTGTCGGCCAGCGCGGCGCGGATCAGCGGTGCGTCGCGCCCGATCAGCACCACGGCGCGTGCATAGCGCGACACGGGCGCTGCCAGCGGAGAAAAGTCTTGGCCCTTGCCATCGCCGCCCAGGATGACGACGATGCGGCGCTCCGCACCCAGGCCGGTCAAGGCTGCCACGGTGGCGCCCACGTTCGTGCCCTTGCTGTCGTCAAAATATTCGATGTCGCGGATGATGGCCACGGGCTCCACACGGTGCGGCTCGCCGCGGTACTCGCGCAGGCCGTACAGCAGGGGCGCCAGCGTGCAGCCCGCGGCCGATGCCAGGGCCAGGGCGGCCAGCGCGTTCACCGCGTTGTGGCGGCCGCGGATGCGCAGCGCGTCGGCGGGCATCAGGCGCTGGATGTGCAGGTCTTCGGCGGCCTCGTTGCGGCCGCGCTTGCGGGTTTCGTCGGCGTCCATGGCGCGCACCAGCCAGGGCATGCCGCTCACCACCTCGATACCAAAGTCGCCGGGGCGCTGGGGCATGTCTGCGCCAAACGTCAGGTGCTCGCGCACCTGGGGCTTTTGCAGCTTGACCTTGATGGGCGCGGGCAGCATCTGCATCACCGCCGCGTCTTCGCGGTTCAGGATCATCAGTCCGGTCTTGCCGAAGATGCGGGCCTTGGCAGCGGCATACGCCGCCATGTCGCCATGCCAGTCCAGATGGTCCTGCGTGATGTTGAGCACCGTGGCAGCCGTGGGCTCGAAAGCCCCCTCCCCCACGGTCACGTCGTCCAGTTGGAAGCTCGACAGCTCCAACACCCACACCTGCGGCAGCGTGGCTGCGTCGATGTGGCCTGCCAGCGTGTCGAGCAGCGTGGGGCCGATGTTGCCGGCCACGGCCACGGTCTTGTCCGAGCGCTCCACCAGCTGGCCGGTGAGCGACGTGACGGTGGTCTTGCCGTTGGTGCCGGTGATGGCCAGCACGGCCGGGGCATAGCCGTGGGACGCCCGCAGCGTGGCCAGCGCCATGGCGTACAGGCTCAATTCGCCCCCTACCGCCAGTCCTATGGCGCGAGCAGCTACAAAAACAGGAGCAACCGTGTCGGGGCTCAAACCCGGCGAGCGGTAGACCGCATGCAGGCCCTGGCCGTCGACCAAGGCCGCGTCGAACGCGCCGGCCACAAACCGCACCCCGGGCAGCTCGTGCTGCAGCGTGGCGAGTTGCGGGGGCGCTTCGCGCGTGTCGGCCACGGTGACGTCGGCGCCGCAGCGCACGCACCAGCGCGCCATGGCCAGGCCCGAAGCGCCCAGGCCCAGGATGAGGATGTTCTGGCCCTGCAGCGGCGTCATGCCCTGGCCGGGGGGGCCAAGGGGTTCGGTGGGCGCATCAGCTGCAGGCTCCGCGGCGGCATCGGCGTCTTCCTGCTGTGCCACAGGCTCTGGGTCCGCAGGTGCGTCGGCGGCCACCACGTCGGCAAAGATCTGCGCGACGAAGTCGGCAGCAGCCTTGGCGGCGGAGATGGCCGGGGGCTTTTCGGGGTCCCAGGCAGCGGCGGCTGCGGTGCGTGCGCCCGCGCCGGTGGCAGAGGTCGCAGCCTCAGGCGATGTGTCCGTGGACTCTGTTGCCACTTGCGCATCGGCCATCGGCTGCGTCGGCGCACTGCCAGACGTGTCGGCGGCGGTCGCAGGCGCTGCGCCATCGGCAGGGCGTTCATCCACACCCGCACCATCGCTGTCGGACTGCGGCAGCGCGCCTTCGACAGGCGGCTCGGCAGGCACGGCCCCGCCTGCATCCGTGTCAGGAGGCAGCTTCACCGCCGTGGGCACGGCAGTCGCGGGGATGAGGGGATCGTCCGGGTTCATCGCAGTTTCAGCGTGGTCAGGCCGATGAGGCACAGCAGCATGGTGATGATCCAGAAGCGCACAACCACCTGCGTTTCCTTCCAGCCGCTCTTTTCAAAGTGGTGGTGCAGCGGCGCCATCTTCAGCAGGCGCCGGCCTTCGCCGTAGCGGCGCTTGGTGTACTTGAACCAGGTTACCTGCAGCATCACCGACAGCGCTTCGACCACGAAGATGCCGCCCATGATGGCCAGCACGATTTCCTGCCGCACGATGATGGCAATGGTGCCCAGGGCCGCGCCCAGCGCCAGCGCGCCCACGTCGCCCATGAAGACCTGGGCGGGGTGCGCGTTGAACCACAGGAAGGCCAGGCCCGCGCCCGCCATGGCGGCGCAGAAGATCAGCAGTTCGCCCGAGCCGGGGATGTGCGGGAAGAACAGGTATTTGGAATACACCGAGCTGCCGGTGACGTACGCGAACACGCCCAGGGCCGAGCCCACCATCACCACGGGCATGATCGCCAGGCCGTCCAGGCCGTCGGTCAGGTTCACCGCGTTGCTTGAGCCCACGATGACCAGGTAGGTCAGGATCACGAAGCCCAGCACCCCGAGCGGGTAGCTCACTTCCTTGAAGAACGGCAACTGCAGGCCCGCCTTGGGCGGCAGGTCGAGCGAGAAGCCCGACTGCACCCAGCCCACGAACAGCTCCCACACCTTGGCGTTGGAGCTCTCGGAGATGCTGAACACCAGGTACAGCGCGGCAATCAGGCCGATGACCGACTGCCAGAGGTACTTCTCGCGCGAGCGCATGCCTTCGGGGTCTTTGTTGACCACCTTCCGCCAATCGTCCACCCAGCCGATGGCGCCAAAACCCAGCGTGACGATGAGCACGATCCACACGAAGCGGTTCGACAAATCGAACCACAACAGGGTCGAGATGGCGATCGACATCAGGATCAGCACACCACCCATGGTGGGCGTGCCGCTCTTGGACAGGTGCGACTGCATGGCGTAGCCCCGGATGGGCTGGCCGATCTTGAGCGAGGTCAACACGCGGATCACCTTGGGCCCCGCCACCAGGCCGATGAGCAGCGCAGTCATGGCCGCCATCACCGCACGGAAGGTGAGGTACTGGAACACGCGGAAGAAGCCGAACTCGGGCGACAGGCCTTGCAGCCATTGCGACAGGACTAGCAGCATGCGGCACCTCCCGCGGGTTGCTGCACCGCGCGGATGCTGAGAGCGGCCTGGAAGGCCCGCACGTTCTTACTGCGTTGCACCATGGTGTCCCTCCAGTACCTGCGCGGGCGTTTGTCGCTCTTGTTGTTTTGGGTCGTCCTGCACTTGTGCGGCAGAGGCGATTGCCTCCACCACCTGTTCCATCTTCATGAATCGAGATCCCTTGACCAGCACACTGCCCACGGTGGGCAGGGCCTGGCGCACTGCATCCAGCAGCGCGCCCCTATCGTTGAAATGCCGGGCCACGCCGCCTTCGCCGTTGCCGTTGCCGAACGACGCGGTGGCGTGCACCGATTGATCCCCCAGCGCGAACAGGCGGGGGATACCGGCCGAGCGCGCATGCGCGCCGGCCTCGGCGTGGAACTGCGGCCCCTGGTCGCCCACCTCGCCCATGTCACCCAGCACCAGCAGTTGCGGTCCGGGCAGCTCGGCCAGCACGTCGATGGCGGCGCGCATGGAGTCGGGGTTGGCGTTGTAGGTGTCGTCCACCACGGTGACCTCGCGGCCCGCAATGCGCACGCTGAAGGCCCGCGAGCGGCCCTTGACCGGTGTGAAGCTGGCCAGCCCCTGCGCAATGGCCGACAGCGGCGCACCCGCAGCCAGCGCGCAGGCGGCAGCCGCCAAGGCGTTGGTCACGTTGTGGCGGCCCGCGATGTGCAGCTGCGTAGCCACCTCGCCCTGCGGCGTGGCGATGGTGACAGCCCAGGCGCCCTGCTCCCAGGCGGCCTCGCGGCAGGTCACGTCGCCACCGTCGCCGAAGGTGAGGGTGCGGTGGCCCTGGGCCAGCGATTGCCACAGGCCGGTGTACGCATCGCCTGCCGGGAACACCGCCACGCCATCGGCAGGCAAGCTGGCAAACACCGAGCCGTTCTCGCGTGCCACGGCCTCCACGGTGTGCATGAACTCCAGGTGCTCGCGCTGCGCGTTGTTGACCAGCGCCACCGTGGGCTGCGCCATGGCGGCCAAGAGCGCGATCTCGCCGGGGTGGTTCATGCCCATTTCGATCACGGCAGCGGCGTGGCTGGCGCGCAGGCGCAGCAGCATCAGCGGCACGCCGATGTCGTTGTTGAAGTTGCCCTGCGTGGCAAACGCGGCCTCGCCCTTCCAGGCGCGCAGGATGGACGCGATCATCTGCGTCACCGTGGTCTTGCCGTTGCTGCCGGTCACGCCGACAAGCGGCAGGCCGAACTGCGCGCGCCAGCCGGTGGCCAGCGCACCGATGGCGGCCAGGCTGTTGGGTACTTCGATGCCGGGCAGGCCGGCGGCTTCGAGGCCGCCGTGGGCGATGGCAGCGCTGGCACCACCTGCACGTGCATCGGTCAGGAAGGCATTGGCGTCGTAGCGCTCGCCCTTCAAGGCCACGAACAAGTCGCCCGCCTGCAGCGTGCGCGTGTCGGTGTGCACGCGGGCCAACGGTGTGGCGCCGTCGCCCACCAGGCGCGCCGTGGGGATGCGCGGCTGCAACAGGTCAAACGCCTGCTGCAGGGTCATTGCCGTAGTGTTCATGGGCGGGCTCCCCGGGCCTGCAGCGCGGTGTGCGCATGGGCCTTGTCAGAGAACGGCACGCGAATGCCCGCCGTCTCTTGCGTGTCTTCGTGGCCCTTGCCGGCGATCAGCACCACGTCGGCCGGTGCGGCCTCGGCCAGCGCCAGGGCGATGGCGGCGGCGCGGTCGGGCTCGGCGCGCACGGTGCGGCCCGCGATGGTGCCTTGCAGGATCTGGTGCAGGATGGTGGCGGGGTTTTCGCTGCGCGGGTTGTCGCTGGTCACGACCACGTGGTCGGCCTGCTGCTGCGCCACTGCGCCCATCAGCGGGCGCTTGGCCGCGTCGCGGTCGCCGCCGCAGCCGAACACGCACCACAGCTGGCCGCCGCGCTCGGCCGCAATGGGGCGCAGCGCCTGCAAGACCTTGTCCAGCGCGTCGGGCGTGTGGGCGTAGTCCACGGCCACCAGGGGCTGGCCAGGGCTGTCGATCTGTTCCATGCGCCCGGGCACCGGTGACAGCTGGGCGCAGGCATACAGCGCGTGTTCCAGCGGCACGCCCAGCGCGCGCAGGCTGGCCAGCACCCCCAGCAGGTTGGAGACGTTGTACAGCCCGATCACGCGCGTCTGCAGCACATGGGTTTGCACGCCTTCGGCCACGGTGAAGCGCAGGCCGCCGTCGCCCATGGCGATGTCGCGTGCGGCCAGGCGGGCCGGGCCGGAAATGGACACGCTCCACAGGTCCAGCAGGCGGTCTTGCAACGATGCGTACAGCTCGGTGCCCCGGGGGTCGTCGATGTTGATCACGGCCGACTGCAGGCCGGGCCACTCGAAGAGCATGCCCTTGGCCTGCCAGTAGGCGGCCATGCTGGGGTGGTAGTCCAGGTGGTCCTGCGTGAAGTTGGTGAACAGCGCCACGCGGATGCGGCTGCCCGCCATGCGGTGCTCGGCCAGGCCGATGGACGAGGCCTCGATGGCGCACGCGGTACGGCCCGCGTCGGTGAACTGCTGGAACGCGTGCTGCAGCCGCACCGGGTCGGGCGTGGTCATGCCGGTGGTGGTGAGCGCAGGGGGCACGCCAACGCCCAAAGTGCCCACTACCGCGCATCCACCGTGCGCTACCAGCTCATTTTTTGATAGCAAATTCAGGGCTTCGGCCAGCCACCAGGTGGTGCTGGTCTTGCCATTGGTGCCGGTCACGGCGATCACATCCAGGCGCTGCGTGGGGTGGTCGAACCAGTCGGCTGCGATCAGCCCGGTGGCGGCCTTGAGCCCGCGCACGGCCGCCACGGGCAGGCCGTCGAGTGCAAAGGCTTCGGCGCCTTCATGCTCCACCAGACACGCCACGGCACCGCGCGCCAAAGCGTCGCCGATGTGCGCCCGGCCATCGGTGGCAGCGCCGGGCCAGGCGATGAAGCCGTCGCCCGCGCGGACCAGGCGGCTGTCGGTCTGCAGCGTGCCGGTGACGCGCTCGCGCAGCCAGGCCACGGCGTCGTGCACCGATGCGAGCAGGGGCAGCGTGCTTGCCGTCATAGCGACTCCTCCACCGGGTTGGCCACGATCTGCGGCTTGACGGCCATGTCCGGCTGCACGCCCATCATGCGCAGGGTCTGCTGCACGACTTCGCTGAACACAGGGGCCGCCACGGCACCGCCGTAGAACACGCCGTTGCTGGGCTCGTCGATCATCACGGCCACGATGATGCGCGGCTTGTCGATGGGTGCCATGCCGGTGAACCAGGCGCGGTACTTGCCGGATGCGTAGCTTTTGCCGATCTGCTTGCGCGCCGTGCCGGACTTGCCGCCGACCGAATAGCCCAGGGTTTGCGCCTTCTGGCCCGTGCCGCCGGGGCCTGCGGCCATCTGCAGCATCTTGCGCACCTGGCCGCAGGC
>Ga0209023_10002465_pt1 | contig 23052 bp, 24 predicted proteins | sample LakOneMetagenome_FD_187468 | JGI IMG/M metagenome (GOLD analysis project Ga0209023, IMG submission 187468) | Freshwater and sediment microbial communities from Lake Erie, Canada (SPAdes) (version 2) | ecosystem: Environmental > Aquatic > Freshwater > Lentic | place: Lake Erie, Canada... | reverse complement strand
GGCCGGGCTCACCGTCGTAGCGGTCGACAACGTGCCCGGTTCGGTGCGGTTGGAGCAGACCGTGCTGCCGCGGGACTGCCTGCTGGTGTTCGGCCAGGAGGGCCCGGGGATCAGCGCCGAGGCGCGCCAGGGTGCGGCCCTGACGGTGTCCATCGCGCAGTTCGGATCGACCCGGAGCATCAACGCCTCGGTTGCCGCCGGGATCGCCATGCACGCGTGGATCAGGCAATGGGGTGACCTCACCCGCGCCTGGTAAGGCAGGATGCCTAGGCATGGATCAGGTATGGGCCAATCGTGCGGAGTCGGCCGAGGCCGCGATCGCGGCACGGCATCTCAAGAAGCTGTGGGGGCTGCCGGGAACGCAGCTCGGGGTGGTGGCGTGGCCGGCCACATCCCACGACCGGCGCTTCAAGACGTGGCACTACTGGTGGCAGGCACACCTGCTCGACTGCCTGGTGGACGCGCAGGTCCGTGATCCGAAACCGGAACGGGTGGAGTCGATCACCCGGCAGATCCGCGGACACTGGTTGCGCAACAACGCGACCTGGACCAACAACTACTACGACGACATGGCGTGGCTCGCGCTGGCTATCGAGCGGGCGGGCCGGCTGGTCGGCGTCGAGAAGCCGTCACCCCTGCGCAAGTTGTCGGAGCAGTTCATCAACGCCTGGGTTCCGGAGGACGGCGGCGGGATCCCTTGGCGCAAACAGGATCAGTTCTTCAACGCACCGGCCAACGGACCGGCCGGCATCTTCCTGGCCCGCTACGGCGATCGGGTCCGTCGTGCCCAGCAGATGGGCGACTGGATCGACGCGACCCTGCTCGACCCCGATACGCACCTGATCTTCGACGGCATCAAGGCCGGGTCACTCGTCCGCGCGCAGTACACGTACTGCCAGGGGGTGGTCGTCGGCCTCGAGACCGAGTTGGCGGTGCGGACCGGTGAGGAGAGGCACGGGGAACGGGTCCGCCGGCTGATCGCCGCGATCGGTCGGGAGATGGCGCCGGCGGGGGTCCTGGCCGGTGCCGGCGGCGGCGACGGGGGACTGTTCGCCGGGATCACCGCGCGTTATCTGGCGCTGGCCGCCACGTCACTGCCCGGCGACGACGACGAATCCGCACAGGCCCGCCGGACCGCGACCGACATCGTCGTGGCGTCGGCACGCGCGGCATGGGACAACCGGCAGACCGTCGACGGACTGCCGTTGTTCGGTGCGTTCTGGGACGTCGCCGCCGAACTGCCCGACGGTGCGGGTGCGGCCCGTCCTCCGGCCGCCGACGTCGATGCCCTCGGCGCCCTCGGATCCGAATCCGAGTCCGAATCCGAGTCCGAATCCGACCAGGTGCCCGAGCCTGCGGAGCAGCCGCAACTCGTGCCCGCCGGCGGGATCAGTGAGCGCGATCTGTCGGTTCAGCTCGCCGGCTGGATGCTCATGGAAGCAGCGCACTCGGTCACTGCGGGATCAGTCCAGGTCGACGGTGACCGCGGCGCCGGTAGCGGCGACGACGTCGTCGACTGAGACGCCGGGCGCGAGTTCGCGCAGGATCAGCGAGCCGTCTGAGCCTTTGTGGGGCACGTCGATGACGCACAGATCGGTGATGATGCGGTCGACGACGCCCTGACCGGTCAACGGCAGGGTGCAGGTCTGGACGATCTTCGGATTGCCAGCCCGGTCGGTGTGTTCCATCAGGACGATCACCCGCGCCGCGCCGTGCACCAGGTCCATCGCGCCGCCCATGCCCTTGACCATCTTGCCGGGCACCATCCAGTTGGCCAGGTCGCCGTGACTGGAGACCTCCATCCCGCCGAGCACCGCGGTGTCGATGTGGCCGCCGCGGATCATGCCGAACGACAACGACGAATCGAAGTACGCCGCACCGGGATTCACGGTCACGGTCTCCTTGCCCGCGTTGATCAGGTCGGGGTCGACCGTCTCGTCGGTGGGGTAGGGGCCGGTGCCCAGGATGCCGTTCTCGGAGTGCAGGGTGACGTGCACGTCGTCGCCGAGATACCCGGGAATCAGGGTCGGCAGCCCGATACCGAGGTTGACGTACTGCCCATCGGTCATCTCCCGGGCCGCGCGGGCGGCCATCTCGTTGCGGGACCAACTCATTTCTTCGCCTCGTTCCCGTCGCTGATGGTGTCCAATTTCGTTCGGCTCGTTCCCATCACTCGCTGCGCTCGTTCTGCTCACTCGGCCTCACGGTCCGTTTCTCGATCTTCTTGTCCTGCGGTCCGGTGTGCACGATGCGTTGCACGAACACACCGGCGAGATGTACTGCGGCCGGGTCGATCTCGCCGGGTTCCACGAGTTCCTCGACCTGCGCGATGGTGATCCGGCCGGCCATCGCGGCCAACGGGTTGAAATTCATCGCGGTCTTGTTGAACACCAGGTTGCCCGCGGTGTCGCCCCGTTTGGCGTGAACCAGGGCGAAGTCGGCGTTGATGCCCTCTTCGAGGACGTAGCGCTTTCCGTTGAATACACGAATCTCCTTGGGCGGTGAGGCAATTGCCACCGATCCGTCGGCTGCGTACCGCCACGGCAGGCCGCCGTCGGACACCGGGGTGCCCACGCCGGCGGGTGTGTAGAACGCCGGGATGCCCGCGCCGCCGGCGCGCAGGCGCTCGGCCAGGGTGCCCTGCGGGGTCAGCTCGACCTCGAGTTCCCCGGCCAGATACTGGCGGGCGAACTCCTTGTTCTCGCCGACGTACGACGCGGTCACCCGGCGGATGCGGCCCTGCCCGAGCAGTACTCCCAGGCCGATCCCGTCGACCCCGCAGTTGTTGGAGAACACCTCGAGATCGGTGGCACTCGTGGCGGCAATGGCGTCGATCAACTGGTCGGGGATGCCGCACAGGCCGAAGCCGCCGACGGCGACGCTGGCCCCGTCGGCGATGTCGGCGACCGCCGCGGCGGGGGATTCGTAGACCTTCGATGTCATGGTTGTCCCTTGTTCCGCTTTCTCGCGTCCATTCCGCAAACGCTCGGGTCAAATCAACAATGAATGCTCCATGCTGGCAAGTACTCGGTGGACGGCGCGGCGAAACTGTTCGTCTGATGACCGTGCTGTCGGATTGTGTTCACTGAGTGAACGACTACGATCGGACTTCGTGCCAACCGATGCTCCGCCGGTGAATGTGGTCGCCAGGGTGGGCGCGGTGTTGCGGGCGGTCGCCGCGGTGGAACCCGCGGGGGCGTCGACCACCGAGCTCGGCCTGCGGGCCGGGCTGGCGCGCCCGACGGCGCATCGTCTGCTGGTGTCACTGGCCGACGAGGGGCTGGTCAGCCGTGACACCCGGACCGGCCGGTGGTCGTTGGGGCCCGAGCTGTATCTGCTCGGCGTGGGCGCCGCGGAACGGTATGACGTCACCGACCGCGCACGTGAGGTGGTCGCGCGGTTGGCCCGGGAGACGGGGGAGAGCGCGTTCCTGTCCGTGCGTCGCGGCGACGAAACCGTCTGCGTCCTGAGCGAAGAAGGCAGCTTTCCGGTGCGCTCGCACGTTCTGCACGTGGGGATCCGGTTCCCCCTCGGAGTTGCGAGCGCGGGGCTGGCCATTCTGAGTCACCTGCCGGCCGCGGAGGTCGACGAATATTTCGGCAGCGTCCGGCCGGATTCGGAGTGGGGGCCCGCGCACAGCGAGGACGCGATCCGGGCCCGGATCGCGCTCACCCGGAAGGCCGGGTACGCGGTGAACCCCGCATTGATCGTCGAGGGCAGTTGGGGGATGGGAGCCGCGGTGTTCGATCATGGCGGCCGGCCCGGCTGGGCGTTGAGCCTGACGGGGGTCGAGACCCGCTTCAAGGCCGAGCGCCGCCACGAACTGGGCACGATGTTGCTGGAGCAGGCGCATGTGCTGTCCGGCAGGTTGCAGGCGTGACCTGCGCTTGGTCTTGGCACGTGCGAGACGTGCTGAGCGACCTTCGCGGGACGCCACGGTGAATTGATTCGTCACCTGAGGCCCGGAATCCGGACCACAAGTTGTCGAGCAATTCCGGATTCCAGTCCTTCTCTGTCCAATTGTCATCGAGTTCACGCCTGTCGCTGGCATTGCCCACGATCGGTTGCTAGAAACGCATGTAGCTGTTCACCGGGGGGCGCGATCCTCCGCCCGCCATCACCACCCCGTGATGAGCACGTCGCTGGGATTCGGAGGCATTGCAACACATGATGCACCTAGTCGCTGGATTCTCGCACACGTTGCGAGTCGCTTCTCGTTTCGTACCGGCGGCCGCGGTGTCTGGCACTGACGTTTGCTGCCCACCATGCCAGTGAGTAGCCACGACCCGGGCCGGATTGGACGGCTCACCCCTGCGTGGCGGCGACTGCTGGCAGTGGCCTCCGCGCTGGCGCTGCTGGCGGCCGTACTCACCGTCACCGCCACCGAGCAGCCCACCACGATGATGACGCTGCCCGCCGCCACCGCGGATCCGACCGGCCCCACCGGCGGGCCCGGTGGTGATGCCGGCGGGGCCAACGGCGGTCAATTCCAGCCTCCCGGAATGCCCAATGCGCACGGCGGCGACAACGGCGGCAACTACCCCGCCCCACCTCAGGGCGACGGCATCGACATCAACAACCCGAGCGCCGCGCCCGAATACAGCCAAGCGCCGCAATACACCGGCACCGCCCCCACCGGACAACAACCCGTGCACGGCACCCAACCGCCTGACTACGACGCGCCAATTCAGCAGCCCTCGGCGACCGCGGTGCAGGAGCCCCCGAGCCAAGAGAATCGAGCACCGAGCCAACAGAGCCCGGAGACGGGAACTCAGGCGCCGACCAGCGCACCTCCGTCGTCAGCGGAGCCAACACCGACGAACCCACCGAACAACGACTCCGACCAGGCTCAGCAGCGCGACGATTACAGATGCCTGAACACGCCGTCCGTCATCCAATTCACGTCCATGAAGGGCCCGCTGCGTATCGGCCTGACCGACGGTGGCCAATGTGAGAATTGTGACACCGAGAAGCCGAGGGAAAATCCGAATAACTGCAGCAACAGCTATGTTTCGGGCATCGGGATTCGTCCGGCGACACCCGGTGCCGAGGGTGGCATGGAATCGATCATGGTCTATCCCACCCAGAAAGCTCGTACCGACGGGTTGGGTTCCGGTATGGCTATCCTCGCTGCCGATGCTCCTTCGGAGCTGAAGGAATTTCCCGCTGACATAGCCCAGGGTGCCGAGTCTGCTTATTCGATGTGGGGCGATATATTGTGTCACGCTCAGGCGAGCCAGATAATGAGCCCGTCAGATCCGTCCAAATCGATCAGCGACCGCATTGCGCAGAATCCAAATAGCGTATTCCAGCAGTTCATATGTCATTTCTATGGTGCACAGAAGAAATTCTGGGACGGGCCCGGCGGATATGCCAAACCATCGTGGAATCTGGAATGGGCCCGTGCGGCGGAAGGTACGACCAACTTTGTTTTCAGTGTCCATCCATGTAATTAGTCGGCTGGTAATATCACCGCAGATTTTGAGGCGAACATCAAGGAGGCTGAGTGATTCGCTACACAAAATGGGTCGCCGCCATCGCGACGGCCGTGGCCCTGGTGTGGGGGTACATCTGGTGGACGGCGCCTCTGGTGGTTGGTGTCGAGGGTCCGGAAAAGCAACCTATACCCGCAGGTCTGGCGATCGCCGCGGCCGTCACGTTGTTGGGGTGGTGGACCGTCCTGGTAATGCGCATTGCCCGTAGCGATGGACGTCCACTCAAGAGTCCGTCCCTGATCGCGGCATTCGTATTGGCGGCGGCGCCCGTGTTGTTGGCCGTATTCTTGATCGTATTCTCGAATGAAGTGATCGGCGTATGGCTGTTCCTGTTCCTGGGGATTCCGGGCCTCCTGGGTGGTTTGTTGATCGCTTCGGCCGGCAATGATCCCTCGAATTCTGGCTCGAAGATCCGTAATTATTTGAATGAACCTGCAGCGGACCGGAGAGCGAACATTCGCAAGCGGATTCTCTGGGCGACGGCGGGACTGCTGGTCCTCGTGGGCGCTCTGCTCGTCTGGTTCGGAATCCCTTTCGTGAAGCATGACCCGGGAGGCTCGAGCGATCCTGTGGGTGCCTCGGATTCCGGCACTTTCGCCAACATTCGCGGCGAACTTCTAGAAGCTTCCAAACAATCCCCACTGGGGGCAGTGGGTGACTGTGTCAATATCACCGGGCCGAGCAAGAACGACGCGACCGTCCAGAAAATCAGCTGCGGGGACAAGTCGGCTGCGTACCGAATCTTCCAACTGGCCGACGAGCCTCGTGACTGTGCAGCCGACTCGGATCAACGGTATGCGCCCAGGGCCACGGATGAAGGCAATCTCATCCTGTGTCTGGACTACAACTGGGCGCACGGGTTATGCATCTATCCCGGAAGTGCCCGTGGCCCGTGGCATGCGGTTCGCAATGACTGTCATTCCGGGGGCGAACGACCGGTCGAGGTGCAGTACGACACGGCCAACGCACAGGGCTGCCCAACCGGTGGGTATCCGCATCAGGAGCGACGCTTCACGATCTGCTCCACCCTGCTGCCATAGAGCCGGGCGGCGATGCCGCTAGCGGCGCGACTGCTGGAGGTAGTGGACGATCGCGTTGGTCAATCCGCGTCGCGCCTTGTCCAGGTCGTAGTAGCCGCCGAGTTGGCGTTCCGAGGTGATGCCCCGCATGGCGCCGGGGATGAATGCGGCCACCTCGCTGATGCGTTCGGGTTCCACGTCGACATCGGCAAATGCCTTCTGGCAGATCTCGATCCAGCTGGCACCCCACGACGAGAGCTCGGCGGCGGTCTTGGGATAGAGCCGGTCCAGTTCGGCCATGTCGCGGGGCAGCGACATTCGCAGGGTCTCGATCGCGCGCGAGTCCGGCGCGGTCAGCCCGGCGTAGAGGGTGTCGATGATGGTGGCCACCCGCTCGTGCAGGGGCGCGGTCGGGTCGGCCAGCGCGGGCAGGTCCGACCGGCGTTCGGCGGTGCGTCGCAGCACCGCGGCCCACAGGCCGTCGATGTCGCCGAACTGGTACTTGACGGCACCCCAGGTGACGCCGATGTCCTTGGCAATTCGGTTGGCGGAGGCGGCATTTGGCCCACCCTCGGCCAGCGAGCGCAGCGCGGCGTCCAGCATGGCCTCGCGCGTGGCGTGACCGCGCTTGTTGGGGCGGCGTCCCGCCTTCGTCGCTTCGGTCACCCCGTGATGGTAGCCGCCGGCTGTTGACTTTCATAGAACCATCTGTGATTCTTGCGGCATGGCCAAGCCGCCACTGTCGATGAAGCCCACGGGGTGGTTCCAGGTCGCCTGGTCCGACGAGATCGGCGTCGGCGACGTCCACACCATGAAGTACTTCGCTCAGGAGATGATCGCCTGGCGTGCCGAATCCGGGCAGCTGACGGTGATGAACGCCTACTGCGAACATCTCGGCGCGCACCTGGGCTTCGGCGGCTCCGTGCAGGGTGAGGTGTTGCAGTGCCCGTTCCACGGCTGGCAGTGGAGTCCCGAGGGACGCAACGTGTGCATCCCGTACGAGGATCGACCCAACCGCGGGCGCCGGATCAAGACCTACCCCGTCGCCGAACGCAATTCGTCGGTGTACATCTGGCACGACGAACTCGGCCGGGAACCGTATTTCGAGGCACCCGACGTCTTCGCCGGCTTCGGTGACGGGAGCAGCGCCGACGACTACTACCCGCAGCAGCGGCTCTACCAACCTGGTCTGGAGATGCACCCGCAGTACGTGCTCGAGAACGGCGTGGACGTCGAACACTTCAGGTACGTCCACGGTGTCCCGATCAACCCGATCTTCACCCGGCACGACTTCGACGCGCCGGTGTCCTATGTGGACTTCACCATCACGTTCGAGGGCGACGACGGCCAGCGGATCGAGGACGTCAACAGCGGAGTGGAAGCCATCAACGGCGGCCTGGGCATCGCGGTGACCAAGAGCTGGGGGATGATCGACAACCGCACCATCTCGTGCATCACCCCGGTCGACGAGTGCACGTCCGACGTTCGCTTCAACGTCTATATCGGCCGCACGCCCGCCAAGGATCCCGAGCGGGCGCGGATCAAGGCCGAGGAATTCGGCAACGAGGTGATCCGCCAGTTCAGCCAGGACATCCATATCTGGTCGCACCAGCGCTACTCCGATCCGCCGGCCCTGTCGAACTCGGAATACCAGGGCTTCACCGCAATTCGCAACTGGGCCAAGCAGTTCTATCCCGACGGTATCGGCGGCAGTGCCGCCGACGTGTACGCAGCGCAGAAAGGCTGAACCCCCAGTGAATTCCAAGACAGCACCGATCCGTGTCTTCCAGGTTGCCACCGGCAACGTCGGCTCCGAGATGATCAAGCGCTATCAGGAGCGCGATGATCTGAAACTCATTGGGGTGCATTGCTATTCGCCGGAGAAGATCGGCCGCGATGTCGGTGAGCTGGTGGGTATCGGCCCGATCGGCGTGACTGCCACCGGGAGCATCGACGAGATCATCGCCGCCAAACCCGATGTGCTGACCTTTCACGGCGTCTTTCCCGACGAGGATCTCTACGTGCCGATCCTCGAGGCCGGCATCAACATCGTCACCACCGCCGACTGGATCACCGGCTGGCACCGCGACACCAATCATCCGCACCCGTCGGGCAAGTCGGTGACCCAGTTGCTCGCCGAGGCCTGCGCGAAGGGCGGCTCGACGTTCTACGGAACCGGGATGAACCCGGGCCTGAACCAGATTCTGGGCGTGGTGTGCTCGGCCGACGTGGCCGAGATCGAGAACGTCACCACCATCGAGTCCGTCGACGTGTCGTGCCACCACTCCAAGGACACCTGGATCGAGGTGGGATACGGTCTGCCCGTTGATGATCCGTCGATCCCGGCCAAGCTCAAGAAGTACACCGAGGTGTTCGCCGACAGTGTGCGGATGATGGCAGACTGCTTCGGGCTCGAACTCGACGAGGTCAGGTTCAGCTATGAATTGGGCGCCTGCACCAAGGACGTCGACCTGGGCTGGTACACGCTGCCCAAGGGGTCGCTGGGTGGCAACTACATCAAGTACCAGGGCATGGTCGACGGGGTCTCGCGGGTCGAGACCCACCTGGAATGGCAGATGACCCCGCACACCGAGCCGAACTGGGATATCAAGGGCTGCTACATCACCCAGATCAAGGGTGACCCATGTGTCTACAACAAGCACATGATCTTCCCGAAACCCGGTGTGGACCTGTCGAATCCGGACAACTTCGCATCCATCGGCATGACCGTGACGGGGCTGCCGGCGCTCAACGCGATCAAAGCGGTCGTCGCCGCGCCACCGGGGCTGCTCACCAGTGCGGACCTCCCGCTGCGCGGCTTCGCCGGGCGGTTCAAGCTCGACTGACCGTCTGCGAGCGTGCGCGAAATCCCGCGCCGCGCGGCGTGTCGGCGGACCGACACGCACGCTCGCGAGCAAGGTTGAGCCGTGGCGCGCAGGCATGGCTGGGGCGGATCCCCGCCCGCAACCGATGAGGACGCGGTCGCGCGCATCGTCGACGCGGCCGTCGCTCTGATCGACGAGACCCAGGCCGAGATCAGCATCGCCGACGTCGCCCGGTCGCTCGGCGTCATCCGCCAGACCGTCTACCGCTACTTCCCGAACACCGAAGCGCTGATGGAGGCTGCCGCCGTCGCCTCCGTCGGTGCGTTCCTGGACCGCATCGAGACGCACCTCGCGGGCATCACCGATCCTGCCGCGGCCGTCACCGAGGGGCTGGCCCATGTCCTGGAGACACTGCCGCCGCACATGGGCCTGTTGCTCTCCCCGTTGCGGCCCAACAGGTTTTCCGTGGCCGTCACTTCCGGACAGGCCCGGACATTCGGCCGCTCGATGCTGGACAGGTTCGACGTCGACTGGGGTGCGGCCGGTTACGGCGACGCCGAGCTCGACGATCTGACCGAGTACGTTCTGCGCACGCTCCAGTCGTTCATCGTCGACCCGGGCGATCCGCCATCCCGCGGCGCCGACCTCAGGCGTTACCTGAGCCGTTGGGTGGGGGCTGCCGTCAGCGGTAGTCGACCTCGAACGTCTTGAGCCCGTTGAGCCACGGCGAGCGGACCCGGGTCGGATCCGAGATCTTGGCGATATCGGGAATCACGTCGGCGATGGCGTCGAAGATCAGCGCGATCTCCATCCGCGCCAGATTCGCCCCGATGCAGTGATGAGTGCCGTTTCCGCCGAAACCCAAGTGCGGGTTGGGATTTCGTAGAATGTCGAAGTTGTTCGGTTCGTCGAACACGTCCTCGTCGTAGTTGCCCGAGGCGTAGAACAGGCCGGCGCGCTGGCCCTTGCGTATCGTCGCGCCGCCGATCTCGACGTCGTTGCGGGCGGTGCGCTGGAAGCAGGTCACCGGGGTCGCCCAGCGCACGATCTCGTCGGCCGCGGTCTTGGGCCGTTCGCGCTTGAACAGATCCCACTGCCCGGGGTGGTCCAGGAAGGCGTTCATGCCGTGGGCGATCGCATTGCGGGTGGTCTCGTTCCCGGCGACCCCGAGCAGCATGACGAAGAAGCCGAACTCCTCTTCGGTCATCCAGTCCCCATCGAAGTCCGCCTGCACCAGCATCGTGACGATGTCGTCCTTGGGGTTCTTCCGCCGGTCTTCGGCCATGTTGTAGGCGTAGCCGAGCAGTTGCACGCTGGCCAGCGCCGGATCCATGGTCTGGGCCTCGGGATCGGTGTAGTTGATACACGAGTTGGCCCAGTCGAAGAAGTCCTGCCGGTCGGGTTCGGGTACGCCGATCAGATCGGCGATCGCGAGCACCGGCAGCTTGGCCGCGACGTCGTCGATGAAGTTGCCGCTGCCCTTCGCGCGCGCTTCCTCGACGATCGAATACGCCGCGCCGCGCAGCTTGTCCTCGAGTTCGGCGACCCCGCGCGGGGTGAACAACTTGGAGACGATGCGCCGCAGGCGGGTGTGCTCCGGCGGATCGTGATTGATCAGAAGGGGTTTGGTGGACTCGACGACCGCCGGTTCCATCCCGTCGAAGAAGCTGACCACGACGCCGTTCTCGTTGGCCGACCAGTTGTCGTTGTCGCGGGAAATGGTCTTGATGTCGGCATGCCGGCTGATCACCCAGAAGCCGCCGTCGGTGAAGCCGCCGGTGCCCGGCTCCTGGGCGTTCCACCACACCGGTGCGGTGCGGCGCAGCTCCGCGAACTCGGCCAGCGGTAGGCCGCGCTGCATCATGTCGGGGTCGACGAAGTCGAACGGGCGGTCGAGCGTACTGGTCATCGCGGCCATCTCCGGCGGTGTGATCGGGGTCTCGTTTCAGACCATACACTACACCGTATTCGCGTATGTTCAGAATGCTTGACCGTCGTCCGCTCATGCGGTGAGCTGTGCACATGGCCGAGCTCGCAGACGTCCCGCCCCCCGACGTCCGGAAGAAATATCGACGGTTGATCGCGGCGGGTTTCACCACCGCTGCGGCCGTGTTCACCGCGGGCCGGCTCATCCTGGGCAGGAAGGTCGACCGGGACCGTCGCTCGCTACCATCGCGTCCGTGACCGAACGCGCGCGCATCGACTTCCCGTCCCGTATCGGCGTCTGGTGGGCCGGTGACACCTGGGCCATGCCCGACGCGCAGCAGGTTGCCGGCGATGTCGAGGCGATGGGCTACGGCTCGCTCTTCCTGCCCGAGGTCGTCGGCAAGGAGGCGCTGACGCAGTCGGGGGCATATCTGTCGGCCACCGAACGCTTGGTGATCGGCACCGGGATCGCCAACATCCACGTGCGGATCCCGTCTGCCGCCGAGGCCGGCGCGCGCACGCTGACCGCGTTGTACCCGGGCCGGTTCGTGCTCGGCCTCGGTGTCAGCCACGCGCCGCTGGTCCAGTACGGCATGGGCGGCGTTTACGAGAAGCCGTTGGCGACCATGCGGTCGTATCTGGAGAAGATGGCCGCGGTGCCGCCGCAGATCGAGCCGGGCGTCGGGCGGCCGCCCCGGCTGCTCGCGGCGTTGGGGCCCAAGATGATCCAGCTGTCCGGCGAGCTGACCGACGGCGCGCACCCCTACCTCGTCACGCCCGAGCACACGAGAGTGACCCGCGAGCTGCTCGGCCCGGACAAGTGGGTGGTCTCCGAGGTGCCCGTGGCCATCGGTGGCGATGACGCCGACCAGTTGCGCCGCGTGCACGCCCACCTCGAGGTGTACAGCGGGTTGCCGAACTACCGGAACTCGTGGCTGCGCCAGGGCTTCGACGACTCCGATCTGGTGCGCGGCGGATCCGACCGGCTGGCCCGCGCGCTGGCCGGGATGGGCACCGTCGAGTCGGCGGCCGCGGCGGTACGGGCGCATCTGGACGCCGGTGCCGACCACGTCGTCATCCAGGCGCTGGGGGACACCCCGACCGACGATCCGCGGCCGGCGCTGCGGGAGCTCGCGACCGAACTCGGGCTGAGCGGGTAACGCGCCTCGCCGAAAGGGCGGGAGCTACTCGGTCTTCTCCTGCGAAACGTCCGTTTCGGCGGGGGTGGTGGCCCCGGTGGTCTGGGCGCGCTTGCGCTTGCGCCACTCGAAGAACATCGGCAGGACAGAGGCCACGGCGATCAGGATGAAGATCGGCTCGATCAGCTTCTGGATGATGGCGAACTGCCCCAGGAAATAGCCCAGCAGGACCAGCAGCGTGCTCCAGACGACGGCGCCGATCACGTTGAACAACGTGAACACGCCGTAGGTCATCTTCGCGGCACCGGCGGTGATGGGCGCCAGGGTGCGCACGATCGGGACGAACCGCGCCAGCACGATCGCGAACGGCCCGCGCTGCTCGAAGAATGCGTGCGCCTCGTCGAGGTATTTCTGCTTGAGGAATCGCGCGTCGGGCTTGAACATCTCCACGCCGATGAACCGGCCGATGAAGTAGCCGACCTGGCCACCCAGGATGGCGGCGATCGGGATGAACACCAGCAATTGCCAGAGCTGGAAGTTGGCGTTGTCGTGCGTGGCCGCCCCGGTGCCGGCCGCCAGCATGCCGGCCACGAACAGCAGTGTGTCGCCGGGCAGCACCGGGAACAACACGCCGGATTCGATGAATACGACCACCAGCAGGCCGACCAGGGCCCAGGGGCCGAAGTATCCGATGAGTTTCACCGGGTCCAGGAAGTCCGGCATGAGCGCGAGGGTGTTCACAAGCCTCGAGGGTACCGGCGGTGGGGGCGCGCCCGGGTTAGCGCCGTTTATCCCTGCTGGGAGCGGGTGTACCTGCTAGCGTGCCGCGTATCCGACCGAGGGAGTTCCTGGATGGCGCGCGTTCGACACTTCAGCACGATGACGGCGGCCGCGGTGGCCCTGGCGACGGTCGGGATCGTCGCCTCGGGATGTTCACCGACCAAGGAAGCGGCCAGCACCGCGACGGCCACCACCGAGGCGCCGGCGGAGAAGGCGCCCGCGACCACCACGCACGCGGCGGCGTCCACCGATCTGAAGTCGCTGGTGCCCACGCCCGCGAACACCGCCGTCACCAACGGGCCCGACGCCATTCCGAATGACGGTGTGCACCTTCACTTTCAGGTCAACGGCGCACCGGCCGCGGTGATGGACGCGTTCAAGGCCGACCTGAAGAGCAAGGGGTGGGACGTGACCACCATCGTCACCTCCGGCGGCGCCGGCGGTGGTGGTGGAGCGACGTACACCGGTACCAACGGCGACGCCTACGGCGTCTTCGACGGCGGTGGCTACGACACCAAGACGTTCGTGGACGTGTGCACCTGGCCCACGAAGCCGGCCGACCCGAACTGCGCCCGCGGCGACCGGTAGTTCGCACACCGGCGCCATGTCGGATCTGAATCGCCGGACGGTGCTCATGGGCGCCGGCGTCCTGGCCGGTATCGCCGGATCCGCGCTGCGCTCATCCCCGTCGGCCCACAGTGACCCGGTCCCCGAGCCGGACGTCGACCTGGCCCTGCTGCGGCGGACCTTCGTGCTGGCCGACGACGCCCGTCGGGCCGGCGGCGCGCCCTACGGTGCCCTGGTGGCCGACGCGACCGGGAACGTGGCGGCCGAACACGGCAACACCGGCGGTGATCCCACGCAGCACGCCGAGCTGGTGGCGTCGGCCGCCGCCTGGCGGACCCTGGACTACGCGGGCATGAACCAGGCCACCCTCTACGCCAGCACCGAGCCGCTCGATGTGCGCCGGCGCGGCGTACTGGACCGGCATCGGCCGGGTGGTCTACGGGATGTCGAATCATCGGCTGTTCGAGTTCACCGGGGACGAGCCGGGACGCACGTCGTTCGCGCTGCCGTGCCGCGACATCCTGACGCACGGCAGCCGTCCGGTCACCGTGGTGGGACCGCTGCTCGAGGACGAGGCCGCCCGGAGCCACGTCGGATTCTGGCACTGAGGCCCAATCCCGCCCTACCGGTGTCGCCGTCAGACGGTTCCTGAGATACTGCCCGGGAAGCAGTCTGCCTCGTTGGAACGCCGAAGGAGAAGGTCACATGCCCATCGCAACGCCCGAGGTCTACGCCGAGATGCTGGGCCGGGCAAAGGAGCACTCCTTCGCATTCCCCGCCATCAACTGCGTGGGCTCGGAATCCGTCAACGCCGCCATCAAGGGCTTTGCCGATGCCGGCAGCGACGGCATCATCCAGTTCTCCACCGGCGGTGCGGAATTCGCGTCCGGGCTCGGTGTCAAGGACATGGTGACGGGTGCGGTCGCGTTGGCCGAGTTCGCGCACGTGGTCGCCGCCAGGTACCCGATCACCGTCGCGCTGCACACCGACCACTGCCCCAAGGACAAGCTGGACACCTATGTGCGCCCGCTGCTGGCCATCTCCGCCGAGCGCGTCGCCAAGGGTCTGCCGCCCCTGTTCCAGTCGCACATGTGGGACGGCTCTGCGGTACCGATCGACGAGAACCTGTCCATCGCGCAGGAACTGCTGAAGGCCGCGTCCGCCGCCAAGATCATCCTCGAGGTCGAGATCGGCGTCGTGGGCGGCGAGGAGGACGGCGTCGAGGCCGAGATCAACGACAAGCTGTACACCAGCGCCGAGGACTTCGAGAAGACCATCGAGGCGCTCGGTGCCGGCGAGCACGGCAAGTACCTGCTGGCCGCCACGTTCGGCAACGTGCACGGCGTGTACAAGCCGGGCAATGTGAAGCTCAAGCCCGAGGTGCTGGCCGAGGGCCAGCGGGTGGCCGCCGCCAAGCTGGGTCTGGCCGCCGACGCGAAGCCGTTCGACTTCGTCTTCCACGGCGGGTCGGGCTCGCTGAAGTCCGAGATCGAGGACTCCCTGAAGTACGGCGTGGTGAAGATGAACGTCGACACCGACACCCAGTACGCGTTCACCCGCCCGCTGGCCGCGCACATGTTCACCAACTACGACGGGGTGCTCAAGATCGACGGCGAGGTCGGCAACAAGAAGGTCTACGACCCGCGCAGCTATCTGAAGAAGGCCGAGGCCTCGATGAGCGAGCGCGTCGTGGAGGCGTGCAACGACCTGCACAGCACCGGCCGGAGTGTGTCGGCAGGCTAGTGGGGCCGTCCCGCGTGGGGAATAACGGCGCGCCGGATCCGGCTTGGAGTGTCAGACTGCACGGAACATACAGATGGGACTGGTAATGGCTGAAAATCTCTGGCGTAAGCGGATCGTCGTCACGGTCGGCGGTGCGGCGCTGATCGGTATGGGCGTCATCACCGCGGGCTGCGGTGAGACCAACAAAGAGGCTCCGACCACCACTACGACCACCACGACCACCACGACGACGACCACCGCCCCGGCGACGACGTCGGCGCCGGCCCCGGCTCCGACGGAGAAGGGCGGTCCGGTCCAGGACGATCCGTTCTCGCCGACGCCACCGACCCACACGCAGAACAGGCATCACGGCGACCACTGACGAAACTCGGCCCTAGCGGGTCGATCTCGATGAGGGCGCACCGGTGGTCGGCAATGGTGACCGGGGTCGCGTTGCTGGTTTCGTCGTGCGGCTGGTCGCCTGGGCCGGAACCGGACCGCGCGGTGATCACCGGTGCGTACGCATCGTTGCTCGCCGATTCGGAGGATCTCGGCTCTTCCGACGCCGCCGATACCAGCGTGACGGTCGGACTGCGCGATGCGGCGCGGCCCGCGGTGTTGTTCGACTGGGCGACCGCTCGCCGGCTGTCCGTTCGCTGGCGCCCGGGTGAGAGCTGGGCGATCGTCGAAGGCCGGGCCGACGACGTCGCGCGTGCATTTGACGTACCGATCCACGATTACCGCGGCCGCAAGGGTCAGGTGTTCTACGCCTCGGGCCGCCAACCCGCGGTGCCGCAGGCGTTGTCCGGTGGCGTCGTCGACGTCGGGCGGATCCTCGGTTACACCCCGCACCACATGGCACGGCCGGGCATCTTCCCGCTGGACGTACCGATGCAGGGCCTGGCCCCCGACCAACTGCTGACCGTCTACAACGCGAAACCCCTTGTCGAACAGGGATATACGGGCAAGGGCGCGACCATCGTGTTCTTCGAGTTCGACGGCTTCGCGCAGAGTGATCTCGATGATTTCGCCGACTCCTCGGACCTCCCGCCGTTCACCCCGGTCCTGGTCGGCGGCGATCCGGGGCCGCCGCACGGCGAAACGGTGATGGATCTCGAGGTGGCCCATGCGATTGCGCCCGATGCCCGCCTGGTGGTGGTCAATGCGCGGCCGACGGTCGAGGGCAGCGGCGCGTACGAGAAGGTCGGTGAAATGTTCCGGGCGGCCGACCGCGACTATCCGGGCGCGGTGTGGAGTCTGTCGATCGGGTGGTCCTGCGACGCGTTCCCGACGGCGACGGACCTCGCGCCGATCCGCAGCGCCCTGAAGCTCGCACAGTCCCATGGGACTACGGCGTTCGACGCCTCCGGCGACAACGGTGGTCTGGAATGCAAGGGCGGGGACAACTGGTCGGCACCGCCGGGCCCCGGCGACATCGGCCTGGACGCGGTGGCCTCGATCCCCGAGATGACGTCGGTCGGCGGCACCACGCTGTCCACCGACGCCGGCGGCCGGTGGTTGGCCGAACAGGCCTGGAGCGACGGGCCGCTGTCACAGGGCAGCAGCGGTGGGGTCTCGCGGCTCTACGACCGGCCGGACTATCAGCGCAACGTGTCGACGGACCGCGACGGCACGCACCGCCTGGCGCCCGACGTCGCCGCGGTCGCCGATCCGTTCACCGGGGTGCGGATCGTGTACAACGGCCGCCCGCACATCGGGGCGGGAACCTCGCAGGCGGCCCCGATCTGGGCGGCGCTGACCGTTCTGATGAACCAGTATCTGGCCGCCCATGGCGGGCGTCCGCTGGGCGACCTCAACCCGTTGCTCTACCGCGTTGCCGCGGGATCGGCGCTGCCCGGATTCCGCGACATGAGCGTCGGCGGCAACGCCGTCGACCACGCCGCACCCGGCTATGACACGGTGACCGGACTGGGCAGCCCCAACGCCGACAACCTCGCCCGTGTGCTGCTGGACGCGCAGCGGGAGGCGATTCCCCGATGACCGAGAACGGCGACCCGGTTCCCGAGCCGACGTGCACGGCGTGCGGAACGAGCGGCCCGCCCGGCTCCTACTGCACCTCGTGCGGTTCCCGGTTCGGGCACCGCGGCCGGCGCGGTCACCCGGTCGCCCCCGGCGAGCGCGTGTTCCTGCCGTCGGTGGTCACCTCGCTGTTCCCGCGACTGACACCCCATGCGCGCGGCCCCTTCCGGATCGCACTGGTTGCGGTGCTCGGCGCGCTCGTGGCGTTCGCCGCGCTGCGGTGGCAGGCCCCGGTGGTGGTGGTCGCGACATTCGGGTTCGCTCTCCTGTTCACCATGTACCTCGCGGAATCCGATGTGTTCCATGACTTTCCACGGCGGATCCTCGTGAGCACCGCGATCCTGGGCGCTGTGATCGGCGCGGTGTGGGGTGCGTTCAGCGGCAAGATGGTGGCGCGCGGTTACGACGTGCCACTGGGATCCGGACCGGACAACGCCAACATCTTCACGCAGGGCATGGCACTGACCGCCACCGGCGCGCTGGTGATGCTGCTGCCCACGGTCGTCGTCGCTGCGGTCTGGGCCAGGGGCGCCGGGCAACGGGAGTCGTTGGACGGCTACGTGATCGGCGCATCGGGTGCCACCTTCTTCACGGTGGCTTCGACCGTCGTGCGGTTGACACCGCAGCTGGCGGCGGGCCCGACAACCGTGCGGCGTTCCACCATGGACCTGCTCGTGGGGGCGGGCATCCACGGTTTCGCCGTGCCGTTGACGGCGGCCGCGCTCGGCGGGCTGTTCGGCCTGGCGCTCTGGTTCCGGCGCCCGTCGGGCGGCGGCGTGGAGGTGCGGGCCGTCGCGGCCGCAGTGCTGGTGATCGTCGTACTGTCCGGGGTGCAGCGGGTACTGGAGATCCTGCCGGTCCGCGAATGGATCCATCTGGTCATGCACCTCGGGATCGCCGTGATCGCGTTGTCGGTCAATCGATTCGGAGTCCGTTGGGCCCTGCTGGAGGAAGCGCTGGATCCCACCGAGCACGCGGCCTGTCCGGACTGCGGGACCGCCGAACCGGGCGCCCGGTTCTGCGCCGATTGCGGTGTGGCGCTGCACGCGTTCTCACGGACGGCGCGCAGCCCCGGCGGGACCGGGCGCAGCGTGCCGGCCACCCGTCGCCGGCTGGCACTGGCCGTCGGCGCGGGCGTGGGTGTGCTTGCCGTCGTGGCATTCGCTGTCTCGACGATGATGACGGCCCGGCCGGCCCGCTACGTCTGCCCGCCCGACTGCGGCGCACCGCCGATCGGAACGCCGGTCGAGACCAACCCCCAATTCACGTCCACCGACGGCGATTTCACGGTCTCCTACCCCGGCCGGGGCACGGCGTACCGCTCCACCTTCACCCGCAGCGGAGTGGTGCTCGACTTCACCGGGGGTGACACCGGCACGCTGGAACTGCACGGCGAACCGGCCGGCGGCCGGAGCCCCCAGCGGGTGATCACCGACCTACTCCGGCGCAGGTACCCCGACGCGACCGTCGCCTACGAAATCCCGAATGCCTCCGTCGGTTATCAACCGGGCTACGGTGTGGCGGCCGACGACTATCCGCAGGACGGCAGCGGCACCTACATGCGGTTGCGGATCCTGGTGCTGGCCGCGGTGAAGAACGACTACGCGCTGGTGGCCTCGGCCGTCGGGCCGTATCACGAATTCAGCCCCAGCTTCGGCAACGGTCACCCGTCGGGCGCGAATCTGCAGCTCGCCCTGGACATGGCGAAGTACGTGAACAGCTTTGTGTGGCGCGGTGATTCGCCGCGCTAGCCGGGCGCCTGGCAGATCTTCCACTGGTCGTCGCGGAACTCGAGGTCGAAGCTGCGGGTGGACCGGGTCTGCGGATCGAACGCCATGTACGACGTCACGTTCGCCTCGGCGTGGTCGCCGTTGACGACGACATCGTCGATGCCCGCGACCACGGGGTACTGCCGGGCGGCGATCACCCGGGCATGGGTGTCGGCCCACTGCCGGTCGTCGTAGTTGTTGTAGCCGTCGGCGGTCGAGCCGCAGGTGATGCCCCGCAGCGCGGCCAGATCCCCGTTCTGGATGGCGGCGTCGAAGGCGTTGATGGTGGCGCGGACGCGGTCCTCGTGGGACGCCTTGGGGTCGTGGGCGCGACCGAGCAGCAGAGTGCCCAGGATGGCCACGGCCGCCAGCGCGGCGATCACCAGCAGCACTGCCAGCACCCAGCCCCACTTGCCGGACCGGATCGGCATCTTCGGCCTGCGGCGCGGCGGAATCTCCCGGGGCACGGCGGTGCGGGGATGGGCCCCGGTGCCGGCGGCGACGCCGGCCGCGCCCATGTCGATGATCTCGGTGGCCGGATCGGCGGCTCGCCCGATCACCTGCGTGGAGCCCGCGTCCATGCCCGACGGCGCGGTGAACCGGCGCTCGCCCGGCGTGATCACCGGCTGCGCGGACTCGGAGTCGGTGGCGGGGGTGCTGATGACCTCGGTCTCGAAGTCGGCGGCGTACTGCTCGGCGGCCAGGGTGTCGGGTTCGGCACCGAGGGGTTGGGGATCCGGGCCGGGCCCATCAGGGTTCGACATCGGTGTTGGCTTCCTCCCGTTTCCGCCGTTCCGCTCTCTCGCTGGCATCCACCGTCGAGCGTAGAGGCACAATGGTCGTCATGACACGGATGGGTGATCTGCTGGGACCGGATCCGGTGCGGCTGCCGGCCGACGAACAGGCCGAGGCGGAGTTGCTGGCGGGGGAGAAGGCCGCGATCGTCGCCGCCGCTCATCCGACGGCCTCGGTGGCCTGGGCGACGCTCGCCGAGCATGCGCTCGAGGACGACAAGGTCATCACGGCCTACGCCTACGCGCGGACCGGCTATCACCGCGGCCTGGACCAGTTGCGCCGCAACGGGTGGAAGGGATTCGGGCCCGTGCCGTTCGCGCACGAACCCAACCAGGGTTTCCTGCGGTGCGTCGCAGCGCTGGCGCGGGCCGCCGACGCGATCGGCGAGACCGACGAGTACCAGCGGTGCCTCGACCTGCTCGACGACTGCGATCCGAGCGCTCGTCGCGAACTCGCCCTGGGGTAGCTACCAGTCGGTGCGCTGCTCGCAGTCCCCGGCCTCGGGCGGCTCGACCTGCACGGTCGCGTGCTCGAGCCCGCGGGCGGCCAGTACGGCCCGCGCCTCGTCGAGCACGCGGGCCGAGTCGGCACAGCTCGTCAGGTGTGCGGTGGCCATGTCCTTGCCCGGCACCAGGGTCCACACGTGCAGATCGTGGACGCCCGTCACGCCGTCGACGTTCTCGAGCGCGGTCCGGAGTTCCTCGACGTCGATATGGCTCGGCGACGACTCGGAGAGGATCCGCAGCGCCTGCCGCGCCAGTGAGATGGCCCGTGGCAGCACCCACAGCGCCACCAGCACCGCCACCACGACGTCGGCGTAGGGCCATCGCGTGGTGACCGTGACGATGCCGGCGATCAGTACGCCGATGCTGCCGACGGTGTCGGCGACGACCTCCATGTAGGCGCCCTTGACTGCCAGGCTCTTCTCGGAGTCGGCGCGCAGCAGCAGCACGACCGCCAGGTTGGCCAGCAGACCGGCCAGCGCGACGACGATCATCGGGACACCCGGGATCTCCGGTGCGTCACCGAGCCGTTCGTACGCCTCGAAGAGGATGAACGCCGCAACGCCCATCAGCAGCGCGGCATTGGCCACCGCGGTGAACACCTCGGCGCGGTGCCACCCGTAGGTGCGTGCCGCCGACGCCGGACCGTGCCGGGCCAGCAGCACCGCGGACAGGCCCATGAACATGGCCACCAGGTCGGTCAGCATGTGTCCCGCGTCGGCGAGCAGCGCGATGGAGTTGATCCACAGTGCGGTGCCCAGTTCGACGGCGAAGAACGTGGTCAGGATCGCCGCGGCGATCAACATGCGACTGACGCGGGTCTCGCCGCCGTGGTGGTGATCGTGTCCCGCGCCCATGGGTCGAGAATCTATGCGTATCTCTGCATACGGGGCAAGAGGCCCAAGGTCCCGATGCGGTCCCGGGATCTGGTCAGCGTGGGTTGCGACGTTGTTCGAGTGGGCCTCGCAGGAAACGCTGAGTAGATCCGATCAGCGGTGCCAGAACAGGGTCAGCCCGTACCCGATCGCGGCCAGCTGGTCGATGCCACCCAGGAACGCGTAGACCTTGAACACGAACGTGAAGAACCACTGGTTCAGCGGCGGCGCGATCAGGATGAACAGCAGGATGAAGAACCCGTACTGCTTGACCGGCGCCAGCGACCGCTGCAGGCCGGGGCTCAGGTGGGGTTCCAGCGCGTTGTAGCCGTCCAGCGGCGGGATCGGCAGGATGTTCAGGACCACGGCCATGACCTGCAGCAGCGCCAGGAAGGCCACGCCGGACCAGAACACCGAATGGTCGTGCCGGTAGAACAGCTGCACCGCGCCGAGCAGCACGACGGCCAGCACCAGGTTGACCAGCGGCCCCGCCAGGCTGACCACGGTGCGCTGCGACTTGGTCATCGCGCCGGTGCGTACCCACACCGCCCCGCCGGGCAGGCCGATTCCGCCCATCGCGATGAACAGCAGCGGCAACACGATGGAGAACACCGGGCTGGTGTACTTGAAGGGGTTCAGCGATAGGTATCCGCGCGTCGCCGCGTCGTGGTCGCCGAATCGCCACGCGGTGAACGCGTGCCCGAACTCGTGCAGACACAGCGAGACCACCCAGCCCGCGATCACCAGGATGAACACCCCGGCATAGGCGATCGGCCTGTTGTCCATCCTGGCTTCGCCGGCCAGCCAGGCCAGGACCCCGCCGGCTGCGGTCACCGCCAGCAACAGCAGGAAGACCGGACTGGGCCGGACCGCCGACCGGCTACCGAGCGGGCGAACGTTCACGTCCCAGAAGCTACCCGGTGACCGCCAGCCAGCCCTCGGTGTTGCGGTAGAACGTCGAGCGCCGCACCTCGCGGGGCGCCTCGATGCCGTCGCGGATCACCCGTGCTCCCACGGTGCCCAGCTGCACGGCCCGGCCGTTGACCCACCGGCCGCGCCGCAGCCGGCCGGCCGGTACCCGGGCGCGCAGACCGGGCAGGTCCCGGGTCGGTTCGATCCGCACCTCGGCCACGTCGCCGTCGAACAGGACGGCATCGTCCACCACGGCCTCGCCGTGCAGGCTGCGGGCCCCGGCCGCGGGCAACCAGCGCGCCGAACCCACGATCACCTGGCCCGTTTCGTCGCGGATCAACGGCACCCGCCGCGTGGCTCCGGTGCGGGCACGCCGCGCCCCGACCACCTGCAGGGCAGCGACCTCCACGTCGAGCCGGCCGCCGCGCAGCAGCGTCGTCAGCACCGCGGCCAGATCGGCGTCCGCGGTCTGCGAGCCGCCCACGACGATGACCCGGCGCACCGCCGGCGCGTCCCGGAGCAACTCCGAAAGCTCGACGACCGGCAGGTCGGCGAGCACCGCGGGGATCGCGTGACCGCCGAACCGCACCACCAGGATGTCGCTCTGCGCATGCGGCGTGTTCAGGAATGGTCCTCGATTCGGATAGGGTGTCTCACCGGCGTGAACACAATTTAGGCGGGAGAT